>Ga0115001_10001880_pt1 | contig 16212 bp, 8 predicted proteins | sample ArcticOcean_MG_C_12_FD_89869 | JGI IMG/M metagenome (GOLD analysis project Ga0115001, IMG submission 89869) | Marine microbial communities from western Arctic Ocean - ArcticOcean_MG_CB8_130 | ecosystem: Environmental > Aquatic > Marine > Oceanic | place: Arctic Ocean: Canada Basin | collected... | reverse complement strand
TATCAAAGTTTCTAACGAGTATATGTAATAAATGGCTAGACAAAGAAGCGAAACGAGTCAGTTCGCATTAGGTGGTGTGGTCGCTTTGATGCGATTACGAAATGCTACTTTTTGCGCTTCAATTCCATCATCATCTACCTGTTCCCCCATTAGAGGAGATATTATAGATGCATCATCATCATCATCATCATCATCAACTTCGCCGCCGTTGAATATAACCACGAATATGATGAAGAAGAAGCAAAAACATCACGTTTGTCCAATATGTGCAAAAATGTACATCGGGGCGCCATCTAAGCTCACGAGACACGTGCGCACGCATTTAACGCAGAAACCGTACAAGTGTTCGGCGTGCGCGTACCAGTGCACCGAGAAACATGATCTACAGAAACACTTTCGCGTACATACTGGCGAAAAGCCGTACAAATGCGACTTCAAAGACTGTTCAAAGTCGTTCAAGGATTGCTCGACTATGATAAATCATAAACGCACTCATACTGGCGAGCGACCTTTCGCGTGCGCTACTTGCGGTTGCGCGTTTAATCACGTCGGACATCTCACTCAGCATAAGCGCACGCACGCTCGACGGTGAAGTGACGATTTCTAGGTACGAAAAATGTTGTAGTTTTAATAATATTTTGAATTGTAATCGTTCGCCGGTCCTCTAATCGTTAAAGGATTTCCTATATGACTGTCTACTGGTACGGTACATATTTGTATTTGACAGCAGAAGCATCGGCAGCAGAGCACCATAAAAACGTGTTGCTCTCGTGAATAACAATCAAATGATATCTTCCGCTCCTTCTTCGTTATCTCGTACTCGACCTGATTCGATCGATCTCAATCGAGACAATAAACCTATCAACAACAACTGTCGCAGTAGGAGTAGGAGTACGAGTAGGAGTACGAAAAAGAGCACGAACATCAGTTCTTCATCTTTTGGAAATCCTGACGATATCTTTAATGTTAGAAATAGGAACGGTGTCGTGGACGAGGAGAGGAGGACGAGGATGAGGGCGATTTTTTCATCGTCGTCATCGTCATCTTCTTCTTCTTCTTCTTCTTCTTCTTGTAGTAGTAGTTTTAGTAGTAGTGAACGAGAACGAGAACGAAGAAGAAGTATGAGAAGAATCGTTCTCACTGAGAGAGGATACGTTCGCTCTTCGATAACGACGAAGACGCAAACGCGATGCGAAAAATGCGATAAATGTGAAGACGCGAATGTGAGACAAAATAATAAGAAACCACAATCACAATCTCAATTAAAGCGAGGATTAGTCGTCGGTGGTTTAGTCGATACGAGCGGAACGTTATGCGCGGTGACGTTAGGCGGAGGAGGAGGAGGAAGGAACTTTGTGAAACCGAACAACGCCGGTGGCGGTGGCGGTGGCGGTGGTGGTAATGGTGGAAATAACGCAGAGTTTAGTGATATTTATGGGAAAATGCTCGAGTTAGATTCTAATTCTTCTCATTCGTTAAGTGCAAGAAATGGTACGACGACTACTTTTCCAGAGGTGTTGGTGTTGGACGTGAGAGGGATGCATTGCGGCGGCTGCGCGGCGAACGTTCGAAAAGTTTTAGAAAATGCGAAATCGGTTCAAAGTGCAAACGTAAACTTGGCGAACGAAAGCGCTGTAGTGAGAATTGCCATCGAGCTTGATGAGAACGATTTAATGGAAGCAAGAAATGTTGTTGTTTCAGGAGATTCTTCTTCTTCTTCTTCTTCTTCGACGGTAGCAGCAGTAGTAAATTCTTCTTCTTCTGTTATAGCGGGAGGGGGGGATAAAAGCGTACAAAAATTGATTGAATCAATCAGAAATAAATCAAAAATTGAAGGTGATAAATTAGCAGAGTTAGTCACCGCGTCTGGTTTTCCTACAACCGTGCGCGATAATTCCTCATCGTCGTCGGATGAATCCGGAGGCGCTACGAATTATGACCAAGGCATGCAAAGAGCAAAAGAAAAAAGAGAGGAAAGAATTAAACGCATAAAAGAGTCGACTAAAAAAGTAACCGTTGCGTGGGCGTTAGCATCTGTATGCCTTCTAGGTCACGCCGCGCATTATTTGAAGATTCACTCTCTCGGCTTTTTGTGTAAAACTCAAACCCATGTTGCGCTATCGCTCTTTGCCATGTTTGGCCCGGGACGAGAAATCTTATCCGACGGATTCAACGCGTTTAGAAGAGGGGGTCCGAATATGAATTCTTTAGTGAGCATGGGTGCAATTGCTTCATTCGGAATGTCCTCAGTTGCAGCATTAGTTCCAAAACTCATGTGGCCTACGTTCTTTGAAGAACCTGTGATGTTATTAGCGTTTGTTCTTCTCGGTCGAGCCGTTGAAGACAGAGCAAAGTTGAAGGCTTCGAGCGATATGAGCGATTTAATGAACCTAGTTCCATCTACATGTCGCTTATTGCTCTCTTCAGATGATGAATTTCCGTCGTCGTCGTCGTCATCAAAGTCGCCTTTATCAAAAACGATATCCGTCGACGCAATCAAGCCGACGGATAAAATCTTAATCTTGCCTGGAGATAAAATTCCAGTCGACGGAGTAATAGTCAATGGCGCCTCTTCAGTCGATGAAGCTGCGCTTACTGGTGAGCCGATTCCTAAATTTAAGCGAAAAGGTGATTTAGTTTCTGCTGGGACAATAAATTGCGACGGAGTGCTTACAGTTGAAGTTTCAAAATCTGGTTCCGAGACAACCGTTGCCGGGATTGTGCGCATGGTTGAATCTGCGCAAAACAGACAAGCGCCTGTTCAAAGACTTGCTGATGACATTTCCGGTGTTTTCACTTATAGTGTGATGGCAACATCGGCTGTGACTTTTGCGTTTTGGTCCACAATTGGGACGAAAATTTTCCCTTCAGTTGCAGCCGCATTGGGAGCGTCCGCCGCAACTGTGAACGCCCCAGTGTTGATTGCCGCACAATTAGCGGCTTCAGTATTAGTCGTTGCTTGTCCTTGTGCTCTTGGATTAGCAACTCCGACCGCTGTTTTAGTTGGAACAGCTTTAGGTGCACGCAACGGTCTTTTGATCAGAGGCGGTGATGTTTTAGAACGAGCGAATGATTTAGATACCATCGTATTCGATAAAACTGGAACGCTAACGGTTGGAAAACCAGCTGTAGAAAATTTAACAACATCAAACGGAATGAATGAAATTGAAGTTTTAGCGCTCGCTGCGGCAGTAGAAAGAAATTCAACTCACCCATTAGCAGTCGCGGTAAATAAGAGAGCGTCTTCCTATAAAAATATAACGTATGAGTGCGCTGAGGATTCTTTCAGACAAGAGCCAGGGCTTGGAGCTTTTGGGACCGTGAATGGGAAAAAAGTTGTCATTGGCACAAAAGAGTTTGTAGAAATTTCTCTCAACAGCAGCAGCAACGACGGTAAGGTTTTTCCACCCGAACTCGAAGAAGCGTTCAGAATCTCAAACAAAAACGGATCGACGTCGGTTTGCGTGTCAATCGACGGTAAGATGGCTGCTGTTTTCGAAATTCGTGATAAGCTTCGATCGGACGCGAAGAAAACGATCGAAAGTCTACAAAAGTCAAAGAACAAGAAATTTGAAATTTATATTTTATCCGGTGATCGACAAGAAACTGCCGATGCGATTGCTAAATCGATCGGCATTGACGTTAAAAATGTCCACGGAAACGTGCGCCCGGAACAAAAAGCTGAGTTTATAGAAAATTTACAAAAATCTGGTAGATGCGTTGCCATGGTAGGCGATGGAATCAACGATACCGCCGCGTTAGCTGCAGCAAACGTTGGTATTGCAATGGCATCTGGTGTTGGCGCAGCTTCAGAAGTTGCATCGATCGTTTTACTCGGAAATCGATTGCCGCAAGTCGTAGACGCAATCGATTTATCGGCAAAGACTTTTGGGAAAATTAAACAAAACTTAGCGTGGGCGTTTGGGTATAACATCGTTGGTATACCGATAGCAGCTGGAGCACTTTTACCTGCTTATGGAATTGCGCTTACTCCGAGTGTTGCCGGTGCAGTGATGGGAATTAGCTCAATTGGGGTGATGGTAAATTCTTTGCTTCTTCAATTGGAGGGGAGAAATTTTTCCAAGGAGGAAGAAAACGACGATTAAAAGAAGACAAATAAAAGTGATTATTTATTATTAGGAGGAACGACGAAGGACTGGGGCTGTAAAAGTCCATTTGGTTCGCCAAGCTGCGGTACTGCAGCATGACGAACCAGATGGACTTAATTTGTAACACAAATATAGAGAATTAATTAAAAGAGTAGTATAGTACACGCGAGATAATTACTACATAAACCTACGTATCACTTGAAATATTCTTTCGATCGTTCTTCGACTTCTTTTAAGTACTCCGCTTGAACTCGTTGCGAATACGAACCGTTCGTTAATTGTAAAACGACTTCTTCCATCCTTTGTTGCAACTCTTTCGTAAACGCGACTTCACCATATCCTTCATCGACGAGCTTTTGAAACACGATTGGCCACTCGTCCGTATTCGCACATCCCAAAATTTCATCTAACTGAGACTTGTTCTTATTCAATTCGACGCTCGCATAGACTTGTAAAAATTTCTGCAAAATATGCACCATGCCGTCCATTTTATCCTCATCGGCCTTCCTTATCCACGCATACGCAGTGTTCAACATCCCTTCATCGACTTCCAACGCCTTAACCTCTCGTTCCATTCTTCTCAAAGCATCCGCGTTCAACGGAACATCGAACTCGTTCGTTACCTCGTTCGCCGATGCGCTAACGACTCTTTGCAATTTTTCGGACGATCTATCAATCGTTTCCTCCGCTTTTCTCAACGTAGCCTCGATGATCTTCATGCACTTCTGCATTACTTCAATAACGTTCTCTTTCTCTCGTTCAGTGTTCGCCGTATCTGTCCTATTCGCCATTCGTAACCACATTCGTTGGTCAAACGCCATTATATTCTCGATACATATCTTCTGTAATCGTTCCTCTGATTGCTCTCGCGCGTTTAGCAGTTGATTGATCAGACCGTCCAACGCCGCTACGTCCTGCATGTTCTCACCCTTCTTCCTATTATTATTTTGATCATCATTCTGATTCCTATTTGCATTCGTGATTACAGTACTCCTTCTCATTATCATCGCTTTATTGCTAAACATCTGCATCATCATCATCATCGCATTCTTACCCTTCTTCTTCTTCGTTTCGTTCATCGTCATCGTCGTCATCATCTTCATCTTCATCATCATCCGTTCTCCAAAAGTCTTCGCATTTTCCATCGATGCGTTTAAAATAACCCGATCAGGTCTGAGTAAACGACTCCTATCATTTCCTCGAGCGGCTCGAACTTTTGTACGAGCGACGTTGCCTCGAGTAGCAGTAGCAGTAGCAGTAGCAGTAGCAGTAGCGATCATAGTTTCTTACGTTAATAAGCCGTCGAAAAACTGTCGTTTTGTTAACTTTATCCAAAAACGTGATTGGGGAAAACTCTACTCATTTGTCATTATTCCCTCATTAATTAATTAATTAATTAATTAATTAACTCATTTGTTTACCTAATAATATATATATATATATATATATATATTGTGTACACGTATATATATACCGTACACGTATATATTTCTTCAGAGAAGCATTAGCGTTAATAATATTCTAAAGAGAGAGTGAGAGGGAGAGATAGAGAGAGTATTGATTACCTAACAGTAGTATTTGCTCGTATTTATATTTCTTCATCAGGAGTAATTTTAGAAAGGAAGTTCATTATCAAGTATAGTAATAGTATTATTTCTTCGGAGACGTAATAGCGTTATTGATAATACTAGACAGCTAGAGAGATAGAGAGAGAGATAGAGAGATAGAGAGAGAGAGAGAGATTATTCGTTATTCATTACCTAGTGGTTGGTAGTAGTAATTCATACATAGATAGATACAGATATCTCTTGAGAGAAGTGAACAGCGTTAATAATACTATAGTAGAGCGACAGAGAGAGAGAGGGATGCAGAGGGACATTTGATTAAAATCGAAGTAAAATAAAACGATGACGAGAACGGCGGAAGATGCTGAAGTAGGAGCCGTTGAAGATGTCGCAGAAGAGGACGAGAGGTACGTGAGGAAAGTATGGGAGGACATAAAACGAGGCGCCGAGGACTTGGTGAAGGAAGAACCATTATTAGGCGGTTTAATTTATTCGAAAATCTTGAATCAACGATCGTTCGAGAAGTCATTATCGTACTTATTGTCCTCGAAGATCGGGAACGCGCAGGTGTTGAGTGGGCAATGGCAGGAGTTGATTTTCCAAGCGATCGTGGAGAATCCGCAGATCGCTTTATTCGCGGCGAAGGATATATTAGCCATACGAGAGAGAGATCCGGCGTGTACGAACGCGGTGCATTGTTATTTGTTCTATAAAGGATTTAGTGGATTACAAACGCAACGCGTGAGTCATTGGCTATGGAAGCGAAATAGGAAACAGTTAGCGTTTTATATGCAGTCGTTAGTGTCGGAGATTTTTGGGATGGACTTACATCCGGCCGCTAAGTTTGGCCACGGGATCATGATCGATCACGCGACTTCAGTCGTCGTCGGTGAAACCGCCGTCATCGGCGATAATTGTACTTTATTTCACGGCGTAACCTTAGGCGGTACTGGAAAAGAACGAGGAGATAGACATCCGAAGCTCGGGAACAGGGTCGTCGTAGGTTCGAACGCTTCAATACTAGGAAACGTTCGCGTCGGCGACGACTGTAAAATTGGTTCAAGCGCCGTTCTGGTTCACGACGTTCCTCAAGGTACGACGATCGTCGGTACGAAAGGGAAAGTTCTCAAACGGAATTCGCTCGTGCGTTCGAGGTTATGATTATTATGATTCTTCTTATTATCTAAAGCGTTAAATAGAACAAGTTTAGCTTTAGTCTTTATTGAATAGAAATCATGATTTATTTCGAAAATCTCCATCAAAACATCATTTTCAGGAAACGAAAGCGCTGTTTACTTTCACATAAACGCGTTTAGTCCACGCATAACTAAAGATGTCAAACTTAACCGATAAAGGGGAAGACAATGACGATGATGATGATCATGATCATGATAAAATCGATATCGACCAAATCGATAGCATTCAATCGAACGAGGTCATCCAATCAAATGGAGAAGAAAAAGAACGAGTAGGGAAGAAGAAGAAGAATATCCAGTTTGTTTGTTTCGTCGCGACGGTTTTTATTGGCCTCGCTTTAGCCGTGAAAGAGTACGCGAACGAAAGAAAGAAAACGAGCTCGAAGAAGAAGAAGAAGAAGAGGGAGAAATCCGATCACTGCGCGGCCTTTATCGAGGTCTGCGACATAAAATGTTACCCACCGCCGACGAAGGAAATCGTGAGAAAATTAGCAAACACGAAATTCGTTTTGAAGGATATGTTTGAGGTGAGAGATCGCAGGCGAGGGATTGGATTTGGATCACCGCAGTGGGAATCATCACACGCGACGAATAGTGATAAGAATAATGCAGAGATTGTGGAAACTTTATTTCGGAATGGGGCGTCTTTGGTCGGTATTACGCACATGGATGAACTCGCGTATTCAATCGATGGACAGAACGAACATTTTGGTACGCCAATTAATCCGAGCTGCGAGACAAGGATACCTGGGGGGTCGTCGTCTGGATCAGCAGTTGCAGTAGCCGCGAGATTGAGAGATTGTGATTTTGGTATTGGAACAGATAGCGCCGGGTCAGTTCGCGTGCCAGCTGCGTATTGCGGTGTGTATGGATTTCGACCGTCGCACGGCATGGTCTCCACTAAAGGCTGTCAAAACTTTGCAAAAACGTTCGATACCGTAGGTTGGTTTGCAAAAGGATCGAAAGTATTGAAAGACGTTGGAGATGTTTTATTGAAAGAAGCGGATGATGAAAAATATGGAGTTAAGGAACCGAAACAGTTTGCGATTTTGACCGATTTAATGCACTTGGCTGATGCGCAAGGTTCGGCCGCGGTTGCGAGCGCTTTGAAAGCGTTTGGATACGACGATAAATATGCCGGTAAAGTGAGTAAACTTGATTTAGGTGAAAGATTGAAGATGTTGTGCCCTAGTTTGAGAACGGATGTGAGCGGGAAAACTGGTTTAGAATTAATTAGAGACAAGATGCATTTAACGATGGGTTTTGAAATTTATGACGAACTGAAAGATTGGCTCGAAACGACGAAACCAACTTTAGGTAAGCAAACAGCCATGCGCATTGAAAATGCAAAAAAAGTAAGCGAGCAAGATTACGAAAATTTAACAAAATTGAGGGAAGAGATTCGCGAGGTCATGGACCAGATAATGGATGGCGGGACAGTTTTTATTTTTCCCACCGTCCCAGGAGTTGCGCCTTTAAGAGAAGGAAGAAGTGATGAAGAAATCCTATCATGGAGAATGAAAACGTTTCAATTTTTAGCAATAGCCTCGTTCTGCGGCTTGCCTCAAGTTGCCATTCCTTTGAATTATCCAAATTCTGAAGGTCCGTGTTCGGTGTCGTTGATGGGAGGTTTTCAAACCGATAAAATGTTGCTAGACTGCGCGTTTAGATATTCGGGACAAATGCAGGAGTATTTTCCAAACTATGTGATTACGGAAATAATGAAAATGGACCCACCGAAACTACCAGGCGATGAGGAAAAAGTGAAAGGAAACCAAGCCTATGCGGCTGGTAAATACGATCAAGCCATTCATTGGTATACTAAAGCGTTAGAGAAGAAAACCTTGCCCGTATATTTAGCCAATCGCGCGTTGGTTTATTTGAAAATGGGACAAATGGAAGATGTTGAGAAAGATTGCACGGAGGCGCTGAAATTGGATAATAAATACGTCAAAGCTTATTTAAGAAGGGCAAAAGCGAGGATGATTTTAGGTTCGTTTCTAGAAGCTGCTTTAGATTACGAAGAAGCTTTGAAGCTCGAACCTTCGAATCGTGAAGCTCGAGATGAAATGAAAAACATGCAGAAACATTTGGAACCAGGAGCATCCGATGCAATGATGCCAACTAATAGCGACGTGGAGATTGCGAGAACTTATATTTAATTTACTCATAATAATCATGCTAATACTTTACTTTTTCGATTCTTTTTTTAGACGCGAAGAAGAAGAGAACATAGAAGATCCAAACTCCTGTAACCATTCTGGTTCTATAATCGAGACATCTCTTGCATATAACTTTGTAGTCCGAATAAGTTCGTTGAATATGATATAAATCACATCATCTTGCATGAATTTACTTGTTTTTGTATTATTATTATCACGTTTTGTTGAATTCATCGCTGATGATCGATTGGCATGAAACATTGTCGAGCTTGGGTGAACCGCCAACGCGTTACCTCCAATCAAAGTCACAAACGACCCATTTGCTTGACTTTTTGCGGCATTCATGAAAAATCCAGCCGTTAACGCTCGTAATATGCGTACTGATTTGTTCAAAACAACTTTTTCTTCTTCTTCTTCTTTTTTACTATCTTCATCTTTTTTCAATTCTTCCTCTTCTTCTCGTTCGAGGTAACCAATTTGTTTCTGTAATTGCACGGCAATTTTTTCAGCCTTACTCAAAGCTCTGAGCGAAACGCCATGACTTTGACACCAATTTTTCTTTCCATTCTTGGAAACCTTCAAGTATTCTTCGTATAAATTTAAAAGCGTCATATGGTCTCCCGTTTTATGTTTCGCAACTTGTATCTGTTTTCCAACGAAAATATTCTCAGTGCTTAACATTGACAAAATGGCGACAATCTCTTTAGTACACTTTTGATTTCTTGCCTCGATGATGCATTTACACGCCATAGGTTCCAATGGAAACTTACTCATTTGCTTCCCAGTGTTATTTAATTCTCCCTCCTCATCTAATGCGCCAAGGGAATATAACAACTCTAAACTTCTCAAAAGACCTTCCGTGCTAGGCTTATCGATAAAGGGAAACTGCAAAATATCTTTCACTCCCATAGCTTTAAGCATTAAAACAACACCGGCTAAGTTTGTGCGCAATAATTCTGGAACAACTTGTTCGGCCAACGAAAACATCGCATCTTCTGTATACAAACGAAAACACTTACCGGGAGCCTCTCTTCCCGCTCTTCCACACCTTTGCGTTGCTTGTGAACGAGCAATTGGGACAATTTTAAGCTCTTCTACGCCTGATTTTGCCTTGAATGTTCGCATTTTAGTCAATCCAGTATCAACGACAAAACGAATGCCGGGAATAGTCAACGATGTTTCTGCGATATTTGTAGCCAAGACTACTTTGCGCGTTCCCTCGGGAGTCTTTTCAAAAACTCGCATTTGTTCCTCAGGCGGCATCGCCGCAAACAGAAGAACTACGTTAAGTTTCGGGACCGTATCTCTGCCTTTTTGCATCAAGAGCTTACCTAAACTTTCAATTTCTTCTTGACCGGTGAGAAAAACGAGTATATCCCCGTCATTATTTCTCTCATCGTCGTTGATTTGCATAACAGAGCATAACGCGGCGTCGATATAATCTTCCTCCGGTTCTTTTGTATAGAATACTTCAACCGGGAACGTTCTACCTTTGATAAAAATAATTGGACATTGATCAAAGAAATCGGAAAATGAAGTCGCGTCGAGCGTGGCGGACATGATTATAATCTTCAGTGGCGGTGGTGGCAGTTTCTTCCCTCTTTTTCTCTTCTTTTTATTTTCAGATACATCATCTTTTTTATCTTCTGCTACTCCTCCTCGTTCTTCCTTTATGATAATTTTCCCAACATCATCATCATCTTCTAATAACAACAGCTCCTTTCTTTTCTGTTGAATCGCTTTCAACGTTCCTAGAAGAAAATCAGTCTGCAAAGTCCTCTCATGCGCTTCGTCGACTAAAATGGCACCATACCTCGAAAGAAGTGGATCGTTCAAGGCTTCTCGTAATAGCATGCCGTCCGTAAAAAATTTAATCCTCGTCTGATCGCTGGAACAATCGTCAAATCTGATGCCGTATCCAACTAACTCGCCTAACTTTCCTCCTCCGCCGATCTCTTGACTCACTCTCTTCGCGACTGACACGGCGGCGACTCGTCTCGGTTGCGTCACGGCGACCATCATCTCTGTCCTTCCATTTCCACTATTCCTATTATTCCTATTATCATTCCTATCGTTCATCATCACCTTCGAAAGCCTCTCGTGAACGAACTGCGGTATCTGCGTCGTCTTCCCAGAACCGGTTTCTCCTAAAACAATCACTGTATCGTTCGCGAATACGTGCTCAATTAACTCTTCCCTCGATTCATATATCGGCAGTCGCTCTCTTTGCATCTGTATGCTCTCCATTCTTTATTTGATTATTCTATTCGCGTTCCTTCGTTCTTTCTTATTCGTTCCTTAATCGAAGAAAGTGCTTTTTCCCTACTCGTTTCTGAGATATAAAACAGATTTCCTTTTCGTTCGTATATCGTGGACGAGTTCGAGAGAGTTTCCAGTTCTCGTTCGATTACTTTTAATGTTTGCGCCTCTAAATCAGTCGTCGTCGTCGTCGTCGTCGTCTCAAGTTTATTGTTCATGTTTCATTCGTTGTTTCTTATTTTGTATCCCAGCAAACGTACTGACGACTTGAACGTAGAAACAAGGACAATAATCAGAAGAGGAACGATGGAGCACACGTGTGTGATCAAACGATTCGTTTAAAGGTGTTTTGACCAAACGCGTTGTTGTGCGGTGCGTATACGCGACAAACCAATGAACATTCTAGACGAATAGAATAGAATAGAATAATGATTACATATGTATATATATGTGTATATACATGTATACGGTCGTTGGTGTGTGTGTGTAAGTAATCGTTTATTTGAGTAATTTAATATATATTTCTTGGACATGCGGTGTTTTTACAAGCTTTTGACCAAACGCATTGTTGTGCGGTGCGTATACGCGACAAACCAATGAACATTCTAGACGAATAGAATAGAATAGAATAATGATTACATATGTATGTATATGTACATACGGTCGTTGGTGTGTGTGTGTAAGTAAGTAATCGTTTATTTGAGTACAACTGTAAATATAATCTATTCTTTGCACATGCTGCTGCAGTGTTTTTATAGGGCTATACCCTTTTTGACGGCTCGATTGCTGAGGTCTTTTTCTTTAGAACACATCAGGCAGAGGCTAAAAAACATAAGAGAGAACGATGATCAGTAGATCATCAACGAGAGCGAGAGCGATCGGTGCGAGCTATTATCATAAGCACGGTTCTTCGATGGTTACCGCGCGAGCTACTCCTGCTCGGTTTTGTAGTAGCAGTGGTTCTAGTAGTATTCGTGATTGGATGATGATGGTGGTGATTGGAAACGAGGAGAAATCGAGCGTTTTGAGGAAAGTACGATTTGGAGAGCGAGGAGGAAGGACGATTGGGTTAGGAATGTATGATGATTATAATAAACAAAATGTGAAGAATGGGGTGATGTTGTTTAGTACGACGAGTGCGAAAGGAGCAATGGCATCACCTTTAGTAAAAGAAGAAGAAGAAATGAGTGATGATGATGATGATGATGATGATAATAAAGTGGAAACGAGGGCGGAGAGGAAGAGTAAGACGATTCTAACGAGTCAAATTAAGTTAGAATTAGCTGCAATGACGCGCGAGAAATCTGGCAGATTATCGGCAAAACGGGTAAGAAAAGAAGGGTTAGTCCCGTGCGTTTTATTCAAAGCCGGCGAAATCGAAACGACGAAAGAGATCATCAGCGTATCTGAGTTTGAGGTTGAGAAATTACTTAGGGCGTTTACGATTTATGGTTTGAGGACGAAGATTTTAGACATAATCTTAGACGACGGGGAAAGAATTGTGAGAGCGATACCGCAACAGATACAAATGCATGCTTATAAAGATCAAGTGAATAATATCGTCTTGATGGCGGTCGACCCAGAGACGATTGTGAAAGTGCCAATACCGGTTAAAGTTTCTGGACAAGAGGACTGTCCGGGGACGAAAATGGGTGCATTCGTGAGTCATACAAGAAAGACTATCACGGTGAAGTGTCGTAGCGATCAAATTCCAGAAGCCTTTTTTGTTGACGTATCAAATTTAGGCATCAAAGATAATATTAAAATCGCCAATCTCGATATTCCAGATGGCGTAAGAATCATAGAAACCGATCGAGATACACCGATAGTGAAGCTTTCTGGGAAGCTGAAGAAGCAATAATTAATATTAATCGTAGGAAAATTAGATGTGTACTATAGTATTTAGATCAAAAGAGAGTAAATGATATATATCTCAAATCGTTTCTTCTTCTCCTGCTACTGCGCGCCGCACTTCTCTCTCTCTCTCTCTCCCTTCTTTTTTCTTCTTCTATTTTTGAATAATTTGTATCTCTTCGCGTTGTTATTGTCTATATATATATGTATGTATGTTATATCTAGTACCTCCTCTCTACTCCTCAAGTGTTGTGTTTTCTCTCTCTCTCTCTCTCTCTAGTTAAGAGAGATCCATCGCGTTACTGCTGCGGCGATGAGTTTTTCCAGCGTCTTTCATCGCGGATGGAGGAGGAGTTCCTTCTCCAACGCATCCGAATCCTTTATGAATTTCATCCGATAAACTTTGGAAAGAAGTTCTTGTCAAACTCGTGAGCTCGCAAACTTTTCGTTTGAACTCTTGGAACGAGGATCGGTCTCCCTTAAAATTAATTGGCCTGTTGTCCTTCGATAGCGGAGTTTTCAATTCAGGAGCCGTTTCTTGATCGCCGTTAGCTTCTTTTTGTTGTTTAAACTCGATGCCTTTTGCGTAGTCGATATAATCAAAGTTGTAAAAATCATCCAAGTCCTTCTCCATTTTCCCGGACAACTGTTCTAAGCGGTTTTCCGCTTCACCTTGGACGAACTCATAAAACTCCTTCTCTTGTTGCATCACTTTTGACGTTCCTGTGAAAGGATTCGTCTTCTTCCAATCGTTCTTCAAATCCTCTTCGTTGTACGCATAGTACGCGTGAGCGTAAGTCCATTTCAAGAGTTTTCGGCACTCTATGATTTGTTCCTGCGCTAAGATAGCGAAGGACATTTCCCCAGGTCCTGCGCCATGATTTCTTCCAACTTGATCAGCCTTTTTCTCTTTTAAAATCTTTAAGTCAGCTCTCGCTCGTTTTTCCGATTCCTGGTGCTGAATCCAACGCTCGTGATAGTGCGAGTAACGTTCGATTGACATTCTCGCGACTCTCTTCTTTTCGTTGACTTCGCGTTCTTTTTCGCTCGTTTTTTTTGGATTTGAAGGATCCTCAACGCGAAAGGCGTTGCACGAATAGTATCCGCCAGTGCGCTCTCCGTGTTTTCCCCACGGATCAAGGCACATCCAGCAAAAATCGTGCCTGCACTGCGAACACGTCATGTGCATACAGCCTTGGTTCTTTTCAATCGGTCTCGAGCATTTCGGGCACGGCTTCGTAAAGGTCAAAATCCAGTTTTGATTTTCAGACTCGGAGCTGTTTTTGGCTACCCAACTTTTAGCCGTTTCGCAGCGCACTGGAATATGCTCGTCTTCTTGACAGTTCCAACAAAATTCTTTCCCGCATGCGCATTCGCACGATTGAATTTGATCGGGACTCAAACCGTCTTTGTTTTCTAGAATCAAGAAATGATCACACCCAGCAGCTGGACAATGTTTTATCGATTGATTCGACTCAACAAAGTGTTCGAGCTCATACTTGCGATACTTTTCTACCTTTTCCGCGTCGCCGAGAGAGCGTAAGATCATCTCCGTCGATACTCTCTTCTCGCAACCCGGGTCTGGACAGCGCACGTCTAAAATCTCAGCTTTCCCGTCCTGAAATTTTGCATCACAATACCCTCCCCAGCACTCTTTGCAAAACGGATGCGCTCTGCAAAACGCGGTGGCCAACTCTTGCACAGCACAGTCCTCGAAGCATATTCCGCACGGAATACGGTCGCCTTCCTCTTGCTCTTTCGCCTTCGCGCGCGTCCTGCTCCCTCGTCTACTCTCCCTTTGCTTCCCAACGTCCAAAGCTAATTTTAAGACGTCCGTCTTCTCGGCTTCGCGCTCCTCGTCCTCGGTTAATAATCCTAACCTACGCTTCGTCTTCTCCTCGTCCCCGAAATATGCGTCGTTTATTTTGTTCACGTTCGCCCCGTACGCGTGTAACAAATACTTCGCAACGTCTTCGTCGCAGAACAGCACGGACTTGATTCCATCGCACGCTTTCCTATACGTCTCTTCGGCTTCTTTGCGTGGGTATACTCTGAACAATCGTCTTTGCTTGGATGAGCTCATTTATTTATTACTTCCTGTTCTTCTCCTCGTCGCGAGCGCTGTTTTATGACTCCTTTTTATTCGTTTATTATCGCTCTATCCGCGTTCCTCTTCTTCTTCTTCTTTCTTCGTCTTCTTTTCGTAATCTCGAACAACTCTCTCAATCCGTCGCGTGGTCAAAACTCCCTTATAAAAATGAGCACACACACACACACACACACAGAGAGAGATAGAGAGAGAGAGAGAGATAGAGAGAGTAGATAGCGATGACCTTAATCACTTCACGATTCGATTCTGTTTTGATTGAACGAGAAACAGTGTGGTCACAGTCTCGAAGGAAGTTTTTATTTTGTCCCTCTCGTTTAAAACTTTAACTTGCTGGTCCGTTTTTTTCGGATTTTGGACAATTCTGTGGATTTTCAAAACAAGCAGAGAAAGATCTATTTATAGAATAAGAAACGCGCGCGCGCGCAAAACTAGCTTCTAAGAAGTAGAGAGAAACAACGAGTAGCTTTTTTAGTGGTGTCATAGAAAACGTACCCGTAGGTAAAAAGGACGGACGGGATATAATACTGACAATATTGAAATCGAGTTCTTTAATTAATATGATTAGTACGATTACTTACACACACGCTCAAATACACGCACGCGCTCTTTCTCTCTCTCTCTCTCGGCCATCGATCGATGGAACGATTGCTGGAGAGGAGAGAAAGATGTATTTATAACTTGAAAGCTAATCTTTCGTGTTTATATATACGTTTTCGCAAGCGCCGCGCGCGAAAGAGATTCGAGAGTTTTCGTGCTCGTAAATCATACTTTGGCTATACACAAAAATCAAGTGCGTTTTCTTTTAGTGCTACTACGAATGTTCTCTCTCTCTCTCTCTCTCTCTCTCTCTTTAGTTTAAATCATTTTGCTGTCAACCTTAACTCTGCCGGCGATACGATCTAAATCTCTCATGCCAGAAGCCGTGATTGTTCTTCCGCCTTTCCCGTCCTTCTCGAT
>Ga0115001_10001876_pt1 | contig 16223 bp, 19 predicted proteins | sample ArcticOcean_MG_C_12_FD_89869 | JGI IMG/M metagenome (GOLD analysis project Ga0115001, IMG submission 89869) | Marine microbial communities from western Arctic Ocean - ArcticOcean_MG_CB8_130 | ecosystem: Environmental > Aquatic > Marine > Oceanic | place: Arctic Ocean: Canada Basin | collected... | reverse complement strand
CAACACGATTACACACCGGAAGAGGGATCAATCAAGATGGACGGACAAGTGCAGACTGCATATCCAAGGAAAAATTGGTCAAGCATGGTGCTTTGGAATTGCGGACATGAGAAGAACAAAATTTTAACACCTGAGTTTCTGAATAAACAGACTCCAAAGTTTCTACACAGATTTAGTTGGTTGGAAGATTCAGAGATAGGATCACTGCCACATGAATACAACTGGTTAGTAGGTTGGTACAAAGAACCCAAAGACGGCACACCAAAGATACTACATTACACGGAGGGCGGACCTTGGTTCGATGGTTACAGAGATTGCCAGTATTCTGACGATTGGAAGAAGGAAGTCATTAACCTGTTCAGTGCATAATGGATTTCTTTAAAAGATTAGACAAAAAATATTATCACACAGAGCCGGTAGAATACATTTATGGATTAATAGTACGTACAGTGGCTGAGTACGATGATCTATATGAAAATCAAAGACGTTTTGATGGCAAAGTTTGGACAGAATTTAAAGAAATGCACGACCTAACTTGTCAGTTCCACGAGGACATAAGAGATATTGATTATTCAAAAGAAGTAATATGTTTATGGTTCTTCCGAGAACGTTCTGACAGAGATCCAGGTAATGATATAAAACTGGCAGGTAAAATTATAAATTATAGCCCAAATGCACTTTTTATCACACAGTCAAAAGAAATTAAAATAAAAGAAAGAAAAAATTTCTTTCCTAGAAGGCCTTGTGTGCAAATAGATCTAAAGCAAGAAAAATTTAACGAGATAGTAAATAGGTTTAAATGATAGGAGAATATTTTTTAGATAAGTGTCTTGATAGCCTAACTATAAACGATCCATGGTGCCATCAAATTATTAACAACACACTCCCACAGGCAGATTTTAATATATTAAGAAAAGAATGTGAGAAGTTAGATGTGCCAAAAGATAAACTTGTCCATGTACATCCACACGAATTTGAAAAACACAACCTCTCATTTTACGACAAACTGTACAGTATAAGCAAGAACATAAAAGATAATGCTCGATTACTATGTGACAAGTATCCCGATTACAGATGGTTTGAAAATCTATCAGTGAATGCTCACATATCTATCACACCACCGTTGCCGTGGAAGTTCTATATACACCAGGAAGGTTTAGAAAAAATATGGAGCAGTGTGACGTACATAACCCCGGAGAAAAATACCGGTACTAAGATGTATTCAAGTCAAGATGAGAAGTCATTTGTTGTAGAAGCAGAATGGATACCCAATTCAACATTTATATTCTGTGGACAGCAAGGCAAAACGTGGCACAGCTATGAGAGTGATCAAAATCAACAAAGAATAACATTGAATTTATTTCTCATGAAAGATAATAAAAAATGTTTCTACAGGGATTAGTTCTTAAGAACATTTCTTAATGCTGTCACATCGGCGTTTAGATGTCTATCATTAACTTTTGACCAAACGTAATTATCCCTTCCTTGAATATTTAAATTTTCTCTTACTGCTCTTCCTGTGTCATCGGTTATTTTTTTTGCTTTAAATTCCACCCCTGGTAAAAAAAGACAACGATTTAATTTCCTAGCAACTGTTTGTGTCCATGTATCAACAAACCAGTGCCAAAAAAGCGGTGGTGCCAGATATCCTACAGTGTTAATCCAGTTTTTATGAAGTGCAAAATGTGGGGCTCCGAATGGCTCGTCATCGATCAATATTGGTATATCAGAATTAAAATATCTTTCTTGGTTTAACGCCCTTGTTCTTGCTAATTTGTTTGATCTACCATCGTTGGGTACCACCATCAATATTTTATCTTCGTATTTGTTAAACTCGTGTATAATCTTTTTATCCCAGTTATGTGTATGGACTTTTACATCATCGCCCATAAGCATAACAATATCGTGCGATGCTTTTTCACACATCAAGTTCCAACTGTAACAAGTGGATTGATTTGGTCCAACTGTATAATGTTTTTCGTTTAATAAATCTTTATATTCTTCTAATTTTTTATCATCATCATTGAGATAAAATAGAAACTCTGTGTCATATTTTTGTGTTTCTGTAGCAGTATCAATCAATCTCTTTGCTAGTTCGGGCCTGCCCCTAGATGGGCAACAAAAAGAAATCATATCAGTTTCTTCTTCCAAGTATCCGGTGTCTTGTCGTTGATAATCTCCAATGGCAAGTGGTACTGGAATTTTTTTGTGCCTCTGGATCTAATGTATTCAGCAGTCTTCCTAACTGACTTTCTCATGTTGGTCGCTGTGCTGTAACCTAATAGTTCTCTTGCTTTGTCGGACGAACACACTGCTAGTTTAACTTCCTTAGGTCTGTCTTTGTGGTGTATCGGATCTAAATTAATTCCTGTTTCGTTGGCACATGCCTCTGCTAACTCATTGATTGTTATAGGTTCTTCGTCTGGTCCTATATTAATAATTTCACCAACAACGTTGTCTTGGAATGCAAGTGCGTTCAAACAATACAAGCAATCGTCAATATAACTGAAACATCTTTGTTGCATACCATCACCGTATATGATAGGTTGTTTACCTTGTAGCATTCTATTCAACATGATAGACATCACATTTCTAAACGGATCATCATACTTTTGTCTTGGTCCAACTATGTTGTGTGGTACAGCGATAACATACTCTACTCCGTGTGTTTCGCACAGGTTCTTTAATACATCTTCGCCGGCTTTCTTTGCAATACCATAAGGATCTTGTGGACGACATTCGTAAGTTTCTTTGTATGGCATAATATCATGATGACCGTATCTTGCCATACTCGAGCAATACACAATACGTTTTACTTTGTTTCTTATTGCGGCCGTAATTGTTGTAACTGATGCTTCGAATATATTCCTTGTAACAAGCACAGGAGAAAACACAGACAGTCCTTCGTATGCAGTAGCGGCCGTGTGATACACTATGTCACAACCTTCCATTGCTTTGGTCATGTTCTCTAGGTCACAACAGTCTACTTGATGGAACTCTACAGCTTGTGGTACATTGTCTGTGTAACCACCAATCATGTTGTCATTACCAGCGACAGTGTGGCCTTCTGATATCATCAAGTCTGCTAGGTGTGAACCTAAAAATCCTGCGACACCTGTTATAAAAATCTTCATTTTAAGTATTTAATTTAAGTTATGGACGGTAAAAAACTTTATCAGGCCAATGATCCATTAATAATTTAAACCCTAGTCCTTCTATGTGTTCCTCAACATCAATATTACTGCTACCGTATTTTTTAGTGTTGTTGTTTAATTCTATCATTAGATATTGTGTGTTGGTTAATGTTTTCTCTGCCCCTTTTAACACTTCCATTTCGTATCCTTCTACATCTATCTTAATCAAATCAATATTTTCATAGGATAAACTATCAATAGTAATCATTTTTATGTCGCCCTCCTTGTCAACTCTCTTTGCTTGTGTGAAGTTGTCATAGGTCAATGATATATTTTTTATTTCTGATCCCACTGCTTCTAATCTTGGATCGCAGTTAACTGTACAGTTTTTTTGTAAGCATTCAAAATGAGTTTTGTCCGGTTCAAATGCAATTACTTTCTTTGCAAGGGGTTCTATAGCTTTTGCCCATGTTCCGCACCATGCACCGATATCCAACACTGTTTTAAATTTCTTGTCTTGTGTTTTACAGTATTCTAGGAACTTCAGCAGACACTTATTCTGTGTAAAAGGCTGTCCGGACTTCCACTGTTCGATGTGTATGTCGTTGCTGGGTACCCAGAAACCGTTAACTTTTTCTGTTTTCATTTATAAAAATATAATTAAATTCGTTTTCGTTACGTTTATGTTTTGATTCTAATTTAAGTCCCATATCTGTTATCATTGATATGTGCTGTTCGTGTATTTGATTTATTTCTATTAAAGCACTTTTACACTTCTGTAGTGTTGCCAATGACCCTTTTATTACACGATCCTCGAATCCGTCAACATCTATTTTGATGTAATCTGGCTGTGGCAATATTTTCTTTTCTACAAGAAAATCTAGATGCATTTCTGTGCATCCATGATAATAGTCGCCACGCTGTCCTACTTTGTTCTCTGCTACTCCCTCATGCATATTCTTAACATTGATGGTAGACAGGTTAATATTGTTACTTAATGCAACACAGAATGCTTGACACTTATCTAACTTGTTTAGATTAATGCTGTCTAACAGATTCTTGTAACTAGCGGCGTGGGGCTCAAAAGAATACACAGTGTTTTCTTTTACTATAGCAGAATACAAAGTGTATATGCCGATGTTTGCACCTATGTCAAAAAACACACTGTCCTTTTTAAAATTATTAATCCAATTTATAGTCTCAGGTTCTTTGGAAAGCATTCTATCAACTCTGTTTTTGATATACGTTTTATGATCTTTATTGTTAGCGAATTTAATTGTTTTTCCATTGATTGGAAATGTAAATATTTCTGCTTCATATTGTTTTAGTTTTGGCATTACAGTATTCCCTTGTCCATCATTATCTCTACGGCCTTGCCGTTTGCAAATTCTTCTGGAGTAAACTGTTGATATGCTAGACTATACAACCATTCCTCACATCCTACAAAAAATGGATTTTCGATGTCTGCCAGTTCTTGTCCGGCCACTTCTTTTGCAAAACTTTTATTATCTGCAATAACAGGTATTCCCATGCACTGTGCTTCCACTGCCGCAATAGAACAACTAGTAACCAAGCACCATGCATCCTTAAGGTCTTCCTTTAACGGAACCTTTGCTTCGCTCGGTCCCGAAGTACCTCTGCCACGTGGCTTGTTTCTTATCTTAATCGGCCTGTCTGTATATCTTTTAATTTGTTCTACAGTTTCCTTTGTCCAATTGGGCCTGTCTAAGTAATCGTTGATACCTGCTGAACTTGGACATACTAAAATATAAGATCCTTTAAAGCCAGGTGCTTTAATTCTCATTCCAAACTTTTCGAACCTGTCAGCTTTGCAATCTCGTATGTAGTTTGCATGTATCTTGTTCTTGCATATTCTCCAATAATGATTGTCGGGCTGTAAGTTGTTGTTATCAAATCTACCAAAGTACGGTGTGTCCGTGAACCAAAACATCCACTTACGTTCTTCTAATTTTTTAACCATTTCCTTATTGTTGTTTACAAAACCCCAGAACATCGCATTAGGGAGTGGATCTGATGCTTTTTGATTATCAAGAGTCTGTGTCGGTCCAGGCCAAGATTTCATTACTCCGTCAAACACTTCCCAAGCCTTGCTGTTTTTATTATTAAATGGTGCGTAAATTGTTAACATCTATAAATTCTTTTAATTGTTTTGCCCACTGTCTGTGGCCTTCTGCTGACGGATGTGGATCATTAGGACTTACTATTAAATTTTTATCAGAGACAAATTCAAGTTGACTCACCGTTGGATTAAAGAATCTATCCATGTTGATTGCATTTCTAATTACAGTAAAGTCTTCTGTGCCATTACCAAAATCGTTAGGCAAAGAGTTATACATCACATAAGGTATTCGCCTACGTTCAAAATAATTCTGCAAATCAAAAACATTATCAAGGAAATTCATAGTAAGATTGTTTTCTATATCCCAGCCTTTATGTTTTCGTATGAAACTTACATTGTCCAATGTCTTCCAAGTCCGCCAAGTAAGATCAGTGCCTGGTATACGGTCTTTCTTCCAACCGTCGTCTGTTATGTAATCGTTCCTAACTGCACTGGACCAACCTATTACAGCAAAAACATCTTCGTTATTATTCTGCTCACACCAAACCTTGGTTGAAAAACTTATTCTAGTATTACCACGGCCGCCCATTGCAAGATTAAACAATTCTAGATTATAATCTTCCGCTAATAGCTTACTCACAAAAGTGTCCACACCGTCTTTTGGACGAGGAGTTAAAAAACTACACCCATTGGAAAATAATTTAGACATACAGCTATTTTATAGTATAATTATTATAAATGCAAACGGTAAAAAATATTACAGATATAAAGTACTTCTTAGATAAATTTGAGACTGTCGATCAAGGATACGATTACCAAGTCAATTACCATCCAAAAGCAGATAGCTCTTTTACTTCATTGCCAACTTTTGTAGCAGAATTTGAAAACTGTTGTGTAAACAGTTGTCCTGTACTGGTAACAGAAGATCGGCATCTAATAACATCTCACGTATGGAATCTCACACACAAAAGCAGGACCAAGCCACATAAATCACATAAACTTTGGACCAGCTGGGGAGACACAGTTGATATAACACTGCCAGCAATAACTAAACAGTTTGATCTTACACACAAATACATATGGCTACCCATAGATGAAGATAGCACAGGAAACCCATGGCACATATTAATTGACGTTATATCCAAGTGTCGACTAATAGAAAAAAGATGGAGTACTAACTTTGAAAAATATATTTTTATACTATCTAATCCAAGTATGTATTTTGATATACTTGCTAAAGAATTATTTCCAAAATTAAAATACTATGTTGTACCAAAAGGTGAAACATGGAGATTCCAGCACTTAATTGTGCCTTCATTAAGCAATCACAACGATGGTGTACTAACTCCACACCTTGCTCCGTGGTTGCGACACTTTAAAGGAAAGTACCAAAAGTCCAACACTAATAACAGGAAGATATACATAGAGAGGCAAGGATCACTTACAAGAAATATTAACAACCACGACGAGTTATTACTTGCTCTAAAAGGATGGGAATCAGTTAGACTCGAAACGATGACCATTGCAGATCAAATTAAAATGTTTTCAGAAGCTTCTCACATACTTGCTCCGCACGGTGCAGGATTAGTTAATTTGCTGTGGTGTAAAAAGGGAACCAAGGTTATAGAAATACAAGACGGTAACATGGTAGGTAAGAAAGTGTACCCTATTCTTTCACATATGCTAGACCTGAAACATGAACTTTATGTTGCACCTACTCTCCCAATAAAATTAAAAGGCAAAGAAAAGCCCAAAGGTGTTAAGCGATTTAATGACCTAATTACTTTTGACGTTGATGTTCCCGACTTGATTAGACATCTGGATTGACTTCAGGAAACGTTTCTCTTAAAAAGGAATGTATTTTTGAATTAGCATGGTGCTTCTCTCCTCCTGCCGAATGTAAAAAATTTGTATCTTTGTAGTTCCATCTCTTTTTTAATCCATTATTCTTAACATTAAACATTGGATCCATGTCTTGATAGCCCACACCACTTTCTATAACTGCCCAATTCAAAAATTGTCCATCGTCACACTGTCCGTCAAATTCCATGTAACGTTCAACCCATGGCATCATTGTGTCTCTGGCTTGTTTTGTTAACATCCATACACCGGTCTGAAAAAATGTATCGCTGACTTTTTTAGGATCACAATCCTTTAATATTGTATTGTTAAATTTTGATTTAATGTTACCAGCAGACAGTCCTCTATACTTTCTATATGCAGGAGATTTAAATGTTGCTGTGTCAGTATACTGTGCAAAAATGTCAGAGGCATGATCCAATGCAAACACATCTGTGTCTACATACAACACTTGATCATATTCATCTAACCATTTTGAGTTGAACCAAAGATCAAATCTTTCCCATGTTGGGTGCATGTAATGGAACACAGGATTGGTAATTTGTATAAAATCGTGTCCGTATTTTTTACAATATTTTTTAAAGCTGTGTTTTGAATATTTTTCAACCGAAGTTGGAGAAATACCATTAAATGTTGGTTGGTCATACAGGTTGATATCGATGTAATATTGTATAACAAGATTCTTCATTACGAATATTTATAGGTGGTAACAGAGTGAACTTAAATATCAGTAATGAAGATAAAAGTGATCACGTCATACAAGCCGGGCACATGGAAATCTTTTGCTAAACGAGGAATTCACTCAATGGCCGAACAATTTCCAAAAGAAGTAGACATAGTAATGTACTGTGAGGAACCACAACCAACAGACGTTGATAATAGAATTAAATGTATAAATCTTAATAAAGTAGAGCCTGAATTATTTAATTTTAAAAACAGATATAAGAACGATCCTGTAGCAAATGGTAAAATGCAACAGATTGCTGGCGGTGTGAGGAGATCATCTCACCTAGAAGGTTTAGATAAAGATAAAGATTCTTTTCTGTGGGACGCAGTGAGATTTTCAAACAAAGTTTTTTGTATAGTTAATGCTGTACGTAGCTCCGAGGATTATGATTATGTACTGTGGATTGATGCAGATACATTTACTTTTAGACCTGTGCCAATAGATTTTTTTGAAGGTTTATTGCCTGCTGATACAATGTTAACTTACTTGGGGAGAGAAAATCCAACACTGAATGACGGTGGCGTCTATCCGGAATGCGGATTTGTTGGTTACAATCTTAAACATCCAGAGACACAAAATTTCATAAAAGATTGGGAGCAACTTTATACGACAGGAAACGTTTTTGAAATACTTGAATGGCACGACTCGTTTGTGTTTTGGCACCTATCAAAAATTTATAGAAAACAAAAAAGTGTTAAAGTTAACGATATAGGATACAACAAAGGGGTCAAAGGACATCATGTATTCATCAACAGTGAACTGGGCCTGTATATGGACCACTTCAAAGGTAAAAGGAAACAAGCAGGGGTTAGTGCCAAAAAAGACTTGCGTGTGAATCCTAATGCAACTGTTAATGTATACGATATTGATTACTGGAAGAAGGTCGCACAATGAACATACCAACAAATCGGAGAGAAAAATAAATGAAAAAGATTGCTTTTGTTACAGGGATGACTGGCCAAGACGGGCCTTACCTGGCCAAACATCTATTAGAAAACGACTACAAAGTTTATGGATTAGTCAAAAGATACAGTAGCCCTAATCTAAGTAATCTAGATTACCTAGGTATCGAACACGACATAGAACTTATAACAGGAGACATAACAGATGATGCTAACATGAATCATCTCATGAGAACTCTCAGACCAAACGAATTTTATAATTTAGCCGCACAGAGTTTTGTGGGTGCAAGTTGGGAATTGAACAAACAGACTAGCGAAGTAAATGCTATAGGTGTTCTCAATATACTAAATGCGATAGTTGGTCATAACCCAACAACAAAATTTTATCAAGCAAGTACAAGTGAATTGTATGGAAACGCAAACACAGACGGAACTCAGGATGAGAACACTCCATTCCATCCACGTTCTCCGTATGGTGTTTCTAAATTATATGCTTACTGGATGACTGTTAACTTCAGAGAAAGTTATAGCTTACATGCTTCTAATGGTATATTATTCAATCATGAATCACCAATTAGGGGAAAAGAATTTGTCACTAGAAAAATAACAGACGGTGTTGCAAAGATTAAATTAGGTCTTGCTAAAAAACTTACACTAGGTAATCTTAATGCTAGGAGAGACTGGGGATTTGCCGGAGACTTTGTTGAAGCTATGTATCAAATGGTACAACAAGAAGAGCCCGGTGACTATGTGGTATGCACAGGTGTGCAACATTCTATTAGAGAATTACTAACACATGCATTTGAAACTGCAGGAATTAAAGAGTGGGAACAGTATATCGAGTCTGATCCTCGCTTTAAACGTCCGGCCGAAGTACATGCCTTACACGGATCGTATGCCAAAGCTGAAAAAGTCCTTGGGTGGAAACCTACAACATCATTTAAAGATATGGTTACATTAATGGTTAACGAGGACATCAAAAGACTATCTCATGATTTACGTTAGTTCCACTAATCGTAAACTTACCGAGAAGTATGTTGATTGGGCAGTGCAAGGATTACCTGATTCAATAAAGTTATCACCTAACGAAATTATTAATAAAAAAGATTGTAGTAAAGCTATAATGTTTGGAATACTACGTGGCACACATCTTGTATATGAATGGGCTAAACAAAATAAAATTGATTTTTATTATATGGACAGACCGTATTGGGGAGAAACTAGGAACAGTCCTTACTATACTAAAATTGTAAAAAACAATCATCTAAAAAACTGGCAAGAAGAAAGGCCCGATGATCGTTTTAAAAAATCATTCCCGTGGCCTATTAATCCATGGAAGAAAGACGGAAAGAACATTGTTGTTTGTCCGCCGTCAAACGCTATGAAAGAATTTTTTGGAGTTCATGATTGGTTAGATAAAACACTGAAAACATTAAAGGCCAACACAGACAGACCTATTATAGTAAAGAACAAAGGGTACAATCCAATAATAGGAAAAGATGTAAACGGAGGATTTAAAGTAACAGGCAAAGACAACACTGCACCAAGCGGGCCAATCAACTGGGATGACACGTATGCTATTGTTACCTATAATTCAAACATCACATTAGAAGCCACTACTAGAGGTATTCCGTGTTTTACTGATGTGCATAATGCCTGTGCACCTATATCAGAAACAGATTTCTCAAAAATAGAAAAGCCTTGCTACATTGACAGAGAACCGTTATACTATTCAATGGCATACGGTCAATTTACAGCAGAAGAAATAAGCAACGGATATGCATGGAGGATACTAGATGAAAGTTGAAATATTTAGAAGAACAGTAAAAGACAGACGTAAAGGTGCCAGCTATGACCTCCTTAAAACAATGGGCGAAGGCATTAGTGCTTGTGGCGACGAACCTATAATGGTCAATGAAACAAAGACCGGGGATTGGACTAAAGATGAAATGGAGCCAACAGCACCAATCGGTTGCATGTTTGGATATGGTGGCAGTAATCAAATGCATCACACAAAGGGACGTAGACGAGACCTAGTAGAACGTGCAAAGAAAAAAGGAATTAAAATAATAACATTTGACGGAGGATTACTTTCAAGTTTTGGCAATGTACACGGTGATAAACATCACTGGCGAGTTTCATTATTTTCGCCCATGAACAACGGCGACTTCTTGTCAGATAACAGTCCCCCTGATAGGTGGGAGGCCGCAAAAACCAGATGGAATATTAAGAGTGAACCATGGAGAAAATCTAATCAAGACGATCCTATAATATTTGTACTACAACCTAAAGACAACTGGAGCATGAACGATCTAGATCCTATAGAATGGTTCCATGGAGTGTATGAAAAATTAAGACCTATAACAGATAGAAAATTTATTGTGAGGCCTCATCCTAATCATGTTGTTCACATAGAAGAACGAATGAGCGAATTTCCCGACGATGTTGAGGTTATTATAGGACAAAAATATTTCCAAGGAGATGAGAAAAAGTACTACAGATTTCATTTCCAAGAAGCAATAACTAATATTCATGCTGTTGTTACTCACAATTCTACTGCCGGTGTCGACTCTTGCGTTCGTGGAATCCCTACCTTTAATACCTCAGATCTTGCAATTAGTTGGCCAGTAGCAAACAAAGATCTAAACAATATCGAAACTCCGGAATGTCCTGATAGAACTCAATGGTTGTATGACCTTGGGTATAAATTATGGAGTGAAAAAGAAATTAGAAATGGTACGGTGTTTAAAAGATTTAAAGAAAAATTAGGAATGTAATGTGTGGTATATACGGTATAACCGAACACAATCCAAAATTCATAAAAGAATTTATAGATATATGTAAGCACAGAGGACCTGACGGATCGAGTATTTGGCATAACGAAAACATAACTCTAGGGCATAACTTGTTAAGCATAATGGGTGAGCCAGACAAAGCAACACAACCTTGGACTACTCCTAAAGGAAACAAGCTAGTATACAACGGAGAAATATTTAATTACTACGATCTTAAACAAAAATATACAGACTTCGAAGATACATCAGGTTGTGACACCGAACTACTTGCGTGGGGGCTAGATTCATTTGGATTAAAATTTATAGATGAAATTGATTCTATGCACGGATTTGCATACTACGAAGTAGACAAAAATACAGTTACATTGAGTAGAGATCATGCAGGTATAAAGCCTGTGTACTACGCAGAAATTAAAGAAGGTTTAGTATTTGGATCTGAAGTTAAAGGAATGTTAGACAAAGTTCCAGGCAGTAGAAAGATGGATAATCTTGCAGTTAGCTTTATGGCAAGAACAGGTATTAATGCGTTACGTAATACTTTCTTCACTGGTATTAAAAAATTATTAGCTGGAGAAACGATAATCTATGACTTAGCAAATAAAAAAATTATACAAAATTATAAGGTGTATATTAAACCAACTAGTACACAAAAGTTTAGTGAAGTAGAATTTAAAGCCATGTTACATAAGACAGTAGAGATGTGTTCTATTGGCAGAAGAAAGGTCGGGGTTTTCTTAAGTGGAGGGTTAGACTCAAGTGCTATTGCTTATGAACTAAAACAAATTAAAGGTGACGTTAATACGTTTACAAACAGAATGGAACCAAACGTTGTAACCGATGAGGATCACAACAGCGATGCTAATTGTGCCAAAGTACTCGCAACACAACAAGGATTTAATCACACTGAAGTTGTAATAACTCCTCAAAAATATATCGAAATGTGGGATGACAGCATATACTACATGGAACAGCCGGTATACAATCCTAGCATGTCTATGTACTGTTATACTAATAGATTCTTATCACAAGACAACATTGTAGTAACACTAGCCGGAGACATGGGAGATGAGATACTAGGCGGGTATACTAGATATTGGAAACTATTAAGAAATAAAGATTATCTAAACAAGCAACTAGGAAAAACACAAATAGAAAGTTGGGACGATGTACTAAAATTGTGGCTACAAAGAATAAAGCGTCCGTTGGACCTATCAAACAAACCTGTTAATGATTCAACATTATTAGAAGAATTTAAAAAATGTTACCCCGGAGACTTGTGGAATCCAGAAGATCCTGTTGGTTCTTTTATGGCGTTAGATTGTGTTGCACAGGTTCCAGAAGAGATGTTTAGTAGAAACGACAAGTACGGAATGGCACATGGCATGGAAGGACGTTTCCCATTTGCAACTAAAATGTTTATGAAATATTGTATGAGTATGCATACTGAATTAAAAATAGGTCTCAACAAGAGTGATACTAAACTTTTTATAAAACAAACTTACAGAGAAATACTGCCTAATCAAATTATTAACAAGAAAAAAACTGGATGGACTGTTCCTGTTAGTAATTGGCTAGCCTCAAATACTAACATTGATCTTACAGCATTTTATAAAAAAAGAACAGGTAGTAATGCCATGTCAGGCAAGACCGTAGTACCGGCTTGGATCGTTAGTGATTGGATTAAAAACTACCATATGACTAGGTAGATTAAATATACACATTATGAAGATTAAAGTTATAACATCATACAAACCGGGTACATGGAACGAGTATGCCAAGAGAGCAGTTGACAGTGTATTACAACATTGGCCTGCAGACACTGATGTTGCAGTTTACCACGAAGGACAGACTCAGGATATTTTTGAACATCCTAGGGTTCAATGGTTAGATGCACACGAAGTACAACCGGAGTTATTAAATTTTAAAAACAAATATAAAGATGACCCTGTTGCCAACGGAGAAATACAAGAAATACCAAACGGCATTCGTAGGCCAGGACCTATGCCAACGAAAGGTTCATTCCAATGGAACGCTGTAAGGTTTGCAAACAAAGTATTCTGTGTAACTCATGCTGTAAAATCATCTCCAGGGTATGATTATATTATTTGGTTGGACGCCGACACATATTCCTTCAGGGCCATGCCAAAAGAATTTCTAGAAAACTTATTACCAGCAGATACAATGTTGACATACCTGGGCCGTACAAATCCAGACCTAAAAGATCAGGGGAAGGATCCGGAGTGTGGTTTTGTTGGTTACAACTTAAATCATCCAGAGATACAGAATTACAACAACGACTGGGAAAAAATGTATACCAGCGATGACGTTTTTAAACTAACGCTAGGGTGGACTGACTGTTCGACCTTATGGCACCTATCAAAGCTATACCGGAAAGAGAAAAATGTTAAAGTTAACGACATTGGACGTTGGAAGGGAGTTAAAGGACATCATGTATTCATCAACAGCGAACTGGGCCTATACATGGACCACTTCAAAGGTAACAGAAAAGAAGCAGGCACTAGTGCTAAGAAAGATTTCAAACCACAAACACTCGAAGCTACAAAAGATATAACAGAACTAGATTACTGGAAGACAATACAGTGAAGATAAGTTGCTTTACAGATTATGGCCCATTAAATTCTAAAACTGTATTTGACGCTTTCTTAAAAAGTATGAGACAGGCCGGAGACACTGTGTTTGTCAACAAGGACGATGGACAATGTGATGTAGCTGTTATATGGTCAGTGCTGTGGCAAGGCAGGATGGCCAAATATCGTAGTATATGGGAAACATATCGGAATAAGAACAAACCTGTCATTGTAGTAGAAGTAGGTGGTATAAAAAGAAATGAGACCTGGAAGATAGGGATCAACGGAGTAAACAGAGAGGCCGATTTTGCTAACGATATGGTAGACGGCAAACGTTGGAAAAAATTTAATGTTGAACTCGAACCTTGGAAGCAGACAGGTAACAACATAATCATATGTGGACAGCATACCAACAGTCACCAGTGGAGGAATAATCCACCAATGTCAAAATGGTTTGATCAAAAGATAACAGAGCTCAGGAAGTACACAGACAAGCCTATTATCATCAGACCACATCCTAGGAATCATGTGGCAATAGACACAACAAAATACAAGGACGTAAAGATGGTAGGTCCTAGAAGAGATAAGAACACATACGACGACACGGATCTGGCAGACCGATTAAAGTCAGCCTGGGCTGTGGTTAGTCATTCGAGCAATCCTGCCATGACAGCAGTGTTCTCAGGAATTCCTGTATATGTTTCCGAGGCCAGTTTAACTTATGAAGTTGGTAATAAAACATTTGAAAATATCAATAATCCCGAAATGCCCGATAGACAACACTGGGCAAACAAGTTAGCATACACGGAATGGTGGACTGATGAGATAGAACAAGGTCTGCCATGGAAAAGAATTAAAAAACGACTAGCGGACAATTACTTGACATGATAAAGATAGAACCTATAGAATGGAAACCTTACGAGGGAGAGACAGTCAACACTAATCTTATAATACGTAACGGAAAAAAAATACAGGAGACTGCATTTTATGAAGACAAGGTAAAAGTAGTTCCACGTGGTAATGCATATATCATAGGTAACGGACCATCACGTATAGGTTTTGATCTAAATCAACTAAAAGCATCAGGACAGACATATGGCTGTAATGCATTGTACAGAGACTTTATGCCAGACTTTATATTTTCTGTTGATACTAAAATAACACAGAAGATGGTGGAGGATGAAGTTGGGTTGAAGACATACCACTATGCACCATCACTAGAAGTTAACAGGAAACAGTCTAAGGGTATGTTACATCTCATACCAAACAACCCTTACTGGATCTCAGGTAATGCGGCATTTTGGACAGCAGGGGTACACGGACACAAGAACATCTATCTATTAGGATTTGATTTTAGGGAGTTTGGCAAAGGCGAACTGAACAACATCTATCAAGATACAGATAACTATGGTCCACGTAACGATGATAAAATATTCGAAGGGTGGCTAAAACAGTTCAGAGACATGCTTAAGATGAGACCGTATGTAAACTACATCATGGTGCATGACAATCCACCAGAGTACATGCATAATGTACAGACAGGTACCGACATGGGTAATAGTTCTATAATAAGTTACAAGAAATTTGAAGAGACTGTATTAACCAGTTCTTGAAAGATTCAATCCTGCTAGTCTAAATTTGTTCCTGAAGGCAAAGAAGTTAGCATTGTGATTAGAGTAAGGGTCTTCTATAATAGTCATTTGGTATAGGTGCACCATCTCATGTGCCAGTGTCTCAATGAAGTCTCTCCATGTAGGATATTTTGAATGTAGTTCTATAGCAAAGTCGATCTCACATTTACCATAAGGTATCACACTTTGGTCATATGTACCTTTTCTACACTTCCTATTATCCCAATTGGCCCAACATCTACCCCAGTCGTTAGTCATTCTCAAGATGTAAAGAGGAACATTTGGTAATTTATTGTTGAAAAGTCCTTTGTTCAACTCCCTGAACCAGTGGTGTGCCTGTTGCTCTGTGGGTCTGAAGCCAACAATGTTCTTGCGTCTGATCAAAGTATTCTCCAATCTGATCTTCAATGCTTTCCGTTGACTGTATGTTTTCTTCTTTATTTTTTTCATGGTTGACAAATTTACCAATTATGCTACACTATAATAATAATTATCTTAAAACACAT
>Ga0115001_10001863_pt1 | contig 16266 bp, 10 predicted proteins | sample ArcticOcean_MG_C_12_FD_89869 | JGI IMG/M metagenome (GOLD analysis project Ga0115001, IMG submission 89869) | Marine microbial communities from western Arctic Ocean - ArcticOcean_MG_CB8_130 | ecosystem: Environmental > Aquatic > Marine > Oceanic | place: Arctic Ocean: Canada Basin | collected... | reverse complement strand
TAATAATAATAATAATAATAATAATAATAATAATAATAATAGTAATAGTAAATATGACGACGATGCAATTAGTGATAACGTTGCTTTAGGCGTAACCGCCATATCTGGTTTATGCGCCGGTATGAGCTCTGGATTCATCACGACGCCTCTAGACGCAGTGAAGACTCGCTATCAAGTTTTATCGGGACAACAAAATAGCGGCGGCGGTAAAGGAACTTTAACGATCACATCCGTGGCGACTGATATATATCAAAAGCATGGAATTAAAGGTTATTTCCGAGGTGTCTTGCCTAGAATGGCGAGCGTTAGTTTATGGGGAACGACCATGGTGAGTTTATTCGAAGCACTCAAGCGTTCGGCCGCGAACGAAACCGAACGACTGAAGCACGACGAAGACGAAGCCGAATAGTATATAAAAGCATTGCAGTATTACATCACATAGAAATTTAAGCGCCTATCTCTCCTCTTAAATTCGCAACGGTATCTTTGATCCCTTTAATTTTCTTATCCACGAGCGCGTTATTTCTCGCGATTTCACAAATCGCTTTGATCCTTTCCTCGAACGCGTATAACAAAGCCTCTTTAGCGATTCTGTTGTTCTCTATTAAACCTTTCTTTATGATCTCTAGTTTATCGATTACGTTTTGAGTGGATTCATCGAATCCTGTCGCGAGTTCTTTCACGCTGTTATAGATCGTTTCAACCACTGGATGTGGGAGTACTCTTCTTTCTTCTTCTTCTTCTTCTTCTTCTTCTTCTTCTTGTTGTTGTTCTTGTTGTTGTTGTCGTTGTTGTTGTTGTTCGTCTTCTCGTTGTCTTCTCTGTTTTTTCATCGGAGACGACTCCGACGCTTCTTCCTCGCCTTCTTCTGCTCCATCGCGATCATCATCATCATCATCATCACCATCTTCGGTTAACTCTCCGTTTTGTTCATGACGACGCTTATTCGAACGCGCAGTCGTTCTGATCGATGGAATTTTCATCGTAAACGTTTATTTTGTATCGCTCGTACTCTCGTATTTTTTGTATCTGGAAAATTCACTTGTGATGGCCAACAAAGAGTTGAAGAAAAAGAAAGAAACGCGATGGTATCGACGTCAGTTCTTCAAAACGCACGCATCATAATAGTAGTAATAGTAATAACAGTGACGATTTGATTGATGATTTTGTTTACCTTTGGTGGCATATCAAAAGACCACGATTTCGAATAGTTGTAGTAGGTCTATAGTATCAGCTTCTAGGATTTGTAAATACGTACCCAGTAAAGCTACATTTTCACGACGATTTCCCTTCCCATTCGTTTATTGTGATCTTCCCATCTCTGTTTCTATCAAAAACCTCAAACACTAAATCGACGCTTTCTGCATCCGCTGTACCGCCTACTTTTTCTATCTCTAGTTTCACTCTATCTCTGTTAGTGAATCCTTTCGAGTTGACTACTAAATGAATATCATCTCTTAACGCGTCGTCCAAGTTATCTAAATTGACTAATACGTAGCGCAATGCACGTAACTCACGTACGTTCTTCTCGTGTTTACCGCCACCGAATAAGGTTGGAATAAACGTACTTCTACTTTTTCTCGTAAATGCAGTCCATAAACTCGCGCCGATACCAATGCAACCGATCGAAATCAACGAGAACGCACCAGTAATACCAATCGACGCTTCTTCTAAACCATGAGGCACGTTCATACCCATCGCCGCTGCCGGCAAAGATGCTGCAGCGCAGCTCATACCTAATATCGTGGCCCTTAAGTTCAATCTTACGACTCGATTTCGATCGACGTCTAGTTGTAATTCCCAAACCTCTCGCGTCGCACGCAACGCGTTCTTCAACTCTACAACTCTACCGCCCATCGCGCGCGCTCTTCCAGCGTGCGATGTTAACAACTGCAAAACATCGTCGTTATCCTCCTCATGATCGTCCAACGAATCACCCCCACTCGTTTCCGCATAATCACCAGTGAACGACAAATCCTCTCTCAACTTTTCGTCCAATATCTTTTGCTTGTTAAATTTCCCAACGAACGAAAAATCCGCCCTTAACGCTTCATCTAACATTTGATATTGTTCCCTAATATCAGTATCGATTTCATCCAATGCTTGCTTCAACGGTAGCAAACGCTGAAATTGTCCAACGTTGCCCTCGAAATCAGTTGTCTCCTGATTCCTCAACGGTTTCGTCACGGCGTCGACTAACAACCCTAACCTCCGTAACTTTGCCTCCAACGCAGTACTCGCTTCGTCTAAACAAACTTCGGCTACGATGCTAGGGAAGTTCACTATATTATTATTATTATTATTATTATTACCATTATTATTATTATTCACGTTACCATCTATATCATCGCTGCATAAAATCTTACTTAATCTCGTCGCAACAGCCTTCGCGCTCGCGCTCTCGCTCTCGAATAAATGAACGCACTCGTTTCCAACGATAGCCGAAAACCTGTTCGTCCTCAATATCACAAACTTATCTCTCTGTATCAAAGTCGCCGATACTCCAGTGAACTTATCGTTATCGTGTTCGAGTAACTGCGCGTCTCTGGCGTGTATGTCCGACAGCAGCAGTTTCGTTTTAGCATTTTTTGAGTTGAACTGATCTCCTTTCGATGTGACTACTAACGAAGGGGGCAGTAGTAATCTCTGTTGATTATGATTACTTGCTCGCGGTATGCTCGAGAACGTTGATGTCGTCGTCGTCGTCGTCGTCGTTGCCGTTGATGATGATGGTATTGAAAGAAGAACGTTTTTAATGTTTTTTACATCACTGCTGATCCTCCTCGACCGTGATAAATAGCGAAACATGATGATGATGACGACGATTGCTTTCGTTCGTTTTTATCGCGGTTGTCGTTATTTGTCGATGCTCGTCTTCGTCGTTTGTATATTTAACAGCAATGGAACATCGTTTAACTCGCGCGCGAGGTCGTTAAATTTGAATTTTATGAAGAAGGCGGGCGAATTATTAGCATTAGGTGTTTGAGAGTTCGAACAAATAACGAAATATGAGATCAGGTTTTCGATGACGGATGACTCTATAGCAGCTGCTTAATATGTACAATGATAATAATGATGCTAATGATGAGGACTGTAAGAATGACGATGTATTCGTCGTAGCGGTCAATCATCGATACAATTATTGACAAAACTTGGCGCCGATTGGCGTGCGCATCAACCCTCTTTTCAAAGCGTCGAAATGTATTTTTGCCCAATTCGTTTTACCTCCATCTTTCTTCATATCTCTCAAGAACCCATCTGCGACGTCTTTAGGAACGATCCTTAAAGGTTTCCCAGTAGACATTGCTAAAATCTGCACCTCGGCCGCTCGTTCTAAGTAATACAAATCGTCAAACGCTTCGGCGACTGAGTCGCCGCAAACGATCACGCCGTGATTAGCGTGCATCAAAATCCTCTTCCCATTCATCACTTTCACGAGTCTATCGCCTTCCTCGCGATCTAGTACTAACCCATTAAACGTCGGATCATACGCGACGTCTCCAGAAAACCTCAAAGAGTTCTGATGACACATCTCGAGCTTGAAATCTTCGGTACAACACAACGCCGTGACGTTCGGCGTGTGCGTATGCATAACTGCTTGAACACCACATTTATGTATCGCCGCGTGTATAAAAAACGCGGTCGCATCGATCTCGCCTTCGCCTTCCAAAATCTCCCCTCGTTCATCCAACATCAACAAAGTACTCGCCCGTACTTCGTCCCAAAGTAAACCGTACGGGACGCATAAAAACCTATCACTCGTTCCCGGGACCATGACCGTTAAATGATTACAAACGCCTTCGTTGAACGAGAAATTATTACATAAATGATACGCCGCCGCTAAATCGCATCTCGCGCGCCAATGCTCTGCGTCGTACCCTTCCGGTTTCATGAACCCATTCTGCATTTGGAGAAGTTTGTTTTTCCGGCTCTCATTTTTTCTCACACCGTCTTCGCACGTCCATTCGTTCCCTATCTTTGGGTACGAAGATGTCATTTGTTGTTATTGTTATTATCAGTAGTATGGTTAGTACGAGCTCTCTTGATCTCTCTCTTAATCTCTCTCTCCTTGCCTCTGATTCCCTATTACTCGAGTAGTAGTTTTTGTTTAGGGTTTAGGGTATAAGGGTTTAGGGTATAAGGGTATAAGGGTTTAGGGTTTAGGTTTTTTAAAAAAATAGTGAACACAAACAACAACGAACCGAACAAATAGACGATGACAGAAACCTTCATTGAAATCGCACAAGTCTCAACATAACTCTTTAAGAGAGAGAGGGAGAGGTGAACCGGGTAATGACCACGAGTGCGCGAGAGCGAAGGATAAAAGCGTTGTGTGCGAATCTCGAGCGACACTTGATCGTTGACAAGGAAGGGATTTCGAACACGAAGGCGTTAGTGGAAGAAATTGGAAACATTAAAAGTAACAACGGTGACTATGAGGAAGATTATGATTATGATGAAGAGGATGGTTACGATGATTATGAAACGATGAAGATATGTTTGAGAGAGAATAATTGTGAGAGTTTATTGCAGAAGATGATGCTGAAGTTAACGAGGTGTGGGGAAGACGAGTTAGCTGGAAACGTTGGTGATTCGATATCAAAGTTGTATAGAATAGGGAAAGCGAAAGCGAAGACGAAAAAGAAGAGGGAGAAAGATGTTGTTGTGAACGAAAGCGACGACGACGATGATGATGACGACGATGATGATGCTGATGGTGCGGAAGATGTATTAGAACTTACAGCCGTTGCGTGTTCGCAAGTTGGCGCCGATGCGACTCAAAGACCCGCCGGCGTTCAAATGTTTACGATGAAGAAACACAAAGGCGTCGAATTGGCCGTGTACGAATCGAGTTGGCAAGACGCTGGGTTAGCGTGGCGTATATGGGGTTCTGCGAGAATATTCTTCAAAGTGGTAGACTTGTTAGCGTTCGAGTTTTTTGAAGATAAAACTATATTAGAAGTAGGTGCGGGATGTGGCTTGATCGGTAGCTCGATCGCGCGTTTGGGTGGACAAGTTATTATATCTGAAGGGGCGCCCGGCGCTTTAGCTGCGATGAATAAAACCGCTAACGGTGTTAACGAACAACTTTTGACTATTATTAAAGACGATGATTTGAATTATTCATCAAAGAAGAAGCAGAAGGGTTATTGCAAAGTTGCCTTCCTCGATTGGCGCGATGATTTACAGGCGCTCGCTGAAGAAGAAAACGGAGTCGTGATTAATTTAAACGCACAGCAGCAGCAAACAAAAACTTGTACAACAACGAACTTCGTGCACATGAATAAAACGAGTTTCGAGAAGGAAAATTTCAAAATCGCTGATGACGCAAAGTTTGATTGCTTGGTCGGTTCAGATTTGATATACGATTTTGGACATTGCACGGCGTTAGCGGCTACCGTGTTCAGGAGACTAAAGCCAGATCACGGTCGAGCCATTTTTATATTCGCAGTTCGCAAACAAGCTTTAATCGAAACGTTTTGTAAAAAGTGTCGAAAGCTCGGTTTACTCGTACACGTATACGTATCGCGAATAGAACCTTCAAAGGGTGGCGAAGACGAACACTTATCTACAACCGTTGGCGGTCACGCGAACCGTGTTTTACCATCCGTAGCCGAAGACTATTGGTCTGAAATCGCGGATGATTTTGCCGAAATCTTACGACGAGACGAGAGTATTCACAACTCAACAAAAACGAGCTTCGAAGGCCGTTTCGCGATGTTACAAATCGTTCGCGCGTCAACGTCAACCGCGAACGGCGTCGCTCAAACGAACCGGAATTTATCTAAAATCCATCGCAGTCCTTCTTCCGAGGACATAAACATCCCATTAAAGGGAATAGACACGACCGAGCGCGGCGAGAAATCCATGCGCGTTTATAAATAAATCGTTTATATTCATGAATAGCAATAGCAACAACAGCAACAATTGGAAAATGGAAATCCTCTCTGCTGTTTTTATAATAAATAGAACACGCGCGCGGACTCGTCACAGAATAAAATGCCGTCAGCGACGAAACCTTTCACGTTCACTCAATTACTATCGTTATCGTTACTGTTATTATCATCGCTATTTCATAAATGTTCAGCAGAAGATGTCGAGAACGATATCTCGAACGAGATTTCGGAGAACACCAGAAACGTCGTTTTTGGGATCAAATGTGGCGCCTGTAAGGCCGTGACTCAGGAAATCGGTTCACTGTTCAAACAGGCGTTGGATTTAAACTCTTCTTTATCATCCAATGCGTCCGAAAAGACCGTCTTTCGATCGAAATACGTCGCAGAGTTCACCGCGAAGTTTGAGGATATGATTACGAAGATGTGTGCGAGGCCGTTGCTTGAAACGACCGAGGGAAGAGAAAACGGGAGTTCTGATAATAAACAAAGTAGTAGTAGTAGTAGTAGTAGTAGTATTGCGAACAGATGGAGATATAGCGCGGATGGCGCGAAAGCGATTCAGAATTCAATGATGCACATAAATACGCTCGGTAGAGACGCGAAAGAGAACGATATTGATGAGATCCAACGAGTAACGCTCGGCATTCAATTGTTTACGAACGCGAGGGAGAAGATGTTTGAGAATCCAGATCCTGAACTCGCGGAGAAAACGAGAGGGACGAATATAATGGCCGATTCCTGGGTCACGAATGAGTTATTAGACGCGTGTGCGAGAGTGACAGAGAGTCTAGAATTCGACGATCAAATCGAAGAAGCGAAGAAAACGGGAGAATTCGGTATCGACGAACAGCACAAAACGTGCTTAGAGCTCGATTACTGTAAAGTACGTAAAGGAGGCGCGAAAGCGAAATCGCGCAAGTCGAAAAAAGAACTCGAGCAAGACGAAGCGCTCGAGAGAATGAAAACGATGTTCGTTTCTAAAGAAGACCACGAAAAGATAACCGCGGAAATAAACGACGCAGCCGCAATCGCTGATTCAAACGACCCTCTCGAGGAAACACTCGACGCCGGTCATAGCGGAAGAAGCCGTAAAACGAGCAGCAACAGTACTTCATCATCATCCAAGGAAACACTCGAACGCGAACGACGCTCGGAACAACGGAAAGAATCCGGCGGCCGCTTCTTCTCGAACCTCCTCGGGCGAAGTTTCTTCAAAACGAAGAAAGAAGAAGAAGAAGAAGAAGAAGGAGAAAATAAGCGAGAACTCTGACGATCGACTGTGATTGCATGCTCGCTCTCGTACTAGTAATACAGCGTTCCTAATATATATGAAATATGTCTACGCATTCATCGCGCTAAACATGTTTAACGATAAAGTACTCTCGCTCTCTTCTCGCTCTACAAAAAAAACACTTATTGCTGGGTGCCTGATGTGCAAAATTCTGATGATTCGGTTTTGTTAGTTTTCCCTAAAAATTGAATCGCGTCTTTTCGGCGCTTACTCAGAGCACAGAGAGACAGACGACAGAGCGAACAAAAAGGACGGAACGAGAGGACAGGGAACAAATCATCTCGAGCCATTCTCGCTCTTCATAAGGCGAACGTTTTTGCAGTCGACGCAGTCGCTGCGTTAAGTAGTGGCAGTTTCGGTCGTGATCGTTCCACTTTCACGCACGAAAAGGCGTTGGAAGTAGGGAATAAAAAGAAGAGATCGAATTCGTCGATGGGACGGGCGAGGAGTTTAATTAACTTACTGAAACAAGAACAGCGCGTGCGAACGATGCAGTATGGGCAGATCGTATCGCGAGCGATTCCATGTGCGAATGTTTTCGTAGCAAAGCGGTTTCAGGGCGATGAGAGAAGAGATCTGAATTGCGCTAGTACTGGTTTCGCTCGAGCAAGTCGAAAAGGCAATTTTTGCAACGCGCTGCGTGTAGCTCGTCGCGTAGGGGAAAGAAATTACGCGCGAAGAGGAAGTCATTGGAGCGCGGCGAACTTAGTGCAAGCGCAGGCGGTGGAGTACGAACAGGGAGAGAGAACGAGCACGGAAACGGATGACGACGACGACGAAAAACGGGTCGAGGAGGAATTTAATAAATATCAATACGCAAAGTTCGAGAGAGCGAATGGAAAGCACGGGGAATTGAGGCAGCTATCGATGAATGCGGCGCAGAAGATGACGCGAGAGAAGAATATGAGAGCTTTAGAGGAACCTTTGAAGAAATATATAGGGACGAGGAGTACTATTAATAACAATAGTTATAATGGAGGTGCCGTGGGAGTGAATGGGATAGTGAAGAGAGGTGTTGGGAGGCCGAAGAGTGAGAGTTTTAATATGAGCGTTATGGCCATTGGAGACGATGAGAACGGTGATCTCACGGCGGGGCAAATGAACGAATTGAACGAAGATTTTGGGGACGAACAATTAGTGCCAACAGGTTTGAGAGAAGAAGTTTTCGTTGTATCGACCGTGGAAGATGCGAAACATGCGTTGGCTATTTTGAACGCGAATCTTGGAACTGACGAAGAACCACGCTATCACGCGTTGGATACCGAAGTTTCGCACATCGACGTGACTTGCCAAACGCCAGTCGGTCACGGAACCGTGATTTGTTTTTCCGTATTCGCTGGACCGGATGTAAACTTTGCTAAACCGGGAGAGATGAAAAAATCGTTGTTATGGGTCGATTTATTAAAAAAAGATAAAGAAACGTGGAACAAGGAAATATTTGACGTCTTTACGCCATATTTAACGAACGAAAAAGCAAAGAAAGTGTGGCATAACTACTCGTTCGATAGGCATGTGGTTGAAAACCATGGTATTAAGTTAGCGGGATTCGCTGCCGATACGATGCACATGGCACGTCTGTGGAACACGAACCGGAAACTTGATGGTGGATACTCTTTAGAAGCGTTAACCTCGGATCCGGATGTTATGGCTGATTGCGGGGAAATGTTATCGGCTTCGGAAACGATGATGCGTGCAAAACTCGGGATGAAGAAAATCTTTGGGAAACCAAAGTTGAAAAAAGACGGAACTCCAGGTAAAACGATCGAGTTGCCTCCAATGGAAGTCATTCAAACTACATCGGATTCGAGAGATCGATGGATTGAATACGCCGCATTAGATGCCATGGCCACGTGGTTTTTACGAGAATCATTGGAAGCAAAGCTAAGAGGGATATCTTGCGACGCGTGTCCAATTCTTTCAAGAAAAACTCAGTACAAGAAATCAACAACTTTGTGGGATTTCTACACAAAATATACGCGCCCGTTTGGTGACCTATTGACACAAATGGAAAGTAACGGTATGCTTGTTGATTTGCAGCATTTGGCGAATGCCGAAAAGCTCGCTATAGCCGATAAGAAAATAGCCGAGGAGTATTTCCGAGAGTGGGCGTCATCGAAATGCGAAGATGCAAAAACTATGAATATTGGGTCCGGTATTCAAATCCGTCAGCTTTTATTTGCCGGTGCACCAAACAAGCGTGGTGACAAAGCCCCAGGGGTCGAGAAAACGAGAGAGTTCACGCAAGAATCACAAGAATGGCTTGAATGGGACGCAAACGGGCGAGTGGGCAAGGCGCCAAAAAAGACTACGAAAATTACTTTACACGGCATCTATGACAAGCCTTTACAAGTGATGACATATACAGCGACTGGTTTACCGGCCGTTTCGAGCGTTGTTTTGAGGCAATTGGCTGGTAAACCAGGCGCCGCTCGCGAGGTTTGTGATACCTGGGATACTTTACCCGAAAAAGAAAAGACGAATGAAAAACTATCGAAAATTTGTGGAACTGCCTATTTAGCATTTGGCCGTGGATATGAAGGCGTGCGAGCGTGTGCAGCGATCGATGCTCTCAACGATCTTGCAGCGGTGGACACTTTGTTGTCAAACTTTATCATACCCTTACAAGGTAACGATATAAGAGGCCCAGAAGGACGAGTACACGGCGCGGTGAACATCAACACTGAAACCGGCCGTTTATCCGCTCGACGTCCGTCTTTACAAAATCAGCCAGCGTTAGAAAAAGATCGTTACGGTATTCGTAAAGCTTTTACTGCTGGTGAAGGAAAAACGTTAATCGTTTGCGATTACGGGCAGCTTGAGCTTCGTTTGCTCGCGCATATGGCTAATTGCAAATCTATGAAGGAAGCGTTCATCGCCGGTGGTGATTTTCATTCGAGAACGGCATTAGGAATGTATCCAAAGATTCGCGAAGCCATGGATAAAGGCGAATGTTTATTAGAATATGGTCCAAAACGTGAAGGCGAAGAAGAAAATATGCCTCAACCGCCTTTGTTGAAAGATTTGTTCGCCTCGGAAAGACGAAAGGCGAAAGTTTTGAATTTCTCCATCGCGTATGGTAAAACCGCGCACGGCTTAGCGAAAGATTTCGGGACGAATTTAGACGAAGCGAATAAAACTGTCGAGTTGTGGTATTCTGATCGTCCAGAAGTACGGTCGTGGCAAGAAGTGCAACGCGAGCACGCATCGGAGCACGGTCACGTACGGACTTTGTTAGGACGAACAAGATCGTTACCAGACGCCTTGTCCAAGAACGAACAATTCAAATCGCACGCGTTGCGTGCTGCTATTAACACTCCAATTCAAGGAGGCGCTGCAGATATCGCAATGCTTGCCATGTTAAAGATTCAAAAATGTGAAAGATTGAAAGAGTTGGGATATAAATTACTCATGCAAATTCATGACGAAGTTATTTTGGAAGGACCGATTGAGCACGAAGAGGAAGCGTTGGCGTTGACTAAACAGCACATGCAAAATCCGTTTGAAGATGCAAACGGAGAAGATGTAAACCTATTAGACGTCGAACTCGTTGTCGATGGAAACTCTGCAAAGACGTGGATGGATGCGAAATAATAATCTTTGTTTTTTATTGCCGCATATATTTACTACTATGTATACTATTTATTTAAACGTCTAAAACTGATTACTACTAATAAGCTCCTTGCTCGATCATCTTTTGTATCAATTGATCGTGTCTTAAAGAATCGAAATACCACCCGCCAATGCCAAAGCCAAAACCGAGAACGATAACCGTCATGAAACCAAGAAAAGCGGTAGCGTCTTCGATATTCGCTTGTTGTTGAAAATCTTCTAATCCATCCACGTCGAGCGTTCGCATTCCGGGCACGCTATAAATATCGAGTTTCTCTTCGACCAAGATATCCCACTCTCGGAAATCTTTCCCTCGCGGCTTTCGACAATCTAAATACTCTAACACGTCCCTCATTACGCGTTTGTTTTTCACTTCGTTCTTATTAATACACTTCACTAACGTCAAAGATTCTTCGTGCGAAAACAACTCTCCATCTGTAAACATCAAAGTACTCCTGCCTTCGATCTTCGCGACTGGAATTATCAAGCGCTTCTTTAGAAACAACTTCGTCAAAGTCTGAAACAGCGCTCGATACGTAAACTTCGTTCGTTCTCCCATTTTATCGAGTATATCTTTCCTCGTAATCTCGGCGTTCACAGAAATCGCGACCTCGTATAACCACGTAATCTTCTCCGGCACGAACGTCACGGTCCATAGCACGACGTACGTATTCCTCTCGATCACGGAAATTCGCTCGATCGTTCGTTCCACGTGCTTCAAATCTGTATGCATTCGTCGCTCACATCGCTCTTGATACTCCTCATACTCTGCTTTCTCGCACGTTTTCTCGTATATATCGTTGCTATAGCGTACTCCTCTCGCGCTGATCATCGCACTAGGGAACTTTAAACAACCGCGTTCTTTCTCTATGATCCGTTCCACTAGCTTCCTCTTTTCATCATCGTTTCGATGCTCTGCGCCGTAACCTCGCGCTCCAAGTTGCACTACTCGTCGCGCTCGCGCTGTAACCCTCTTTAGAGCCCCAAACGAACAAATAGTTTGACGACGTTGCATTATTTGACTCATCTCTCTCTCTCTCTCTCTCTCTCTATCTATCTATCGAACGCGTCTTAATACCGTGATAAATAGTGCCGACCATGACTCGGTCCATTTTCTGTTCATTCTCGTGTTTATAACTCTCTTTTATGCATACATGTACAGTTAAAACGAAGGACTTGGAACTATATCTGTTGACGTTGGTTCATCGGACACTTTCTCTGCGGCCTCGACTGACTCGAGGTTTCATCGCTCTCTTCGCCACGCGCGCTTCATCATCAACGAAAAACGTCTCCTGACCGACCAGAGGTCCGTACTTTATTCTCTCTCTTACTCTCTCTCTCTCTCTCTCTCTCTCTCTTCCAATCGAATATTTAATGCGCTTATGCATAATGAAATTGCATATATAATATTTTACTCCAGCACCCTAAATCCCAACACCCTAAATCCCAACACCCTAAATCCCAACACCCTAAACAATACGCATAAAAAAAAGGTCTTCTGCTCTTTCTACAAAGGGACAAACAAAAGGAATTAATTCACAAGAAAAGCCGCCTTTTGCGTTTTGGCCTGGAAACAAAGATACTAATAAATGGATGAAATAACTACCACGACCGCTTCGGTCGATGAATACGACGAAGAGTTAGATCTATCGATCCAGAAACAAATAGATGCGCTGACCTTGGAGGAAGAAGAGGAAGACGAAGAAGACGAGGAAGAATTGGAAGAATTGGAAGACGATGATGATGATGAAGACGACGACGAAGACGACGAAAAACTGGCAAAAGATAACAATCAAACGAACGCTCAAGCAATCGTGGCGTGCGCGTACTGCGGGATCTCGAACCCTTCGTGCGTAGTGAAGTGCAAGAAGACACAAAAGTGGTTCTGTAATTCGAAGACCGGGGCGTTACCCGCGAGTTGTATCGTCTTTCATTTAGTGAAATCCAGGTCGAACGCGATCGTGTTACATCCGGAGAGCCCTTTGGGCGAATTGGAGCCGGCGTGTTACGTGACGGACTCGACGAACGTGTTTAATTTAGGGTTTATTGTGAAGAAAGATGAAGATCCACCGACGGTAGCGTTACTATCGCGCGATGTCGTTCTGCAACCGACGGCGCAATTGAAAGCGCTCGATTTAGATTTAACGAAATGGGAACCGGTCGTGACCGAGGATAAGACGATTTTGAGTTGGTTAGTGAACGAACCAGGGGAGCAGGAGACGTTGAGGGCGAGGCAAGTGACGCAGGCGCAAGCGACTGCGTTGGAGGATTTATGGAAAAGCGATCCGAAGGCTACGATTGATGATGTGGAGAAGAGAGACGCGGACGCGGAGCCGCAACCGGTTGCGTTGAGGTACGCCGACGCGTATCAATATCAGAACGTGTTCGGGCCTTTGATTGCAATCGAGGCCGATTACGATAAATCGCAAAAAGAGAGTCAACACATGGGGAACGTTTCAGTGAGGTGGGACGTCGGCTTGAACGCGAGAAGAGTTATGTATTTTGGATTCTCGAGCGACGAAGAACATTTGAAAATTATTTTAGGGGACGAACTAGTCGTGAAATTGAACAAATTGGATGGCACGGAAGTATGGCGAGGAGATGGGACAGTTATAAGATATAACGTGAAAGAGGAAGAGATTGGGCTAGAACTCGACGCTCGTTCGAGCATTGATTGTCCAGTAAATGTAACGAGCGGGTATGAAATCGAATGCGTGTGGAAATCTATTTCGTACGACAGATGCCAAGCCGCCTTGAAAGCGTTCGCAGTGGACGATACGTCGGTTTCTGGATATATTTATCATAAACTTCTAGGACACGACGTGAACGAAACGAGATTGAACATAGATATGTCTGGAATAAAGAAATGGTCCGCGCCAAACTTGCCAGAATTGAATCAATCTCAAATCGCCGCGGTGAAGATGGTTTTGCAACAGCCGCTTTCGTTAATCCAAGGTCCACCTGGTACGGGGAAAACAGTTACTTCGGCATCAATAGTATATCATTTGGCAACGAAAGGAGATGGTCAAGTCATTGTAGCCGCACCTTCGAACGTCGCCGTCGATCAGCTCGCTGAAAAGATCGAGAAAACTGGCTTGAAAGTCGTACGCATCGTCGCTCGTTCTCGCGAACACGTCAATTCTTCAGTCGAACACTTGGCTTTGCATTACCAAGTACAACGCATCGCCGAGAAAGAAAAAAATGGAACTTTGGCAAAATTACAACGTTTGAAAGATTCCATAGGCGAGTTATCGAAAGACGACGAACGAAGGTATCGCAAAGCGATGCGTAAAATAGAAAATGACATCATTCAAAACGCGGACGTTGTATGTGTTACCGCGGTCGGCGCCGGCGACGTGCGCTTGGCATCTTATCGATTCCGTCAAGTTCTATTCGATGAATCGACGCAAGCTACTGAACCGGAAACTTTGATTCCTATAATCATGGGCGCAAAACAAGTCGTCATGGTTGGCGACCATTGTCAGTTGGGACCGGTTGTTACGTGCAGACGCGCCGCTCGCGCGGGTTTGAGTCAGTCTCTCTTTGAACGATTGATTTTTATGGGCGTTCAGCCAATTCGATTACAAATACAATACAGAATGCACCCATGTTTATCCGAGTTTCCCTCGAATGCGTTTTATGAAGGAACGCTCCAGAACGGTGTCAACGAGCGTGACCGTAGTGATTCTGAGGACGTTTTCCCATGGCCTTCGAAAAGTAAACCAATGATGTTTTGGGCGCAAATGGGCGTCGAAGAAATGTCTGCGAGTGGAACTTCTTATTTAAATCGCGGCGAAGCAATGGCAGTTGAAAAAATAGTCACGCATCTTCTCCAAAACAGCATCAGACCAGAAGAAATCGGCGTCGTGACGCCTTACGAAGGACAACGCGCATACGTCGTGAACCATATGACGAGAACTGGTGTTTTACATCCAAGTTTATATCAAGAAGTCGAAGTTGCGTCAGTGGATGCATTTCAAGGCCGCGAGAAACAATACATTATCGTCACTTGCGTAAGAAGTAACGACAGACAAGGTATCGGTTTCTTAAACGACCCGAGACGTCTGAACGTCGCTTTAACTCGAGCAAAGTTAGGTTTAATGATTGTAGGAAACCCAAAAGTGCTCGCGAAACAACCTTTATTCCGCGAGATGTTACAACATTTCCGCGATAACGGATGCTTGGTTGAAGGGAACAACATCAACGCCTTAGTCGAGTGCATGGTCGCTCTACCTCAACCGCGCTGGAAATCCCGCGCCGCTGGTTTATCTCGATTCGTCGCAAAAGAAACCATTCACGAAGATAGCGAATACAACAACAACAATAATACGAACAACAACGACGGAGAAGTCAACTTGGGCGGTGGCGACTTCTTTGGTAAGAAAATCCCTCCAGCGCCTCGCATGGGCCACGAAGCCCTCGATTTTGCGCACCACCACATCAACAGAGACGACGACGTGAACTCGATCATCAGCGACGGCGGCATAACAGGTTCTGTCTTTGGTGAATCTCTCTACGGCGACTCTAAATCCGAAGTCGGTAGCGAATACGGTGACTCTCGAGCGTATAGATACGATTAAAAGTACTATTACGCGCGCAAAAACAACCGCTTCTGGCGCTTGCGCCCTAAAAATCCGAATTCAGTCCACTGACTCGAGAGCCGTATCGATCGCGACAGTAAGTAAACGTGGGCTCTTTGAACGCGCGCGCGCGTTTCTCGCACTCGCGCGTGGCCCTAAAACTGAAACCAAGCGTCAAAGCTCGTCGCCTCTGTAAGCTTCATCGAACGTCGCGGAAAAATTGTTTCGCTCCTTGTTTCATTAGGAACGACACTGAATAAGGCGTTTCACGGCACGTAGTTTCGGGCTCTGCTCAGCATTCTTCCACGAATTCCCACTTCGTTCGTGTACTATTCAATAAAACAATAAATATAGTGCGTTACTACTCATACGATACGGAATAACACTGAATAAAGCGTTCGTAGTATTTCACTTTTCGCGAAGTTTTTGGCCCTTGTCGTTCTTCTACGAATCCCCATTTCATTCGTGTACTACAAAGTACTAAGTATTTAATAAAACAATAAATATAGTATGCGTACTACTCATAGTACTGGTACCAATAAATAGTACACTGACTGATCATGAAATAAATAAATAGATAAATAATTGCGCGATGCGACGTCATACGTGATGAGCATAAAGAGATGAGCGGTCTCGTCCCACGCACGATTTTGAAGAAATCGAACGAGAAACATTCGATAAAACCTTTACCGGTCGAGAAACCGGACACGGGCGCGATCGATTGGACTGCACCGCAATCGCTTTCGAACGGCTGCTCGGTCAGATCGAATCACGAGAGCATGGTTGTCGGTAAAGTCGGGAGAATACCGAACCTGTTCGGGTTCGGGAACCTGGACGTGGACGTATTACGACGACGGTGTCGTAGTTTCAGGGCACTTCCTGAACCAGT
>Ga0115001_10001845_pt1 | contig 16320 bp, 12 predicted proteins | sample ArcticOcean_MG_C_12_FD_89869 | JGI IMG/M metagenome (GOLD analysis project Ga0115001, IMG submission 89869) | Marine microbial communities from western Arctic Ocean - ArcticOcean_MG_CB8_130 | ecosystem: Environmental > Aquatic > Marine > Oceanic | place: Arctic Ocean: Canada Basin | collected... | reverse complement strand
TAAGAGAGAGAGAGGGGAGGAGGGAAACGCTTTTACTTGAATTCACTGCTCGCGCGACCGTTTGGACGAACGATTTTACGATTCAAGTTCTTCGAAGGCGGTTTCATGTCCTTGATGTCGTCCAATTGGACGACGAAATCGAGCACTTCGCGAGCGTCGTCTCGGAATACGCTGACTTTTACGGAATCGCCGACGACGTGTTTATCGAGAGCGTGGTATAGATCGTACGAGTCTTCGATTTTCTCGCCATCGATGCCGACGATGACGTCGCCGAGAAGTAAACGGCCGCTATCGTCTCTTTTCGTGCTTCGGATTCCGGCGCGATACGCTGGGCCGCCTTCGCGAGCGTCCAAGACTAAAACGCCCCCAAGACCGAGCTGTTCGGCTATTTCGTCCGGTGCGAACGAGACACCGATTATTGGGCGCGTGACGCGACCGAACCTAATTATTTGATCGACGATGCCGGTGACCATGTCAACCGGTAAAGCGAATCCTACACCAGAAGAAGTGCCCGAGGCGCTATAAATAGCGGTGTTCAAACCGATCAATTGTCCAGAAGAGTTCAATAAAGGACCACCAGAATTACCAGGATTAATAGCCGCATCGGTTTGAATGATGCCATCAATCGGTCTGCCAGTATTCCCCGACTGGATTTGTCTCGATAACCCGGAAACGACTCCAGTGGTTAAAGTATGATCTAGACCGAACGGATTACCAATAGCGAAAACTCTTTGACCGACGAGGAGATTACTCGAGGTTCCAATCGGTAGCGCTTTTGCTTTATTTTTATAACACGATTCGTCCATGAGCTTTAAAACGGCAATGTCCTTATCTTCGTCAAAGCCGACGACGACTGCGTCGCACGCGTCCAAAACATCATTTAACTTCCCTTGACTATTCGGTCCTCTGTTTGTTTGTAAACTAAACTGGACTTTTAACTCATTCGCATCGCGTATTACGTGGTAATTCGTGACGATATGCCCTTCTTCGTCCCATACGATGCCGGATCCAGCGCCTTGCGGCTGTTCGGTTAAATTTAAAGTAAACGCGTCTCTCCGCACCGCGACGTTCGTAATAAACACAACAGCTGACTTCGATTTCGTGAACAATTCGACGATAGATTTCTCATCATCCTTCAACTGAGGCGCTCGTTGCACTTTCGTCACGTAATTCGGTTCAATCAACGCCTCGGCTCCTTTTTGCTCGTACGAGTTCCTTAACAACGCCGAAGCGTCCGTAAAACGAAAACCGTCTTCGTCGACTAAAAAATCGCCGCCCGCATCATCCGCGGCAACGGAACCACCGTTTTGTCGCTGTTGTTGTTTACGCATGGCTCTAATTATCCCATCTATCTCTTCATCACTGAACTGTTCTTCCTCTCCTCCTCGTCCTCCTACTGCGCCTAAAGCCTTAACCTCTCTCGACTGCGCGGCGTCAGTGACAACAGTAGTAGTAGTAGCACTAAATCCCCGCATGCTCCCATCAGAGGCAGTGCCCTCTACACTTTCGGCTAAGGCACACAGAGGAAAGCTCAACGCACTGGCGGCATAGGCGACTGATACAAAAGCTGCCACGACCTTCCTCGCTACAACGAGCTTCGCGTCTGCGTCTTCATCCGCGTCCTCTTTTCGCTCGCGACTCCGTTCATGACTCGTTTTGCTCGCAATACTGTTGCTACTCGTTCTTGGATGTTGGCCTATTTGACTCAGAGTGCGGTTTGTACTACTGCTTTGACGAGCGGTTACGCGCGAGATCGAGAGATTGTTTTTCTGAGCGAACATTTATTGACGATTCAACGAAATTCGATTACGTGTTTATGTATGTTTATGTGTGTTTATGTATGTTTATGTCTAATTGTCTATGTATGTATATGCAGATTGTGAGGCGTTAAAGATGTTAAAAGTTAAAGATGTTAAAAGGCATTTCCCCATTTTTTCGCATTACAAAGAAAACATCAGACAATTCGCGATTGTATTTCTTTATCAATCGGCTCGAGAATTCGATTCGAACGACTTCTTTTGCAAGGAAACTTGGCATCGCGCGACGTTCTGATTTTTTCGTAGTCTTCGTGAGCGTTCGTTACTGATTCGGCAGTAGGCACAAAAAGAAGTACGCGCGCACACGAATCGGATAGGTTTTGCGAGTTCGTTATAGTACTCGTTCGAACAAAAGAAGAAAGAAGTTTCTTTGAAGTAATCGAAGAAGAGAGCGAAAGAGAGAGAGAGAGAGAGTAAGCGGGAGAGAACGATTTGAGATTTTCGTACGCGCGAGAGGTGTATCATTTCCTGTCACGTTCGGTTTTAGATACAGCGGCGCAGTTTTTGATATACCGCAAAGAAGGAAGGGCGAAGAGAGAGGAGAGAGAAATGGCAATCGAGAAGCCTTTAGATGAGCGAACGATCGAGAAAATCAACGCATTAGCGAAGATCGTGTCCGAGCGAGGAGTAGAGGAGGAGTCCGTGGCCAGAGCTCGCGAGGAGACGAACGAGATGGATTTCTTGTTCGTTAGGAAGGATAAAATTGGATTCGTGTACTACGAGTTCTTGAAAGGTTCGTTTTTGAGAGCGAAGAAGAATAGTTTGGCGAAGAGGAAGAGTTCGGATGGAACGACGGTTGCTGGTGGTGGCGATTATGATAAGAAGATCAAGAAGAACGAAGATGATAGTACGTCGATGAGGCCTATGATGAAATTGCAAATATTAGACGTCGCAAAGAAAGCGTTGGAGACGTTTTATCAAAAGAAAGAGATTACGAAAGAGGAGTATAAGCTAGTATGTAAGCGGACGTGCGAGAAAGTGATGCTTAAAGAAGATGTAGCCGAAGACGAGGGTGCTATTAAAGCGTGGTGTAATGAGCATACGAAGGCGAAGATTAGGTCGTTAGTTTTGGCATTCGTTGAAAAGACGAAAGGCGATAGAAACAAATAGTACGTGTGATATATAACGATATATAGTTCCAGTAATGAACGCTGTGTGTGAGTGTGCGGTTATAAATATATATATATATAGAAGGTGTGAAAACAACTTCTTCGTCGTGCCATTGAAAAAGTGGAAGAAAAGCCGAAACCCGCCGCCGTTGCGTTTAGTTTTGCGCCTCCGGCGACCAGTGATGCTCCTAAGTTTAACTTTGGTATAGCTTCTTCGCGAATATCAAAATTGAGATTTTAGTCGTCTTTGAGATTAACCAGGCCAGTTATTCGTCGAAATTCATCCGTATACGCGCCACCGGTTCTTGTCGCAACGCCACCTCCACTCTTCTTTTTGGAGCCCGAGACTCGAGAGTACGCAAAGACACCGGCTAAAGCGATTGCGGTGCCGGCCAAGTTCAGCGGCGAAACTGGATTTCTGAAGAATAAAACGGAAGAGGCGATGACTACTACACGTTTGACGCAGTTACCGACCGAATGTGTCACCGGAGTGACTTGCGCGAGAATCATGTAAGAGACTTGTTGATATAAGTGAAACGTCGCGGCAGTCACAAACACGCGCTGAAACATTTCTTGCAACGGGAAACCACTCGTGGCTAACGCGGCTGGGGTGAATTTCACGCCCTCGACGGCAACGGCCAACGGGAGACAAATCACGGCTGACAAAAGGGTCATCACAGAAAACAACGTAATGTTATCCATCTTCACCTTATTTCCGCCATCTTTCATCATCTTCTTCGAAAACACGTTCCTGGACTGGAACACGACGTTCGAACCCATCGCGGCGCCGAATCCGATCCAATTAAAACTCGCTTCTGCCAAACTCGCCAACGCAACGCCCCCGACGACTGGTACCAACGCCAAGACTACTTGCGGGCTCGGCGCGACGCCTAAGAACATGAACGAAAACAAAACCGAAAAGAACGGTTCCATGGCTTTAATAGTATGCGTAAAGCTCACGGCGACTTTACCCAAACTAATATTCGTCAATAAATTCCCAGCGACGTGAATCATTGCCAACGGCAAAACGGCTTTCAAATTCTCTTTACTAAAAACCTCCTTCTTCGGTCGTTCCACTACGTTCAACCCCCACATCGCGGCGATTAACACGCACCCGCCGATGAACTGAAACAACGTACAATGCCATGGATACGGGAACACTTTCAACACTTGTTTATTATAAATGTTAAAGACGATGTTGAATCCATACCACCCAGCAAAGAGCACGCCTAACAAAGCGGTCTTCTTCATCTCTGGCTTTAATTCAGGTAAGCTCATCGCCGCTCGAACGATTGCTGATTTCCTCTCGTTGCTCTTACCGCTGCGTTGCGCATTACTTCGTCGCACTTTCGCAGCGGCAGCAGACGATACCGATAACGCGCTACCATTAGCACCAAAAGAAGAAATCGCTTCTTTACTCGAAAGCGAAACCGAAACCGATCTTTGTCGTTCTCGCATCGTCGTTCGCTCTCGCACGGTTGAACATATCTTCATCGTTTGGACTACCCTGTTTTTTCCATTCGTAGCTCTGTTTTTTCCAGACGCTTGATACAGAGCGCTGTTACGAACGGAAATCGATGAAGCGTTCGTGGCGATCATATTTCTCTCTCTCTCTCTTTTATTCGTTAGACTGGTGCAGTGAATGGATTAAACGAGACCGGGGCGAGATAGATTGATTAAAAGGAGTGCAGGAAATATCGCTTTAAGTCTCTCTCTTTTTCTTCTTATCCCTTTCTTTTTGCTCGGGTGCTCTATTTTTTAAGGGGGGAAGGCCTTGCTGGACTGGATTTTATGGGCTCGTGAACCCTAAACCCTAAACAGCATACACCCCTCATTTGGCACCGGGCACCCTTTATTCTATTGCTTGGCCGCATTACGTTTTATTCAACTAACATAAAGCCGGAAACATAATTTGCGAATAAGAGAAAGATATGGGCGTCCTATACACGAAAGATACGAAGAACTGGGCAATATATAACAAGAAAATCAAGCTCGAGACGAGTAAGAAAGATGCGATTGGAAACTCTCGATACAGACATTTCAATAACGCGATAGAGCGCGGGAAGTTATGTGAACACGAGCGATTAATGCAAGAGAAGAAGAAGAGGAAAGAGGAGAAGAAGGAGAAGGCGAAGCAGTTTATGGCTATGTGCGAGAACGAAATGAATGATGATGATGATGATGATGGTGTAGAAGAAGAAGAAGAAGAAGAAGAAGAAGAGCAGAATGCTAATAATAACGAAAGCAAATTAGGAGAAATAGAAATAGGAATAGAAGGCGCTAGAAAAGATGATGATGCTGCTGAAATTAATTAATAATGATATTACACTAGATCTGTACACGTACATATATGAGCTATGAACTACGAACTATTTTAAATGGGAAGAACGCGTTTCGCCTGCGAACTTTATCGATTCCGAACGTATCGACGTAAAACTTCTTATACGCGAGACTCCTCGGATACAGATTCGCAAACGTCCACAACGCGAAAACTAATAAAGATTTGTTCCCAGTAGCAAGTGCGATGCCTAACCATTCAATGAACTCGCCTAAGAAATTCGCGGATAAGGAATATTCGAAGAGGAACCCCGAAGGAAGGACGTATTTGTTCTTTTTGTTCTTGTTATTTCTTTGACGTAACAATAGCTCGTCCGAATATATATTAATAAACGCGCCGACGCAAGCTAGCGCGATCCCAAAAACAAACTTTAACGACCTCAGTGAGTTTCTACTTCCAAACTTTTGCAATTCGCTGCCAACGAACAACCCATTGAAGACGTTAAAGCAAACCGCGGATGCTGTTATGATTATTTATATGAAGGACGCGGTTAATAACATACAAAAAGAGTACCGCCGACGCCGCAAACAAAGAACAATAACGCAACACAACGAACGCATCGATGAAAAACAAAAAGGCTCAGGAAGAAGAAATTCAACCATAATATCGTTTTGTGCATCATTATACTCATACAATTAAGAAGCGCGGATATCTGTTCGTCATGGCCAAACACGCGCGTCTCTCTCGCGCGCAAAAACGAAATCAATCGTTCAAAGCACGCTCACCAAACACTGGAACGTTCGAATCACTCAAACTCCTTCTCATTGGCCACGCGATCGCTCTATGAAAATAGTGCAACACAAACCAGCACGCGACGAATTTGCCTCCTTGATATCTCCCATCATCGATCCCCACGAATGCTTTATCTTCTCCAAACGTGAAAAAGTTCTCGCTGGATCTTAAGTAGAAGAACAGAAAAGAGACGGGCGAAAACAGTTCTTGAACGATCCAACACTTTGACCCATCGATTGCTCGTCCGAACGATTTCTTGCGAAGCTTCCCGTACGGCGCTGGGACGAAAAAGAGCAAGAAGAACGAGCAGATTGCCGTTTTGGTCCATTTCTCGATCCATCGATCGAACGTTGTTACTTCTTCGTCGTTCATTGAATGCAAAATAAAAATGACGTTTTTTGGGGACCAAAACCGTTATAAAAACGAGTAAAAAAACCATCAATAAACGAAATCTTCGTTCGTTCGTTACTGTTTACGTGAGTTAGTAAACGCTATACAAAACAATCGAAGTTACAGTATCATCGATTTCGTTCTATTCTTTAAAGTCACACACACAAGCGAGAGAGAGAGAGAGAGAGAGATAAATAAAACGAGCGCTCACGAATGCTGCGTGATACGAAAAGAAGACGAAGGGTTCCGAAAAAGCTCTCGCATAAGAATTTGTTAAGTAATTCAATATCGGCATCGATACAGAACGCGGCTGGACCGATTGGATTAGCCCTGCAGCACGTTTTCTTGGGCGCGAGAAGTCCACAGTCTTTAGCAGCTTTTGGCGTTTGCGTGAGCGTGAGTAATCTTGGAACGACCGTGTTTCAGTTCTTCGTCGATGGGTCGACGAGTAGGGTCGGTGAGTCAGTGCAAAAGAGGAAGAGGAAAATGGTTGCGAAAGTCGTGAAGAGATCGTTCATCGTTTCTATTTTAAGTGGGTGCATAGCCGGTCTAGTATTGTTCTTAAGCGCGGATGTTTTGTTCAACTTGCTCGGTAAAGATGGTAACGATAGTAAATTAGAGATCGGTCGCGGTTACTACGCTTTTAGATGTTTCTCGATGCCGTTGAAGACGTCTTCGAACGCGGCTATTGGCGTGTTGGGTGGATACGGGTTCGTTCACGCGGTGTCGTTAATGAATAGCTGCATTGCTTTAGCGCAAGTTGTTTCAGTCGTTGTCGTTTTACATTTGAGCGAGAAGAAGAGCGAGAGAAATGTGTTGGATATGCTCGGTGTTGCGTATATGGTCATTGTCGGGGTGCATATGTGCGTTGGATGGCTTTTAGTTTTTTTTAAGAATCCAATACAAGATGTCGTGAGAACTAGTGAATTAGTATTAGATGATTTAGAAGAAGAAGAAGAAGAAGAAGAAGAAGAAGAGGAAGAAGAAGAAGAGGAAGAAAACTTAGAAGAAGAAAGAAAGCAATATTGGCAAGATGCGTTTGATATGTTCACGCGCTCTATACTGTTGCAAGCTTCGTTTTTTGTAGCCGTCGTCGTAGCGAGTCGTCGTTTACCGGTGGAAGGTTTAGCCGCGCATCATTTAACTGCGCAATTATGGCTCGTTTGCTCATACGTAGTCGATGGCTTTGCGACGATTGCTACTGTCTTTGGCGCTCGTTTGTATTCTATGAAAAAGATAAATCTTTTACATATTTTAACCGTAAGGTTATTATCGTATGGAACTACGCTCGGTATTGGATTCTGTGTATTGTTTCTGTCATTGGGACAATACGTTAGAAAGGCGTACGCTGGTGAGAACGAAGTAACGAAATTTTTCTTGACGAAAACGTGGATTGTCGTTTCATTCGCGCAACCAATCAACTCCGTTGTTTTCGTTTTAGATGGCATGATGTATGCAACGCGGTCGTTTCGGTTCGCTCGCGGAATAATGATTTCAGGCGTCGGTTTAATTTTCCTACCGACTATTCTGACTGCGACTCTTCTGGATGATGATAATCAAACGAAAGTAATCGCGCGAATTTGGATTGGTAAGCTTCTATTGAACGTTTGGAGAATGATAGGTTTGATCTATCGCGTATTTTTCTGCGTTTTGAGAGAAAAAGATGAAGAAATTAACGAACGAGAAGATTATGATCCATTAATTCAATCTGAAGAGGAAAAAGACGATGACGACGATTCATTCACGCCTTTGCTTAGTGATGATGGGCTCTGATTATTCATTTTAGCACATACAACAACAACAACAAATTTCTAGGTTTATAGATTACATTTCCACGTCTTCTTCTGCCTCTGCTTCTTCATCACCATCTTCGTCACTCCAATCAAAGTCAGAACCATCGTCATCGGCAACTAATGAATTTATAATTTCTTTTTCTTTCTTCAATCGTTTTTTCTTAGCCTTTTCTTGCGCTGGATTATACTGACCCTCATTTCCGTACAATTTTTTGTTTCTACCGAGCTGCGCTTTCGCGTCAGAGCGTTTTGAAATTTCCATAGCACGTTCGGCGCGCATGGCCGCGTTGTCTTTTCGCTCCACGTCACGCTCTTCGTCAGAAACGTCCATTTCGTCTTCATCTTCGCCATCATCCATCGCGTTCGCCGTCATCGGTCCGGCTCGCCCTACTTGAAGTAAAATATCTTCGTGCTCTTCAATCATCGATCCAGAGCCAATAGTCTCTGACATTAAAGCATAATCGACGTCATCGCCTTCGGGTAAGCCAGCAATGACGGTTGACATTTCGTTTTTATACGCAGTTTCGACATCAAACTCTTTCGCCTCGACAGATACAAACTCCGCCGATGCATGTTCTTCGTGTCCTTCTCGAAACTTTGGCGGGTTTGTGAAATAAGGTATTTTACCGGCGTTCCAATCGGCCAAAATGACCTTTGCGGATGCAACCATATCAGGAATGCCTCCTTTTTTCAACTTTCCCATCGCGCGACTCGCTTGGCGTAAAAAATCATCCACGTCTGTCCATTTTCCAGTTTTATAAGTCACCATGAGCTTTTCCTTTGGGCAGCGCTTAATAATTTCATGCACTGGAGCAATTGGATCTTGCAAGCGTTCGATTTTGACGCAGTTACGTAAAGCAGTAGCGCCTTCTGTTTCACCATTCGCGGATGCAAAAACAACCCCGGGACTATCGAGTAATTTCACGTGTTTATCCAAGATGATCTCTTTAGCCTTTGTGGTAACACCTGGAGTATTTCCGGTTGCGGCAGATGTCGACGAACGCGTCAACGCATTAATAATTGACGATTTACCAACATTCGGAAAACCAACGATGCCTACGGTGATTGACGTTTTAATATTCTTATTCCGTGCGTAGTTCTTCAACAATTGTAAAAGAATTGCGCCTCCGCCGTTGGATTTTGATTTCTTGTTACCTTGAAACGCAATCGCTGGCAACTCTTCACGAAAATATTTCAACCATGCCTAAATAGTTAGAAAATAATAATAATAATAATAATGCGCGTTAGTCGTTGAGATCTCGTTAGTTGTTGTTGTTGTTGTGTTTGAAAAAAAACAAATACTCGAGAACGAGAAGAAAAAGAAAATATATATATCGGTATAATGTCATGGTGCGTCGTGCGAGTCAGACTCTTCCTATCATTATATTGGAGAAGTCATCAAGCATCTCGACAAATGTGTGTAAGACATTTAGCGCCGAGACATCAGTGAAAACTATTTCGTCACCCCCGCATACGATGATGCGACCATTTTTGACAATAACAATAATAATAACACAAACAACAAACAGTGCGAGTCAGATCTTCCTATCATATATTGGTAAACGTCAAGCATCTCGACAAATGTGTGTAGCATTTAGCGCCGAGACATCAGCGAAATCCGCTAATATTTTCTTCATCACTCCCGCACGTAATAAATATAATTCATGCTACTAATCGCGCGCGTTTCCACTAAAACAAAGACAAAAAAAAACGAAAGAAAATAAAGCCATTCGTACCTCGACGTTCGCTTTCGGAACTAAATCGATCTTATTCAATAACAAAATAACTCTCTTCCCTGGATTCGTTCTTCTCACAAATCTCTCAACTTCAGGAGCGCGGCAAGCAAGAGAATCTCTCGCATCTAAAACCTGTATAATCACGTCCGATAACTCGACGACCTTCACGAACTCTTTATAATACGCCCTACGACTCGCGTCCGAATCGCGATCGTCGCCTTTCATTTCACCATCACCACCAACGACATCGGCCAACTGCGCTCGCAACTTCAACTCATACTGACTCTCTTTTTGTTTCGCGATTGATGCCATATCCTCAAACTCCCCGTTCCTCGCCTTTTCCCTGTTCTCCGTTCTCCTCAACTTACTCTGTTCCTTCATTCGCTCTTTCTTATAATCTTGCTTGAAGTTCTCGAACTTCATCTCTTTAATTAACTCCTCTCTGTTCGGGAACGCTTGCGGAACGCCCCCGATCTCTTTCTGCTTCTTCGGCTTTATCCCGAGTTTCTTCAATCGTTGCTCTTCTTTTCGTTTCTTTTTATGATGCTCCTTCACTTTTCTGATCACTTTATATTTCTGTTTCAAAGTCGTGCGCTTCGATTTCGAGCCTTGCGATTTCTTCGGCATGTTCTCGTTAGTTCGTTCGTGCTAAAAGGTTTTAGTGTTTATTGAGAGCTTTGATGCGACCGATTTCAGACGACGACGATGATGATGATGATGTCCGTGTTGGTTTTCTTTGAACAGTTGTGCGTTTATTGGTTTTCTTTTTAAGAGAACGCGTTAAGAGATGTGGCGGCTGCCTTCACTCCTCTCCTGCTTTTTTAATGTCTGATTGATTGAAGCCTGTCTCTGCAAATAGTGCGATAGAGGCGTAATACGCGATGCATGTTTACAAAAGTATGCATATATATATATATGCATATATATATACAAGTTACTCATCAGAAAACCAATCAGAGAGTACGATTGGGATACGATAGGCTTTGATCCCCTTCGTCCAGGAAGAATACGTGACGAGGAATTCGTTCGATTTTTGAAGGCGCGCGACGGTTGGATACGCAAAGTTTCCATCACCTTCGGTACAGTCGTCTTCGATGGCGTACCACGCTCTGAGGGAATGAGTGCCGGTCATTAGTAATAAACCGAGCGGCGAACGCTTTGATTTCGAAGGGTTCATTGCGAGTGCAAACATGATGCCTCCTCCGTTTTCTGGATCGACTGTTTCTATTTCTACGGCTACTTTACTGTTCGGGTTTGGAATTTTCGTTTCGCGTACGTCTGTCCACGTTAAACCATAATCGTCGCTATACGCTTCCCATATATGTCCAGTTCCGCTTCTCATGAACATTTGAAGATGATGAAATCGACGATAGGGATCGTCATTATCGAATAGATGATCGTACTTTTCACAATCGTTGTTCGAGAAAGCGCAACAACTGTTCTCAATCAACCACGTTTCTTTCGGGAACTCGATCGTTTCCCCGAGTTCTCTGTTCGGTTTCGTCCAAGTCTTACCGTTGTCGTCCGACCACATCACTGCGCAAAAACACGCTTCGCAATCATCATTCATACCGCCTCGCGGCGCTTCTTTATAGACCTTTTCGCGCAAGTTCTCGTTTTCTTGCATCGGATGATACTGCTCATATCTCAACCACGAATCCGTCGGTTCGGTCCAAAACGGTAGCAACAGTCGCTCCCTCCGCGTCCTCCCGCCTCCGACTTTACACACTCTGTTAGCGATTACTTTCGGTACGCCGCCGTACGCCTCGTGCGTCATAATCGTCTCCGGCTCTGACCAACTTTTACCGAAATCCGTACTCCTGACTAATTTTATATCGCCCCCAGGCGATAGTTGCTTCCTACTTTCCGTGTAGAACAAGATCAACTCATCGCTTTCGATTCCTTTCGGTGCGAATAACACCGGCGACCATAGCGCTTGCAGGCCGTACATGACTACTTTCGTATCAGACCAAGAACTACTGCTACTGCAGCTTCTGCCGCTGCTAATATTCGAATCATTTGACGTGGTACAAAACCGAATATGTTGTGCAGAAGTCCCTTCGCACGCAGAACTGCTGCACTGAAACGCGCACGCTACGCCGCTCTTGCACTCGGCTATCGTCGACATGTGCGCGTAAGAGATCTTCGACGCGATTGCGTCTCGTGACTGGAAATCGAATACGGTGGATTTATGGGCCAAGTTGATTGGGAATCTCGCGCGTATTAACGAGAGGAACTCGTTGTGAGAGGAACTATTATTAGTAGTAGTATCGTCGTTGTTGTTGTTAGTAGTAGTATCGATGTTGTTGTTGTTGTTGTTGTTGTTAATGTTGTTATTATTAGTATCGTTGTTGTTAGTCATTTTTTGTGTGTCGTTTTCTAACTAACTAACTAACTTAACGCTTAAGTAGGTATATACATGTAGTATACATGTAGTATGATATGGTGTTGTATGTATCTATATATCTATATATATAATAATATATCGGGCGATCCGGTCGATTGTTTACTTTGGTTACCGGGATACCGCCGTCACGGTTATATCACACACACACACACACACACACACACTCACACTCACACATTCTCGCTTTTCTTCTTTTTACAAATCGTTCTCGAGCAATAACTTTGCTATATCGTTTTCGATATCGTTCGACCATTGCGAGCTATAGCGTTTGATCGGAACGCCTTGTTGATCGACTAAAAACTTTTCGAAATTCCAAAACACGTTCTTGTTCCCAAACTTTCTCTTCAACAAAGTCCAATTTTCGTCTTCGTTCTTCCCGTTTACTTCTACTTTTCGCATCAAAATCGCGTCAGAGGGATATTCGTGCTCTTTCGCGAATTTTAAAATCTCCGCCGAAGTGCCTGGCTCTTGCTTCCCGAACTGATTGCATGGATAGGAAACGATTGCTAACTCATCTTTCGTAAATCTCTTACGCAAATTCGCGAATCCTTTATAATTCGCGTTTGCGTATCCTCAGTTCGATGCGACGTTCGCAAATAACGTAACTTTACCCTTTAACGTCGTGAAATCGAACGCGTTGCCGTCTAATTGAAATTGATTGGGGAAATGGTCGTATACCGTCATTCGCGGTTGTTGTTGCTGTTGTTGCTGTTGTTGTTGTTGTTGTAATGATGAAACTCTTTTTTCTTCCAGAATCTCTGGCGACTCGCTTACTAAATTCGCGATAGACCTATGACTTTCCGGTGAATACGATGATATCATCACGAAAAAGACTATTATCATGATCACAATAGTTGCTATTTTCGCCATCGATGATGAGTGTTTCGAATTTCGCGTTAATAGTAATAACGAAGAGGGTTGTTGTTGATTAAAAGAGCTCATTGTACTACTATTTTCCTTCGAGCCGTTTTCCGATCCCATCGGATGTTCTCGAGGAGGAGGAAGATTTCGTTCGCGAGGAGAAGATGGAGATGAAGAGTCGACTATTTTTGTTTCCAAATTGTGTTTTATGCGTTTTGCCTGCGACGACGACGACGACGACGACGACGAAGAAGGCAAAAGTACAAACACGCCAAACAAAAAGTGGGGAAGTGCAAGCGAGAGAACATTCAAAATATCTTTCTTCAGCGCGAGAGTTTTCTCTATTCAATCTAAGATTCTATACATACTATACATACCAATAAATCTAATTATCTACTACATGTCTATAAAATACGCACGCGACCAGAATCAATGAGCTTCAAAACGAACTGTTTCTCTAATTTCATAGAATGCACGGTCCTGAGTTTAAAGATTTTCTCCCAATAATGACCGATGCGCGGTTGGTCGCTCGCGAACTCGAACCCGTGCAAAGCGACTGTGGAGTTCGGGAATCGCTCGAGACAGTACACTAAAACCAAAATTCCAGTCGATGGGAATCTATGCAAGAACTCGTATTTCGAGTGTAACAATCGTTGGTAGAGTTCTGGGATAAACTCTGGGGTGATTTTAAAGCGCGCGTACGCTCTCTGAATAACTCGTTTTTCGGAATCAATCTGTCTAACGTTCTTCTTATCGGGGACGCATATCGACGATAACCCTCCTCGTTTCTTTTGACACGCTTGAGAGACTTCGAACGGTACTGGTATGAAATACCCATCTCTCGGCTTTATTCTCATGTTCATCTTCGACTTACCGGTCGTCGTCGACCCTCTGAACTTTGCGTTCCCGGGTAGCTTTAACTTGTTCAAGAACCACATATCTACTCGCGTTCCGACGTCGCGTTCGAAACCTTGTATTTGAAAGAAATTAAACCTCCCGACGATGTCGTACTCGCGATCGATCTCTGCGCCTTTCCGTGATTTTAAAACGCCTCGACCGTTTCCTATCAACGCTATTCTCTTACTATTACTATTCGTTATTTGCTGTCCTTTTACGTCTAAATCAAAACTCTCTCGTTCAGCTAAATCGACTTTTAAGTTCGCTCTCATTATTAAACCATCTTCGATCGTTTCATTGATCTCTGTCGTGATCGTCGAAGCGTCGTTCGTTGATGAGAGAAGTGCTATGCCGCATAAGAAAGCGGATACCATTAAAGCTATCGCGCGCAAGCGCGTCGATGCTGTTTGTCCCGCTCCCGTTGCTTCTCTCGCTGCTACAAAATGCTTCTCTTGCTCTGCCGTCGCGTAAGTGGAAGACATGGATGGCACAGATAGTTATCACATTTATTTATGTGAAGAGCGGCGGCTCAAAAGTGAACACTAATACTAACGACGGCGAAACGCACGAAAGAATTAAATGTTGTGAGGAGGAGTAGGGATTTATTCTCACCTAATTTCTTCTTTATGTTTAGGGTGTGAAATCCTAAACAGCACAAAAATATGCGTTAAACCACTTCTTTACATAAATTCATACTTTCTTACCGCTTACCACAAAGCAAAACGTACCTATTTACCATGAAACGTTGGGAAAACGAGGTATTTATCATCATCGTCAGTGTTGTCTGTATTTTTTACTATACTTTTTTTTAAACAACACGAACAAGAACAAACCACTATTTCTTATCAAAACCTTTCATACGCATGAAAGATAATCGAACATCGAACGATAGTTTCTAAGAGAAATAATAATAATAATACTCGTATAGTAATAATAAGTATGGGCGAAGAAGAAAAAGAAGAAGAAGAAGAAAACATTGATCAAAATGCAACAACGACAACAATAACAACAACGACAACAATCGATCATAGTAACGACGATCGTGATGATGAGAAACAGCATCAGAACAATCGTGATGGTGATGATGATGCGATGAGTGTCGATACTGCTCCTGCTCCTGCTCCTCCTACAACAACAACGACTACTACTGATAATAATAATAATAATCATAAAGACGTAGAAGAAGAAGAAGAAGATTTAGAAGATTTAGAAGCAATGGAAGAAGAAGGAGATGAAGGAGAAGAAGACGATGGTGATGATGGAGGCGATGATGATGGTGATGGCGATGAAGATGATGAAGACAACAACGACGATGAAGATAACACCAACGATGAGAACAACGAAGAAGAAGAAAATGATGAAGAAAATGATGATGAAAAAGAACAAGAACGAGGACCTAAAATACTCGCTAAAGTTACAAACAACGAACACATCGCGATTAGTAGTTCTTTACAAATGACCGAACAGCAACGATACGCTTTGAGAAAACAAATAGCCGCTTATGCGCATATTTGTCAACAGTTGCTACAAATAACACACGAAGCGGCGAATGCGGTCCCTGAAAAAAATGGAGCCACGGGGAAACCACCAGCTTCTGTGTTTCCAAACACTGGCGTATATCGATCGGGGAAAGCTCGATTGACGCCGTCGCCAGCGCAATTCAAAAGGTTAGAAGAAATGTTAGCAATAGATACGACGGCATCTTTAAATATATCTTTAGAAAGGAAGATAAGAAAAGATGAGAGTAATCCAGAGGACAAAAAGTGCGAGACTTGTGACGCAACAAAACCGGGTGGTCCTGGTTCTAATTGGTACAAATCGAAGACGGTTTTGAACGCATTCAATTGCAAAAAGTGCAACGCGAAAGAGCAACGACGAATAGTGATTGATACAAATCGAAGACGGTTCTGATGGACGCAGACCTTTGCAGAAAATGCTACAGCAAAGAGCTTTTGGCGTTAGCGAACAACGCAGCGTGCTCACGTTAATAACACGTCAAGCAAAGTTTTCCGCCCTCGATTTTCCAAGCAAGCGCTAAAAAAAACTTTCTCCTCTACAAATTCTAATTGCTAAAACTATTGCTGATGGACTGTAATAATCATCGTCATAAATTAAATTCAAACGACCAGTTTGACAAACGTTACTCTAAACCCGTTTTTGCTCAACTCATTCGTGAATAATAATTCGAGAAAACATTTATGTTTTTTGACAAGACTGCTGATTGATGCTTCAACGAACAG
>Ga0115001_10001843_pt1 | contig 16331 bp, 20 predicted proteins | sample ArcticOcean_MG_C_12_FD_89869 | JGI IMG/M metagenome (GOLD analysis project Ga0115001, IMG submission 89869) | Marine microbial communities from western Arctic Ocean - ArcticOcean_MG_CB8_130 | ecosystem: Environmental > Aquatic > Marine > Oceanic | place: Arctic Ocean: Canada Basin | collected... | reverse complement strand
CGAAATCATTCTCGGCCGCGCCGTGGAGGGCGTCTGTGATAGTCAGGGTAGATGAGCCGTTGACCGCGGCAAACGTGACGTCGCCCGCGGCAGTGGTTTCGCGAAGAGGCGTAATGTCATTATAACCGCCGCCCAATTCAATGTAATATTTTAGGTGGGTGCCGTTACCAATAAAGTTTGAACCATCTAGCGCCACAAAAGGGTGGAGGATTCGAGACGTGCCTAAGAAGCTAAGAGTTGAAATCCTCTGCCAGCCCCCTATTTTTTCGGGTGTGCCAAACCTAAACCTTACTTTGTCGCAGTCGTACCATCCACCTTCGTTTGTGTACGAAGTTGTTTCTCGGTTAACTCCCGGACGGAACTGTAACTTAGTAAGTGGCATATTATTCGTTCTCTTTGTCTTTTACGGCCATCCCCGTAAGTATACGGCTACGCCAACCGCAGCAGCTACGATGATTATAACAATACCTAGAGCAATTAACCCATCCTTTATATTGGAGTTAATTGCAGCTTGCTGAACCTTGCGTTTCTTAGATTCAGATTTTTGTTTCTTATAAAACTCGTCTCTAAATTGTTGGTATTTGTAGTAACCTAACAGCCCTTGCTTGTTGAGCATAAACTCAAGCTCTTTCTCTTGCCTTTCTAGGGCTTGCTTGGCTTGATAAGCAGCCAGTACGTCGCCCGTACCTAATTTAGCCTTCTGCTCTATAGCCTGACTTGCGCCAAAATATTTGGTTAAGGCAGAACCCGCGTCAGCAATTTCTTTGCCGTTGCTAAGTGTCTTTTTTATAACCGAGAACGCCGCATTGGCAATTGCGAGTTCTGCTAGCATTTAGCCACCCAATGCAACGTAGACAGCGGACCGTGCTGTTTATATGCAATTATTCCTGTTACATGAGTTACTCGCATGCGTTCAGGGTCAGACTTACCTTCTGTTTGAGGCTCTACTACGGCCGCTTGACCTAGTGGGGGCAACATCGAAACGTGAACGGGGTAAAGTTCTGTAATTGTTGACCACACAGTAAATCACTATTCTTCTACTTCAATGCGCGGATCTACCCAACCTTCTACCGCTGTCCATGTGCCATCTGCTGCGCAGTTGTACTTACAGCCGTACCAGTCATCAGGAGTGGTTACGCCCTCAATTACAGTAGAGTTGGTGGAGTTTAGGTCACCGATAATAAAGTCTAAGTTAGACGGATCGCCCATCTCAATGTGGTCAGCACTAACTACTACAGAGTAGTCGTCAGCCACAAGGTACTTAGAGCAGCCTAGATCGCATACAATAGTTTTCATAAATTTATCCTTTTAAAAGTATAGTTGTGGCAGAAAGTGCCTTGCCGATATTAACAGCAGGTGAAGTTGAGACGGTAGAAATTGTACCATTTGTTTGCACGTAATATGTGGAGCCAATGGTAAGACTAGTTTGTCCTGCGCCCACGCCACCTTCCACCACCACCGAACCGCTTGCACCGCTGGCAATGGCTTCATCTGTGATTCCCAAGAAGTTAGTGGAGGTTAGGTTGGTTAAGGAAGGTGCTACCAATTGACCTAGTATAGCTTCACCATCGGTATTACCACCATTATAATAATTTATTACAAACTTACCAATCGTATTTGGGTCAAAAGATATTCTAGTGTATATAGTTGCTGCTGAATTAAATACATATTCAGAGCCAAAGCTAATTGCAGTTCCAGAAACCGTGCCTACAATTGCTGTACCATGTTGCGAATTAGCAGTATCGTTGTAAACAATAACAAACTGATTAGCTGTGTTAGGATTAAATCTTACTGATATATAACTAGTAGAACCTGCATTAAATACATACTCTGAGCCATAACTAATAGAAGTGCCACTTACTGTACCTACTCTTGCTGTACCATAGTTAGAATTAGCAGCATCTAAATAAGCAACAACAAACTTGTTAGCAGTGTTGGGGTCAAAAGATAGTGATATAAATTCGCCCGTACTGGCTGGATTAAATACGTGTGCTGCACCATTAAAACTAATTGCGCTTCCACTTAATGTACCTACTTTTGTTGTTCCGTAAGCATTGTTACCATTATCTTTGTAAGATACTACAAATTTCTGAGCCGTATTTGGGTCAAATTGAACCTCAGTATTTATAGTGGTTGCTGAATTAAATACAACTTCACTACCCCAACTAATAAGATTAGTGGAAAATATTAATCCCGAAAGTGCCGTTCCGTAATTCGAATTACCTGCATCATAGTACGTTACTAATAATCTATTAACAGTGTTAGAGTCAAAAGCAAATCCAAATAGCCCAGTAAAACCAGTATTAAAAACTTGAGGACTACCAAAGGTAAGGCTTGTACCCGACACTGCACCTACAATAGCTGTACCAGCCCCACTATTACCAGCATTAGAATAAACTATGGCAAACTTATCTGCTGTGTAAGGGTCAAAAGCTATTTCAATATAATCAGTTGCTGCTGTATTAAATACAGTAGGAGTACCAAAGGAAATAGAATTGCCAGACACTGTGCCTACTACAGCTGTACCATAAGTTGTAGTGCTGTTTTTATAAACTGTTATAAATTTATTAGCTGTGTTTGGGTCGTAAGCTACTGTTGCATATTCCACAGAAGAAGTGTGAAATACAGACGCACTCCCTGATGGTATACTTTCAGTTACTGGGCTCAGAGCAACAAGCTCTACCTGCCCATTTGTTTTTAGAATAACTGGCTTACCATTAGGAAGCGTCCCTGATGCCACAAAAGTAGCACTTTTCGCACCGCCACCTGAAGGAAGGAGTTCGCTTAGATTACTCATGTATTAAACTCCAAATTGATTGACGTTGACGACAATGCTCTACCTATTCTTACTGCTGGTGACGCAGATGCTGTGGTTACAGTTCCATCTGTTTGGACGTAGTAGATGCTGTTAGGCGTTAAACTGCTCAGACCCGACTTTATACCGCCTTTAATGGTTACTTTACCTGTGGCCGCGCTTGAAATGGCAGCGTCTGTGATGCCTACGAAGTTAGTGGAGGTTAAGTTGGTTACCACTGAGTTTGATTGACCTAAAATTGCTGTCCCATAACTTGAATTAGCACTATCTTGATAAACAATCACAAACTTGCCCGAAGTATTATCGTCAAAGGCTAGGTTATAATTGTATGTTTCACCTGCATTGTAGACTTGCTCGGAGCCAAAGCTAAGTGAAGTTCCACTAACAGTACCTGCAATAGCGTAACCAGAATATGGGCTAGATGCGTCTTTATAAACAATTACAAAGCTACCTGCTTTATTTTGATTAAAAGCTAATGGTGCAGCGTGAGCGGCTGGAAGTTTTGCAGTAAATACTACGGCAGAGCCAAAACTAATTGATGTACCAGAAACAGTACCTACGATTGCAGTAGCCGCACTTGAGTTACCAGCATCAATGTAAGTAACCACAAAATTACCTGCGGTGCTAGGGTCGAAAGCTACGTTAGTGTAGTTAGTGGTAGATGAGTTAAATACATACTCAGAGCCAAAGCTAATGCTTGTTCCACTGATTGTACCTATGATAGCTGTCCCCCGACTTGAGTTACCTGCGTCTCCATAAGTGACTACAAATGTGCCTGAGTTACCCACATCAAAAGATAATCCAGTGTAAAAAGTAGAAGATGCGTTAAATGCGACCTCACTTCCAAAAGATATTGAAGTGCCTGAAACTGTGCCTACGATTGCAGTGCCGTAATTTGAACTGCCACCATCTCTATAACTAATAGCAACTTTATTGGCAGTGTTTGGATCATATTCTATTGAAAACCAACCCGTAGCCGAGGTTCCATTCCAAGCCACTTTAGTTCCAAAACTAAGTGAAGTGCCTGATATAGTTCCGACTATGACTTTACCAGCAGTGCTATTTGCAGCACCCTCATTAAAAGCAATTACAAACTTGCCCGAAGTATTAGGGTCAAAGGATATTTTTGATTGAGCTACTTGACTTGAGTTGTATACAACCTCAGAGCCAAAGCTAAGTGAAGTTCCTGAAACTGTACCTATAACTGCCGTCCCATATTGAGAATTACCATTATCCGTATACGCAACCACAAACTGATTAGCTACGTTTGGGTTAAAAGACACCGAAGTATTAACAGTGCTTCCAGCATTAAATACAGCTTCACTACCTGCTGGTATGCTCTCAGTCGCACCTGATTCTCCCACCACAGTAACAGTGCCATTAGCATTTAGAATAACTGGCTTACCATTAGGCAGCGTACCACTGGCCACAAAATCAAACTGCTTGCCGCCCGAACCTGAAGGTAATAACTCGCTTAGATTGCTCATAATTGATCCATTAGATTTAGGGTTGTAGCGGAAATAGCAGTACCTGCTTTAACGGCAGGCGAGGTAGTGACTGTGGATACTGTGCCGTCTGCTTGAACGTAGTAGTCAGAGCCGATGGTCATAGCACTGCTAAGATTGCCTGAAATAGCTGTTGGGTAACTACTATTAGCAGTGTCTCTATAAGCAACTACATACTTACCCGAATTGTTGTCATCGAAAGAAATTGAAGTATATTCAACGCTGCCTGAATTAAATACAACCTCTTCCTTAAAGGTAACATCTGTGCCTGATAAAGTTCCCATGATTGATGTGCCGTAGCTTGAGTTACCATTATCTGCATAAGTTATTATAAAGTTACTTCCTGTTTTTTTAAAAGCAAGGTTTAGCGCATTTGTACTAGCGTTATTAAACACAACAGCAGTACCATAACTAATTGAAGTACCACTTACTGTCCCGACTAAAGCCACACCTACATCACTAGCAAAGTCATTTCTATAGATAATAACTACTTTATTAGCTTGACTTGGGTCATACGCTGCTACCATTTGCGTTATACTATTGGGGTAAAAAGTAGCCTCAGTTCCATAGCTTAATGAAGTCCCAGAAATAGTACCTACAATCACTTTTCCGTAATTAGCGTTGCTAAGATCTCGATAGCATATTATAAATTTATTAGCGGTGTTAGGGTCAAAGGAGATAGAAATATATGATGTTAGTGCATTAAAATCAACAACAGTACCATAGCTAATTGAAGTACCAGAAACAGTACCAACTACAGATTTTCCAGTGGCTCCAAAAGCGACTACAAACTTTCCAGCAGTGTTAGGATCAAAGCTTATTGCAGGATAGCTTGTATTAGCGGCATTAAATACATACTTTGATCCAAAGCTTAATGAAGTCCCAGAAATCGTTCCTACAATAGCTGTACCTTGCCCTGAGTTACTATCATCCTGAAAAGCAATCACGAACTTATTAGCCGTATTAGGGTCAAACGCGCAATTAGATACATAGCCAGTAGCAGCAGCGTTCCAAGTAACAACAGTACCATAACTAATTGAAGTACCACTCACTGTCCCGACTACGGCTTTTCCATGAGTAGAGTTACCAGCATCCATCCAAACAACGACAAATTTATTAGCGTTATTAGGGTCATATGAAGTGTTAACGTAATAGCTATTTGATGAATTAGCAGCAGCTTCAGAACCATACACTTGGAGCAATGGCGTATTAGCCACACTAGCCGCTATACCACCTTTCAGCACGATGTCACCCGATGCGCCTGACGTAATTGCTGCAGAGGTTATGCCTATGAAGTCTGCTACGTTTGGTACTAGGGCTGTAGCAGCTAGTTGGCCTACAACACTTTGACCTGCGTTAGTTATATCTTTATAAGATGTTATAAACTTACCATTACCACTTACGTTTGGATCAAACGCTACTTCTGCCTGATTGGAGTAAGAACCTACAAAAGTGTAGGTAGTACCTATGGTAATAGAAGAACCAGACCTTGAACACACCGCTATTTTTTGAGCACTGCTCTGCTGGTACTGAACTATAAAAACTCCTGTAGTTGTATTTGGGTTGTATTTTACAGACACTGCCTCTGTGCTGCTAGCTGTAGTAACTGTCACTTCACTACTAAAGCTAATGGAAGTTCCTGAGATTGTTCCTATCTTTAGATACACACCAGATGGGCTGTAGCCCTCCCATGATATTAAAAAACTATTAGCTGTTGTGGGGTCAAAGGAGATAGCATTACTATCCCCGCCATAGGATCTGAAAGTTGCTACAGATCCAAGAGATATACTAGAACCCGAAACTGTACCAACAATAGCCTTGCCGAAATAAGAAGATCCATGATCGGTAAAAGCTGCTACAAACTTACCCGCTGTATTTGGGTCGTACTCAAGACCCCCTAATCCGTTAACACTTGAGTTTGAGTCTAATGCAACTTGTGTGCCAAACGTAAACGATGTTCCAGACAGTAACCCACTAATTACAGTAGCTACGCGATCAGGACTAACAGTAAGATATGAAACTACAAATCGACCAGTCGTATTAGGGTCAAAAGATAGTTTTACATGAGACATATTTTGAGAAATAAATGATGCAGGGCTGCTAAAAGTAATTGATGTGCCAGAAACAGTTCCTAAAATGGTGCGACCTTGAGAATCAGAAACATATGCAATTACAAATTTACCTGCTTGATTAGGGTCATATTTTACAGAAGTATAAGCTGGAGAAGAACTTGATACAAAAACGTACTCAGCCCCAAATGATATGGTGGTTCCCGCCACTTTACCTATTATTGCAGTACCATATAATGAATTACCTGAGTCGGCATATATTAAAACAATAGTGTTTGGGGTGTTTTTATCCCAAGCTAGTGTCGGTCTAAGCATAGAGGTTGAGTGAAATGTATAAGTAGAACCTGCTGGAATAGCTACAGACTTTACTGTACTAATAATAGCAACAACCTCAACAGTACCATCAGCCTTTAACACCACAGCCTGTCCATTAGGCAGCGTACCCGATGCTACGAATTCAACTTCGTTCTGATTTCCCCCAGACGGGAGTAGTTCGGATAAGGTGCCCATTTACACACTCCAGCCGATTGTTCCGTTAATGTACGTCATAACAATCTCGGCAAAGTTTTTGTCAAAAGTGAGGTCTGTTGCGCTGGCTGCAATGTTAGAGCCATTTCGAGCGACTGTGAAATTAGTAGTCGCGGCAGCACCTGTGCCGTCTTTAACCACAACATAGTCGCCTGCGCTTGGGCTAGCAGGTAGCGTGATAGTAATGCTTCCCGCAGTTGCTACTTGGAAAGTAGCTGAAGCTACAGTGCCGCTCACTCCAATTAATGTTGGAGCAGGGTATCCCGCAGCTTCTGCGGCTGAAGTCCAAGCACTTCCGTTAGATTTTAAGACATTGCCGGACGTTCCGGGAGCAGTTAAACCCGTACCACCATTGGCAGGGGGAAGGGTTCCCGATACGCCTGTAGTTAAAGACACTCCCGTTAATCCTGAACCATCTCCCGTTGGCGTCAAAGCCGCGTTAGCCGTATTGGTTGTAGAAGTAAGGACCGCATCTCGGGCGGCTATGTCAACACCGTCCACGGTGCCCCCGACCACAATGTTGCCTGAAACATCGAGGATGCCATTCAAGTCCACTGTAGTGGCTACAAGCTGGATCTCAGTGTCTGCGGCAATATCAAGCTGACCATCCATGCTGGAGTTAATGTAGATAGCCGCATCGCGGAACTGAACTTTGTCCGTGGTGGATAGTTCAACATTCGTGCCGCCAGAGGTATTACCAAGCGCAAGCACCTCTGAAAGCGTGTCGGCCGTACCTACTTGGGAGTCAACGTAAGCTTTGATGGACTGTTGGGTAGCTAGCTTTGTGGCGCTGTTAGACGCCATGTTGTCTTCGTCTTTGATGCCAGTAACCGTTGCGCCATCGGCAGCAATGTTAAGGCTAGTGTTAGCCACAACCACTGTTCCAGTAACGGCCGCAGCGGTAGATCCACCTATTACGGAGGCGTCGATTGTTCCGCCATTAATATCCGCGGTTGTCGCCACAATACCGTCCACCGCCAAGTTGGCATAAACGTTGACGACGGTTGCACCCGTTCCGCCACCGTTAAACTTAACGACCACGTCCGTACCCGCCACGATCTCAATGTCGTTGCTCGCGTTATACGTGCCTTGGAAAAGGATCACCGAGCGGCTTCCCGCAAGGCTGTTCCTAATAAAGCATATTTTTTCGGCATCGTTAGGAATCAGTTCTACAAAAGCCGTTGCACCTAAATCACCGCCATCGGCAAATTCGATCCATTTATTACGACCTGTAGAAGAGGCACCATTAGTGATGGCAATTTGATTGGGGGAGCCAGAAGAGCCAGCGGATGCTAGCGTTATCGAAACTACACCATTAATGGCTTCGTCTAATATATTAGAGTTGTCATTGACGGTATCGCCCCAAGTTCCAGACTGTTCACCTGTGGCTGGTTTTTCAATCCCGAGGTTGACTGTATAAGTACTGGGCATCTTTAATTCCTCACGCTGCTATGTTTTTCCAATTGGGGTCTTGATCGGGGATAATACGGCCGTAAACCAGTACTGGACCCACAACACCCGTTGCATAAACTCCTGTTACATTAATGATAGCGTCGGCTATAACCGTAACACTACCCACTTGACCTGTTGCCTGAACACCGGTAACTTCAAAACGGTTATCCGTTTGCGTTGATACGGTGCCCACACTGGCCGTTGCGGCGATACCCGTGACGGTTACGCTACTATATGCGATAACCGTAACAGCGCCAACACTGGCCGTTGCTTCTAAACCGGTTACGGAGGCACCCGCCGCCGCCTCGACACTTACTGTGCCCGAGCTTCCCGTTGCTGCGGGAAGGGGTTCATCTTGACCCCACGGACCACCGCCCCAACTTTGGGTCGTCGAATTCCAACCCGTAGAAAAAATGACCCTTGCGCCTAATCCAACGGAGGCCGAACCCACTCCGCCTGTTGCAGCGACTCCTGTTACGGATACAGCGTTCACGCTGGTTACTGTAACATCACCAACACTGGCCGTTGCTGCCAGTCCAGTGGCGGGGGCATCGGACGCGGCATCGACACTTACGGTGCCAACAGTTCCCGTTGCTGCGGGAAGACCCTCATCTTGACCCCACGGACCGCCTCCCCAACTTTGGCTGGATGAACTCCAGCCTATAAAGGTGACGGTTGCATCAGTCATTACGCTATCCGAATAATCGCATTGCTAGCGTCAGCGGTGGGGAACACAACTGTGAAATCACCTGCTGTTGACGTTTTGTCCGAACCAAAATCTAATACGACGACTGACGGGTTAGTCAGGGCAATAGAAGTTGTATTCGGTGTCGTGTTATAAATCAACGCGCCACGGGCCGTGATCGTCGCAGTTGACCACGTCTCATCTGAGAAATCAGTCAACGCCGTGGTTCCAGAAATAACTGGGTTCACTGGAGTCAAGGCTTCACCGCCAGCCACGTAGGCTGTTCCACTCGTCTCGTTGGTCGTTGCATACGCCGTTGTCGCCGCAGTCATCGTCGCCGAACTCGTGTAGAGGGCTATTTTAAATGTATCTCCTGTAGAGGCGTCAAAGTCGTGGGCACCATACAGTAATTCGTTTTTAAAGCTGGTGCACATGAAGTTTCCTGAAAAGGCCATGGTCACAGTCTCCTTATAAGTTTAGCAAGCTCTGGTTGGCCGGCATCGGTTAACGCATTATACACGGTTGTTCTATCCGATTTGATAGCTTGGCGCATGTAGAATTCTATAGTTTTAATTAACTGCCCGCGAAAAGCATGGGCTTGGGCCTTAATGGTCGGGTTAGCGTCGTCAGAAATATTGATGATCTTATTAGCGCATCGTTCTGCAATTTCTTCTGGCGTAAAGCCTCTTCCGCTGGTGGTATGTACATCCACTGCGAAGGTAGCCGCCGTTTCTAGCTTCATTGCTGGAAAACTCATTGTTTAGGCCTTATTATTTGTCCAGTGCGGTATTCATCCGTCACTTCTTTTGTCTCGCCTAGCACTTGCATTCGTGACATGGCTTCCATAAATCTTTTTTCATACATTGTCATCATATCCGCATCTCCTTTCATGTAAGTGTACGCTTCAATCAGCGCACCGTACAATAAAGCTATTTCTGCGTTTGTACTGAGCCATGTTGTCCCAGTCGATACACCCGCCGTCAAGCTTAGTGGACGATAGAAGTAGTGTAGTTCTACATTATACGCCCCATTAGGCGTAGGTCCTAAAATAAAGTTATCCACGTCAAAACTTGCGTAAAAACGGGGATTTCCCGTGGTAGTGGAGTCAGGATTAAACGTTTGTACAAAATCAGGGTCTTTAAACTGTAAGAACACGTGATCCCCGCTACTATCAATAAAGGATAGCGCAAAAGGGGCTAGGAAGTCACTAGGGGCCGCCAAGAATCGGTTACCCAATGTCATTGTGCCGCTTACATTCTTCCTAAACAGGTTGAGTTGGATGCCTTTAAGGATTCTTTCCTCGGCCTGCCTTATAAAAAGGGGAAGATTATTCACAAAAGACGTTTCATTGTTCTCTGTGTAGTCCTGAATCGCTTGTTGTAGCTGCGCGTAAGTAAAACTCATGTGGTCACCGTCACTATTCCAACTTGACCAAACCCTTGTACGGGTCGTAGGGTGGGGTCAACCACTAAAGGCACCCCCACGTAAACATCTAAAGGCTCTACTCGATCAGGACGGGCATTTTTAAGGGCTTCGGGGTCAGACACCTTACGAAAAGGCCCCAATTGAGGCTGTTTTGGATCATATTCGTCTGGACCCACCAAAAGGCCGTTCCATTCTTTTCTCATCAATCTATAGGGGTAGCGGAATCCCGATCTATCGGAGATTGCCCATGAGTCTTTTCCAGCAGCAAACTTACCCATTAGCCTACCCTATAATAATCAAAGCTAGGCGCAACATTAAAGGATGAGCGATCTCTATCCTCTGTTGCTGCTCTTTCAAATTCTTCTTCGTATACCGCTTTTAGCATTTGAACACGATTCGGAGCACGTTTTAAAGCTAAGTAATACGCTAACCCTGCCGCTAAACAAGGGTAAAAGCGAAAAGGAACATCCATTGAGTTAGTGTAAATATCAGCATCGTCCATACGAGTTAATGCGTTATAGTAAACGACATCAGTGCTGTTATCGGGGATGGGCCATAATTTTAAGCTAGGGGTAATTTGCCGATCTAAAAAGAATTGATTAACACGGCCTTGGGTAGTTTTATTTGGAATAGTAAGGAAACCATCACGACTTAACCGAAGTAAAGAATAATCGGTTCCGTCACGGCGAACAACCACAGATAAGATATCGATAACGTCAGGAAGGATTGGATAAACACCTGTTCCCGCCACCATTGCAAGCGTTTTCTGCTTTATAGTCCACTGGTTTAAGCCACGGTTAGCCCAGTCCGCAAGTAAAAGATTTAAAGACCGCTTTGCAGTCTTCATGTCATAACCTGTTCGGACTTCTAAACCACAACGCTCAAATGCCTCTTCGACATATTCTGCGACGTCTAGCTCAAAGTCTTTGCTTCCAGATGTGGCCATAAATTGTACCTGTGTTCTGCCGTCACGACAAAAACTTGTGCACCATAGGTGCTATGATTATCAAAACCGCTAAACCCCATATTTTAAGGTCTAATGACTTCATAGAAATCTTTTGTTCGCCCAGTTTTTCTTCAATTCGCTTGTATCGCAAATCGCACTCTGCTTCGTGCTTCTCTAACTTAGATAAAACTTCTGCTATTTTCATAAAGTCCCTATTATGACTGACTAATTTTTCTTTACTTTTAGAGGACTTTACTTTTTTAAGAGTAGCTACTTTGGTTTCCATAACTACCTCAATTGTAAAATACCGTTATGTTGGTGACGTTAGTTAGTACGGCATAACACCCATCACTAAATAACATCCCCTCGTCGGGTATATAAACATTGTCATCAGTGTTGTTAGCAAAAGCTAACGTTAGCTGTGTGGCTCCACTTGTACTTCCAGTCTTTAAAACCAAAGAAGGGCTAGACCCTGCTTGGTAATGAATGGCTTTTATACGCGATCTACCCGCAAAAACAGTTCCAGTTGCGGTTAGGTAGGTTGCTTTTACATCAGACGCCATGATTTATCCCTTCTTTAACTGTAAAAAACAGTAACCGACGTAATAGCGGTTACTGCAGATACCCATATGTCAGAGACTCGAATGCCGTCAGAAGGAATGTTAGCGGAGTGCGTTGACGAGGCATTTAAATCCATGTCTAAAGCAACAGCGCCGCCGTCTCCATCCGTTATTGTAAGGCGTGGGGAACCCGTCGTTGTTTTGACTTGAACCTGCCTAATACGAGCGGGACCAACACCTACTGATCCCTGCGCGGTTATGCGTTTCGATCTTACGTCTGAACCTGACATTAGAAAACCTCCAAATTAAACTTAAACGAGGTCGCTGTTTTGCTGGTAAACCACTGTAGCTCGGATTTCTCCGTTACTAGTAGCTCCAGTAGATGTCCAAGTTAAGCGAAGATCAGAAGCACCTGTGTCAGCCCAAATCAATGCGCCGCCTGCTTCAGTAGTAGGGTATTTACGTCCTGCGCCAGAAGCTATAGAGATTGAAAAAGCGTTTAAAAAGGTGGCATTACCGTTAGCGACGTCACCAATGCTAAACACGCAAGTTGCGCCAGCCATGACACCAACAACGTCAAGGACGATATCAATGATCTGAGAGTTTGCTGGTATAACAACAGTAGTGGTGTTTGCAGCAGAAGCGCCGCCGTCTAAGTCTACACCTGTAGAGAAAGACTGAGCCATTACAACTTGGCCAGTGTTTTTTACGTTAGAGCCTACAGTTGTGCCTGTAGTATTTTTGATAGTACCAGCCAAGATTGGTCCGGAAAAGGTAGTCTGACCCATGATAAATTCCTCACATGCAAGTTATGGGGAATCTGTCTGCATATCGTCAGTCGGGTACTGTCAGATTCACCGGTATGTTTCCCGATAAGTGTAATTATAACATAACATTGACTTACATTTGTTGTCAATATTAAAGCAAAAAAAAGGAGACCGAAGTCTCCTTTTCCATACAACACGTTACCGTGAGGTTACGCTGCGCCGGGAGTACCGTAAACACAACGCCAATCGGATACACCGAATGAGTAACGCTCACGAGCTTTAAAGCGCATGTTGCCAGTATCAAAATCTCCTTCCATCGCTGTTTTAATAGACGAGCGGTTGAAGTTCTTGAAGCCGTTAGGTGCATCAGTCTTGATGAAGAAAGCATCAGTATCAGTGAGGAAGTGGTTTACCACCGCACCGTCTGGGAGCATTCCCATCGACTTAGTTGCGTTAAGGTCGTTATCCGCAGTGCCAGAGCGCAAGTTCGAGTTAATAACTCGTTCTGCGATGAACTGAAGCTCTTTAGGTATAATAAGCTTCATGCCGCGAACTGCGATCTTTAGGCCACGTTCATCTGTCATACCAGCAACGTCAATCAACATCTGCTCCAACGAAGTTTCGTTGAGGTCGGCAGCAACTGCCAAGATGTTAGTTTGGTTACCAGAAAGAGACGGATGAGCCGCGGAACAAAGTGCTGCACCATCGCCAATCGCACTAACACCTGCCGTGAACGCATTGTTCAAGACCGCTGCTGCTTTGATTTGCTTAGTCTGGGCCATAGAGCGGGCCAGAGCTTTGGTGTAGCGCGATGCAAGACGATCATAAAGATTGTCTTCCACTGCTTCCTCAGTAATTGAGAATGCAAGCGCAATCGTTTCGTGAGTGTAACGAGCGGTGTACGTCTCTTGAGCATCGTCAAAACTGATGGACTGGCCTTCATTTTTAACGGGTGCTGTAGAGAAACCACCTAGCATTACTTCTTCTTCAAAGGCACGGTCCGAAGACTCTTCCTCAAAGATTTCCGCATGCTCATTCTCGTAGCGATTATATTCAAGTCCGAACAAGGCGTTTAGGCCGGGTTCAAGCTCTTTCGCTAGTTGTGCGCGAGAAATAGCCATGATCTAACCCTCCTATGTGCCTGTCGCGGTCGCAGTGGTCTGCGAGTCGAAACGGCTTGTGTTTGAGTTGAAATGAGCATTTATCCGAACGATAAGCGGGATACCAGCGGCTGCAAAGTCGGTGTTTCCTGCGTCGTCTTGAATGCCAACAACACGCAACGGCAAAGTAGCCGTAGTTGCAATTGAAGACACGCTCAAAGCTGAGTTTGAGTTTCCTACTGCTGTACCAGTACGAGCAGAAGTTCCCAATGAAGCATTTGCGAACACTGCGGCTTGTGCGGTAGCACGGTCAGTCAGTGTTGCGTCAGACGCTACTAAAAACAACTGGTTGGGGTTGTCAGCGACAAAAGCTTTAACGGGATGGTTTGTATCCACGCTTACAGCGCCGGAACCGGGCCAGTAATTAATCCAGATTGGCTTTTTAGAAACCGAATCCACATATTCTACGCCCATCAGGACACCAAGTGCAGGGGTAGTTCCCCCACTTGTGGCACCAGCATGATCAATAACGCCCGCAGCAAGCGGAACGCAAAGAGAATACTGGTAAATCACATTGGTATTGTTGTAGGCGATCTCATACTGGGTTACACCAGTAGAATTGACCGCGCTGCCAACTAACCCGATAGGACGGAGACCAAAGGCAGTATTTGTATTCGCCATTTTAGTTCTCTCCTAAAGGGGCAGCCCATATCATTTTTGTGGGCCGCCGAAAGTTACACGAGTTTGACGATCAGGTTTATTAATCGTCATCGATGAATGTGCATTCTCTCTCATCATGTCGTGGTCCACTGCTTCCATCTGGTCCTTACTACGTCCTTTGAAGTAGTCAGTCCTTTCAGCAACAGTTTCGTCCGGAATCCGAGCGAGTAGCAATCCGCCAACTCCAAACACACCTTGATATTTACCTGATTCTACAGTCGGGGATTCAAAGTCTGGATACTCGTCCCTACGGACAAGCTCGTAACCCTCCCTTAATTTAGCACTGATGTTCTTGGTATCATCAAAGCCACGCGTTTCGGCGCGAATCCAACGATGCTTAAAACCATCAGGCGCAGGTGGTGCATCTAGCATAGACGGGGGAGCCCAAGGCTTACGGATCGCCTGTTTCTCCCGAGTTTTGTTAGCGCGAGAAGTACGGTTAACAGCCGAACTACCTGTGTTTTGTTGTTCAGTCATATCTATTACTCCTTCACGTATTTCGCATATTCTTCAAGCGGCACACCCAATTTTTTCGCTATCGCGACTTGGCTCGGGGTGAGTCGAACCTTTCTGTTACTGCGCCCAGAGGGTGTTCTGGAAGCGCCAATCACCGTCTGAGCGGGTCGTTTATCGGGGCTGCTTGATCCGTTACCAAACTTATCAAGAACACGTCTATCTAGCTCAGTATAGTAGTCTTCGCCTTGTGGGTCAAACCCTTCTTCCTCAACTAATTTTTTGTGTATACCAAAAGCCGCATAGGTCATGGCCTCGTCTGAGCCAAACCAACTGTTTCGTAAAGCCCATTGTTCGGCTTTAGCATCAGGTCGTTTAGGTTGTTGGGCGGGCATCGGTTGGCGGGCTTGGTGCTGTTGAGCAGCCGCCGCTTGTTGTTGCTGCCTGTCCGACTGCATTTTAGCTTGTGACGCTCGGTCTTGTTGAATAGCTAAACTAGTTAGCTCGCGTTGAGCTTCTACGGTTGCAGCGCCGTCTCCCCTTTCAATAGCGTTAGTCAACACTGCTTCTGCTTGAGATATCTGAGTGTTAACTCGGCTGGTATATTCTTGCACGTAGCTGTTGTCTAAGTTAGACATACGATTCTTTAAGTCTTGAGACTCGCCTCGAACAGCTTGGGCATACTTAACCGCCTCTTGCTCTCGGCGCTCGGCTTCGCGCATTTTTTTAGTAAGACGATTAATTCTTTTTTCAGTGGATGATTCCGCTTTAGCGAACTGATCACCAGAATCCTCTGATTCTTCCGTACCTGAACTAACTTCAACGTCTATCTCTTGCGCATCGCCAACGTCTAGTTCGACAGTGTTTTGATCCGACATGGTCCTCTCCTTATGTTAAATTATGGATGTCTTCTGGGTCCAAAATGGTCGACAATATTTCGTCGTCATTAAGAATTCGGACTTCTCCCCCATCTATCTGGAAGCGAGAACCAGCATAACGAGCAAACATCACCCATTGCTTTTCTTGGCACCACGCTCCATCTGGAAATTTGTCAGTGTCTTTGTAGGCCAAAGGGCCTAGTTTAAGTACATAACCGACTTGGGTAGATATCTGGCTTTTCTCCTGCGTTTCTGTGGGGAGAAAAATACCGCCTGCGGATTTGCCTTTACCTTGATAAGGTAGAATTAATATCCGCCAGCCCGTAGGGTTGGGCATCCTGTCTAAGAGAGTTTTCCCGATAGCGTCAGGGTTAAGGCGTGGTTTTGCCACGTAGGCGTCTGCAAGTTTAGTGGCTTTATCGGCCACT
>Ga0115001_10001841_pt1 | contig 16333 bp, 16 predicted proteins | sample ArcticOcean_MG_C_12_FD_89869 | JGI IMG/M metagenome (GOLD analysis project Ga0115001, IMG submission 89869) | Marine microbial communities from western Arctic Ocean - ArcticOcean_MG_CB8_130 | ecosystem: Environmental > Aquatic > Marine > Oceanic | place: Arctic Ocean: Canada Basin | collected... | reverse complement strand
CATGGTGATGTTGATACGCACGGAGAACTGCCAAGAGTGGCTACGTGAGACGGACGGCGGGGACGTGTTTATCGACGTGTCGCCCGCGCTGGATTTGGTGCGGGCGATGGGGCCGCCTGATGGACAACCGCAACCGCAACAGCGCCAGGAACAGCGCCAGGAACAGCACCACCACCAGGAGCACCACCACGAACAACACCATCACCAGGAGCGTCATCACCAGGAACCCCAAAAATCTCCCCACCCGTCTGCACCGGTTGCGGTTGGTGACCACATGGCGCTGCTCAGCACGTGGGCTGGCGCGGACGTTGAGTTGAAGGACCACAAAGGAGGCAAAGGCGACCGTCACAACCGGTGGAACACGGACGGGCTTCCGGACGCGGCGCGGCGAATCGTGGAGAACGATCGGGACAGCGCGTCGTATCGTCAAAAGCTTCAGAAGCTGGAGGAGGTTTTGTGCGGCGATTCCGGGGGCGGCGCCGATTTCGACGCCCTAGGGTACAGCGCGGTTTATCTGTTCTGGGTGGGGGTCGGGGCGGTGGCGTGCGCGGAGGACGGCGGGCATTACCGCCCCAACCACCACGCGGAAACCGCGTCGCGAATCTACCAGCACATCGAGAACGTGGAGGTACGGAACTTTCCCATTGAACACACACCGCCTGCCTGGTTGCCCATACTCGCACCAGAAGGGACTATTACGACCAGAAGAGACTATTTCCTCGGACTGTTTACTCATACTATGGAGTACAGTATACCCTTCCCAATCCCTCATACCAATCCCGGATATACACATGGCCCCCGAGACTGACACGTTACTTCTTTTTCACCCTGCAAGAACGCGGCGACGCGAACGGGCGGGCGGTACGCGGAGGAAACCCGGGCGTTGATCCGACGGCTGCACCCGCGGCTCCCCGCGTTCACCGCGGAGTTCACGCAAAGCGTGCCGTTGACGCGAATCCGGGACATCGCGCACGGAAAGGGCGACGACAACGGCCGGTGCAGGGAGGTGCGCGTGTTTTAGTTCCCAAATCAGGCGGCACACTGTTTCAAGCCCCTGTATGACTATTTACTGTGTACTTCATACATCACAAGTGCACTGTTTTACCGAAGCTGGTGACTGTTCAGACCGATTACGGTGACTGTTGTCCATACATCGTCCAATACATCGCGATATACAGGCTACTTGTACACTCAAGACTGACCAAATGTTTTACCACTCTCAGGTGCGCCAAGAAATCAAGCACACGATTCAAAACAAACTGCACCGGTGCGCCGGGCCCGAGGACTTGGTCGCGACGGAGAAGATGCTTGCTAAGTTAACCGCGCCTGGTACGGACTACCCTGCCGCGTTCGTGGAGGAGTTTCGGATTTTCCACAAGGAGCTGAAAGATTTCTTCAACGCGAGCACGGTGACGGACCGAATCGATAAGCTTTTGCGGGAAAACGGAGACGCGCCGCCGTCGGTTCGCGACGCGGCGGACGCGTTTTCGGCCGCGAAACAAATTTGTGACGGCATCACCACCGGTACCGGGTCCGAGCTGTTACACGCGGTTGAACACGCACTCGGCGCGCTTTCGAACGCGCGCAAAGTCTTTGACTGGGAGCTCACCAACGGCGGCCTGCAAAGCGCGTCGCCCGACATGCGCCAGCAGTGGCGCCTCGCCGAAATCGGCCTCGAGGAGTACGCCTTCGTGTTGCTGTCGCGGGGTATCAACGCGCTAGGGGCGGAGACAGACCCGCCGCGAACCGAGATGAGCGCGCAGGAGCAGAAAAGCGCCCTACTGTTCCTGGGACAAGCCGCGGACGCCGTGGCGCTCTCGGCGGGCGGCGGCGGCGGGGAAGAGTTTGCGAGGGTCGCGTTGGAAGCCACCGAACTCGCGGTCGCGGACAACGGCATGCCTCCCGGCGGCGAGAACGGCGCGTTGCGGTCACGGGCGGTTGCGGAGCGCGCGCGTCGGGCCTCAGAGGACCACTGCGCCATGCTTGCCGATCTTTTCGACGGCAGAGCCAGCGCGCTTGGCAACGCGCTAGGTACGGCCTTGGGCCTTTCCCAAATCCAGGCACACTGTTTTACCGAAGCTGGTGACTGTTGTCCATACATCGCGATATACACGACTGACACTTTTCTTCACAATCAGGCATCGACAAGCACGTCGTGGAGGTTTTCACGGAAGGGCAGATTCGCGCGAGCGTGGTTTTCCAAGCCGCGAAGCTGAGTTCGCATTTGTTGCGCGCGGCGAGGGCGGCGACGGGGGAGGCGGGGTGGGACTGCATCGTGGCTGGGGAGGTTCGCGGGGTTCGGTTGGTGTGCGTCGAGCGTTTGCTTCCCACGGATCCGGTTATTCAAAGCCTGACCTCCGCGAACCCGGCGGTGGTGTTGGTGACCCACGCGAACGGCGACGAAGAGGTTGATTCGTGCGGCCCTGGGGTGGCCGGTATCCTGCTGTGTCACGCCCTGCCGCACTTGTCGCACCTGGCACTGAGATCCAGGCAGGCGAAGTGCCCGCTGGTCGCGATCGAGGACCCGGCGCTCGTGAACCACGCGCGGTCGCTCCGCGACGGGGGCGTGCACTTCGTGGCGCAACCCGGTGGGAACATCTCCCTGAACAAGTGCGACGTCACGGCGCAAGCGGGCGGCGGCGATTTAAAGCAATCGCGCGCGCCCGCGCAAGCGCTCGTCGCGGACCGCAGCGCCGCGGGCCAGGTCATAGACCTGGTCACACTGGGGAACGCGGAGTGGGCGAGCGCGGTGGCGGTCGCCGGGTCGAAAGGCACCGCGTGCGCGCAGCTTGCCGCGATGGCGAGCGACCCGCGTTGCGGCTTCGCCGCGCCCGCCGGCGCCGTGCTTCCGTTCGGGTCTATGGAGGCCGCGGCTCGCGCGGTCGGCGCGGACGGCCGTTTGTCTTCCCTGGTGGACGCCCTGGAGTTGTGCGCTGGTGACCCGGGGCGCGCGGCACGGCTGTGCGACGAGCTCCAGGAACTGGCGCGGTCGTTGCGGCCTTCGGGTGAAATCCTGTCCCAACTCGGCAACTTGTTCGACAACGACAGGGGCGTGGTGATGGTTCGATCGACGGGCAACGCGGAGGACCTCGCGGGGTTATCCGCAGCTGGGCTGTACGACTCTGTTTCGAACGTGAACCCACACGACCCGAACGTGCTGGGCGCCGCCGTGGCGGAGGTCTGGGCGTCGCTGTTCACCACGCGCGCGGTGGGCAGCCGGGCCGCTGCGGGGGTTGGCCAGAAGGACGCCGCCATGGCCGTCTTGGTGCAGCAAATGCTCGTCCCGGAAGTGTCATTCATCCTGATGACCAAGCACCCGATGAGCAACGACAGCACCGTGGCGTACGCCGAGCTCGCGCTCGGGCACGGCGAGACCCTGGCTTCGGGCGCGGTGCGCGGTACGCCGTGGCGCATGTCCATGAACCGCGCGGTGCCCGGCGAACACAGGCTCGACGCGGTGGCGTCGTTCTCGAGCGCCCTGGTGCCGAGCGCCACGGGGAACGGCGAGCTGGTGAGCCGGCCCGTGAATTCGGGGTCGCACTGGATGACCACGGACGAGCCGCGGCGCGCGTCCCTGGCGAGGGAGCTAGTCAACGCCGGTGATTTGATTGAACAGAAACTGGGACGCAACGAGGGCGGCGTGCGCGGCGCAGGGAACAACAACGAACCGCAACACCAGGACATCGAGGGGTGCGTGACCGAAAACGGCCGGGTGTGGATCGTACAAGCCAGGCCGCAGCCGTGAGGGAACGGGAGTGCCTATTTCTATTCGAGTTCGTGATGCTATTTTTCGATGGCTATTTATTAGCGTCCGTAACGCCCGTGAAACTCCGTGGTGTCATCGCCCGCGACTCGTCACCCTCCCGTTCTTCCCACCAGTAGCTCATGGAGAGGCTCGGCGAGGTGGACCGCGCGTGGTGCCACGTTCCCTTTGGCAGAAACAGCGCGTCGCCGGGGGTCAGGTCCACGCGGAGTCCTCGTTGCTTTGCCATTTCGAAAAACGCGGGGTTCTGCGCCAGCGAATGTGCGCACTCGGGGTCCACCATGGAGGTGTTTCGCAGGAAACCGTTGGTGTTTGGAAACGCGCGCATGGTGTCGCGCGTTTCGCGTCTGGGGTACAGCAACAAACGCTTCGTTCCCCAGGCTTGAGAGTGTTAAAAAAAAGTGTCAGCCTTGTAAGGCCATGTTCGTAACTCGAGGTATAGGTTCGTAACAGTTACCAGCACTGGTAAACGTTACTAGTACTGTAGTCGACCAGGGGCAGTAAACAGTGCACTTGTGATGTGTGTAGTGCAGTCTACCTGTCTCCGTACCTTGACAAAAGAAATTATGACTCGGATCGCGGTGCAGCGGCGTGACCGTCCCGCCCGGCCCTAGCCACGTGTTTCTGGTGTGTTTTTTGTTTTCCAGGAACGGCGGTGGGGGGCCGCAGTCCCTTGCCAGCTCTGGGACTGCGGAAACCAAGTCGTACTGCGCGAGGTACGCGCTCGTGTCGTACGTTTTAGAGCCAGGCATGAGAAACGTGTCACAAAAAGATCGAAGAGAAACAACGTGACCCGCGACGAACGCCCTCGTTCCGGATTCCCTCGCCACGTGCGTCACACCAGCCTGATCGGTGTCGTCCAAACGGAACACATCGCGGTAATCCCCGCCGCCCTTGGACATCTCCAGGGGTACCTGGATGTCCAGCACCCGCAGTTTCGCTGGGGTCCATCTGCGAAGTTGCCAGTGACGTAACGAATCTTTCACGAGAACCGGGGACTCGGGGGATGCTTCGCGGAAGGCCCTCCACGTCGCCAGAGACGGCGCGCGAAGCGTGGGAATCTCAACCGACGACGCGAACGCGCGCGCGGCGCAGGACGAGGCAACACAGACGGAGGATCGCATCCGTTCGCGCGCGCCCGCGCGACTGACGATGTCTTTTTTTTTACTCGTTTTTCGTGTCGTCAGAGGATTATTTCGGCTCGTCGTTTGCGTTGTGACTCATACAGTAGGGGATATCCGTTTTTGAACGTTGACAACGAACACCGGCCGGTGGAAGTTGGGTGGCGGCGTCATAGCTCTTCGCGGCGCCAGGCCCGAACGCGCCCGTCGCGAGTAGTCGCGTGTTCCGCGCACCCGCCGGGGGTTAGCAGCGCGCGGTTCGGTGAGGCGTGAGCGCCGTGTTGTGACGGTCGACCGCGCCGTCGGGAAAAATAATTCGTGGGTGACATAAAGAGGTTGAATCCGGGGTGCCTCGCCCCTAACGACTTCGGGTCCCCGGGCGGCGTGACGATGTTGCCTCCCCCGCCGATCTCGGCGCCGCGTTTGCCCGGCATGGCCGACGGGACCGCGTTCACCACAGGGTCGGAGGCGGTACAACCCGGCCGGACGAAAGCCAGTTTACGAGGCACCGGCGAGGCCCGTGTGGAACGCGCTCGCTCGCGCGGTGGGTACGGCGGTGGGTCGCTTGAAAGCGGCGCGTCGCCGCGATCGGGGCGCAAAAGCACGGACGGCGAGGTTAGTTTGTGGGACAACACCACGGGGAGTGATGATACGTCCGAAACCGAGCTGAGGCATCGACACGACGACCCGGCGATGGAGGACGACGTGCTTGGTGACGTTGGTGCACGTCCCAAAATGCGAATGCGCAAATCCAACGCGAGCGCGGGTTCCAAGAAAACGAAAACACCTCCCCAACACGAGCCCACCCCGCACGAGCGTTGGGAAGCGGTCAGGGCGAAGGTCAAAATCGTGGGCAAGGTACAAGCCGACTCACTAAACAGTAAGCACTACGGCGTGGAGTTGGACATGTCATCGAGTTTCGGTACCTCGCGCGACGACAACGCGGTCCCACCGGTGACGCGCTTGTTGTTCATCAACCCGGATGGTAAGTTTCGAAGCGGGTGGGACATCACACAAGTTCTCGTTTTGTTCTACCTGGCGTGGGTCACGCCATACCGGGTGGGTTTCGACCACCCCGCGTACGGCATCGAGTTCTGGTTCGAGTTCCTGGTGGATATTTATTTCATCGTGGACGTTTTTCTCAACTTCGCGACCGGGTTCTGGTACGACACCGAAACCACCACGGTGTTGGTCAGGTACGTGTCGGGGCTTTCCCAAATCCCGCCGACTGTTTGATGCCCCTCTTTGAGTGCACTACTCGTAACATTTACCAGTTCTGGCAGCAACTACATACATCACAAGTGCACTGTTTGCCCATACAGGCTACTTGTACACTCAAGACTGACACTTTCTTTTATTTATCGTAAGCGACCCATCCGAAATTGCGATCAATTACTTAAAAACGTGGTTCCTCATCGACGTCGTGGCGTGCGCGCCGGTCGACTTGGCGATGCGGGCAGTGACAGGCGACCTCGCATGTTCCTTCGCCTTGAACGGCTGCCAAAACGAACAAAACGTGTCCGTGAACAGCAACGCCCTGAAGCTGTTCAAGCTGTTGCGGGTTTTCCGGTTACTAAAGCTGTTGCGGTTGTTCCGGGTCTCGAGGCTACTGAACCGGTACCAGAACACGCTGATTTACTGTACGTGTTGGGGCTTTCCCAAATCCGCGACACACTGTTTAAAGGACTTAAAGGAAGAGTAGTAACATTTACCGGCGTACTCGCGGCTGTGACGAACCCACGCTCGAGAGACTCGCGACGTTAACCACTTTTCTTTCCCATTCGCAGACCACTCCTTCATCTCGGTGGGCCGCGTTATTCTACTGGTCATACTGATTTCGCACTGGGTCGGGTGTTTGTTCGGCATGATGCACAACTGGGAAGTGCAGCAGGTGAGCGACAAGAGCACGCGGTGGTTGCTTTCCGTGTACTGGGCGGTGCAGAGCATAACAAGCGTTGGGTACGGGGATATTCCCGCGGAGAATCCGTACACGCAAACTCTGGCGCTGTTCACGATGTTGATTGGGGTCGTGCTCGTGTCCTGGATCATGACCAACGTCCTAGCGGCGATGAACCCGGATTCAAGCGCGCGGCGATTCCACGAAAGGTTACAATACGTCTTGGCGTATTTAAAAAGTAACCAGCTCCCGACTGGGGTGGCGAAAAGAGTCATCACGTTTTACCGGTGGCAGAACATGAACCAGTTCGACGAAGCGTCCGTGCTGAGCGACCTGCCCGCGCAGCTTCGGAAAGACATCTTCGACAACCTGTATCACGACTCGCTAACCCCGGTGGCGATATTCACCGGGTGCTCGTCGCAGTTCATGACCGAAGTGAGCCTGCGCATGTCCCCGATTTCGTTCCCGCAGTTCCAGAACGTGTACTGCCAAGGCGAGTTAGGCACGAAGATGTACTTCATCACGAAAGGCTCGGTGGCGCTGCTTTTACGGGAAATAGTCGGCCAGGCGAGCCAAGAAGATTTCATGGCCCTCGCAGATTCGTGCGTCGAGCTGGGCCGGGGGAGCTTTTTCGGTGAGGCTGCGGTGTTGGGGCACCCGTCCCGTTTAGAAACCATCGTCACCACGCGGTCGAGCACGATGATGACCCTACACCTGCAACACATGACCGAGCTTTGTCAACTGTCATTCGAGTTCAAAGCCAAACTCGCCATAATCGCGTTTGAGCGCATGCGCCGCAACCGCGTGGCCCGGGAAATTGTCGAGTACTGCGCGCGCGAGTTCGGCCTCGATCCGGACGAGTTCATTTTAGGCACGGAGTTGGCGGAGAGCGATGATGGATGCCAGGGTGACGGGGGGGGCAACGCGGACAACGCGCAGCCGGTTTTACGAACCTCGAGCACGCGGTACAACGGCGCGACGCGCAGGGTGGTGTTTACGCGCGGGTGGAAAACGCTGGTCGTGGACCGGGTGGAGAACCACAGCGCGGTCGCCACGATTCCAAAGATGTTCACCAAACTCGCGAACGTGCAACACAACGTGGAGGATATATTCCGCCAGCTCACGGCGATGGACGGGAGGGACTTGTCGCCTTCGGGGGGGGAAACGCGGGGGCACGTCCCTGTTGAGGCGAGGCCGGCGAGAGAAACGGGCGCGAATTCGTTGGCCGGCGAAAAAGAAACCGGCGACGTCAACAAGCGACTCGCCGCGTTGGAAAGCAAAATGGATACAATAATCAAACTCATGGGAGAGAAAGGTAGGGGTGACTTGTAAACAACAACGCAGGCGTGACTTGAAAAAGACGGCCCGTAAACAAGAGGAACAATGAGTATTGCTGACAACGTTTAGGTATATTTATCTTGAGTACGCCGTGATGCTACAGTGCTACGATTCTCCAATGCTGTGACCACGCGAGGATTATGACCGCTACGCTCCTTTGCTAAATCACCGCGCTATGACTAATTCACCACGCCAGGAGAAATAAGACCTGACCAGCTTTGAAACCTCTCGGTCTGTTTTTATGTTTGCTTCGGCTTGATTGATGCTTGATTCGATTGTTTCTTTCAGTACAGTAGGGGTGTCTTTAGACACCGGAAACACGAGACGCGACGTGATCGATCCGGGAAAAACCACCGATGGCGTGCGACGTGCTAACGCGCAGCGGCTAAAAATGGGTGCTAAGAAAATAAGGGTCAGAGTAAATCACCGAAACGCGAACCGGCGCAACACGCTTGCGTCCGCGTTTTCCTTGAGCTTTTTCGTTTTGCTCGACGCGTTTTCATCCGAAAAGCACTTCCAGAACCGCAGGGTTTCGTCCGCCGCCGCGCTCACCACGGTGTTCCCGTCGGGGGACTGCGCCATGTGCAGCACCCTGGCGCTGTGCCCGGTGAACTCCGCCATCTTCTGCATGGTGGGGTACTTCCACAGGCACAGCTGGTTTTGGGAGTACCCGTGCGACGACAGAATCTCGCGCTCGTGCGTGTTCCACTGCAGCGCGCACACCTGCGAGTGCGTGTCGATGGAGTTGAGCATGGCGCCGGTGGTGGTGTTCCAGAACTTGATGCACCGATCCGCGGTACCGCCGCCGGACGCAAGCAAGTTGGACTGAAACGGACACCACGCCAACGCCTTGACCGCGGCCTGGTGCGCATCCAGGCGGTGCAAATGCGTGCCGTTGCCGATTGACGCGTGGTCCCAGATGTGAAGCAAGTTGTCGTTGCCACCACTCGCCAGCTGCGTTCCGCTGGGGGACCACTTCAACCCGCAAACTTCCTGCGAGTGCGACGTCAGGGTGGACGTGCAGTGCTCGCGGATGCGCACGTCGTGCATCATGATGTTGTTGTCCCTGGAGCCGGTGGCCAGGCTGGTGCCGTTCCACGCAAGCGCCCCGACCCGCGCGGTGTGTCCGCGAAGCGTACGCACTTGTTTCAAGCGCGCGACGTCCCAGATTTGCACCTCCGCCGCGTTCGTGCCAACCGCGATGTGCTTCCCATCCGCGCCCCACTGCACGGAGGTGACGTAGTCATCCGTGTTGTCCGCGGACGTCTGCATGAGCTGCGTGATGTCGCCGCTCTCGGCGTTCCACAGGTACACCACGCCGCCCAGTGCCACGGCGACTTGGTTTGAGGAGCCCCAGTCAATGAGGTTGAGGTAGTAGTCGTCAATCAGCTCGGGGGCGTCCAGAATCCGTTCAGGCGCGCTCGGCACGTGACGGAACATCTTCTTGGTTTTCACCGACCCAGCGTCGTTGGAGGTGTACACCCCCCTGGACGCGTTTTCGTTCCCGGCGGAAGGTACGGGGGCTTTGGATTTAAACGCCAAAATCTTGTTACGCGCCGCGCTTCCGGAAGAACCCGCGTTTTCGCCCGCGCCGGACAAAAACGCGCACGCAAGCTGCTTCTTGTATTCCTCCTGGGTTTTTAGGGTTAGGGTTCAGGGCAAGAAAGAGGTTAAGGGTTGGGGTTCAGGGCATCTGACGGGTTTGGGAACGTGCGTTTTTGGCGTTTGGAACGTGCGCGGTGCAGTGCGAGGTCCCGTTTCCGATCTTCGTCGGAAGTTCGATTGGCACGCGTCGAATCTCGATTCAGGCCAAAAACCATCCGTAAACGCCAAAGGGGGACTTCCGATCGCCAAACCCAATCCTTCGTACCTTTGAAGGCGACGCCACTTCGCTCGCGAGGTCGACATCCGCGCCTGATGTGTTTTCCTTGACCAGGTTGTAGTGCGCGATGTCAAGGTCCAAGGCGCTGCGGCTGGGGATGAACCGGTCAACCTGCGGTGGGGAGGGAGGGAAGTCAATTGGGTGGTCAGCACAATGGCAACCGCGTCGCGGAAGTCACGAACGCGTCAATCCCACGATTTCCCGAAACCTCTTGTGCGCCGGGTCTGTCTCGTGCGCGGACGGCGCGACGTCGGAACTCGCGATCCTATGGGCGATGCTTGTTGGCAACAAACACGTGGGAGTGGAAACGCGGGAAGGGAAACGAGACGGGGGGACACGTACCGCGCGCATGGCCTTGCCCGGAGTCACCGCACGGTTTTCGTCGCTTCGGCGGAGCATGGCGCTGTCCATCCTCTCGGCGCAGCACTAAGTATATAACTAGCTAACGGCTCGTTCGAGTCGTGTGGGGGGGGGAGAGGGTAAGGTAGAGAGGTATGTAGTGTGTGGTAGAGCTTTGAATATCAAAACGTACACCGAGGTGTGCGCGTGATATGGGGACGTTGGATCGGGCGGCCCCGCGGTTTCGTCAAAACCGAGAAGCTGTCGGGAAAAACTTCGAACCCCTCGATTTTTTTTCCGATTTTTGTATCCTCATCACGCACTCCACGTGACGAACACACTGCCGCCCCACACCCCCCTTCGCCGCCATGTACGCGCCCACGCGTGCCACGCAGGCGCACACACCGCACGTGTCGCGGTGCCCTACCTCCACCCCAAAACCTCGGAACAATGGTTTAACAACAGCGAAGAACCACAACCGCGTCACCCGAGTTTACCAAAACCGAAACCGCCGCCGCGAAGCATCTGACGTGGCTCGAATGTGCGCGACGTCGGACGACACTTCCGACAAGGAGATTGACAAGACCTCGTCCACCGGTTCCTCACCTGAACCGTCTGAAACCCCTTCCACCCGTAATGACGACCCCGACATGCCGTTAAAGTGGATGCAGATCCTGGAAGAGTCCGCGGAGTGGGACCCGGACATCGCGAAGTTGTTGGATGGCGCAGGGAAGGACCCAAACGAGGTAGAGAATCGCATCCGCACGCGATTCGCGACGCGGAAGGAAACCATCTACAAGGAAAGGGAAGGCAGCACGGTACCGATGTTGGTCAAGTTCAACGAGTTTCGGTCGAACAACCTGTGGATATGGGTCGAGAGCCACAACGCAATTGTTGAACAAGAAGAACCACTCATCGACGAGGTTTTTAAAGCCTGGTTCGTGTTAGGGAAGTTGGGCGGGTTCAACTCGGAAAATCAGCAAGTCCAGGTGCGGGGCTTTCCCACTAAACACACACCGCCTCCCTGATCGGCCCGATCCTGACTTTCCAATCCCTCATACACATGGCCCGAGAGACTGACACTTTCGGCGTTAATCGTATCAGCAAAACTTCTACGAAGTGTCGCACATGACGTACGACATGGAGCTCGCGAACGGCGAAAGCGACGTCCCGTCCTGCGTGTTCCACGCCATGGGCGGCCCGGAGTACAAAGGCAAGTGGGCCCGGGCTTGGTTCGATTTAGGAAGCGCGGACGAGCTGTGCGTCGACGTACTGATCAACGCGTTTATTCAATTCTCGAGGGAGTATTTCGGAATTAAAACGCTGGTGATCGGCGGGGAAAACGCGTGCAAAGTGTGGCCCGCGACGGAGTCGTCGTTCTTCGTGGACGAATCCGGGGAGATGGACCCGATGGTTGACATGCAGAACGACACCTCGTTCAGGGGGCCGCCACCGGGAACCACGAAAAGCGGAGGGATGCCGTCGCGATGAGCGGTTTAACCAGAGCAGCCGCTTTTGACCCAAGTTTTGACTTTCGTCGTCGTCTCTACGCTCGGCGCCGTATCGCGGTCCGTCCGATCGTCTATCCGCGCCTCGCCGTATCATATCACGTCCTTATTACAGTATTCTTTTAGACTAGCTTAAATCGTTCCACCCGTGCGATTGAAATACAGAATATCACAGGCACAGTCCTTTTCTTTTTCGGAACTCGACCTACGAGTCCGCCCGAGATCCTACGAGGCCTACGACGTCCTCGCCATGAACTGCAGTCGTACGACTTTTATTTCCTCGCCCAAAACGTTGATCGCGCTCGCGCCGAACTTGACGTCCGCCCAGGCGATTTTCTTTTTCAAATCCACCAGCTCCGTTGCGGGCAACGGCACCCCCAGCGTTAGCGTCTCCCCGAGCGTTTTCGGCGAAATCACCTTCCCGAAGCGATACACGTCTTCCGACCTCAGCGCCTTGCCTTCGCCGTCCACCGCGTAGGCGTCGCCGTCGAAACTCAGCTCGTACCTGTTACCAATGAAAAATAAGCGTCAGTCCTGTATATCGCGATGTATGGACAAAAAGTCACCAGCTGAGAGATAAAACAGTGAAACACGCACCGCGCCGCGTGCGACTCCAGAAAAAGCGACTCCCGTCGCAACCTCGCGGCAGTGTACTGGCTTTTTTTGAACCCCTCGTCCGCCACCGCGGCGACGCTGTACTTGAGCCACGGTTCGTGTACCAGGTTGTACTGCACGGTGACTTCCTGAATCAGTTTTCCCCGCCGCTCGCTGTTCGCGGCGCTGTGTCGCGTGTTCACGACTTGCTCCACGGTGTTCGGGAAGAACGTGGGGACGACGCACGTGACTCTGTGCGGGTTCGGTGAGAGCACGCACTCAACCGTGACGTCGGGCTCAGCAGCGGCTGCTGCTGGTGTGGCCAGGACACCGCCCGGCACTGGCGGGGGTGTGGGCGGACCGGGTGCCGGGACGGCGACGACGACTGGCCCCGCTTTGTCTTTCCCGGTGTCCTTCTTGCCAATCTCCTTGGCGCTGCTCGCCAGCGCCCCGCCCCCCCCCCCGTGTTTCGAAACCCCGGATGCCTGATACGATAAAAGCCGAAAGTGTCAGTCTCGTGTATCGCGATGTATGGACAAACAGTCAGGGCAGAGGGAAGACGTCCCTTCTGGTACGAGTATGGGCAATCAGAGAGGCGGAATGTGGTGGGTGGGAAATACTTGCCTTCCCCGGGTTTAGCACCGCGACGCAGCTGTGTACCGAGATGCTAACCCCAGTTCGCGTTGCGCCCCAGGACCTACTCCGGATGCCGTTCCTCGACGCGCTGACGTACGAATCGCGCGGCGCGACGGCTTTCACTACCGCCTTGTGATTGTAAAAGAAAAAGGTCAGTCGCGAGTCTTGAGTATGGGTGTACTTCGTAACGTGTATGAGGGATTGGGTATAGTAGTGGTGTGACTTTCAACCTGTACTCCATAAAGAGCAGGTAATATTGTACTTGCGATGTATGTAGCAATTGCCAGTACTGGTAAATGTTACGTACGCCATACGCGGCGGTAAAAAGCGCCGCGTTTGGATTTGGGAAACCCCGAAAAGTCTCGACGTACCCGCAGCTCCACCAGCGACGGGGGCACCGATGCGCTGGGCAGGTACCACCCCCCGTGCATCAACACCGCGACAAGATCTGAGTCGCTGGTGTACGTGTCCGTGCCCCAGAGCTGGCGCGCGCGGACCTGTGGGGATTGGGGGATCCCATTGGGGGATGGGGGGGGAGGAGGGGAAACGTCGGGTCAGCGGCGTTATAAAATCAATCAATCATTGTGTTTTCCGTCGTTTCAGACGCGCCAAAAACTGCTTTGTCTCGCGCGGAACGGGACCACGATCATCTCGTCCGCAAACGCGCGACGCGTGCTGCGTTGCGTCTGCGCTTCTTTGGTACGGTGCGTGGTTCCGCGGTTTATGTACGAACCCCCACAACGCCTACCGCGGATCGAGTCGGGGACCCGTCGGCGTGCCTCGAACGCCCGCCCGGAGTTCGCGTCAAGACACGGATCGGGTTCGCACCTGCGGGTTCCCGCTGACCGCGTGTTCCGCCGGAATCTTGACCTCCACGGTTTGGCCTGGAACGAAAAGGTGGTCCCCAAGGCCTTGGCCTTCTTTGTACGTCACGGGGGGCATCTTTTGAGTCTCCACGTTCTTTTCCTTGCCCTTGCCGCCGCCACTTTGAACCTCGCGGCCGGCCTTGCCGCCGCCGCCCTTCTGGTTTCGCGCCCTGGACGACCTACGCGTGGGCTCCTCGCCGAGATCGCCACCCAAATCGCTCCCATCCGCGGGCTTCTCCACGTTCCCATCCCCCGAATCGTCGAGCACGAGACGCGCGTGCTTCGTCTCGGGCTCCTCAAGGAGTTCATGGGAAGCAGGGCGCTTGCCGCTCATGACACGCGATGTATTCCAAGGGGCGTCCGCAAGACCGCGAGTCGGGGCGTGCGGGCACTCTGCGGGAAGACTTTCTCTTTTTTTTCTTTCTTTTAGGATTCACGTTTTTGTCGCATTTTCGCCGAGTGTCTATGGGCCAAACTACGTACGTCGTAGTGCAACACCACCCTACAGGTCGATCACAACGGTACGCACGGACTGCGCCGCACGCGTGCGGTTCCCGCGTCTCTTGGGACGTGTCCCTCTCGCGTCTCCTCACGACGACGAGTGTCATGAAAACGCTCGCCGCCGATGCCGCGTGTGCCGAGGCGACGCCTTTGTTGCGCAAGCGCGGCGCGTCAAATTCGTTCGCGGGTGTTGGCTTCGACGATGCCCGGATGTCCGGTCCCTCGCGTCTCCTTCGCGCGGTCGTCGCGGTGGCCGCGACCACTGCGCTGTGCTTAGGCTTCGCGAGCGCAGTTTCACACACTCGTGGTACCGACATTTCTGTCAGGTTGGGGGACTGGTCCATCGGCCGTACCACGGAATCGGGTTCGGGCAGCCTCGGGAACCCCACGGCGGATTTACCCGGCGACCTCGGCGCGGTGCCGTACACGAACCCCACGAACATCGTCAAGTACCCCACCCCGTTGCCTGACGTAAGTTTCGACGGGAAGACGTTGTTGATTGTGATGGGCCAGCCTTATTCGGGGACGAGCGCGCTTGAGGGTTTGATTGGTACGGGCGCGGGGACCACGGATTTGTGCAAATCGGGAAGCTGGCAGTGCGAAGACACGTGGTTGCTGAAGTACATGGACTTCCCGATTCAACCGGGAGTTGACGAGTGGAGCGATTACTACCCCGTCGACGCGGACGGGTACGCGTACGCGTTCAAGCACTTCGCGTTGACCTGGTGGGACATGAACATGCCGATTTTAATGGACAAAACCCCGAACCTGATGGCGCACTACAAAACCATCCAAGCCGCGGCGGACAAGCTTGGCGTACCGGTGAAGTTCGTGCTTCTCACGCGGCACCCGTTTTCGTGGAACAGCGAGACGCACCCGCTGAACCAGGGGCTTTGGCTTGAGCTAATGCGGTTCGGCGCGGACGCGATGAAGGACCCGGACGTTACCGTGCACCAGGTGAAGTACGAGGATCTGGCGTGGCAGATGGACGCCACCATCGACGGGCTCACCCAATTCCTCCCCGCCCTCGGGGAGTTGAACCCGTGGGGAAGCGCGCTGCAGGGATCGCCAACCGCGGGGGAGACGATCAACGGCGACCGTGACATGGGGGTGGCGGAGTACTTCAAAAACGACCCACTGGACTGGGTCCCGAAAGACCTCTCCGACGACGTGTTCGCCATGCTGTGCGAAATAGGGTACACCGCGGACGGGGAGTGCGAGTACAGGCACGAAACTGCGGCGGATTTGGCGTTTGTGGAAGGCACGGCGGACGGATTTTGAGGTCCGATTGATTGATGCCGCGCTTTCACGCTTTACGGCCGACTGTACGTAACGTCTACATGGTTTCATGATAAAAACACAAACAACACACTCTGCGTTTCAATACGGTACTCTTCGTACTCCTCTTACGGCAAGCGCCCGCGTTTGTTCCGCGCGCGCCCGGACGGTTTTATTTTTATTTTTTCTTATTATAGTCGGCCGAACATCGAGCTAAGTAACGCGGCGTACGACCGTAGCCTTTAAACAGTTTGAGTTTGGTGTTCGGTGCTTCACGAAAAACACCCTCGCTTGCACTCCCCCGACGCCGGCGCCGCGACGATTGTATCGTCAAAACACACCGCCTCCCCCAACTCCATCAACGGCAAACAGTTCTGGCAATACCCCTTGCGTCCGAAATCCAAGTTGCAGAACGTGCCAACGATTGCACAGTCCTCGCTCGCCACGCACATCGCCTTGTCCTCCGCTACCAAATTCAGGCTGACGCAGGAACCGGAGCGCTGCGAATACGCGCACCCCCGGTGCGTCCCGCACTCTGTGGGCAAGTTGATTGTTTCGCACTGACGAAGATCAGCGCAAACGCCAGAGCGGTTGGTTTCCGCATCCCCGT
>Ga0115001_10001836_pt1 | contig 16352 bp, 27 predicted proteins | sample ArcticOcean_MG_C_12_FD_89869 | JGI IMG/M metagenome (GOLD analysis project Ga0115001, IMG submission 89869) | Marine microbial communities from western Arctic Ocean - ArcticOcean_MG_CB8_130 | ecosystem: Environmental > Aquatic > Marine > Oceanic | place: Arctic Ocean: Canada Basin | collected... | reverse complement strand
TTGTTTTAAGGTTTATATTTTGTGGGAACTCCCACACATTTACTTTGTAAATATACGAAAAATAATTGGAATATCCAAGCTTTTTCGTGTTTATTTTATTTATTTTGATATCCGATTAATCTTTTTATTTCTTCTAAGGCTAATTCGATATCATCTCCACTCTGATATGCATCACCTTTCCAAGCTTCTATCTTATCTATTTCTTTGATTATCAGTTGGCTCTTAACCAATCCGTTCACATCGTTATTAAATCCGTTTCCTACGTTCTTCTTTTTCATATTACTTAGATAATTTAGTTAATGAAACTAATGAACCATTACTCCACTTATGAGGAACTCCTCCTACCATCACATACTTTGCTGATGTTGGTTTGAACTTCACATTATTCTGTGGATTAGTCATTGCTCTTGATACTGATTGTTGATACTCTGTTGAAGAAATTGTTTTTGTAATAGTCATAATTTAAGGTTTTTTAAGGTTTAATGTAGTTGGGGTGGTTTCTCTCCCTCTCTCCAAACTACATAGTAAATATACGATTTTTAATTGGATTACGCAAGCTTTTTATTGTTTATTTTTGTAAAAATAATTCGTTCATTGTTTTACTAATTTGTGATACTGATGTTACATCAATAATTTTGGCTCCCTTACCATACATTTGTTTAAAATCTCGTTCACCATAAGTATCATAACTTCCATCAGATACGAAATATGAAAGTGTTTTAATTCCCATACCTTCAATCATCTTAACCATTTTTCTAGTATGTTTTACCGCTTCATCACCACCATAGTAAAATCCATTACCAGGAAAGTAAGGTTGTCCATCTGATATGTTTAAGAAATATGAATCCATATCATTGTTAGATGGTAGAAATTCTTTTTGTATAGCTTCAAAACACAATCCTTCTGGGGTTGTTCCGTTTGCTCTCAATCCAGCGAACATTTGTTTTACTTTAGAAAACTTATCTTTAGTAGAATCATAAGCCATTACAATATATGGTTTGTTGTTTTCTGATGTACATCTGAATGTAACTTGAATTGATAGATTTTGAATCATATCAACTGCCTTACATAGTGAAACTGCGTTTGTAAGAGTTTTACTCCACTTAGAACCGTTCATTGAAGAACTAGCATCTATGGATATATGTAAGTTGGCTTTTTTGTAAGAATCTAATTCAGAGAACTTGAATACATTTTCATTACCAAATCCCAAAGAAGAAACCATTCTCTTATCAATTCTACCAACTTTCTGTCTGTTGAAAACTGTTGTTCTATCTTCTCCTCTCACTTGAAGTTTCTTTCCTAATATAGTTCCTAATCTAATTCCATCTTGAACTTCTTGTTCATATGGTTGAGAAATTACGTTTATATCATCTCCCCAATTTTTTCTTGTCATTGGAAACATATCAGATTCATATAATGATTGAGTAAGTTTCTTAACAACAATACATTGAACAGATTGATTTCCATAGTAACCATCCTTTGTTCCCTTACCAACTTCTTTTAATTCAGAACCACTTTCTTCAATAGCGTTTAGATTTTTTGAATCAGTTTTACTAATTGTTGTTTTTTGAATATCCCCATCTAAGAATTTCTGTTGTTTTTCTATTTTCTTTTTAAGTAATTGTTTTTGTTTATCTGAAAGTTGTACTGGATTTGATGAAGGAGAATTATCTTCAGTTGGTACACCTTCCATGTTATCAGGAGTGTTACCAATATCCATTGAATTACCACCTTGTGGTTGTTCAGAACCATCACCACCCATTGGAGATTCACCAATTGATTCTAATAACTCATTGAAATCATCATCACTCATTCCTTGAGAAGAATCACCTTGTCCATCATTAGAATTTTCTTCTGATTTTTCATCACCATCTTGATTTTCATCTACTTCAACTTGTAAATTAGATAAAATAACTTGATACATTTTTAAGGCTACTTCAAATGCTTCCTTAGAATCGGTTAATCTACCGATTGTATTTAATCCAACCAATTTATAAATTTCTCTCAATCCTATCAAAGAATCTAATTGTGTATTCTTATTATGAAGGTTGATGATTCTAAACATATACGAATCAAGTGTTACATCTCTATATTCATCAGATAAGAGTCCCTTATCGATTATTCTATCATTGAAGTACTTATCGTACATACTTCTATAATAACCTCTGTAACCCGGTGCTGATTTGAATACAAAGTTATCAATTCTTCTATCTTCTACGTAATTCCAAAGGTTTTTTATTATTGCAATTGGATTGTTAATACCTTTCTTAATAGAACCATCCTTAATATGAGTTGGAACTAAATCGTAGATATTACTAAGTAAAGTGAAATCAGAAAGTTTAATGTGAGAACCCTCATGTAGTGCCAATCCAACTGCCACATCAAAATCTTTTGGTTCAGTAATCTTACTACCAATAACAACCGATTTACCATCAGTATAAGAATCACCTCGTTCTTTAAACTTAACAGGTATTGATTGATTTGTTACAATGTTAACGAAGTTAGATATTGCTCTTTTAGAAGAAGCTAATTTGTATAAATCTAAGGATTTCTTTTGTACATCGGTCATGTTGTTGATGATGCTATCATCATCTTCCCAATCATTTAACCAATAAGAAGAGTTGTTGTATTTATTCATTTTGTTTTAGGTTTTTAAGGTTTATATTTTGTGGGAACTCCCACACATTTACTACGTAAATATACGAAAAATAATTGGATTAAACAAGCTTTTTCGTATTTATTTTTATCTATATAAAGTTACTACTGAACCAAAGTATTTATCAAATACTTTTACTAGATTTTCATAATCTCCACTCGTCATTTCATTCAAAATAAATTGTTGAGGGAAATCAAGTTGTGTAGCTAATTTCTTAGCAGTACCCATTAGAAAATATGCATTTCCTTGAGGACCTGTTAAATCAATTTCGATTCCGTTTGTTTGTGGTTTTTGTTTTATCATATCTTATTTGTTTAGGGTTAACATTGATAATGGAACATTATATTCATTGTAACTCATAGGAAGACCTCTTCCTTTTAGAACTTCAATTACAACTTTAGTTCGGTTAATTTTCTTAACTCTACATTGTTTACCATCCAACTTTGGGTGATTAACTGAAACATTAGCTCCAACGTATAGTTCTTGTTTTGTTTCCCAAGCAACTTCTGATTTTTTGATTTTAACTAATTCTACAATTTTAGAGTTTAACTCTCTTAGTTCTTGAAGGGAAAGGTTTTTTAATTCTGAATAATTCATATGTTTTATGTTTTAAAGGTTTAGTGTAATATCTCTCTCTTTATTACATATGTAATATACGACTATTTATTGGATTGCACAAGCTTTTTCTTAATTATGTTTAGAAATAAATGAAAGAATAGCATGTCTGCCATCACCCTTAACTACCTCATCAACTCCATGTGATGCATTTAATCCATTATTAAAATCAAGAATAGCAATGTTACCAAATTGTGGTTCTACTATAACATCACTTGATTCAAGTGTATTTCCACCTAAATGTAAGTTTCCTCCATAATCTGGAGTATAATCTCGATTATTCAAGTATATTAGAATTACACATAAATGTTCCGTCCCTAAAGCATCTTCGTGTATTTCTAAATTACATCCCTTGCTATAATATGTTTTAGCTAAATTATATGGTTTAACAGTAGAAAGTTCAATTTGTGGATAATATTTATTCATTAGTAAATCAAATATAGAATTATAAATTATTTGAAAATCAGTTATATCAGGGTCGTTTTTGTCAAGGTGCTGAACTTGGTAAGTTGAAGTTAAATATTTCTGTGCACTCCTACCTAACTTATTATTTGTTATTTCATTTATGTAATCAACTATCTCTTTAAGTTTAGAACCAATTAATTCCCCACGCTTTAAGCCTGGACCAGTAAAGTTTATATTATATGATATATCATCAAAATTAGATTCTCCACTATGTGTATATGCCCATTTTAATAAGATAAATCTTTTTTCATGTTCTTCGATATCCTCGTATATATTGGGATTATCTCTTTCAACAAGATATACTGGAATATCCACCATTATTTCGTTAAATCGTTTTAAAATTTCCTCTTTGGTTGCTATTGAAATATGTACAAAGAAATCAGAAGTCATTCCATCATAACGTGGAATCAATTCATTCATATCATTCTTATACAAATTATCTCGTAAATTATTATACAAATCCTCACTTAAATCATTCAATGAATCTACAATATATCCAGTATTGTATAATTTTTCCTTATCGATTAGTTTTTTGTTATCCATCATAATAAATATATTAGATTAAGGTTTTGTTTTTATTGATATTATCGGTTCGTAATTTGTAGTTTAAATCTGGATTAAATTCTAATCCATTTAAATAATCTATTTTATTTGGGTTATAGTACAATTCATCATATAATACAACTTTTTGATTAAATAAAGATGCTATTTCATGTAATCGTTTGTCCATTATTTTTGTATGTCTTGTTAGATTATTCAGTTCTGATTCGTGATGTTTTTCATAATCTTCTTTTGTTTCGAAAGTGGCAATATGTTTTTTTAGAAGTTCATCATAATTATACCCTACATACATATTCTTAGTAATATTCCACAATGTATATAATGATTCAAGATGTTCAGTAGTTATTTTTCTATGTAAAACAATTATATGGTCAAATTTACTACCAAATTCCAACCATTTTTCATTTGTATATGTGGCAATCCCTTCAGTAGATTGTGCATAAACTTTGATACACATATTATAAAAATTCATATTTGGCCTTTTTAGGTCACCGAAGCCAGGTTGATGGAATGTTTTTAAATTATATGTTCTGCCTAATGATTCCATGAGATACCTACCCCCACATCTTGCTCCAGCTATAATTAATATGTTCATTATAATAAATCTCCTGGTGTTCCTCTGTATATTCTATATGAATCCTCATCAAAGTGTTCAGTAGATACCTCAAAAACGATTGAGTTCTCTTCTAATGATATTAATTGATGTGGCTGTCCTCTTTCTATCAATACAGTATCCCCTACCGTTAGAACCCTACTATCGTGTAAACCATCTTCAATGTTAATCCAGTTGAATTGGAACGAACCTGATTGTATGTACCAAGTTTCTTTTTTCTTTAAGTGATAATGCATTGAAAAGTTTTGCATCTTCTTTTCAAAAACTAGCAGTTTTCCACAATAGTCTTCATCATTGTGAATCCATAGTTCATATCCCCATAGTTTTTCAACTCTCTTAGGTGGTTTGATATCTACTGTTATAATCATAATTTATCTATATTATTCGTAATCGAAATCAAATCCATTTTCTTGTCTATCAAGTTCTACATAGACTAGATCAAGATCATATATACTTTTCTCTACCAATGTCCAATCTTTTTCATCTCTTGCATCTTCAAGAATTATAATAATTCTTTGTATTTCTTCTGCTAAATTTGCCATTTCTTTTTTTATACTATTTCATCATTAAATATAATATTTTTTAATTTTGATGTTTTTTTCATCTAAAAATTTAATTATAGATGATGCTATTATCTTATGACTTTTTAGACTTGGATGGTTATTCTGTGTTTTTGGGAAATTATCACAGATTTCATACCCTTCTATATTTTTCTCCCAATCATTCCACTTTATGTGATAATTTCCATCATCATCCATCAATGGTATAGTTCTATCTATTATGTAATCAAACTCATTAAGTATATCAGAATCTTCTTTAACCCAATTATCTAAAAAATAGATAGGTATTACCTTTTCAATTTCTTTAAGTTCTTCAATTAATGTAGATATTCCTTCTCGTTTATATTTCAAAACAAATACTTCGAATTTATCTAAAATGGTTTTATAATTATCTTCCTTTTTTATATTAGTAATTTTTACTATTTCATTAAAAAAATGAATATTGAATTTATCTTCTTTTAAAACATCATTTAGTTTTTTACCCTCTTGGATGATTTCGTGTAACATATGCATAAATTTTTCTAAACTTTCCCATGAGGTTTCTAAACAAAAAGAACATTGACAATCGTATTTGAAGTGTAATGGATTTCGTAGAAGTGAAGTATGTTGAAATATAATACAGGAAATGGATTCCTTAGAATAAAATTTAATTTTTGATTTTAGATGTCTCAACGAAGATGCTGCATTTCCACCATTATGTTTTTCAACCAATGCAGTTGTATCATAGTGATTTGCAACTATTCCTGAAAATCTATTTTCTTCTCTGAATTTAACTGAGGGCATATCTGATGATTCCTGTAAATCGAAATGATGCATTTCTTTATTTCTTAGATTTACCCACTTATCGGTATCTTGAAATAGTTCCAATCCTTCTCCCCATGTATAAGAATCACCTGCAAATATAATTGGCATTGAGGTTTTACTCAAAATATAATGATTTTAATATTAAAATTAGCTACTTATTTCTTTTATACGTTAACCCATATAATTAATCCAATAAAGGATGTTTTGTATGGTATTACATATAATAAAATAAAAAATAGGTTATTTTTTGATAATGTTTGCGTTTTTCAACGCTCTTGCAGTTTTTACCCATTTCTTACCGATTGGGTTATAGAGTTTAGCTTTAACGAATTTGTTAACTGCTTTTTGAACTTGACCTGATATAGGTTTATAAACTGTATTATCTACAATTCTAAAATTACCACCAAATAAGTTTTGGAACTTACCAAGATTCCCTTGTACATCTTTCCAAGATTTAGTAAGTAATTCATCAGATAAAACTCTATCTCTATTTTGGTTTCTTTCCTTTGCTACTTCAAGTGAAGTGTTTACAAATACCATATAAGTATCGTAACCTAATGATTCTGCGTGTTTTTTATTCTTTTCAATCTTACTATATACATGACCAGTTCCATCGATAATCATACCTAATCTACCAACTTCATAAAATTTTCTCTGAAGTTGAGTTATTGCTTTGGCTTTGTTTCTGATTGAATCATCATTATTAGCAATCTTATCCCAAAGTTCCGGGTCTTCTTTTTCAATTTGTGCCAACTTCTTACCATCGATACCATTATCCTTTAATCCTTTTTCAAAAGCTGAATCTGAATTTACAGTTTTTAATCCTGAATGAGAGAATGATGTTTTGAGTTTTTTATCAATACCAAAAATCTCCATGGCAGTAAAGGATTTACCTGAACCAGGTCCTCCTGCCATGAAAACACATTTTAGTATACCTGGGTCATCTACACCCTCTATAATCATTTGTTCTAAAAGTGATTCTTTGATAGTCATTAATTCCTGTTCTACATCGAACATGGAATCAACTACGGCTACTTCTGTTATTAGTTTTTTTAAACTCAAAATTGTTTCCTTATTTTTTGCTATAAAGTGAATATACCTTATTTACTAATGTTGATTTCTTTGTTGCAAGTTCCAAATCTACTGAATGGTCTTTTTTTGCTGAATCCACTAACTGTTGTTTAGTTAAAGAGTTCAATTTACTTTTTGTTGGTTTACCTTTGATTGCTGCTAATACATCAGAAATCTCTTCTCCAACATCTTCCAACTCATCTATTACGTTAGATACACGAGTTTTTACTTGTTTTACTTTTTTATTAACCTTAGCTTTTGCTTTGTTAACTTCTTCTTTTACATCATCGATTGTGTCTTCAATCTCATCGGCGATATAATCTCCGTCTCTGTCTCCAATCTTACCTGTTTTGATAAGAATGAAATAGATACCTGCTATGATAGCAATGATACCTACGATAATTAAAAATGTTTGCATTTTTTGTTTTTGTTTATTAATTTAATTGTTTGTAACTTAGTATAAATATGTACTAATCCAGAAAACCCCCATTATGGAATTTTCTAAACTTGTCAATATCTATGTTGATTATAAATGATTATCTAATGTTTTATATAAACATCTGATATTCATCGTTACTTTCGTAATCAATGTCTTTTGCACAATCCGTTATGATTCCTGATTTAGGAAACATCGAACCATACATTAATAGTATTGTTAATATTATTTTTTTTAACTTAGTCTTCACCGTACAAGCTCCAGGTTTTGGTTGGTTCTGGTTCTATTATTTTTTCTTCTGTGTCTATAACATAGACAAATCCTTCTCTAGCATCCATAAAGAACTGTGAATTACCTTGTTTTTGGTAAACATACTCCAATACATCTGTTAGTGATTCTAATAAGACAGTTGTGTTGTCTAAGGGAGACCACCTATCTCCAGGTGGTACTCTCTTAGCAACTCTTGTCTTAATTTCTTCCTGTATTACTTCAGGTTTTTTACTCATTATTCTATTACTCTTAGTATTCTACTTTCTTTAGCCATTGATACTTTATAATCTAGTTGTACTCCACTATCGCTAAAATCTTTTACAACTCTTGCTTCTGCTTCTGTTACCGACATTGCATCTACTAAATAAGTTTCCTTATTCTTTTTGTCTTTACCATTTTTAAGTGTGGCAACAACCACTTCTACTGTAACCTCGAAAAATTTACTCATAACTTCTGTTTTATATTTATATATATTGTTAATCTAAACAAAGATACAACAATTTATTGGATTTACCAAATTATTATTGATTTTTTTTAAATTATTTTTTTTGTTTAGAAATTATTGCCTTATACAAAGTTTCTGCAACAAATTTACATCCTTCTTTTGTTGGATGAGAATCTTTAACTTTACCTGGATATTTCATCGTAAAGTTGAAATTTTTAATATTCAGTTCTTTTGCATAGTTTTCCATTGAATATCCATCAAAATTAATCATCTCAATTTCATTTATCATTTTATCAATATCAAGATGTTCTATTTTATCGAATGATTTATAATTTATAAGATATTGATTATCACTATAATGATTACTTTCTTTTTTATTTTCTAATTTTATTTTTAATTTATCATATATTTCTTCATCTGTAATCTTTGCCATATCCCAAGACCATAAATATACTTCAATGTTTAGTAATTTACAAAATGTTTTAAATTTATACAATTCATTTATATAATTTCTGAATAAAAGCATTTCGTTATAATGATTTGATATAAAATTAATCTTAGTTTCATCATCATCACTAAGTTCAGTTAATACACAACTAAAAGTATCTGTATTTTCAACGTAAATTTCCTTTCTCAAAAAAGTTGGAATTTGATAAGTGATTAATAAATTTTCTGCTTTTTCACCTTCATCTAATAAATGAAATATAGAATTATATAAATTACCAAGAGTTGAAGTAATACCCTTTCCAGGTGATCCTAAATTATAGGTTTTTTTTGTTCCCAATAACTTACCAAGTTGGTGTGGCCATAAATAATCTCTATATAATTTTTTAAATTCAGAATCATTATCATTCAATTGATTATACTCATCAAAAACTCCTGAGTCTATCACTTCTTTATATTCTGGGAACTCTTTGATGAAGAAAGTTTTATTATTAAAATTTCCGCCGCCAGTAAAAGAACAACCAGATGCTATTAGTATTATATTATGTTTGTCCATTTTTGATTAAAAAATTCATAATTTTTATGTACAGATATATCATCTCCCTCTACTTCTATTGTATCTTCTTCTGTTGTATAAATTGCATCAACTGGACATTCAGGTAAACAAGCACCACAATCTATACATTCTTCTGGATTGATATAAAGTTGTTTTCCAATCAACTCTTCCTTACTCATCCCATCTACTTCCATTCCTGCACCATCTATATCAATTGGACCATGAATACAATCCACAGGACAAACTGATACACATATAGTATCACACACCCCATCACAGGCTTTACCGATTATATAACTCATAGTTATTTATTTAATACAAATATACAAAAAATAATTGATATATCCTAATATTCGTATTCTTTTTTAGGACCTGATAAGTTTCCGTTTAATAAGAATGAACAATTGAAACACATCATTCGTAGATTTTCATATAAATGATTTTTTCTTTCACCATCTATAAAATCCAATACTAGTGGAACTTTACCATCTACTAATCTTTTTTCCTCAAATCCACATGAATTACATTTTTCCAACATATAACCGTTGTTAAGTAATCTTTGTTTAAGTTTCCAAATTGGATACTCTGGGTATTTTCCTTTGAGAATATCATCTAATGAGTATTTTCCTCGTTTGATGTTATAACCTTTACGAATACCAGTACCATCGGGATTCTTTAAATCTTCAAATATGCCATAACTTTTTGCATATTTTTTGTAAGTGTTGTAAGATACTCCAAGTAATCTAGCTGCTTCCATTGCAGAACGTGCCTTTGATTGTACATCTCTTATTTCAGATTCGAGTAATGGTTTTGCACCCAATCCTCGTTTCATTCTACGATTTGTACCTGCTTGTGATAAGTTACTTGTTGGATCGAAGTTGGGGAATATCTTCTCGTCTTTATTTTCCATACTAATGTTCTTTTATATAAGTATAGTATATTAAAACTTTTTGATACACTTTCCTTTACTTTTATATTATATGTTGTTAATAATAAATTTATCAATAATATTAAATCCTTTATTAGATAATCGTGATACCAATCTTTTATTATTATCAAATCTTGAACTGTTAAGTTTTCTGTATTCAAATATATCAGTATCTAATATCCTTTGAAATTCGTCCATCTTTAATTTTAAACGAGTATATATATCTTTTTCTGATTCGAATGAATAATCTATCAAATCATCGAACAAATCAAATCCAAGTTTTCTTAATTCTCTTTCTAAATTAGGAGGTCCTATGAATATTGGTATTTGTCCAGACAAAAAGGGTTTTATTGTTTTTTCAGTAAAGGTTGTAATATATTTGGAAACATCCTGTGTTGTTCCCAGAGAATGTGTATTTTCAGTTACTATGTTTATTACTGCTATATTTTTGGTATTTACTTTATTAGGTATTTCATGTCTGTTAGAACAATCATATAGGTATGGTAAGTTGGGTTTAAAAGCTTTTAATAAATTAACATCATCATCTGTAATAGTATCATTAGATTTTAGTGTAGTTACAATATTATCAAATATATCAGCTGCGAAATTCAATTCTTCAGCTGAGTAAAGGAAAAATGATACAGGATATTCTCCTTCACCCATGTTTATTTTTCTTTTTAAAAATTCTAATAAAAGTAATAATCTATTTTCTCTAATACTCCCATTGAAAGATTGATATTTATAAATATATTTAAATTCACCATGGTCTGATGTTGTTTTTGAATCCGAATATTGGTTAGTGTGAGCAAAAAACGCCATTTCATATCCATGAATGCATTCAAATGATACTTTATTATTTTTTAAATAATCACTCATATCAGCATCAATTATTAATGTAACCTTAAATGATTCAGTTTTACATATATGATTTAACACATCCAATAAAGAATCAATATTTCCACTTTCTACCGTAGAGTCTACTATTAAATGAGTACTTGGTTTTGTATAAGTTTTCAGTTCATCAAATCTGTCTTGAATTCCTTCTCTATGAGAAAAAATAATATCATAAACACCATGTGCACGAGGCTGTTGTTCACCAACTTGTTGATCATAATCAAATATGTGATGGCCAAAAAGTCTAAATAATTGATAATCGAAATCTAAAATACGTTTACTCATCCCTAACAACATCTAGGGTTACACAATGAGGTCCACCACTAAACGTTCTTGAATGTCTTTGCCTAACAGGTATTGATTCTATTCCGTTTTTCTTTAATTGCTTCATCAACAAAGTTTGGTGTTCCTCAACCATACAAAGTTTATCACTAATGGGTAGGATGTTCATTCCTAACCATGGTGATGCAGAACACCAATCCTCCATTACGTTTGTAGGGAATGGTTCAGGTGCCCATATTCTATCAAAGTTTCTTAAAAATTCTGGTATGTTTTGTTCATTTACTCTTGATGGATTTAGTAAAACCTTACCTTCTCCTAAGAATACAAATGTGGTATCAATATGTATATACGCATATACGTTTTCTGCTAAGTGTACATTGTATTCGTTACCAAATGTTTCTTTACAATATCTCTCTAACCACTTTGCACCATCTTTGTTACCAGTATTTGATACAAGATATAGTAAATCATTATTATGTTTAATTACATTTGCTGCATCAAATACAGGTTCACCATCTAATAGAGTTGGAATTGATAAGTCATCTCTCTGATATATTGAATCTAATAATTTTGGTTTTGGTGCATCTACCCATGATGTTGGATCAAAAAGTGGCTTACACGTATTCGATTCATCTGAACGATGTCTTAATGTCATTGGTGTTGATATCACCTTATCATTGATAACCAACATTGAATCACGAGGACAGTAGTTGTAATAACCATCAACTTCCCAATTATCAGTTATGATTGGTTGTGAGAAATCTCTTGGCAATGGTCTGTGTACCTTTACTCCAAGTTCGGTAAGTTGTTCTGCTATTTTATTTAAATCCTCCTCAGTTTCATCTATTATCTTTTGAGGATATAATCCACTAGGTCTGTTTTTAAACTCTTCATCAGATAAATGTGCATAATCAATATTGTGTAGACACTTATCTCCTACTGTTGGTACTTGTGCATTGATTGCACTACCTACGATAATCTCTCTTAGATTACCCCATTCATTTTTTACATTTGGTTGTATCATTTTTTATGTTTATGTTTTGGATTTATTCCAAAGTTACTAAATCTGTACCAAGCTCTTTCGTGGAAGTAATATAGAACCATCTTGGTAACTACCTCTACTCCACCAATAGCTAAACCGGTTGTCCAACTACCTGTGATTAGTCCTGAAAGTATTATTGTATCGAGTGTGCCAATTATTCTCCAAGAGATTGTTTTTGCGATATGTCGTTTATAACTTACCATTATATTAGAGGTGTTTGTTTATTATTAATAAGAAAATGAATAGTCCAACGTGTTCCACTTGTTACCATGTTTACACCATGTAAATCCGAAAACCCATGTGTAAACATTCTTCCTTTTTTAAAATCTACAATTTTATCATTTATAAAGAATTCACCACCTTCATATTCATTACGTTCAGAAAGTTCAACTCCACCATAAAAATGATTGGGTAAACTTGGATTTCTTTTTGTATTAGCTGGACCATCTGTGTGGTTTAAGAAAAAATCACCGATCTCATACTTTAAGACAGTTACTCTTTCTACTAAATAATACCCACTTCCAAGATTTTTTGAAATTAATTCATTTACACATCTGTGTATCCAAGAGCTTGTATCAAGTATATGATAATTTTTTTGTTTTCTAATTTTACTTTCAATTAGTTTCAATTTCTCATCATATTCTAATTTTATTTTATTAGAATAACTATCGGTTAATAAAAAGTTATCGAACGTATGTATCATCGGTTATAATTTACCATCTTTTTTCATCTGATTTCTTATTGATGTTGCTGATATTTCACCAATTTCAGCTGGTGGTATGTGTTCTATCACATCATATCCAACTCCCCTACCATAGTTGATAGATTCTATATCAGGTATGATACTTGCAATTACCCTACCTTCCATGATAAGTTCCTTTAATTCTCCCTCATGTACCATCTCTAAAATTTGTTCAGCTGTCCATGGGTTTCTCTCATCTGGTTCAACATCTCGAATTGCTAACCAAACATTCTTACCTTCTTTTAATCTTTCGTTGATTAACCAAAGATGACCTTTATGTAATGGTTGCCATCTTCCTACGAACATTGAGTATTTCGTTTCAGTTGAAGATGATTTAAATGCTGCCTGTGCTTTATATTGTGCCATTATAACTTATTTAGTTTTGTCTTTATCTTCTTGTATATAAGTTTACCCATATGATTATGGCCTTTTATAGAGGGATGTGCATCATCTACTTCTCCGTTAGTTTCTGTTTTTAAATCCAATCCTTTTTTGTTAACATACCCCCATAAATCTTGTTTAAATATGTTTTTATAATTGAACAAAGAATTTTCTAATCCGGTCCAATACGTACCTTCTAACTTCAGTACTTGATATTTTATTTTTAAGCTATTTAATTTATATAATAAGTTTAAAAAATTCCTATCTCTTTGGATTAGAAATTCATGTTCGTTAAAAAAATTATTAAGAAAAATATTATAAATACTAATATGGGCCTTAGAAAGTTGTTCTCCTCCATTATAATTAGTTGTTAACATAGTAGAATACCCATCACTTGGTTCTATTCCGTTAGTATGTCCCCAATTTGCAATTAACCATTTATTCCTACAAGAATCCCATAATTCACTTCTACCCCAACTTGAATATTCTAATATAAAAAACTTATTAGAACAATCTTCCGTTTCTATGATTTCTTCTACGTTCCTCATTAGGTATTCTATACTCGAACCACATTTACCTAAATTTCTTGTTTTAATATTAGATTCTTCTTCTAATATAGATGGCCATGAATATTCTTTCATATCCTTTATTATGATATCTTTATTCTTACGATACCACTCCACCGCACCATTACTAATCTTATCTTCAGAATGTGGATTTAGTCCATGTCCTTCGGTAAACGAAGTACCTATACAAATAATCTCATCAATCATAACCTATTTTCTTTGTTCAATACATTTATGATTTTAGAAAAAGAATCATTAGGAGATATGTTTGTAGTATTTACATCTATAAAATCTTTTGTAGGTGAAACATAATCCTTTGAATGAAAATGGTCTCTTTCACGTTTTTCTGAAGTGTGTACGTAAAATTCTTGGAATTCTTGTAAACCAATCTTTTCTTTGAATTCTTCTCTTAACCACTCGTAAGGTGCTACCAATGATACCACAACATCACATCCATTGTTATGAAGATACTCAGTAATCATATGAGCATTTCGGATGTTGGTAATTCTACCTTCTTCGGTATAATCTTTGTTTACTGTGAGTTCTCGTAAATCATCTCCATCTAAATGGAACACATCTCTACGCCAATTTCTTTTTTCTGTTTTTAGGAAGTTGTGTAACTTTGTACCCAATACCGTTTTACCTGCACCAGGTTGACCCGTAAACCAATATACCATAACTTATAACTATTTTTAATTGTTGTTCAATTATTTTTTAATATGATAACATTTAGCATGAGATGTAATTGCTATGTAATCTCCTTTTAAGAATTCATGTACAGCTTTTATAACACCTACGTGAATACTTTTATCACCAAAACTATAAGTATCGTTTTTGAGCATTTCTTCAGTTGCATTTCCCAAATCAAACTCATCATAGGTAGTATTATCTCCAGAGAAATCATCCATTACAAGAATGCCACCTTTTTTAAGTTTTTTGTATCCGTTTTCTACATCAGATTTAACTATATCATACTCATGTCCACCATCTATAAATACAATATCATAGTAATTATCTGTAATTTGATGAATCACTTCACGTGAATCTCCTTCAAATATTGTTATTCTATCTTTTACATTGAATTTTTCTGCTTCGTTCCACAAATGTGCTTTCCAAGTATCTGGATTATCTTCATTGTAGGCCCACTCTTCCTCAGAATCAACTGTGAGATTTCCCATAAACCAATCTATTACATGGAGTTCACCATTAATATTAGGAAGTTTTAGTATTTTTGCGTTTTCCACAGCATCCCATCCTTGAGCACAACCAATTTGAAGTACTCGTGGTTTATCTTCTGGTTTGGTATTATCTCCAGTTCCCCAAAACTGTCCAGTTATGTGTGTAAATATGAATGTGGATATCCATGGTAATGGCATATTCCAATCATCAGGATGAAATGTATTTTTTTCTTCTTCTGTAACATAGAATTCACTTATATCAATAGGTGAAATCGTTTTAAATCTATTCATTAATTATCTATTAATTATTCTTTATTCTTTTTTACCAAATGCTTTACCAGCTTCTGATATTCCAAATGAACCTAGTGTTACTATTACAAATGAATTATAAATCACTTCGTTAATAACTAGTTGTTGTCCCATTGCTCCTGATATTAAATCTGCGAATGCAAATAATACCATTACTGCAAATGATGTAAATCCAACTACTGATTTTTCGTTGATATCGTTTTTATCTTTAAACAAATCTTTAAATGCCATTTTATTACCTCTCTTTAAAATTTGAGTTGTAACCTTTATTAATTATATATATTGTTTTTTAACAAATATCATTTGAATCTACCAAAGTATAGGTGAATGAATTACCCCATACTTCCTTAGCTTTATTGATTAAAATCATGAACTCATTGAAATCAGATTCCTTTGAGAATACTTGACAACCTGCAGACCATTTATCTATCTGAGTTGAACCATTTACAAACTTACCTGCTTTATGTATGTTAATACCGAATATGCCTTCTTGTACTGAACTTTCATCTAAATCATAGTGTTCATCTTTATTAT
>Ga0115001_10001833_pt1 | contig 16366 bp, 21 predicted proteins | sample ArcticOcean_MG_C_12_FD_89869 | JGI IMG/M metagenome (GOLD analysis project Ga0115001, IMG submission 89869) | Marine microbial communities from western Arctic Ocean - ArcticOcean_MG_CB8_130 | ecosystem: Environmental > Aquatic > Marine > Oceanic | place: Arctic Ocean: Canada Basin | collected... | reverse complement strand
TAGCATTATTCACGTAGATGAAACATGTCGTATTCAAACAGTAAGTGAAGAAGAAAATAAACACTACTATAATTTGATTAAGGCATTTAAGAATAGAAAAGGTGTTCCAATTCTATTTAATACTAGCTTTAACTTAGGTGGAGATCCATTAGTTGAGACTATCGCGGATGCAATTGATACATTAAAGAAATGTGATATTCAATACATGTATCTTCCTGAAATTGAAATGTTATTAAAGGTACCAAACTAATGTTGTGGCTAAAAAATCCAAGTCCAGATAACGCATTACATACTATTCAACATGATGCGTTAGATGAAGAATCAATTAAAATTTTAGAAGAGTATGTTTCTAAGAACGAATTAGTTGCTGCTGAAACAAATCAAAGCGATCCTGATAATGTTAAGCCAGATGATCAAGCAATACGCAAAACTAATATTATGTGGATTGAAAATAATGATCAAACAGCAGGTCTTTATTGGAATATTGCTAATTTAATCAATGGTGCTAATAATGGAAAATTTAAATGTGATATCAATATGATTGAAACATTACAATATTCTGAATATGAAGATGGTGGACACTATCAAATGCATGTCGATCAAGGCATGATTAGTGCTGTTCCTGGTGAGGACATTCGAAAATTATCATTTAGTATTCTACTAAGTGATGAGAATGAATTTGAAGGTGGTGAATTAGATATTACTGCATTCTCTCCAGAAGGAGGAGCTATGATTAAAAACGATATTTGTATCTTCCCGTCTATGTTACCTCATAGAGTTAATCCAGTTACAAAAGGAAAAAGGCGAGCTCTTGTTGGTTGGATAAAGGGTCCTGCTTGGATCTAAACTAACTTTTGCGCGAATTCTAAGAATGTATCGTATATTAGTGTTCTGTTTTTTAATGCCTTATTTGCAAAGCTGTTCAACTTGGAAAGATCCTCAGATTCAGTACAAACCAGGACAGGAAGTAATCCGCATTTCATGGCCATTTTAGCATCAATTACTTTATCGCCTACGTAATAACCACTTTTATATGGTACATTAAATTCGTCTCTTAAGCGTCTTAACATTCCAGGTTTTGGTTTAGCAAAGAAATCCTGCTTATTATTTGATTCATTATATAGTATTCCATCAATACTAGGACAACCTGCTTCTCCTAACAATTTAAGAGTGTATTGATCTATTTCTTCAACTTGCTCATGTGTAATTAACTTTGCAGAAATGCCAGGTTGATCATGTATCATAGCAACTTTAAATCCTTTACGCCTAAGTATATTAACTGCAATGAATGAAGATTTAATAGGAACAGCGTTTTCTATAGAAGTAATCGGAGATCCATCAGTTTCAAACATTACACCATCACGATCAAAAGCAATTAAAGGACGTGGGTACTTAGCATTTAATTGAATCCTACTAAGTCCATAATCTTCTCCTGCATCAGGTGTTCCTGATAAACCTAGAACTTTATCACTAGGTTCTTCTTGCCACATATTAAAGCTCATAATTTATATAATCCTCTACCTTTTTGAATGACATATCAATTAAATTTTGTAATTTACCTGTATGTGCACATGTATAATCTTGATACTGTCCTTTCAATTCTTCGGGCATAACTACATAATCAATTTCAACTTCACCAAGTTTATCAGCAATTGCTAATGCTATAGTTTCAAAGCTAGTTGTTATTCCTGTTCCTACATTATATATGCCTGACGGTTTACCAATCATTTTTTCATGAACCTTACATATATCTTCTACGTGTATAAAATCGCGAACATATCTATCTGAATTTTTAAAAAGTTTTATATATTTCTGATTTATAGCTTGGTCATAAAATTTTGTAACAGGAGAAGCTTGGTCACCTTTGTGTTCTTCCATAGGACCATACACATTAAAGTATCTAAACCCTTGAATTTTAGTACCAAACTCACCGTAAAGATGTGTCATATATTTGTCTAAATAAAACTTTGACCAAGCATATCCATTCATAGGTGATTTATTATTACTGCCTTCTTTAAAATCTTCAGGAGATTTACCAAATCCATACACGCTTGCAGAAGAAGAATATTGAATTGGTATTTTATTCTTGGCACACCTTGCAACTAATTCAATAGTAAACTTATAGTTACGATCATATAGTTTATCAGCGTTTCTTTCAGTAGTTGAAGATACTGCTCCACAGTGGATTACATGGTCAATTGAATCCCATGGCAAAGCCCAATTAAATGGCCAATCCATACCAATAATATCATGGCCTAATTTTTTAAAATACTTAATCATATTTTTACCAATGAAACCATTGCTACCTGTTATTAAAATCTTCATGTAGTTTCCTCCATCACTTTTGCTAATTTATTCATATCAATCATATAAGTTCCTATAGTTTTAACTGCTTCACCTGCCATAATATTAGCAACAATAACTGATTTATATATAGGATAGTTCATATCACAGCAAATTGCTAACGCAGCTGTAAACGTATCTCCTGCTCCAGTTACATCATACACATTTGTTTCAACAGCAGGATAATGTTCAATAGTATCACCTACATATAAAACACCTTCGCTTCCTAATGTAACCATAAAATGTTGAATATCAAGGTTATCTCTAACTTGACGTGCATGTACTAAGAGATCCTTTGCACTTAGATCTGTTTCATTTATATAACTTTCAAATTCTTTTTTATTAGGTTTAAGAATATATGCACCTTTATATTGACTTAAACATTTCTTAGGATCTACTATTACTCTTTTACTTTTAGAAATAATATTTTGTGCATATTTGATTGTTCCTTTATTGTAATCAGATAATACAACAACATCGTATTCATTATAAATTTTAAAATCATTTTCTACGATAGTGTCTTCAATATATCTTTCACTATCAACTCTTGACATAACATGGCCGTCACTCAATATTCTTATTTTGTGAGGCATAATATTTGTTTTAGCTACATGTCCATGTGGACTTAATTTTTTGAATATATAGTAATGGATATCATCACAGTAACCATATAACGAAACATCGTTAGTTACTGCTTTAATATTCATATAAGTATTACCAGCACCACCTAAAGAAAGCTTTTTGCTCTTTAGATCAACAATTGGAATGGGTGCTTCCGGTGATAATCGTGTAGACGAGCCATACCAATATTCGTCTATTATGATGTCGCCTATGACATGAATCATTATTTTACTCCATGAGGTTATTTATGGCACTACGTGACTTACTAAAAGACATCCACAACGAAGCTGAAAACACAGAGTTTGCAACGCTTCTTATGAGTGGTAATATGTCTCCTGAACTATACGGTTTATATTTAAACCAACAATTTCATATTTATTCAGCTTTAGAAAACAGAGCTTATAAATTCCCATTTTATTTAGACAGTCTTAGAAAAATGGGAAGAATGATGCCGCTTGAAACCGATCGAGTTGGTTATGTTTATCCTGATAAAATTCTACCTACTACTAAAAAGTATATGAAATATTGCGGCCAATTAAGAGAAGATCAAGTTATTGCTCATTTATATGTTCGCCACTTCGGTGATATGTACGGTGGGAATATGATCCAAAAGAAAATTCCTAAGTGTAATAGACCATCAGAAGCTATGCATACAGAAGGTTTATATTACTTGTTCGAAGAGAAAAAAGAAAACATTTCCATAATGAGAAACCTATTAAATGATGATATGGCAGATGAATGTAAGATAGTATTTCAATACGCAATCGATTTATTTAAGGAGTTAATGGACTATGATATTCCCGAAGCTTATATCAGCAGCATCGGATCTCCAGGAGTTGCTGGAATCAAAGACGGATCTCAAGCAACTGCATGATTTCCCTTGGCCAGCAATATCATATGGACCCTGCAAACATTTTAGAAGAGCAGACTTATGTATCATTGATGTAAGAGATAGGAAAAAACTATGGATGCTTCATCTTGTAGTTTATCCTCATTTTGACGATGGTTCTCCAATCTATGGCTTTGATATTATTGCTGGACCTAATAAGGTTACCGGAGCCTTTCATGACTTCTCTCCTTGTGATCCTAATAATACTATTATAACACAGTTTGGAGAGAATGTAAAGGACTTTATGCCAAAAAAGCAAAGAGAATTGCCTGATTGGGCAAAAAACATATTCAGTCCATATATGATTGCTGCAGGAAATGTTAGAGGCGATTCTGAAGAATTAGATGAAATACTTTCTTTATCCTTATTAAATTTAGAAATGCTTTTAAATAGGATTGGAACCAACAAAGGTGATGTTGATTATAAGCCTCATCAATCGTGGTATGTTTATAACCAAAGACAAAATCCTCACACTTCAAGAGTGATGGAATCTTTGGGTATTGATAAAGAAACTGTAAGGAAATATATAGATGAATGTTTATGGCCTGTTGAAGAAGCTTGGATGGACAGCCGTCCTGTTCTTCACGATTAAAGGTTGCATTTGGTTACTTCTTTTTTATTTTGGTTTTGAGGTATTTCAATACACAACTAATTGATGAACCGCTGTCGCCTGGATCAGCTGGAACCCAAACATTAGCAGCGAGTTCTTTTAATTTATTTTGTATTCCTTTGTTATGCGCACAACCACCAGATAGAATAACATTAGTAATACCAGTTTTATTAATCCAATAATTACACATTTTTAAAACTATTTCTTCAAATACAATTTGAGTAGTTGCTGCGATTTCTTCTTGTTTATAACTAGAAAATTTGTTTCCAACTCCTCTATGCAAATTGTCAACAAATATAGGACGCCATATATGAGGGATAATCATACTTTGAATATCTCTATACAAATATCTATTAAAGTATATTTTATTTGAAATTGATTCAAATAAGCTTTCGTCTTTATTTGGAATTAATCCAGAAGCCTTTACCATTGAACTGTAAAACAAACCTAAGCTATCTGGATAATTTTGTTTTCCTAAACATTTAAGCTTGTTTTCTTTATGACCCATGTATAAAGCTTTAGATGTTCCTTTCCAAACAGAAGTACAATTATATTCTCCGATAGAATCCATTACAAATATTAAAGCTTCTCGAAAATCTGTTTGATAAAACGCTGCAGCATGTGCACCATGATGAGACACATAAGTCCATGGACACTTAATACCTAAATCTTTTAATATTTTACTAACGTTGTTTCTACTAATAAAATTGGGCTGGCCAGCTCTCATTTGTCTTAAACCCTTTAAATAAGGATTCTCAAACCACACCACCTTTTCAGGTGGGGCGATATTTTTAGCTTTTTCTATATCCTTTATAGACGTATATCTAAACGAATCAATCAACAAGTTATTATGAAAAATTGATAGTGTTGCATCATGGCCGCTTGACATTCCCCAATAGATCATTTTTGAGAATCACCTTTTGCTATTCTATAATTATCTTCAACGGAATCAGGTGTAGATACTTCAATTAATATTCCTGCTTCAACGCAACTAACTTGGTGAGGTTCACACGGATCGTTATGATAAACGTCACCTTCCTTTAAATCAACAGTTGCAACGCTAGCGTCTTCAGTTGAAATTTTCATTACTTTAAACTTACCATTAAGGCATAGCCAAGTTTCCATTTTTTCTTTGTGAAAATGCATAGAGAATTTAGAACCTGCTTTAAATGATAATAGCTTACCGCAGTATTTATCATTTGAAGCGAAGATAAATTCATGTCCCCAACCTTTTTTTACAAAGCCGTTAAGTCTTGTCATTTATAAAATCCAATATTTTTGATGATGATTGTCCAGGCATAGTGTCCATAATTTTAATCCATGCGAGGCCTCTTCCAACTACAAATTCAGGCTCATAGTCACCACCTTTAGTAATCATATAAGGTTTAACCTTTTTGATTAACTCAAGCGGAGTATCTTCTTCGAAGATAATAACCTTATCCACATATCTAATTGCTTCGAGTACTTGTTTTCTTTGGTCTTGTGTATGATAAGATTTTCTCTTTATTCGTTTCATACTCTCATCAGAATTTAATCCTACGATTAATGCTGTACCATGAGATCTTGATTCTTTTAAGTATTCTATGTGTCCAGGATGTATTATATCAAAACATCCATTAGTAAACACTATTTTGTCTTCATTCAACTGATTCTCCACTTTTGTTTTTATATAAATAGAACTAATAAATAATATTATTATACCACAGTTTTCGGCAAATGTACAGGAAAAAATATGGCAAATCCTAATTCACGTTCATCATTACTCGATTATTGCCTCAGAAAACTTGGGGCACCTGTACTTGAAGTTAACGTAGACGCAGATCAACTCGAAGATCGAATCGACGAAGCTTTACAGGTGTACCAAGAATATCATTCTGATGCAACAGTAAAAACCTATCTTAAACATTTAGTAACTACAACAGACGTAACCAATAAGTATATACCTATATCGTCTAGTATTATATATGTCTCTCGTTTGTTGCCATTCTCAAGTGCATCAAGTTCAAGTTCTAACATGTTTGGTGTAAAATACCAAATGATGCTAAATGACATATCAGATTTACAAAATTTTGCAGGTGATTTAGCATATTACGAGCAAATGCAACAATATCTATCACTTTTAGATATGCAGCTTAATGGAACACCTACAGTTAATTTTGCAAGACATCAAAATCGTTTGAATATATTTGGAGATTTTGAAGATCAAGATATAAAAGCAGGTCAATATGTTATCGCAGAAGTTTATCAAATTGTTGCTCCTAATTCGCATGTATCAGTATATAATGATATGTGGCTTAAAGATTACACAACCCAATTGATTAAACAACAGTGGGGTGCAAACCTTATTAAATTTGAAGGAATGCAACTTCCAGGTGGTGTTACTCTTAATGGTAGACAAATATATGATGATGCAACGGCTGCGTTAGAAGCACTTATGGAAAAATTAAAACTAGAACACGAACTTCCACCTGATTTCTATATAGGATAACAAAATGGCCACTAATGTTAACTTCAGCGATAGAGTCACGTCTGAGCAAAGATTATACGAAGATATCGTAATTGAATCTTTAAAGATGTTTGGTCAAGACGTGTATTATCTACCTCGCACATTAATCAATGAAGATACAATTTTCAATGAAGACATTCCTTCTAAATTTAGTAATGCATATAAGATTGAAATGTACATTGAAAACGTTGATGGATTTGAAGGTGAAGGAGATATCTTCACGAAGTTTGGCGTGGAAATGAGAGATGAAGCTACCTTTGTAGTTTCACGTAAAAGATTTGGAAACGCTGTTATTCAATATGATAACGAAATTACAGCAGAACGACCTGAAGAAGGTGATTTAATATATCTCCCATTATCAAAAAGTTTATTTGAAATTGGACATGTTGAAAGAGAATTGCCATTTTACCAATTAGCAGCTCTTCCTACTTTTAAGATGAGATGTAGTCTATTCGAATATTCAGATGAGCAATTAGATACAGGAGTTACAGGTGTTGATGATATTGAAGTTTATTCAACGTATCAATATGTTATTGGTTATACAAAACCAATCATTGGAACAGCTACAGCCTCACTCTCCGGAGGTGTGGTTTCAGAGGTAGCAATTACTAATGCAGGTGATGGTTATAGATCAGGAACTCCACCAGTCATTACTGTAAGTGCGCCATCAGGTGCCGGCGGAGTACAAGCAGCAATTGGTTCAACACTTACAAGTGGTAAGATTACAGCACTTACAATTACAAATGCTGGATCAGGTTATGCATCTGCACCAACAATAACAGTTGCTGGTCCTACAGATGTAGAATTTGTAAGAGGAGAACAAGTTTCTCAGACATTCGCAAGTGGTGTTAAAATGTTTGGAGAAGTGGTCAAACAAAACGATTCAGATGCACTTCTTTATATCGCACATGCTGGAGCAGATGATGGTAAATTCCATAACTTTGCAACAAGCCTAGATATAACTGGAGCAACATCCTTTGCTGCATCAACAGTCTTATCAGTTACTGAATTAGATAACTCATCTGATACAGAAGATAACACAGACTTTGATACAGATATGTCAGGATTCTTAGACTTCTCAGAGAATAACCCATTTGGAGATCCTGAATAATGAATGATGATTTCGATTTCGGTTTTACCGCAGTAAATGAAGATGAACTTGAAGTAACTAAAGAAATTAAAGTTTCGAGTGAAATTAGTAAACAACAATTAGATAAATTGTATAATGCTATTATTCCTCTATTGAATAATCTTAAAGCAAATCCTGAGAAAGATTATATTCTTTGGCCTGATAGATTAGCAAAAGTTGAAGCATTTGAAACTGTATTACAAAAAATATATAGGGGCGGATAATGTTCGGTAATTATTTTTATCACGAAAGAACTAGAAAAGGCGTATCTACTTTCGGCAAGATTTTTAATGACATTTATGTTCTTAGAAAAGATGCTGCCGGAAAAGTAGTAAGTCAAATAAAAGTTCCTTTATCGTATGCACCTAAACAAAAGTTTTTAGAAAGAATTAAAACTCAAGTTACTGGAGATCAAACACACATAGCAATTAAATTGCCAAGAATGTCGTTTGAAATTACAGGCATTACTTATGATACTCAAAGACAATTGCCTAAAGCTAATTTTGATAATAAGCCAGGAACAACAACAAGTAAGAAAACTAAATTTAGACAAGCAGTTCCATATATAATGAATTATGATTTAAGTGTTTATGCTAAAAATCAAGATGATGCATTACAAATTGTAGAACAGATACTTCCTTACTTTAATCCACAATATACATTATCACTTAAACCGTTTGGTTCTACGTTTGATATATCAGAAGACGTTCCTGTTATTTTAACAAGTGTTAATATGGCTGATGATTATGAAGGTGATTTAGCAAGTAGACGAACAATCATTTATACATTATCATTTGAAATGCACGTTAATTTCTATGGACCTATTAGTGAAGGTGGAATTGTTAGAGAGGTTATTGGCAAACTTGATATTATAGGAGCAACTACTACAGTTGATTCAAATGGTGGAAGTAAAGTAACTACAACAACAGCCACTACTCCTTTAGAAAGAATTACATTAAAACCTAACCCATTAAATCTTACACCTCCAACAGGAGATAGTGATTTTGGGTTTACCGAAGAGATTATATTAGCGGCGGATTCAGATGCTGCCATCACTTAGTATAGATAATGATAAGGAGACCAAGTTGACTGACTCTGATAATGTTAAAGGTGACTATGATTATTCAAGAAAAACTTATTATGAACTTATCGAAAAAGGTAAGGAAAGTCTTGAATTAGCAATGCGCATCGCAGAAGAAACAGAACATCCTAGAGCAATAGAAGTTTTAGCAGGAATGCTTAAAAACGTTTCGGATGTTAACGATAGGTTAATGGAACTAAATCGTAAATTAAAAAATATTAAACGCGAAGATCCTAAGTCGATTAATAACCATACAACAAATAACGTAATGATTGCATCAACTGCAGATTTACAAAAACTATTAAAACAAGACGCTAAAGAGAGTATTATTGATGTCACACCAACAGAGCTATCTAGGGAATCCTAATGTTAAGCGTGATGGTGTTGAGCAAGAATGGACTACCGAACTTGTAGAAGAATACATGAAGTGTTCTAAAGATCCTCAATACTTCGCAGCAAAATATATAAAGGTCATATCACTTGATGAAGGTTTAGTTAAGTTCAACTTATACCCTTATCAAATAGATATGTTTAGACATTTTAATGAACATCGTTTTAGCATTGTATTGGCCTGTCGTCAATCAGGAAAATCAATATCAGCATGCGCATACTTATTATGGTACACTCTCTTTACGCCAGAAAAAACGGTTGCGGTTCTTGCGAATAAAGGGGCGACAGCTAGGGAAATGCTCTCACGTATTACGCTCATGTTGGAAAATATTCCGTTCTTCTTTCAGGCTGGCGCAAAAGCTCTTAACAAAGGTAATATCGAGTTTAGTAATAATTCTAGGATTATCGCTAGTGCTACTACTGGTAGCTCTATTCGTGGACTCTCTGTTAATCTCCTTTACTTAGATGAGTTTGCTTTCGTAGAAAGAGCTACTGAGTTCTATACATCAACATATCCGGTTGTATCTGCAGGTAAAGATACAAAGGTTATTATTACTTCTACTGCAAATGGAATAGGTAATCAGTTCCATAAAATTTGGGAAGGTGCAGTACAAAAAACAAATGAATACACAGATTTTAGAGTTGATTGGTGGGATGTTCCAGGACGTGATGAGAAGTGGAAAGATGAAACTATTGCTAACACTTCCCAATTACAGTTTGACCAAGAGTTCGGAAATACGTTCTTCGGAACTGGTAATACTCTTATCAATGCTGAAACACTATTAGGCTTTAGAGCATCACCACATGTTGGTGTACTTGAAGCTGGAGATCTATTAATATACGAAGAACCAAAACCAAAACATGAATATATCATGACAGTTGATGTTGCGAGGGGAAGAGGTCAGGATTACTCTACATTCAATTTGATCGATATTAGCGTCCGCCCGTTCGTACAGGTTGCTGTGTATCGCAATAACACTATCTCTCCGTTACTCTTCCCTAACATTATTTATAAATATGCGAAATTGTATAATGAAGCATACTGTATAGTTGAATCAAATGACCAAGGTTCTTTAGTTACCCATGGTCTTTATCATGATTTAGAGTATGAAAACATGCACGTTTCTAATGCTGTTAAAGCTGATTCATTAGGAATAGAAATGACACGTAAATCTAAGAGACTCGGTTGTTCGGGTATTAAAGATCTATTAGAAAATAATAAACTTCTTATAAGAGATGAAAACACTATTTTAGAAATATCTACATTTGTTTCGAAAGGTGTATCATATGAAGCGCAAGATGGTAACCATGATGATTTAATGATGAACTTGGTTATGTTTGGATATTTTTGTTCTACACAATATTTTAGTGATATGACAGATATTAACTTAAAAGAAATGTTATTTAGACAAAGAATGAAAGAAATTGATGATGATCTACCTGGCTTTGGTTATATAAACAGTGGAATAGATGAAATTCCTGAATTGACTGAAGAGCAAATGCAAGGTAGAGCATGGTTAGTTGAAAGAGAAACGACAGATTTTTAAGATTGGGTTTATTATAAATAGTTACAGGTGAATAAAAAACTTGGATTCTCCAAGAATATAGCGTATCATGTAGACTTATTAATTTAAACTGAGAGGAAGAAGCAATGGCATTTTCAGAATCTCCATCAATTGTAGTTAGAGAAATCGACTTATCGGGGGTCGTCCCTTCAGTATCGAGTTCTACAGGCGCATTTGTTGGCAATTTCGAATGGGGTCCGGTTATGGTGCCTACTAAAATTAACAATGAAGTTAGTTTAGTAGAAACATTCGGAGCTCCAACAGCAGGTACAACACGTAACTTTCACGAAGCATCATACTTTTTAAAGTATACTTCAGATCTTCGTGTAGTCAGAGTAATAGACTCAACCGGAGCGAACGCGTTCTCTGGTGGAGCAGCAGCAGATGTTGCGCACGTAGTTAAAAATAGAGAAGATTGGGACCAAGGTCAATCAGCTCAAGAAATCAATAATAGGAATTGGTTAGCAAAATATCCTGGATTACTAGGAAATTCTTTGCAAATTCAAATGTGTCCTTTTGATTCAGATGCTAATTTATCATTCACGAGTTGGGCGCTTGAAGATAATTTTGATGCAGCTCCAGGCACATCAGCTTTCGCAAAAGGAAAAGGCGCTAAGAACGACGAAGTTCACGTAGCGGTTGTTGATAGACTAGGAGAAATATCTGGTACAGCAGGTGCAGTACTTGAAACTTTCCCATTCGTATCTTTAGCGAGTAACGCAAAGACAGCTGATGGAACAAGTAACTATGTACAAGATGTACTTAATACTAGATCCCAATATATTTGGATGGCTAAGCACGATTCAGAGCACACTTTAGGTGGAACTACTGCAGACGCCAATGATGATTTCAAAATGAATGTTGAAGCAGTTAAAAGTTATGATTTAGGTAATGGAGCAGCATCACCATTTAGTTCTGGTGGAGCGTTAGGTAAGTTTCTATTAGGATGGGATACGGTTAACGATAAGGATAATATCCAAGTTGATCTTCTTATTGCATCTGGAACGAATACCAGAATATCAAATACAACGGTTGCAAATAGTCTTGTAGCAATTGCTCAAGGCACAAGAAAAGACTGTGTTGTTTTAACATCTCCTTCTAAGGCAGACGTTATCGATACAACTACACCAGTTACAAATACAGCGGCAGCTGCAGCAACGTATACACCATCTTCTTATCTCTTTGTAGATAATAACTGGTTGAAAGTATATGATAAATACAATGATAAATACATTTTTATCTCAGCCGCATCTTCTACAGCAGGTATCATGGCAGCAACAGATTATGTTGCAGCACCTTGGTTCTCTCCTGCAGGTCCAAGACGTGGTCAATATCTCGGAATTACAGGATTGGCTTACACTCCTAATAAATCCGAAAGAGATACTTTGTATAAAGTCGGCATCAACCCTGTAGCCAATATTCCGGGTCAAGGTGTATTACTCTTCGGCGATAAGACAAAGCTTGCAAGACCTTCTGCCTTTGACAGAATTAATGTAAGACGATTGTTCTTAACTATTGAAAGAGCAATTGCACTAGCAGCAAGAAATGTAATGTTCGAATTCAACGATGAATTCACAAGAGCAGAATTTGTTGGTGTAGTCGAACCATTCCTTAGAGAAATCAAGGGAAGAAGAGGTATCACAGACTTTAGAGTAATATGTGATGAAACTAATAACACAGCTGCTGTGATTGACCGTAATGAATTTATTGCCAATATCCTGATCAAACCCGCAAGAAGTATCAACTTTGTTACGTTGAACTTTGTTGCAGTTAGAACTGGTGTTGACTTTGAAGAAATTGCTGGCAACATAGCTTAAAAGGGAGATACACAATGGCGATTTTAGGAGTAGACGATTTTAAATCCAAAATCCGTGGTGGTGGTGCCCGTCCTAACTTATTTAAGACGACACTAAACTTCCCTGGATTTGCAGGCGGCGATGTTGAATTGACATCATTCATGTGTAAAACAGCACAGCTTCCGGCATCAACTATAGCACCGATTGTAGTTCCTTTTAGGGGACGTCAATTGCAAATGGCTGGTGACAGAACATTCGAACCTTGGTCAGTTACTATCATTAATGATACTGACTTTCAAGTTAGAGATGCTATGGAAAGATGGATGAACGGCATATCAGCACATACTCAAAATACTGGCTTAGTTAATGTCGGTGATTATGTTGCAGATATGGTAGTTGAGCAATTGAATAAAAACGGTGATACTATAAAGACTTATAACTTCACTGGAGCGTTCCCAACCAACATTTCGGCGATTGATTTAGCATATGATGCTAATGATACAATCGAAGAATTCACGGTTGAGTTCCAGATTCAGTACTGGACAAGTAACACAACGTCGTAGATATATAGTATATGGACGGGATTAATTTCTCGTCCATATAAACTATTAATAAGTTAGGTGAGTGAAATACATGGCAGAAGACGGCACAACAGGTTTTAAACTTTTCGGGTTTGAGATCAAAAAAGCAAAAGGTAATGAAAAGGAAAAACTTCCTTCTATCGTTCCGCCAATTGATGATGACGGTGCAGGTTATGTAACTGCTGCCGGGTCCCATTTTGGGCACTATTTAAATTTAGATGGAGATGAAAGTTCTGACAATCATTCTCTTGTTGCTAAATATCGAGGAGTAGCACAACATCCAGAAGTTGATGCAGCTGTAGAAGATATTATTAATGAAGCAGTAAGTGCAGGTGAAGACAAACATCCTATTGAAATAAATCTTGATAATGTTGAAAAACTTTCGGCAGGTATTAAGAAAACTATTAAAACAGAATTCAATACAATTACTTCAATGCTTCAGTTCCATGACAATGCTCATGAGATCTTTAGACGTTGGTATGTTGATGGAAGATTATACCATCACTTAGTTGTTGATGAAGCAAATCTAAAAGAAGGCATTCAAGAAATACGACCTATTGATGCGGCTAAAATCCGTAAGGTTAAACAAATTAAAAAGGATAAAGATCCAAAGACTGGAGCTATGTTAGTCACGAAGATTGATGACTTTTATATCTATCAGGAAAAGCCAGGAGCACAAACAGGTGGTGTGAAACTAAGTAATGACTCGGTTAGTTATATTACTTCTGGTATTATGGATCTAGATCGTAAGAAAATATATAGTCACCTTCACAAAGCGCTGAAGCCGATAAACCAATTAAGAATGATGGAAGATTCTTTGGTTATCTACAGATTAGCTCGCGCACCCGAACGCAGAATTTTTTATATTGATGTAGGTAATTTACCAAGAGGTAAAGCTGAGCAATATCTAAAAGATATCATGTCACGTTATAGAAATAAACTCGTGTATGATGCTGAGACTGGTAATTTAAAAGATGATCGAAAGCATATGTCTATGCTTGAAGATTTTTGGTTGCCAAGGCGTGAGGGTGGTAGAGGTACTCAGATAGAAACTCTCCCAGGAGGAGAGAACCTAGGACAAATTGACGATATAATATACTTCCAAAAGAAATTATATCGATCTCTAAACGTTCCCCTCTCACGTCTTGAGCAGGAACAAGCATTTTCGCTTGGTCGTGCTACTGAGATTACGAGAGAAGAGTTGAAGTTCCATAAGTTTATTGAGAGATTGCGTCGTAAGTTTTCTGCGCTATTCCTTGAAATTCTTAGAAAACAATTGATTCTTAAAGGTGTTATCACCGAAGAAGATTGGGATCTTTGGAAGAACGATATTAATATTAATTTTATTAGAGATAACCATTTCACTGAATTACGTGACGCGGAGATCTTTAAAGAAAGAATTGGAACTCTAGATGGAGTGTCCAATTACATTGGTGCAGAAGGATTCTTTTCAAAGGAATATATATACAAAAATATTCTTATGATGGATGATGACGAAATCGTTGAAATAAAAAAGCAGATAGAAGCTGAAGCAAAAGCTGGAGAGGAAACGCCGGCACCTGATGATGAGGAAGAACCTGAAGTAGAACCTGAGGAGGAACCAAGTGAAGACGAACCAGAAGAAGAACAACCAGAAGACGAACCAAAAGAATCATGAATGGGATGTAATTAGAAAACCTTTTCAAAGCATTATTCTTAATTTACAAAATAATGCTAGCATTGCTGATCGAAATTACATATCTACAGGAGATTCCTTATGGCATGCGCAATATAATCGTGTTACGCAGCAATTGATGGATTTAAAAGCCGAAATCAAATTAAAAGAAAAGCATTTCTTCGGTTAAGAACTAAATTTATATAAATAATACAAAAGGTAGTGAAATGGAACAAATCGTAAATTTTATTAAAAATGTCAAGGATCAAGACTTTAATGCAGCTAATCAAATCTTTTCAGAGTTGATGCAGTCTAAGCTTGAAGTTCAACTTGATCAAGAAAAGATAAAAGTTGCTGATGCAGTATACAATGGTATAGAACCAGATGAAGATGTAGAGGAAGATGAAGAAGAAGAGGAAGCTGATGAAGAACTTTAAAGAACTTCGTGAAGCAAAAATGCCTCCAGGGGAACATCAATTCGATAAAAAGATTAAAGGAATTACTTTAATGATACACAAAGATAAAAATAAATTTGTTGTGTACATTGATGGAGAAAAATTAGATGCATTTAAAGATCTAAAATCAGCACAAAGAGCTGGTGAAGAATTTATTAAAGCATTGAAGGGATAACAAATGAAGTTAATCAGTGAATACTACGACGGAGATTTCGTCGAATGTCTAGTTGAGAAGACCGAGAGTGGTGATAAGAAATACACTATTCAAGGCATATTCGCTGAGACTAACAAAAAGAATCGTAACGGCCGAGTGTATCCACGAGAAATCATGGAAAAAGCGGTGAATAAATACGTTACAGAACAGGTATTAACTAAGAGATCTGTAGGTGAACTCAATCATCCTGAAGGACCTACAGTAAACTTAGACAAAGTTTCGCATCTCATTACCGACCTCAAACTTGAGGGAGATAATGTTATCGGAAAGGCATCAATACTGCCAACTCCTATGGGCAAGATCGTAGAAGGTCTTCTTTCAGGTGGTGTTCAGTTAGGTGTCTCAACTCGTGGTATGGGTAGTCTCGTGCAACAGAATGGTGTAAACGTCGTCAAAGACGACTTTATTTTAAATACGGTTGACATCGTACAAGATCCAAGTGCTCCAGGAGCGTTTGTTAATGGAATCATGGAAGGCGTAGATTGGGTCTGGAATAACGGCATTATTGAAGCAAGAGAAATTGAAAAAATGG
>Ga0115001_10001832_pt1 | contig 16366 bp, 10 predicted proteins | sample ArcticOcean_MG_C_12_FD_89869 | JGI IMG/M metagenome (GOLD analysis project Ga0115001, IMG submission 89869) | Marine microbial communities from western Arctic Ocean - ArcticOcean_MG_CB8_130 | ecosystem: Environmental > Aquatic > Marine > Oceanic | place: Arctic Ocean: Canada Basin | collected... | reverse complement strand
ATTTGAGCTCGTATGGCTCAACTATAATAAACACGCCAAACCTGGATAAGTTAGCCAATCAAGGAGCTTTATTAAACTCATACTATTCAACTCAAGCAGTGTGTTCTGCCTCAAGAGCATCTATTTTGACCGGTAGCTATTCAAATAGAATAGGATTTAGTGGCGCATTGGGACCAAACTCAAAAACAGGAATAAATCCAAATGAATTATTACTTTCAGAAATGTTAAAGGAAAGCGGATATAAAACGGCTATTTATGGTAAGTGGCATTTAGGTGATAATGAAAAGTTTCTGCCTACTAGGCATGGGTTTGATGATTTTTATGGAATTTTATATTCCAATGACATGTGGCCATATCATCCCGAAAGACCTGATAGCTATCCCGACCTTATGTTGTATGAAAACGAAAACCCTATTGAGGTTTTGACTGACCAATCCAATTTAACTATGGATATAACTTCTAAAAGTGTAAAATTCATTAATGAAAACAAGGAAAATCCTTTTTTCCTCTATATAGCTCACCCACAACCTCACGTGCCGTTATTTGCTTCTTCTAAGTTTAACGGAAGGTCTGAAAACGGATTATATGCTGATGTAATTGAGGAAATTGATTACTCAATAGAAAAGGTAATGGAAGCACTAAAAGAAAATAACTTAGATGAAAATACAATTGTTGTTTTCACTTCTGACAATGGACCTTGGCTTTCTTATGGGGAACATGCGGGGTCCACAGGAATTTACAAGGAGGGAAAAGGTACAACCTGGGAAGGAGGTCAGAGGGTCCCGGCAATAGTTTGGTATCCTAAAGAAATCAAACCTAATACTGTGATTTCAACTCCTCTTATGGGAATAGATTGGCTTCCGACTTTTGCTAGTGTTACTGATTCAAAACTTTCAGAAAATAAAATAGACGGAAAAAATATATGGGGAATATTAACTAATGAAAGTGAAGAAAACCCACACGAAGCGCTTTTTTTCTATTACCATACCAATAGTCTTCATGGAGTACGATATGGAGATTGGAAAATGTATTTTCCTCATAGATACAGAACTTTAAATGGCAGAAATGGCAGAAATGATGGAAACCCAATTAAATACGAATATGTAGATTTAAATGAAATAGAACTTTACAATTTGTCAAAAGACCCCTCTGAAACTAAAAATGTTTACAGTGAATATCCAGATATCGTAAAAGAAATAAAGAACTTAGCCAACATCAAAAGAACAGAAATTGGAGACGATTTAAAAAACATTTCAGGAACAGAAAACAGGCCTGTTGGAGTTATTGATTAAATACGGTTAGATTTATTATCAAGTTATATAGAAACATAAAAAATTCTGATTTAAGTTATATTTAAAATTATGAATAAGAGAAGAACCTTTATTAAAAACTCAATTTTAGGTGGTGTTGGAGCTACAGCATTATTGAATTGTGAAACCCCAAAAGAAATTAACTCAAAAGCTACATATCCTAGAATAATTTCAACATGGAATCACGGATTACCTGCAAACAAAGAGGCCTGGAATCGATTGATGGAGGGCCAATCAGGGCTGTCAGCTGTAGAAGCCGGAGTAAAAATACCTGAATCTGATCCAAAAGTAAGATCAGTTGGATATGGGGGATATCCAGATAGAGAAGGAAAGGTTACTCTGGATGCTTGTATAATGGATAAAAATAATGATTGCGGTTCGGTAAGCTTTTTACAAAACATAAAACACCCAATTTCTGTTGCTAAATTAGTAATGGAAGAAACTCCACACATTATGTTGTCAGGGAAGGGCGCTTATGATTTCGCGATTTCAAAAGGGTTTAAAAAAGAAAATCTTTTGACAGAAGCTTCAAGAAAAGATTGGATCGCTTGGAAAAAAGAGTCCAAATACAAACCGGTCATTAATTTAGAAAATCACGATACAATTAGCATGCTTTTGATTGATAATAATGGAGATTTATGTGGAGCGTGTACAACAAGTGGAGCTGCATGGAAAATGCATGGAAGAGTTGGGGATTCCCCAATTATAGGTGCAGGCTTGTTTTTAGACAACGAGGTTGGTGCTGCCGCTGCTACAGGATTAGGAGAAGCTGTAATAAGAACTTCGGGAAGCGCTATGGTAGTGGAATTAATGAGGCAAGGACATTCTCCTTTGGATGCATGTAAAAAAATAGTAGACAGGATTTCTAAAATCCATAAATCTGGACCTGACTGGGAATATTTACAAGTAGGATTTATTGCAATGAATAAAAAAGGGGAATATGCTGGTTACAGTTTAAGAAAAGGATTTAATTATGCTGTTTGTGATTCTTCAAATCAAAACTTACTTTTAGATGCAAAACACGCTATTTAACATATTAAATGTTTGAGATTTTAAAATATTTAGGAAAATTTCACCCGGTAATTCTTCATTTACCTATAGGCGCACTTTACTTTACTTTCTGTTTAGCTCTGGTAGAGAGATTTTTTAAAGATAATTTTTCTGTTCCTATAAGAATTGGATTAGCATTTTCATTTGTATTTGCGGTAATTTCTTGCCTTTTAGGGTATTTCCTCTCTCTTAATGGTGGATATGGGGAAGAAACTCTAAACATACACATGTGGTTAGGAATTTCTACGGCAATTTTTAATGGAATTCTATTGTGGGCTCACAAGCAATCTACATACGAAAAACACTTTATTCCTTTTTTTGGAATCACTATCATTCTTTTGAGCATTACTGGCCATTTTGGAGGCACAATGACCCACGGGGAAGATTTTTTAAAACCTCCTAAAATCAAAAATGAATTGGTATTTAACATTAAAGACAGCATTAATCTCTACAGTGAGGTTGTTAGGCCAGTTTTAGACAATAAATGTGTTAAATGTCACAATCCATCTAAATCAAAAGGCGGACTCTTAATGAATAATAAAGAAGGTTTATTAAATGGGGGAAAATCAGGAAATATACTTTTTGCTAATAATTCTCTGCAAAGTCACCTGTATAGCTATTTAGTTCTTCCTTCGGAAGATGAATTGCATATGCCACCTAAAGGAAATAGCCAATTAAAGAAGTATGAGATAGAATTGATAAAGTATTGGATAGATTCTGGAGCTGATTTTGAACGTTTTGATAAAACAAAAGAATCAAACGAAGTCTTAGCTTTAAATTTAGCATCATTTTTTCCAAAAACAATAGCAATAGCACCACCTCCCACCTACAGTAATTTACAAAATCTACAAAATTTAAATTTTAGAATTGAAAGAAATAGTAATGAAAATAATTTTATTGAAGCTAAATTTTTAGGGGAAGATATCCAAACAAAACACCTAAATGCATTGCTAAAAATTAAATACCAATTAATTAAGCTGGACCTTAGCAATACAAATTTAAATGATCGACAAATTTCTAAAATAAAGAAATTAGAAAAGCTAAAATATTTAAAAATAAATAACACAGATATTACAGATAAAGGTCTTATCTCAATTAATAAATCAATTGAGAGTTTGAACCTAAACAATACACTAATTAGTTACAATGGGCTCCAGTCTTTTTTAGAAAGTTCACAGACTAAGAACGTTTATTTATGGAATACTAAAATTAAACCCGAACAAGAAAGTTTGTTAGAAGACCAGTTTTCCGCTAATTTAAATTTTGGGATAAAAGACTTTTCCTCTGACATGCCACTACTTCAGCCAATAATTATGACAGAGCAAACACTTTTTACCGACTCTTTATTGGTGAAGTTTTATAAACCTCTTGGAAACCCTGAAATTAGATACACCACAGATGGTAAAGCGCCAGACTCTTTGTCTAATTTATACTCTAAACCTTTTTCTATCAAAAAAAGTTTGACTCTTCGAGCGTTAGCCTTTAAGAAAGGGTGGAAAAAAAGCAAGCCGATTTCTGTTGATTATTTTGAAACCGGAGGAACTTTCACAAAATACAGCCTAAAGGTCTCTCCTTCAAAAACTTACTCAAACCCCGAAAAATTATTTGACAGAATTTTAGGTACAACAAATTTTAGAGAAGGCAACTGGAACGGATTTATTAAAGAGAAAGATGTTGAATACGGTTCTCCAAACCCTGGAGACATGATAGTTGAAATTAACATGCCCAAGGGAAATAAAATTAATGCTATTGGGATCAATGCACTAACATCAGTAAATGATTACATAACCTTTCCCAAAAGAATAGAGTTGTATGATATTAGCTCTGGAAAAGACGTTTTACTTTCTTTTAAAAACATTGCCAGTGAAGGGATTTCTACAGTCCCTACCTCAAAGATGTTTATTGTGCCTTTAAACAAAAAAAACATCAATAAAATAAAATTGATTGTGAAAAGTAATAAAAGTCTACCTAAAGGTCATCCCGCAGAAGGCGAGTTTGCTTGGCTTTTTGTAAGTGAGATAATAGGATTACTCTAATTTTTCTAGAAACAACAACAGAACCAATCAAAAAACAGAAGAAAAAAATCAAAAAAACATCAATTATCATTTATTTTTTTTAAGCTATTGTTTTACAGCATTTTATAGCACTATATGTTAATTTCTTATTGCTTAAAAATCGATGAGAAACCCCTAATATTAATCGTTTAAATTGCCGAGTTGGTCGAAATATGTCATAAAAAAAATCATTCTGTTAAAAAAGTGTTAATTAATTTATTAAATTAGCACTGATTTAAACAAAAACATTTAACATATGAAAACAAAATTCTTAAGAATTGTGTCTTCTTTTTTATTGGTGTTTGCCTTCGGTTTTACCGTTCAAGCCCAATCGATTAGTGGTACAGTAACAGATGAAAATGGTGTGCCTTTACCAGGTGCTACTGTTTTAGTTCAAGGAACTTCAAATGGAGTTTCCACTGATTTTGATGGTAATTATTCAATCAATGCTTCAAGTGGTGATACCCTAGTTTTTAGTTTTGTTGGGTACGGTTCTCAATCAGTAGTTGTAGGATCTTCTGCAACTGTGAATGCGGAACTTTCACCAGACAATACTCTAGAAGAAGTTGTTGTTACCTCTCTTGGTATTAAAAGAAATGTAAAAGCATTAGGTTACTCGTTAACTCAGGTTGATGGTTCGGAACTTAGTGCTAACAAAACTTCCAATGCTATTAATGCGCTTCAAGGTAAAGTTGCCGGAGTTATGGTAACTGGATCTGCAATGGGTGCTAAGGGTTCAAGTAGAGTAGTAATTAGAGGATCGAGTTCTTTAACTGGAAACAATCAACCTCTTTATGTTGTAGATGGTATTACTATCAACAACAGTAACTTAGGTGCTTCTGGAGTTTGGGGTGGTGCTGATTATGGGGATGGTATTTCAAGTATTAACCCTGATGAAATCGAATCTATTTCTGTACTTAAAGGTGGTGCAGCTGCAGCACTTTATGGATCTAGAGCTTCTAATGGTGTTATCATTATTAACACTAAAACTGGAGCCGGAACTGAGGGAATTGGAGTTGAATTTAATAGTTCTGTACAATTTGACATGTTAAACTTAGGATTAAGAGATACTCAGGAACTGTATGGTCAAGGACGTGATTTTTCTAAGGTTTCTGACGCAATTGATACTTACCAAGCATGGGGTCCAAGAATGGATGGATCTATGGTTGCGCAGTGGGATGGTGTTTCTAGAGAATATTCTTTGCAACCAAGTGCTTTAGATTCTTTTTATACTACTGGAGAAACTTATACTAACACTATTGCAGTTTCAACTGCAAACGAGAATTCGAATACTCGAATTTCTATGACTAATTTATCCAACACAGATATTGTTCCAAACTCTACTTTAGGTAGAAATTCTTTTGGAATTAATAATTCAAATAAATTTGGAGATAATTTTTCTGTTGATGTTAATGTAAAATATATAATGGAAGATCAAGAAGGGAATCCACAACTATCGGATTCTCCAGGAAATGGAAACTTTGCCGTTAATTTATTTGCACCAACTATTAATGTTAATGATATGATGGGAGCAGGAGGACTTGGTAGAAATGCTGATTTATCAGAATTTAGAATTAGTGATAATACTTATTCACAAAATCCATTTTTTGCTGCTTACAATTACATAAACTCATCTGAAAAAGAAAGATTCATTGGAGCTATTAATGCTAGATGGGATCTTGCTGATTATTTATACGTTAGAGGAAGAGTTGGAGGAGATAGATATAATCTTTTAAAGCAGAGTTCAACACCTTATGGAACAGCATATCAACCTAGAGGATCAATGAACGAATCATCTTCAACATTTAAACAATACGACGCAGATGTGTTTATAGGAACAGACAACATCAAATTAGCAGATGATGTTTCTTTGACTGCTTTTGTTGGAATAGGAACTACAAACGAACAATACGAATCTTATGGTGTTTCTGGTTCAGACTTTATTGTTCCGTTTTTACTTAATGTAAAAAATACAAAGAATGGAGGAAGTAGTTATAGCTTCTGGGAAAAGGAAATAAACTCAGCTTACGGTTCTGCTGAAATAGGGTTTATGGATTATGCTTATTTGACATTAACAGCTAGAAATGACTGGTTCTCTACTTTGTCTTTGAAAGACAAAAAAGCACCTAACAATGACTTATATACTTCAGCTTCTTTATCGCTTGTTCTTTCAGACGCTTTAGATCTTGGAGATACAGTTTCCTTCTTAAAACTTAGAGCAGGTTACTCTCAAGTAGCTGGTGGAGCGGATAGCCCATATGCACTTAGTTTATCTTATGGAATTTATGGCCAAGGTCATTTAGGAGCTTCATTAGGAAGTATTAGTGGAGGAACTATACCTAACTCTGAGATTACTCCTTTTGAAAAGAATGAAACAGAATTTGGTGTGGATTTAAGAATGTTTGATAACAAACTATCTATTGATGCCACTTACTACGACAACGAAACTCTTGGAGATATAGTTGGTGTTAGTGCATCCCCAACTTCAGGTTTCGGAAGTGCTCTTGCAAATCTTGGAAATATATCCAATAGTGGAATTGAGTTACTTGTAAAAGGAGAGATAATGAGAACAGATGATTTTGCATGGGAAGCCTCTGTTAATTATACCAATAATACCAGTAAAGTAGTTGCAACAAACGATACTTCAGGAAATATATCTATGGACGAGCCAAGATCTAGAAACTTGAGAGTTACTCATATTGTAGGTGAAAAGTATGGAGCATTATACGGATCTTCTTATGTAAGAGATGCCGATAATAATATAGTACACGAAATGGTAAATGGAATTCCTATTCCTAAACAAGGAGCCAGAAAAATATTAGGCTTTGGTGTTGCTCCAACATCTATTGGTTTCGGATCATCTTTTAGATACAAAGACTTTAATGCAAACTTTTTAATTGAAGGAAAATCAGGAGGTCAGATTTATTCTGGTACTAATGCTTTCTTAATTAGAAATGGTCACCACAAGAAAACAGTTCCAGCTGGAGGTCGTGAGGCAGGATTTATTCCAACAGGTGTTATGGAAGATGGAAGTGCGATTACTACTTCAATCCCGGCTGCTTTACAAGAAGATTACTATAGAAGAACTTATAGTATTGCCGAAGAAGCAATACAAGATTCTGATTACATGAGACTTCGTTCTGTAAGCATTGGTTACAATATTCCCTCTGATAAATTGACGGGAACTGCGATCGAGAAAGCATCAATATCTCTTATTGGAAGAAATTTATTTTTCCTAAGTAACAGTACAGAAAACATAGACCCTGAGTCTGCCTACAATTCTGGTAACTCTGCTGGTTTAGAGTGGTTTGGTTTGCCTGTACCAAGAACTATTGGTCTTAACATAAATCTTAAATTTTAAACTTATATAATTATGAAAAAAATACTATTAACAATTTTTGCTTTCAGTTTAGTTCTTTCTTCTTGTGATTTTGACAAAGGGTTCGAGGAAATGAATGTAAATCCAGCAAAAGCATCTCAACTTGAAGTTGGGAACAAGTTTGCGTCAGTCGTCTTGAGGACTGCTGGTGGTAGATATGCAAACTGGAGAACTAGTTTGATTTATCAATCAACATTAATCCAACATTTTTCGTCTACGGCTGGTTACTGGTCCGGAGACAGATATTTTAGAAACGATGGATACTCCACTTCTTTATGGGATCGTTATTACCCAGAAGCTGTTAAACAAATTGAGGACATTAAAACTCAATTAACTTCAGAAGGCAATACCGGATCTGAAATGGGAATGACTCGTATTTTAAGAGCATTTATTTATTCTAGACTTACGGATTTACACGGGGATCTTCCTTACAGCGAAGCTGGTCAAGGCTACTCCGGTGGAATTTTAAAGCCAAAGTACGATGCTCAACAGGATGTCTATATGGACATGCTTAAAGAGTTGGAAGAAGCAGTTGCACAAATTGGCGCTTCCACTACATTGGCCGAATCAGATTTACTTTTCCAAGGAAACACTACTAAGTGGAAAGCATGGGGAAATTCTTTGATGCTTAGATTTGCAATGAGATTAACTAAAGCAGATCCAGCTACTGCCAAAGCATGGGCTGAAAAAGCTGCTGCTGCTGGTACAATGACTTCTAATGATCATATTGCTATGGTTCAACATACAGATGGACCAGAAGGGATCAATATGAATGGACATGGTGAAGTTTTTGATGCGGATGATAACCCAAGAGTCAGTAAAACTTTTGTTGACTGGTTAAAAGACGATCCTAGACTTCCAATATTGGCAGCTAGAAGATCTGACGGTAGCACTGATCCTGCAGATTTAATTGGTATGCCAAATGGAAGTACTGGGGCTACAGTTAAAGACACGTCTATTTATGCAGAGCCTAATAGAAAAGTAATTACAGGAAAAGACGTGCCTATGGTTTTCCAAACTTATGCTGAAGTTAGACTTTTAAAAGCTGAAATGGCATTTAGAGGTTGGTCAGTACCGGGAGATGCCAAAACTCATTATGAGGCTGGAGTAAAAGCGGCTATGCAAATGCTTAAAGTAATATATCCAAAAGCAGCTGCAATTTCAGACGCGGAGGTTGCTGCTTATTTAGTTAAAAAGCCTTACAATGCTGCTAAAGGATGGGAGATGATCAGTGAACAATACTGGGCTGCTACTTTACTAAATGAGTACGAAGCATTCTCAAACTGGAGAAGAACTGGATACCCAACATTAGTTCCTACAAGCGATCCAGGAAGTGATACTGGTGGACCTATTCCTAGAAGGTTAATTTGGCCTGAAGGAGAAGCTTCTACAAATGCAGAGAATTTTGCTGCTGCACTCGCTAGACAAGGTCCTAACAACATGATCACTAGAGTTTGGTGGGATAAAGAATAGATAAGAAATTTTAGTTTTTTATATATAAGAAAAAGAGGGATTAATTTCCCTCTTTTTTTTTACTTTTATTTTATGAAAGTATTACTTGTAATATTCCTTTTATTATTTAACTATTCCTTTAGTCAAGAAACGGTTTTTGAATTATTAAATTCAAATCAAACAGGAGTTGAATTTAATAACGTTATTGAAGACAAGAAGGAGCATAACATTTTACTTTATGCAAATTATTATGGTGGGGCTGGAGTAGGTATTGCAGACTTTAATAACGACGGATTACAAGATATTTATTTGGCAGGAAACCTTGTTGGAGATAAAATATACCGCAACGATGGCGATTTAAAATTTACCGATCTTACAATGGATTCAGGAATTTTAGATGATGGTTCTTGGTCATCTGGAGTTTCAATTGCAGATGTTAATCAAGATGGACTCGTTGATGTTTATATTAGTAAGGAGCTATACGATGACAAACCTGACTTAAGGAGAAACAAACTTTATATAAATATGGGTAATTTCAAATTTGTTGAAGTTGCCCAAAAGTGGGGTGTGGATGTTTCTGCAAGAACCCGGCATGCTGTTTTTTTTGATTATAATAACGATGGACTATTGGATTTATATCTTTTAAATCAACCTCCAAATCCAGGAAATTATTCCAAGTTTTTTGGTGCAGACTTAACATTACCAAAATATTCTTTGCAGCTTTTTAAAAATTCCGGAAATAGCACTTTTGTTGATGTCACTAAAGAAGCTGGATTATTTAGAACTGGATTTCCAAATGCAGTAGTAGCTTCAGATTTTAATAAAGATGGATTTACTGATTTATATGTCGCTAATGATTTTGATGCTCCTGATTTTTATTATATAAATAATGGAGACGGAACCTTTTCATATAACACAGAGAAGTCATTAAAACACACTTCTTTTTACAGCATGGGTGTGGATTCCGCTGATATCAATAACGATGGTTTATTGGATGTGATGGTAGTGGACATGACGGCTGAAGATAATTTTAGATTAAAATCAAATATGAGCGCTATGAACCCTTCTACTTTTTGGAAAGTAGTAAAGGATGGAGGCCACTTTCAGTACATGTTTAATACGCTACAGATCAATAATGGAGATGATACTTTTAGTGACGTAGCACAATTCACTAACACCTCTTCTACAGATTGGAGCTGGGCAAATTTGATTGCAGACTTTGATAATGATGGTCTCAAAGATATTTATGTCACTAATGGTCTTTTAAGAGATATTAGAAATACCGATGCAGATAAAAAACTAGGTGAATTTGTTGTGAATTTTGCAGACCAATATGTTAAGGACAATCCCAATCAAGGAGATATAGATTTATTGGATATTCTTCCACTTGACAAGGCTCTAGAAATAGTTCCAAGTGTAAAACTCAAAAATTATTTCTATAAAAATTATGGAAATTTGAATCTCAAAAATGAAACCAAAAAATGGGGACTTGATCAGCTTTCGTTCTCTAACGGAGCTTCCTATGCAGATTTAGATAATGACGGAGATTTAGAAATTGTAGTTAATAATGTGAATGAAAAAGCATTTTTATATAAAAACAACACCTCAGAACTACGTAACAGTTCTTACTTAAGGATTTTTTTAAAAGATCAAAATAATAATACTTTATTGGGTACTAAAGCAGATGTTTATTCCAATGGAAGCCGTCAGTTTTTTGAAACAACAAACGTTAGAGGAATCTATTCAAGTAGTGAAGACGTAATTCATTTTGGACTTGGAAATAATGATAAAATTGATAGTTTGATTGTTACTTGGCCCAATGGATCTGTATCAAAATTATTTGATGTTAAGACAAATCAAAACTTAACTTTATACTCTTCCTCATGTAAAATTTATAAGGATTTAAAGAACTCCAATAAATCTAAATTATTTAAAGAAGACAGATCTAAAATAAATTATACTCACATTGAAAATATATTTGACGATTATCAAAAACAAATTTTACTTCCCCATAAACTTTCAAGATTTGGGCCTGCAGTTGCAGTTGCAGATGTAAATAATGATAAATTAGAGGATATATATATAGGAAGTGCTTCTGGAAAATTATCACAATTATTTCTTCAAACACCAGAGGGAGAATTCATTCTTTCACAGAACCAACCATGGAAATCACATAAGGTATTGGAAGATGTGGATGCTATTTTTTTTGATTCTGATAACGATGGGGATAAGGATTTATATGTTGTTAGCGGAGGAAATGAATTTGCCCCTAATTCAAGCACATACTTAGACAGATTATACATTAATGACGGTGAGGGTGTTTATACTTTTAATCGTGATTTATTGCCAAGTAATTATAATTCGGGATCTGTGGTGAAGCCATATGATTTTGATAAAGATGGAGATTTGGATCTTTTTGTTGGTTCACGAATGATTCCGTGGAATTATCCAGAACCAGCATCAAGTCATTTACTAGTTAATAATAATGGCAAGTTTTCTAATTACTATGACCCAAATAATAGTTTTAAGGATTTAGGATTAGTTACAGATGGAGTTTGGTCAGATTATGATTTAGATGGAGATAAAGATCTTTTTGTAGTAGGGGAATGGATGCCATTAACACTAATTAAAAATGAAAATGGAATCTTTAAAAAACAAAAATTAAATGACAGCTGTGATGAAGTTTACGGTTGGTGGTATTCAATTGAAACATCAGATTTAAATGGCGATGGACAACAGGATTTGGTTTTGGGTAATTTAGGAGAAAATTATAAGTATAAAGCCAGTAAAGAAGAACCTTTCGAAGTCTTTTACGACGATTTTGATGAAAATGGGGTCAAGGACATCGTTCTTGCTTATTACAATTATGGAATTCAATTTCCGCTTAGAGGATTTTCATGCTCTTCTCAACAAATACCGGAATTAAAAAGTAAGATTAAAAAATATGATTTATTTGCTTCTTTAGACGTGCAAGATGTTTATGGAGAAGTTAATTTAGAAAATGCCCTAAGACTACAAGCCAATTCATTTAAAAGTACAGTCTTGATAAACAAAAAAGGTAAGTTTTCAAATCAACCCTTACCATATGAAGCTCAGTTGTCATCTATTAATGATTTTATAATTGATGATTTTAATGAAGATGGAATAAAAGATATTTTGGCTGTAGGAAATTTATATAATGCAGAAATCGAAACCACAAGAAATGATGCAGGAAACGGAATACTTTTAATTGGTAATGGAGATGGGCGTTTTCATTCCAAATTAAGAAAAGAAACAGGCTTTTACGCTCCAAGTGATGCGAAAAAAATCATACCAATAACAATTAATAATAAAAGGGGGGTATTGGTAGGAAACAATAATGATTTATTGCAGTATTTTGAAACTAACAACCCATAAGACATGAATTTTAAGGTTTTGATTTATGTCTGTACAATTACCTTGTTCAGTTGTGCTAAACCTGAATATGATGTTGTAATTGTTGGTGGTGGGGCAAGTGGAATTACTGCCGCTATTCAATCATCAAGGCTCGGCTCCAAAACACTTTTAATTGAAAAAACAGATTGGTTAGGTGGGATGTTAACTTCGGCAGGGGTTAGCGCAATGGATGGAAATTATAATATGCCTAGCGGATTTATTAAAGAGTTTAGAGACAGCCTAGTCTCTTATTATGGATCTCTAGAAAATCTAAAAACAGGCTGGGTTAGTAATATAATGTTTGAACCTTCTGTTGGAAATAAAATTTTAAATTCTATTGCTCAAACACAGGACAATTTAGAGATTGTTTTTAATTCAAGTGTAAAAAAATTGATAATAAAAAAGGTAATTGGGAGGTGACTTTAGATTCAAATAGTGATTTACCAAAAGTCACTTCAAAAATTCTTATAGATGCTACGGAGCTAGGAGATTTAATCCCCATACTTAACATCCCTTATTCAATTGGCATGGACTCTAATAGTCAATTTGCAGAAAAAATAGCTCCATTAAAGTCTAATAATATAATTCAAGATTTAACTTATGTAATGATTTTGAAGGATTATGGAAAAGACGTTACCATTAACGAACCTTTAAATTATAACAAAGAAGAGTTTTTGTGTTCCTATGATTCTAAGGAGTGTTTTAATTCAGATTTAAAACTTTGGTCTAAAGAAAATTTAATTTCTTACGGCAAACTTCCCAACGGGAAAATCATGATTAATTGGCCAATCTATGGAAATGATTATTATGTTAACTCTATAGAAATGAATGAAAGTGAAAGAGAATTTCATTACGAAAAAGCAAAGCAGAAATCTCTTAGATTTTTATACTTTATACAAACTGAGTTGAATTACAATAACTTATCGATTGACAAGCAAGAATTTTTAACAAAAGATGGGTTTCCAAAAATACCTTATTACAGAGAGTCTAGAAGAATTAAAGGGAAAGTTACTTTAAATTTGAATCATATTAAAGATCCATATTCTCATAAGTATTCCATTTATAAAACAGGGATTGCAGTAGGGGATTATCCAGTAGATCATCATCATAATGCTCATCCAAAATATAAAGAATTACCAAAATTAGATTTTTATCCAATACCATCTTATTCTGTTCCATTAGGAAGTTTGATTCCTGAAAATATTAATAATTTTATAGTCATTGAAAAATCTATTTCTGTCTCGAATCTTGTAAATGGAACAACTAGACTTCAGCCAGTAGTAATGCAAATTGGTCAAGCAGCAGCTATTTTAGCTTACTTAGCCGTTTCTGAGAATAAGAATATCGATAAAGTTAATATTAGAGAGGTTCAATTAGAAATTTTAAAAAATAAAGGATATATCCAGCCTTTCGTTGATGTAAATTTAGCTCATCCAAATTTTATAAGTTATCAAAAAATAGGGGCTTGTGGTATTTTAAAAGGTAAAGGAATTAATATTGGATGGGAAAATAAGACCTTATTTTACCCAGAAAATGATTTAAAAATTGAAGATTTAGATTTTAGTAATTATAATACTTATAAAAAACATCCTTTTCCAAAATCATTAACTATATCAAATATTTTAGATTGGGTAATTAAGATAAAAACAAATCAAAAATTAAATTATAATTCAGAATTTTTTTGGGAAGATTTAGGTTTAGATAAAAACGACTTGAATAAGACTATTAAAAGAGGAGAGTTTTCTGTTGTAATAGACAAATTACTTGATCCCTTCTCCTCATTCAATATTGATTTTGATGGTGAAATTATTAATAATGATTTATAAATCATTAATTTCACATAAATGAAAAAAGAAACATTTCTTTTGATTTTAAGAATAGGTTTTTCTCTGATGATTATAGCATACTTTATAAGAATCAAACAAGCAATTAACGACAATAAAAATGATTCTTTTTCTAAAAGCTCTGAAATTCATGAAGTTTTAGATTAATTTTTATATGGTAATAAGAGTAGCGAACAGCAAAGATGTAAGTAGAGTAGTTGAGATCACTAATGCTTGTGGAAATCACATGATTTCTCAAAATATTTTTCAGTGGGATAACAATTATCCAAATAAAGAAGTTTTTGATCAAGATGTTTTAGTAGATGCTTTATATGTCATTGAAAACAAGTCAGAAGTTTTAGGTTGTATATGTATTTCTATCAAAATAGATGATGTTTACAAAAACGTTAATTGGTTGACTCCAAATCATAAGAATGTTTACTTGCACAGGCTAGCTATTCATCCTGATTTTCAAGGACAAGGTCTAGCGCTCAAACTAATGGAATATGCCGAAGAATTTACTGTCAAAAAAAAATATAAATCTATACGTTTAGATACATTTAGTGGCAATCCAAAAAACAATAAATTTTATATTCTTCAAGGCTATACTAAATTGGAAAAAATCTTTTATAGAAATCAAAGTGATATGCCTTTCCATTGCTATGAAAAGATTTTATAATTTAATCACGTATTTTTGTACAAAATAGATTTATAATTAACGAAAGATTATCTTTCAATAAATAAGATGAAAAAGACAACGAGCTTTTTGAACATTGAACTAAAAGAAGGTAAAAAAATCTATTTTTCATCAGATAATCATCTTGGCGCGCCAAATCATAGCGATAGTATAATTAGAGAAAAAAGGTTTGTTAAATGGTTAGATTCTATTAAAGAAGATGCATCTTCAATTTTTTTACTTGGAGATTTATTTGATTTTTGGTTTGAATATAAAAAGGTAGTTCCTAAAGGATTTATTAGAGTTTTGGGAAAGCTTGCTGAAATATCCGATTCAGGAATTCCAATATATTTCTTTGTTGGGAATCACGATATGTGGATGGATGGATATTTTGAAGAAGAATTAAATATTCAGGTATTTCATAGTCCTCAAAAATTTAGCATAAACAGTAAAAATTTTTTTATTGGGCACGGGGACGGATTAGGACCTGGTGACAAAGGATTTAAAAGAATGAAAAAAGTTTTTAAAAGTTCAATTTCTAAATTCTTTTTTAGTTGGCTTCATCCAGACTTTGGAGTAAGAATAGCTCAATATTTATCTACTAAGAATAAATTATTATCGGGTGTTGATGATATTGAGTATAAAGGAGAAGACAAAGAATGGCTAGTACAATATTGTAAGAAAATTTTAACTAAAGAAAAGTTTGACTTCTTTGTTTTTGGACATAGACACCTTCCGTTGGATATTAAAATTTCAGACTTTTCTAAATACATAAATTTGGGAGATTGGATTTCTTATTTTTCTTATGCCGTTTTTGATGGTACTAATCTGGAATTAAAATTTCACAAAGACAAGGCCTAGTAATTTATGATAGAGAAATCAGACTCAGCATTAGAAAAAACAATTCTTGTTGGAATAATCACATTAAACCAATCCAAAAAAGTACTAGAAGAGTATTTAGATGAATTAAGTTTTTTAACCTTCACTGCTGGAGGGGAAGTAATTAAAAGATTTACCCAGAAAATGGATTCTCCCGATCCAAAACTTTTTTTAGGGAAAGGAAAAATGGAAGAACTAGCCTCTTACATTAAAAGACAAGAAATAAATTCAGTAATTTTTGATGACGAACTTACCCCCGCACAACAATTAAATATTGAGAAATTTTTAAAATGTAAAATTATAGATAGAACAGGCCTAATTCTGGATAT
>Ga0115001_10001830_pt1 | contig 16372 bp, 13 predicted proteins | sample ArcticOcean_MG_C_12_FD_89869 | JGI IMG/M metagenome (GOLD analysis project Ga0115001, IMG submission 89869) | Marine microbial communities from western Arctic Ocean - ArcticOcean_MG_CB8_130 | ecosystem: Environmental > Aquatic > Marine > Oceanic | place: Arctic Ocean: Canada Basin | collected... | reverse complement strand
CTGTTCGGACCGATTACCACGACTGCTGTCCACACATCGTCCAATACGCGCCCAACAAATGGACTGACACTTTTTTTTACCGATCTCAGTACGAGAAAGCCTCCGTGTTGCTCTCGGACAACCGGTTCACCGAGGCGCTTCACGAGCTGGAGGAGCTGAAACAAGTAGCCCCCCGGGAAGCCTCCGTGTTCTTCCTGATGGGCCGCATTTACAAAAAACTCGGACTGAACGACCAAGCCATCACGAACTTCAGCACGGCGCTGGATTTGAAACCCGCGAGCGCCGACGTCAACTTAATTAAATCCGCGATTGAAAAACTGCACGTCCCGGATGACTCGGAGGACGAAGACCTTTAGGGTTTCGGGTTTTAACTGGCAGAACGAAATTTAAAGACAGTCAGTGCGACCGGTAGTTACCCTGGAACCTTGCAGTACGGCCGTAGTTTTACGAGAGAGATGCTTTTGTATGCACAACGCTTCCCTCGCTTCCCTAGATTGTATTTACCGAACCGAAACTTAACTCGCGGAGCTAATCCCGTTCCGAAATCGCGGTGAGGTGTTCTTCGATTTCCTTCTCCGTGAGTAACCGGAAGTGCTTGTTGTCGTTACTCACCACGCCAACCTCCAGCTCCTTGGCTTTCAGGTCCTCCCCTAAAACGGTCTGCAAACACCCGATCGCGGTTTGAACGGTTTCTTTCTGCGTGAAAACGTTCCCCGCGTTTTCGCCCTTCACTTTCTTTTCAAGAAAGTTTAAAGCTTCCTGTTCCTTAGCCCCCGCGCTGGTGGCTTTGTACCCAACGTAGTACCCTGCCGGGTCGTTTTTGAACAACTGCGGGCCTTTTTCCTCGTCAATCGCGACGAACATCAGCATCGCCGCCATGGGGCGCATGTACGCGTGCTGCGTGTACACCTGATACCAAACAAAGAAAGTGTCAGTCTTTCGTAACGTGTATGAGGGATTGGTATTACGTAAACAGTCAGGGTAACAGTCCGAGGGAATGCGCCCTTCTGGTCGTATTAGTCCCTTCTGGTGGAAGTATGGGCAACCAGTCAACGTCTTTTGATTTGGGAAACGCGCGCCCGGCCGTACCTGGAAATTATCCGCCATCCGGTTCGCCAGGTAATCCACCGGGATCTCGTACCCAAACTCGTGCCGGAACTCCGCGGCGGTGTGCCGCGCTTTCTGCACCACGTTGCGGATGTCGGCTGGGTTTAGGGTTTAGGGTTAGGGTTGTCCGTGCGCATTTGAATAGGAGGTGCGGGGTTAGGCACGTTCGGGAAAATAGGTACGGTGTCGAAAGATTAGGGTTGTCCACGTCGGTGGTCCATTCGCACTTACGTCCTTTTCCCGTCGCGCACAACCCGATGAACTTGGTGATCTTGAACATGTGCGTCACGTCGGAGGCGTCGACGAGCTTGTCCTGTTGTTTGTGGAGGTGGGGGTGGGTTAGGTTGAATAGGTTCGGGTTTAAGGAGGCGTCGAGAGATGAGATTTGCACACATTTTATTTTGACTTGCGTAAAAAAAGTCAGAACCTCTGAGATCCGATCGGGGAGACAGCCGAAGGTCACCCTCCACGTACCGGAATCTTCTTCTGCGTCACCACGCACACGCTGTCCTTGCCTCGCACGCCGATTGAGGTTATGCCCACTGATTTGATCGCCTTGAACGCGTACTCTGGGAGGGGTGAGGGGGGGTAGACGTAAAGACGTCAGTGAGGAAAGGATGACAGATGCGCGCAGTGGACTCGGCGCCCCGATCTGACACGGCTCACGGCGAGGCACGGCGATTCACAGGCAGTTCGCACGCACCGACTTGGTACAGACGACCCTCCGGGCTGAAGATGGTGATGTGGCGGTCATACCCGGCGCCGCTGCCGCGCGACATCGTGGAGGGGAGGGTCGATCGGGCGCGTCGACGAGTGCCCGATGAGATGTGCGAAAAGAGTTCAAAAAGCGAAAGACTGCGACATCGGCAAACTGAAGTTGACGGGTGACTGACGACTGACAAAGAGGTGAAACTTAAAGGATGAGGCGCACTTACGGAACGGTCAATAGATGCTCTCGTTGCTGTTACCTTCCATGTTATTTTATTCAACCGGTAGGGTACCTGGCCACCGCGGTTCACGGCCCAGTCACTTTTTCTGTGTTCCCCTCCTTCGATATCTCCCGCCCTCCGCAATCTCAAGCCTCAAAAACTTCCACAAATCCCAAAAACACCTCCCCAAACGCATTTTTTTTTTAAAACACGCACCCCGATCGGTCCACGACGTTGCAGTGCACGACGTCGGCGACGTGCGCGGACCAGTTCGCTACCGGCCCTACCGCGTTCGGGCCGGCGCCGTCGGGGTTGGTGCTGACGGACTGCGCCAGTATGCCGAGCCACGCTAACATGGCGAGGCGGCAGTGTTTTAACTCCTTGATCTTCAGGGTGTCCAGGTCCTCTTTGAACAGGTTGGCGGCTTTGCCTTCTGAGAAGTTCAGGGGGTCGAACCGCCCCGCGGGGTACACGGACCCCGCCACGACGTCGTCGAAGGGGTTCTCTAACAGACCCGTGCGGTACCCCTCCGCGCCCCCCATCAGGACGATTTCCAGGAAAATGATCCCCAGCAACGCGCCGTCGTAGGAGGCTTCGAATTTGTTGTTCAGGTACGAAATGCTGCAGTTATCGAACGTGCACTCCTCGCCCGCCATGAACCACGGCGTACCAACCAGGTTCTCCTGCGCCCACGCCCCGGTAACGCCCAGCATGGCGAACCGGCCGTGGATGATCTCCGCGCTGACGTTGTTCTTGTACTCGTCGTAGGTCAAAGAGGTGAGCGGGGAGGTGCGCTCGGTCATGGGGAACGTGCCCCATTCCTTTTTTTTTTGGGTAGGCGAAAAGTGTCAGTTTTGGGGGATTGAAAAAGGCTTGTGCGGGAGGTAACGGGGCAACGAGCCGCAGAGCCACCCAAAGGGAACGAAGTGCGCGAGACACGTTCGGGGGTTTCTGGGGACGAGTTCCGACACGGCGAAACCGCGTGTGCGCGCCAGTTACTTTAAAGCCACACGGAAACCAAAAACAAGCACACGCACCGGGTAGATGTCGATGTCCGACCTCCACTTGGAATCCTTCTTCAGCCCCACTCTGTCCTTGGTCATGCGCGCGAAAACCTTTAGGCCGGCGCGGGCCTTAGCGTCGCGCACGATGGGCTTGGCCCCGAGGCCGGTGGCCATGGCGGAGCGGAAGGAAATGGCGGACATTTGAAGTGTGGTGTGTGTGCGGGAATGGCGAGCCGGGGGTCGCGATCGCGCAAAAACGCCGCTTGGCGAAGCACTCACTGGCGGCCAAAAAGATCTCGAGGTGCCGAGGAGATTTTTTTGATTTGGTGCTGGCGCGAACCTCGACCCATTGGCACACGTGTCGAGACTGCGATTGCTAAGTGGTGGCTCCACAAAAACCGCGTGAAACTGCTGCAACGAAGTTTGCAAGTACCCTGATCGATGTGTGCTACGCCTGGTTGTTACCGTCGTTCGCCCCTACCAACACACACCGTGGTGCGCGTAAACACACACACACCGCTTCAAATGTCCGCCATTACCACTGTGCCGCGTACCGGGGTCGTCCGCGCGCGTCTCAACGTGCGCGTTCCCGGCACCGCGTCCGGATCGACGCGCGCGGCGACGGTTCGTCCCGCCGCCTCGGCTGGAAGGGATGAGCAAGCCACCGTCTCGCCCATCGCTCGCGTAGCGCTGGGTGTCGCCGCGTCACTGTGTGTGGCGCTTCCCGTCACCGCCTCAGCTCCGGTGGGCCTCTCCGTGGATGAGCAAATCGCGGCGCAAGTCACCATGTACGACGGCATGGCCGCGTCGTGCAAAAACGAAGCGTGCAGAACCACCACAAAGCAATGGGCGGACGCTTCTATTAAAAAGATCCAGAAAAAGAACGGCATCGTGACCGCGAAGCCCAAGACGAGCTACCCGGCCCCGAAGAAAGCGCCCTCGCCAATCGTGGTCGCTGCGGCGGTGGCGGAACCTGTCGTGGAAGCCGCGGCGCCGAAAGCGGAAATCGCGACGGCGGGGGACGCCAAGGCGGACGCCAAGGCGCGCCTCGCCGAGCGCCAAGCCGCGAGCGCGCGCGACGCGGAGCAGCAGGCCGCGGCACAGGCCGCGAAGGCGGCTTCCGCGAAGGCTGCTGCGGAACAAGCCGCTGCTGAGAAAGCGTCTGCGATCAAGGCCAAAGCTGCTGAGGCGGAAGCGGCGAAGGCGGCGAAGGAAGCGGCGAAGGCGGCGCCCGCGCCCGCCGCGAAGCCCGCCCCATCGCCCGCCAAAAAGGCGGAACAGCCCAAGAAGCAAGCGCCCAAGAAACACACGCCGGAGAGCAAGGGCGTCACTTCCTTCGACGCCGTGCTCGGCGACGCCGTGGTGCTCGCGCTTTTTGGAGCTGCCGGCGTCGCGCTCGCAAAGCCGAGCGTCAAGGACAAGGCGTTTGAGGGCGACGTCTCTGGGGCGCTTGAAGAGGCGAAAACGTTAGTGACCGGCACGGAGGGCGTGGTGGGCAAAGCCGCGGCTGCTGGTGTTGTTGTCGCCGTAGACGCAGCGGCGCACCTGCCCGTGTTAGGGTTCCTCACACCAGGCCCCCTTGAATACATCGGCGCGTGCGCGGCGACTCTTTTGCTGGCGCGCTACGTCGTGACGAAGGATGCGACGATTGACGAGGACCTCGCCGGTTTCGGTAAAAAACTTCCCCAGGACATCCCCGCCCCTGACGACCTCGTCTCGCCGACCACGGCGGTGTTTGGAAAGCTCTCCAAATTCGCCACCGAATTCGACTTCGAGTCTGTCAAAGGCGACACGATTGAGTGGTTCAACGGTTTGGAGGACCCGGTGGAAACAATCGCGCCCCCCGCCGCGGCGCTTTTCGTGGCGAACCTACTCGTGTACGCCGCGCATGTCCCGGTTATAAACCTCGCGGCGCCGAGAGCGCTGGAACTCGCAGGCGTCGCCGTTTTAATCGCCGCGGTGGAGACGTACGGAAACACATCCGCGAAGTTCACGGAAGACGTGGGAAGGTACGCGGTAAGGGGGGGGGACGCGATCAAACAACTCATCGAGAAGTAACGAACCAGCGGTAGCGAACGCCAGTGTTGAAAACGTCTTGTTTCGTTTTTTTACGTAAAAATCCAACACGCGTTTGCACCAGAAGTACGTCTTCATTCACCTCTGTTTGCGCGGCGAATCGTGGACGCGCGGTGGCTGGCGCGCGGTCGGCCGGAGAACCCGGCACCGGAACGCACACGGGTTTGTGCTATGGAATTTTTACAAAACACAACCACAACTACCGCGGACTCCACGCGCAGAAGCTCCCTTCGCACACCACGATTGGCGGTTCGGTGGGCACCTCCACGAAGGCCAGCGCGCGCGGGTCATCTGTCTGTTGCTGCGTCGTCGTCGGCGCGCCTTCGTGCGGGTCCCCGTTTGGGAACCCCTCACCCCCTGTTGTTTCCCTCCAAACCCGCGTTTCAGGAAACCACTGGATCTCAATCTCCTCCGTCACGAAGCCTCCTCCGGCGCCTCCGTTTTCGTGGCCGCCCGCGATCTCCCTTCGCACCGGGTACGCCACTTTCGTCTCCGTGGGGTTCCACATCGTGTTCGCCTGCGTGTACTGTTCGAAAATAGACAAGCAGTCGTTCACGAACGCGGTGGACGGGGTGTGCCACCGGCCTATTGATACGGCGCCTATCGTCGCGAACGCATTGTTTTCGTTTTCGTTTTCTTGCGACTGACTATCCACTAGCCACTCCCCGGGCGGGTCCCACACCGCCCAGGCGTACTTCGGGACGATGTGCGACACAGTGGCGACGTGCGTTACCAGCAGAATCAGTAGACGTCTTCCCGACGCGCTCCACTGCATCGCCGCGACGTGAAGCAGCACCGAGGTCCCCCCCGCGACGTCCGAGTTCGGCGTACCAACCGGGTCCACCGCGCCCGCGCCGAAACCGACGGTCTGCAGGTTCAGCACCGCGAACGCGCTCGGCGAACACCCCGCGTTTCGCTCGGTGTCCCCCACGCACCGCCGGGCCCATAACCCGCCGTCGTCGCTCCAGCACACAATACGGCCGCCAGGACTGAGATTGGGAAAAGAAAGTGGTTAACGTCTTTCGGACCGCGCGGCCTGCTCATTTAGTCACCCGTAATCGGGCCGGACACGGTGTGGCGGATTTGGGAAAGCCCGCAAGGCCGTACCTGGCGCTCGCCACCACGGGAACCACCGCGTGCAGTTCCTGGTATGTCGCGGGCGGCGCGAGTTCGGTGATTATTCTTTTGCGCAACGCGGCGCTTGAAAAAAGAGCCTTGCTTTTCTTCGCCACCAAATCAGCGGCGGCGCGCGCGTCACCCGTGGCGCCTTTTAGTTCGCTGGGAATGGGAAGCCCGAGGGCTTTCCGCCGTTTCGTTTCTCGGCGATCCGCGAAAGACCCTTGTACGATTAACGCCGAAAGTGTCAGTCGGTCGTGATGTGTATATCCGGGATTGGTATCACGTAAACAGGGAACCCGTAATCCAGCGGAACAGTTGGGGTAATGGGCAGAGGTAATAACCGTCCCTTCGTCAGGACGAGTATGCGCGAAGGCGGTGTGTGGTGATTGGGAAAGCCCCGCACCTCGCAACTCCGCCGGACCGGGCGTGGCGAGCGCGGGTACGAGCGCGAGAAACGTGCTGGGGGGAACCGCGTTTTGAAACGACGCGGGGACCAACCAGTGGCCGTCGGGGTTCGTGGGTTGCGTTTCTAGTTGTGTGCGTTTCAGTAACCCAACACCGCCCCCAACGTCGGAGAGGTCCAACGGAACCCGGAACCCGGAGTCGCTCCCCGCGAACCGCGCCGCCACAACAGACGCGGGTTTGATCCACTGCACGATGTGCAGCAAACCCTCCACCTGCGCGTGGTGTAGGGTGTCGTGCCTGGTGGTGCCCGCGGACCGTTCCACGGTCCCGGAACCGGGACCGTGCACATTTCCCCGGTCTATCTCCGTGGCAAAGGGCGGGATCCCAAACGTTTCAAGGGGAACGAATCGCCGAGGGGGGCTGTGGCCGCCGCGGTGTCTGTCCACGAAGCAGGTTTCGCGCGCGCGGTGCTCCGTACCTGTGATTGTAAAAAAAAAGTGTCAGTCTTGTATGGGCAAACGTGGAGGCGGGATTTGGTGAAACACAAACGCACCCACTCCGGTCAACTTGTCACCTGCAATTCGTCCAGAATCGCCCCCCTTGGGCTTAGTGGTGAGCCGCGCGCGCTTGATCGCTCGTTGGTCGCCTCCGAAAATGGTGCGCGCGACGAAACCCCGGGCCCGAGACGCGCCGCCTCGGCGTCTGCTCGCCGCGGCGCTCGCCGACCCGCGCCCGACGCCGCCACCCACGAACCCGGCGCACCAGCCCATTCCCCTCACAACGGAATCCAAACCAACCCGAACCCCGCTCCGCGCGAAGTCACCCCCCACGCGCCACCAAAGACTCGTTCCCAAGGAAGTCACCTCTTGGTGGGAGTCGTCGTCTTCCCGGGGCGAGGGATTCGGGTTCCCTCGCGTTTGCGACTGGTGCGCCGCGGACGTCCCGGCTCGGAACGGAAACAACCCGCTCCACCCGAAACCGTTCCCTGTTTGCTTGGTACCAGCCGTTTTCATCACCCGCGTCCCCACGGAGACGTGCGGGGACGTTAGGTCCGAGTCCGAGTCCGAGACGGCGGCGTCGTGAAGTTCGTCGCTTGAATGTCTAGAACGGTTTCGTCGCGTCACCGGCGCGAGCTTCGCGACTTGCGTCCCGTCAAGCAGCGCCAGGATGTCCCGGGACCTTGGGGCGTAACAAAACGACAACTCTCTTGACGCTTTCAGGAGCTTGACGTTTTCGACCGCCGCATTTGACATCGCGTGGCTTTGTTCCCTCGCGCCGCCGCTCGCGCCGCCGTAAAGCGAAAACAGCGAAACCGCGCAGTCCAGCTCGTGCAGCGCAATTTCCCGGCCCCGGCGCTGCACGCTCATCACCGCCAGCCGTGTGCCTGACGGGTCGAACGCGAGAAACACGGGGTTCGCCACGGGTAACGACAGCTCGTTCAACGGCGCCAAAGAGGGTTTCTTTTTGGGTTTGGGTCTGGGAAGGTCCGTGACGTGTTTTCGTTTTTCGCCGCGTTTACTTTTGCGCGTCGCGTCGGCGTCGTTTGGCAGCGCGAAATCGCCCACGGATTGCGAACCGTCATCTTCTTCAACAGCGCCTTCCATGAACGTGCTCGCGCCCACCGCGTACCCGGCCGCGGTGGAGTCCTCGTCCCCCGTGGGTCCCAAACCGAACCGCGAACTGCGCCGGCGGTCTCTTTGCGTTTCTTTGCGTCTGTTTTTCAACCCGCGCTCGCGGAGCGTGACGGGCGGCGCTGCGATTAAAATCTTGCACCCCTCCGGCGCGTCCTGTACCACCGCTAACAGCTCACCCCGCGGGCTCCAGGTCAGCAAACTAGGCACCAGCGTGCTCCCCGGAACGGACCCGGACGTTTCGTGTATCACGTACGACGCGCCGCCGCCCGCGACCGGGTCGCACGTCAACACCCGGTGTTGATCCGCAACCGCTATTCTGTCCACGCCGTTTTCGCAGTGACCCAGCACGTGCCTTCTCCACGCGTACAGACGGCGCCAACTGAAGTCCTTGGTAACAAGGTCCTCCCTCACCAAACTGCTGTGCGGCTCCTGCGCCCTCGCCAGCGCGCACCACACCCGCGCGGGTTTCACGACGTCTCGCATGCGACGGCACGTCATCCCGAGCTTCGCGGCGGATGGGCCGTCCAACAAAGACACGATGTCATTCACCAGGGCTTTGGGAAGGGACGCGAAGTGACCGTCGGCGTCACTCGCCGCGGCGCGCGCGGGGGGAGGCACGAGTTTAGGGGTTTTCCCAGCATCCACGGACGCGAACAGGTGGACTCCGCGACGCATTGTTTGTTTTTTTCTTTTAGTTCCCGGGGCGCGCGCGCCAAACAAAAATGTGGCCCACCCCGGATCTCACGTGGGCAACCTGTACCGTGTGTCCCGCCACGACCGCACCCGCACCACACGCGGGTCGTCGACCACTCCTACACGTGCACCAAAGCCGGAGAACACGCGAGGTGGCCGTGCGCGCGACCGGTCGTTGTGCCGCTTGCACTACGACTTACCGGCACTTTAGTTTCCGGGTTGACGTTCCGTTCCACTGCTAACTGCAGGACAATCTGTGGTAGACGACAACGCGTTTTGTGACGAGAATTTGACGACGTTTTGTGGATGATGCGAGTTGAGCTTCTGGATGAAAACGCGCTCCGTGTTTAACGGTGTCGTTGCATGCATCACAACAAAGTCTGGTCGAGGCGACGAACACTGAGTCCGTGCCGCCAATTATCAAAGTATATCGGAAGTGACTTCCATCACGTCTCGTAGTATATCAGTAAAGTAGTACCGTCTACTCGGCTCCCCCGACACTCCCACTCATTTCACCCCCCGGCGCCAGCTCCAGCGCGTCGTACTGCAGGTTGAAGTTATCTTTCCGGACGCGTTCCCAGGTTTGCACGTCGAAGATCCAGAACGACCCGCGTTCGCCGACGGAAGTTTTCGTCACCGGGTCCGACCCGGCCACCCGCGTGAGCCACGCTTTCAGTTCTTTGTGAAACCCCCACCCGCGCTTCGTGAGCTCGTCGGCGGCGAACAACCGCGTCTCGTCACCGGGTGAGCTGTAAAACACGTAAAACAGCGTCTCCGGGGTGAACTTTGCAAACGCACCTGGCGAGGCTCTTTTGGTGTGCACGGCGTAACAAGCGGGAAGCGCCAGCTCGAGTTCGTGCCGCGGCGGCGCGTCGCTCCACGGCGACCCGAAGGTTTTGTAAAGCGGGTCGGGCGAGTTTAAGTTCAGCCCTAACGTGGTTAAATCCGTACCCAGCGCGAGGGTTGTTAAATCCGGATCCGACATGCGAATCACGGAAAGCAACCCTAACAAACCGAACCGGTCCACGTCCGGACCCGGGGTGGTGGCCGTTCCACCCGTTTGCCCAGACACGGCAGCCCCGGCGCCGACACCGACCGAATCGTAACCGCCGCCGCCGTACCCAGCGCCGCCCGTTTGCGATCCCTGGTATGCAGACCCAAACGAGGAGGGCCCTCCTTTTTGCGCGAGGGATCCGCCGTTCGCCGAGCCCAGGGAAGGGAACCCCCCATGACCCCCCCCCAATGTGCCTCTGCCGCCGCCGCCGGAACCCATGGGCGGGAAGTTCGCGCTTTGCAGCGACGACGCCAGATTTTTGCCCGGCGCGTTTCCCTGGCCGCCCGTCGCCCCCCCGCCCCCGCCCGGCCCCCCACCACCAAGCGCGGGGAAGTCCTCGTTCTGCATGGTGAACTCCGGGTGCGGTTTTTGTAACACGCCACCCAACACCCCGTACCCGTCCGCGCTGCCCATGCCGTCCATGCCTCCGAACAACCCGCCGCCCGCGATCTGCGCGCCGCTCTGGGCCATCCCCATGCCGCCCATCCCAAACCCGCCGTGACTAATTGCCCCTACGCCGGCCATCCCTCCGCCTGCGAAGCCGCCACCACCCATGCCTCCGCGTCCCTGCATGCCCTGCCCGCCCAGGCTCGGGAAGTCGTTCAAGTCGAACCCGGGCGGGGCCCCGGCGGCGTTCATCCCCCCGGCGGCGCCGCCCCCCAAAACGTTTGCGCCGCTCATCCCCGCCGGGAAGCCGCCGCCCCCCCCCCCGAAGCTCGCGAGGTTCGCCCCCGCGTGCCCGGGCGTACCTCCGTGCGTCTGCTTGTTGATCATCGCAAACAGCCCGTCGTTCCCGGCGCCGGCGCTCGCCTGCATTCCGTTTACACTCACCCTTTGTTCAGGCCGCGGGAAAGCCTGGCCGGGCGGCGGCGCTGAGCCCGGGCTCCCCATCGACCCGGCGTTCTGCGCGAGTGCGCGAGTCGCGCCCGCCATCTGAACGCCGCCGCTCGCCTGGCGCGTCAGGCCGGGAGGCGCGCCGCCGCCCGTTGCCCGTCCGTTTCTGCCGTCCAAAGACAAACGCTGGCCTTCAAGGCCATGGCGAGCCGGGCCGTTCATCGTGTGAACGCCGCCACTGAACGGGCTCTGCGTCGCGGCGCCGGCGCCGGCGCCCATCTGGTTTGAAAAGCCGCCCGCGCCGCCCGCGCCGCGCAACGGAGGCCCCACGCCGTACTGCCCTCCGCCCGTTCCGGACTGGTTCATGCTTCCCGGGAAGCCCTGGCCGCCGCCATCGCCGCCGTGACCGCCACCGAACGTGTTCTGCCCGTTCAACATTTAAGTAGTGTAGTGCGTTCCCTCGTTCGTGGTCCTCGCGCGCGCCCTGGCCTGTTTGTTTTTATTTTTTTCAGAAGATTTATCGAGCAAGGATCGGACTCGATCCCTCAGCCATCACCGGGGGGGGCCGTCTGTGGAACTCTCTGCGAAATGTTGGGGGTTCGGGGTAGGTCAGCGCATGGGGGCGGGCATCCGGTCGTGAGGTGAAAACCCGAGTCCGTAGCGGTGGCGCGTGTGCGTGACGAGCGATCACCTCGTTGGATGGTGCCTCGTGGCGTTCTTTTCCCTCGCCACCCCCGCGCGCGCGGTGGCGTGCTCGCGACTCCCTTGACCCCCTGCACCCACAGAGCCACGACGTTAGTTTCCTACGCACGTCCGCCACAAACCCTCGGTGAACATCCAAACGCGTTCCCGAACTCGCACCGGTGATCAAACCGGTTCGCCGGGTCGCCTTTCCGACGACGCGATTTGAGGTGTTCGCCGCTCTGTTCTCGAGTGCGTGCAAAAAAACAAGCGCCAATGCTGTCCGGATTCGGGCACGCACCTGCGCCACCCACGAGTCTATGGACAAGACGAACCCGGCCCGGATCCGTAACCTCACGACGAAGTCAACTAAGTCGACCAAGCCGGTGTACTGCGCTCGACCGCGCGGTGTGTGTGCCCCCCGCGGGCATGGGCAAGCTGACATGAAGCTTGAAAACCCAGAGTGGCGCGCGCGAAGTTTTCCATTCAAGCGGCAGCACGAAAAGCGGCACTCCAGACTCGATCTGGGTGAAAACAGTTACCCGGCTCGCCTCCCCTGGAGACTCAGTCCCGAACGCCCCGCCTTTCCTTCCGTGGATTTCCGGCACCTTCGGCGCACACACCGTGTATCGCCCGGTACAGACGCCTGCCGAAAAGCGAAAAGCGATGCCCGCCCCCAAGGACCCGGACCATTGCGTGGACACCCTGGATCGTCTGGTTAGGATAGTTCGCGCCGACGCGCTTGCGGCACGGCAGCTCGCCGTGCGCGCCGCGTTCGTGGGCGCGCTCGCGTCCACCACCCCCGCCATCGTCCGGAACCCGGGGGAAAAGCACGTGTGGACCCCTTCTGAGTTGGCCGCATTAGCGAGGGCCACAACCGCGCGTTTGAGGTCCAAGCACGAACTTCATTGCGTGGTGGGGACAAGTGACTTTTCGGTGAACGTGAGCTACCAAAAGAAATCGCTCGTGTACCTGCGGGCGGATACAAACCCGCCGTTGCGCGTGCTGACGTACGCCTCAACGCAAGCACCGAAAGAGTTGGTGCTTCCACACGCCGATGATGTTGTGACTGACAAAAAGCACCGAGAAAGCACAAAACACAGCGCGCGCGTCGTGCACGGCGAGTACGATTGGCTTCCAATTCGCAAAGAAAAAAAAGAAAACACCAGCGTTCTCGAGCGTCGCGCGTGTGCGGCGTTAGACGACGACGACTCTCCGGACGAATCCCTTCCCACACAAAAGAAACCAGCTCCAGAGCAACTCGCGGTTGCTCGCGCTTCCCGGCTTCGCCAGGCGTTGGTTTCGGAGTTCGGCCATCACTGGCACGTAGTCTCGGATTCGTACCTAAACCCGGTTGGCGCGGCGCCGGGCAAAGAAACGAAACTTCTGCTCGTTTTGGAAAAGCAAAAAGTTCGCTACGTCGCGTGGCAGCACGCCGCGTGCCCGTTGAGTGTTCTTCAAAGCCTCGGTGTTGTTTTCGGCAGCACCGACGGCCCTTCCCTGACACTAGCGCGAAGGACGTTCCTCGGGGTCGTCGCCGCGTACACGATGTGGTACGCGCGCATGTGCGACGAAACCTCCGCCGAGGTCGGGTGGCACGGAAAAATAAATGCTGAACTTGCGTCAAAAGGCGTTTTGGCGCGCGCGGAACGCCCGTTGACGCGACAGCTTTGTTACGCGGCACCTCGGTTGGCGCCGTTCGCGCTCCTCGCACTTACTGCGATGGGGGGGAACTACGCGTTGTCAATGGCGCGACGCATCGCGGGGGCGCGGGTCACGGGGGCGAAGAGGCGAGGGAAGCGGAAAGCGGCGTAGATTTAGCGCCGGTGATGATAACGGTTTGGAAACGAATCGAGCTCCACCGAATCTTCTTCCTTTTCTCCTGCCAGTGCTGAGCTGTCTCCGACAGAACAGTGCGCACGCTTGTCTTCGTCGCGTCTCTGTCCCAAACCTCGGTCCGATGGCGTCCTCCATTGTCACCGCGCGCGGGCCACTGGCACGCACAAGCCCCGGCCCGAAATCGTTCCGAGCCTGCCGAAATCTCGCGCGCGCCCCCCGGCTCCGGTTCTTCCCGTCCGCGGCGATCGACCCAACGCGGGATACGATCGTGGTGTTCGGGTGCAAGGAAAGGACGGCGCAGTGCGCGGTGGACCAGCTGAGTAAAAACACTCGGTCAGCGGGTACCACGATAACGGTGTGTTTACCCCACTCCAGCTACGTAGGCGTGAAGAACCCGTTCAACGCGATGGCGAGTGAGTTGTTGTTCGCGGACAAGGTGACGATCGAGTGTTTGTCGGATTTGGATTGCGTGGACGCTGTTGACCAGTCGACGACGGCGTACGCCGACGTCCTGGCCGAAGCCACCGGGGTCATCATTGCTAATGAATACGCACCGGACGCGCTGGCGGAAACGGTGGAGTTGCTTGCACGAATAAAAGCGGGGAAGGTTCCCAGGCTAAGGCGCGTGGTGTTCCTGTCGCACATCGGTGCGTATTTCCCACCCAACACGTTCCACTGACTGATTGCCCATACGAGACTGACACTTTCTGTTTTACAATCAGGCGTGGAGCGCCGAACTTTGGACCCGTACAAAACGCTGAATCGAAAAACCAAAATAGGCACGGGGGTTATTGGCAGGACTCCCACGGACGGGGGCGCACCTCTTGACAAGTGGTTCACCGCGGAGAACTTGTTACGAGTGGGGGCTGGTGACGTTCCAATAAACGATGACGGTTCGTATCCAGCCGGCGTCTCGGCGGAAACCGTGTCGCGAAAAGACTGGACGAAAAACGAGTGGACGTACACCGTGATTCGCGTTGGGGATTTGCGCGGCAACGGCCCCACGTCCGTGGTGTTCGGGGACGCCATGCTGACGCTAGTGGACAACGCCTTCGACGTGCGGATGCAGGACATCACGATGGAGCGGGGGGACCGATTCGACGGGTTCACCAAACGGCTCAGCGTCGCCGTGGTTATGAACCGCATGTTAACCTCGACGCAAAACCGGGTTTTGAACAAAACGTTTTCCTGCATCAGGTACGTGTTGCGCGTTTCCCGAATCCTGTCATGTACTGTTTTACCTCTAACGCGCCGTTTGACTGTTCAGACCGATGGCCGGTGACTGTTGACCAGACCATCGTCCAACACGCGCCCAACAAATGGACTGACACTTTGTTTTATTGGTATAAGCACCGGCCCGGTGGACCGGGAACGGCGGAAAGGCTGGGACGTGGCGAAAGGAAGGAGCCCGCCTCCCCTGGAGGACAAGGTGGTGGATGAGGAAATCGCGCCCAAGGAAGAGGAAAGCGGGGAGACGGAAGGCGCGGCCGCGCCCGTGCCGACGTGATTGCGTCGTGTGCGAGTGATTGATCGAAATTGATTGATTGAACTCTCGCTATTCTGGTATACTCAACGCCCTAAAACTATGCTGCATACCTTGTCGGTACAACTTAGCCTCCCTCCAAAGCTAACAGAAGCCTTTCCTCCTCCTCGGGACCTTCACTCACGTCTATCCCGTTGGTTGTCACGTCTTTCTCGTCTTTCTCGTCCCCGCACCACCCGGACACTTCCTTTAGTAGCAAAAAAGACCAGTAGCCGTACAGAATCGTGACCCCGGCCAACGCGAAGCACCCGGCGAACCACCGCAGGTCGGTGAAGTGTTCGGGTTTTTCAAACGTCGGTTCCCGCAAGGTAACGCTTTTTTTGTGAAAGAAAAGTGTCAGTCTTGTATGGGCAAACAGTGTCAGGATTTGGGGAAATGCAAGACGCACCTTTCGTGGAAGTAAAGCTCCCCACCCGCCCACAACGTCTGGGATATCGCCCACAACAACAGACAGAAGTAGTTCACCCACTCCACGTTTTCGTTTGTCTCGAAAACCGCGGCGCACAGGAAATCGAAGTGCAGGAGTAACAAAAGACAGGAACAAAACGTCCAGCTGGTTTTCGCGAGGAACCGCGCGGCGGCGTCGTGCTCAGACTCGGCGACGCAGAACTTGGTGTAGAATATCCAGCTGAAATCTTTGACGATCCAGACCATGATTGCGATGGATTCGTAGTCGTCCCAGGTTTTGAAGTACGAAGGCATTCGGGGTAACACCCCGGTCATCTCGAGCGCGCCGACGTGCTCATCGGTGTCGCCCGGATTGTTTTGCGTTTTTTCAGTCTGTGTGTCTGTTTTCTCCACATCCACCGCGCCGTACCCTTTGTCCCTAGGCACCCCGCCCACGGAAGAGTTTACGGCGCTGGCTTCGCTGCTAACTTGCGACCCGGTTTCGCTGCCTCCCCAACTGTTGAGGGAAAAAACCGAGCTCCCTCCAACACCGTGCGACCCGTTCAAACTCATCCGCCGCGTGTGTTTCGCCACCAGCGCCGCGGTCAACGGGTTCTGTACCCAGTCCCTCTCGAACCGTGGCGTGTGCCTTAGGTAGGTGAAGTACGTCACCTCCACGAGGAGCGCCGAGGAGAAGAGAAACAACGAGAGTAGCTTAAATGCCATCCAGTCTTCTTTGTCCGCGCCCGGGCCTCTGAAGTGTGACGTAGCACGCACCCGCGCCTGCCCGAACTCCATCCAAAGCCAGCTCACGTTCCCGCTCGCCCAAAGCATCACCGCCGCACAATGCGTCAACTCGTGCGGCGAGTGGCTCCCGACGCCGAGCTTGTACAGCACGGAGACGAACACCAGAATCGCGGCAACAACACCGATTTCCTCCTCCTGGCACCACGCGTAGTCCACTAAAAGCCACGCCGCGATGGCCCATTTATCCGCGCCTCTGCCGCGTGATGCGTATTGTTTTACGTGCGAGATTCCACTCGTCGCGCGCTCCAACACCGACCTTT
>Ga0115001_10001827_pt1 | contig 16387 bp, 18 predicted proteins | sample ArcticOcean_MG_C_12_FD_89869 | JGI IMG/M metagenome (GOLD analysis project Ga0115001, IMG submission 89869) | Marine microbial communities from western Arctic Ocean - ArcticOcean_MG_CB8_130 | ecosystem: Environmental > Aquatic > Marine > Oceanic | place: Arctic Ocean: Canada Basin | collected... | reverse complement strand
TTTATCTAAAGTAAAAGTTGATAACGATGATCAAAGAGTAGGTGTTGAAATAGTTAGAAAAGCTCTATCTGCTCCTTTAAAGCAAATAGCTCAAAATGCTGGTCATGATGGTGCTGTAATTGCCGGTAAAATCTCTGAAAGCAAAGATACAACTTATGGTTTTGATGCTCAAAGCGGCAAGTTTTGTGATTTAGTTAAAGCTGGAATTATTGATCCAACTAAAGTAGTTAGAACGGCATTGATTGATGCTGCGTCTGTTGCAGGACTTCTTACTACAACAGAAGTAATGATTACAGATAAGCCTGATGATAAGTCTAGTGGCGGCGGAATGCCTGATATGGGCGGCATGGGCGGCATGGGCGGCATGCCAGGAATGATGTAATAAAATAATAAAAATAATTAAATTTAAAAAAACTCGTTTCTGATTTTAATCAGAGCGAGTTTTTTTATTTTAATATTCTTATTATAGAATAAGTTAGATTTATGAATTATAAACTAGAAGAGTTCTCACATTTTTTTTATGACTTTGATGGTGTAATGACTGATAATACATTTTTACAAGACGAGAATGGTATAGAAAGTGTAAGGCTAAATAGAGCTGATGGATTTGCTATAGATTTTTTTAAAAAAAAAATGATTAAACAAATTATATTAAGTACTGAAAAAAATAAAATTGTTCTAAAAAGATCTAAAAAATTAAATATTGATTGCTTTTATGGAGTAGGTGATAAAAAAATTTTTTTAGAAAAATTTATTAAGGAAAATAATAATATAAAAAAAATATGCTATGTAGGAAATGATTTAAATGATCTATATGCAATGAAATTATGTCATCTTAAAATATGTCCTTTTGACTCTGTCGTCGAGATTAAAAATATTTCCGATTATATAACTAAACAAAAAGGTGGTGCAGGAGTTATAAGAGATTTGATGGATATATTTAAATGAATAAATACTTAAAAAATTATTTTTATAATACTATAAGTATTTATGAAAATTTTATAGAAGAACCAGCTACATTAGTTTTATTAAAAAATTTTGAAAAAAAAATTATTAAAACTAAAAATAATAACAAAACATTTATTTTTGGCGGTAATGGTGGAAGTTATGCGGATGCACTTCATTTTTCAGCAGAATTGACCGGAAGTTTAATTAATAGAACTAGACAGCCGATAAAATCTTTTGTTTTAGGTGCTAATGCTTCATCATTAACAGCTATTTCAAATGACTATAGTTATAAGACTGCACTTGCAAGAGAGATTTACCCTTATTCTAAAAAAGATTTTTTATTAATTCTTTTTTCTACAAGTGGTAGGTCTGAAAATGTTTTAAAATTAATAGAAAGCTCTTCTATTGATAAAACCAATACTTTTATATTTACTGGCAATAATTTTAGTAAAGATTTAAATAAAATTAATATATTTTCTTTTAATTCAAATCAAACCTCACACATACAAGAATGCTATAAAATATTTCTTCATTCTGTTTTAATTAAAAATAATTTTTAAAGATGTATTTTTAATATATAAATGCATAATAAAAATATGAATATTTTCATTTCAGCTGAAATAGGCATTAATCATAATGGTGATTTAGATATATGTAAAAAATTAATTGATATAGCTAAGGATTCTGGATGTGATGCAGTCAAGTTTCAAAAAAGAGATATTGATACTGTTTATGATTCAAAATTACTTGATTCTTCCAGAGAAAGTCCTTGGGGCAATACTCAAAGAGATCAAAAAGTTGGATTAGAATTTGGACTAGATGAATATTCAGAAATTGATTCTTACTGTAAGCATAAAAATATTGAATGGTACGCTTCAGCCTGGGATTTAATAAGTTTAGAATTTCTTAAAAATTTTAATTCTAAATATAATAAAATAGCTTCAGCAATGTTAACTTCTGAAAAGTTTTTAAATTCAGTTGCAGATGAAAAAAAACATACTTTTATTTCTACTGGCATGTCAAATTTTAAAGAAATTGATGCTGCTATAAGCATTTTTAAAGAAAAAAAATGCTCTTATGAACTTATGCATACAGTTTCAACTTACCCAATGGATCCTTCTGATGCTAACCTTAATGTAATAAATACTTTGAAAGATAGATATAAGTGTAAAGTGGGTTATAGTGGTCATGAAACAGGAGTTGCGATATCTTGTGCGGCTGCTGCTTTTGGTATTTCTTCCCTTGAACGTCACATAACCTTAGATAGATCAATGTATGGAAGTGATCAATCAGCCTCATTAGAACCCAGAGGTTTAAGAGAGCTAATTGGATCTGTTAGAAAAATTGAAAAATCACTTGGTGACGGTGTTAAGAGAATTTTACCTTCAGAAGAAAAAGTATCTGAAAAATTAAGATCTCATATAAGAAATATATGAAGTAATAAAACTCGTATACCAAACATTTCAGTAAACAATTATATTTTAATTATATTAATAATTGATAAATAAATGTTAAAAAAGTTATATTAAATTAGAATATTTAAAATTATAGGAGTATAAATAAATCATGTCAGGTCCAGGTAAGCTTTTTTTAGGCAAAGAAGAAAAATCACTATTAATTAGTATTATTGAATCAGGCCATTTATTTAGATATGGAGATGATAAAGACAAGAATTTCAAAAAAACAGTCTACACACTTGAAAAAAAATTTTCAAAGTTCATAAATAATAAATACTCAGTAGCCACAGTTAGTGGGACTATGGCTTTATTTTTTCCTTTTTTAAAAATAAATAGATACAAAATTGAAGAAATTTAAATATGCAATAATAAATTTATTTATTTATATTTTCCAAGCAATTTTTATTAAATACTTGTATGCAAGAAAAAACCAAATACTTAGTTCATGTTCAATTTGTTTAAGTAAAAATATTAATTTTTTTTATTCTTACAAATATAAGTACACTGTAATTAAGATTTCAAGATGTAATAATTGTAATTATATTTTTCAAAATCCAAGACTTAGTGATAGAGGTTTATTAACTTTTTATAAGTTAGTATACAGGCCATTTAAATCTAAAACTTCATATTCCTCAATGTTTATGAGAGAAAAGAGAAGAGGTGAATATATATATGCATTTATTTGTGAATTTATAAATGACAAAAAAATAAATGTATTAGAATTTGGATGTGGATCTGGAGGCATACTTGATACTTTAAAGAATAAAACTAAGTCTGAAGTAATAGGTATCGACTTAGATAAACAAGCAGTAAGTTTTGGTAAACAAAAAGGAATCAATCTTTTATCTGTTGATTTAGATAATTTAAAAGATAATAAATTTGATTTAATAATAGCTTCTCATGTCATGGAGCATTTAGATAATCCACAAGTTACTTTAGGCAAGTTAGCTGAGCTTTTAAATGATGGTGGTTATATTTATATAGAAGTCCCAGGTGTAGAAAATAAAAAAGTAATAGAATCAAATTATTCAATACAGCCTGGCCATTTGAGTTATTTTAATTTAGATATTATTTTAAAAATTTCTAATAAGATTAATCTTAATAGTGTAAAATCAAATAATAAAATTCAAGTTCTACTTAAAAAGACTTAACTTAATATTCTTTTATAAATCTTATAAGCTAATTTATAAATCCCTAAAAATGACAAAAGAGATACAGTAAAATTTTTAATTTTTAACTTTGAATATAGATTTTTTTTTAATGGATTTTTAGGTATTAAATCATAAGAACTAGTACCATTAAGATTATTATAAGAAAAAAAATATAAAAAATTCTTCATGACATAATTAATTGCAAGTTCATTTGCATGTCCTTTAGAATTTAAATATTCATTTCTATAAGAAGAATAGAGAACTAATTCATAGCTATGAAAATAATAGATATTATTATATTCATTACTGTTAATTATTTCACCTATAGCTGATCTTAGTATTGACTTACTTTGACTGGTAGAGTATGTAATATCTTTATCTGAGCAGGTAAAATTCATCATGTTTGGTGAAACTGTGAAAATTATATTCCTATTAGGAAGATATTTATTTATTAAATGAATTTGTTTAATAATTGAATTCTTTACTTTTTCAAAAGTTAAAATTTCAAAATTAAATGCATCTTTCTTTAAATCATTAAATAATTCTGGATAAGGAATTGTAAGGCAAGTTTTATTCGATCTTAAATTCTTCCAAGTTTCAATACCTCCTAAGGTTATAATGATTGTGTCAGCTAAATTTATTTCTTCTAAAGCAATTTTTCTAATATTAGATGCATATTTTTCGGCTAATTTAAAAGTACTAAATCTTAAAGACGGCTTTCTAACTGTATTGAAAAAAAAACCTTTATTTTCAATAATATTTTCAGTTAAATCAGTATTATTTTCAAACATACTGCTAAGCTCTTGTTCTATAGATATAGGATTAAAATGATAAGTATCGGGGAAGTGTTTACAGTCGATTTTTTTTGATTTTAAAAAAAAGCTTACGTATTCAGCAAAACAACTCCCAATGGAAAAGACTTTACTAGATGAGTTTATTATATCAAATTTTGGGTATTTTGGGTTATACCTGTGGGACCAAGTATGAAAATTTTCGATTTCCCATATTTTATCACCTCTTTTAAGTTTACTCATCTCTTATGATTTTATTCCAACCAAGATAAAATATCCATATAAATAAAATTTTTATTAAATTAACATTAAATTTTTACAAAATATAGTCTAGTTGAAAAAAGGAAATGTTCTATCTTCTTATTAAGAAAAAAATCAATAAATCTGATCAGAATTAATAGTTTTTTGTTTCTTAAAAATTTTAAAAAAAATATTTCATTTTTAGGATATTTAAGTTTGAACCCATTTTTTTCAAATAAAAATTTTAAGCTATTATGATCAAAATAATTAAGGTGCTCAATTGGATTGTATTCGCCACTAACTCTTAAGTTTTTTTTTATATTTTCTTGCATTAATAATAATCTATTTTTATTACAATTTGGTACTGTTACATAAAGAATTCCATTATTTTTTAAAGATGATTTAATCTTCAATACATTTGGAATGATATCTTCTAAATGTTCAAATACCGCATTTGCAATAATTAAGTCAAATTTCTTATTAGGTAATTTTTTATACATTTTAATACCAAGTTTTTTGGCAAATAAAAATTTTTTATTATCAATCTCTAGTCCTGATACATTGCAATATGGAGATTTTAAGATTTGTAAGAAACTTCCCCATCCACACCCAAAATCAAAAATTTCAATTTTTTCATTAATATTTTTTTTTCTATTAAAAAAAGAGTATATTTCAGATGCATATTGATGATTTTTTGAAATTCTAGTTGGGTCATAAATCTTTAATTTACTTTTATTTATATCAATGACTTCATTATATAAATAATTTAAATTTTTTTTATTTAAAATTTCATTTGAATAAATGAAATTACAATTTTGACAATTAACTAAATGATATTTTTTGTCAATATTTAAATCTAATTTTTTTTTTATAATTTTACTATATTCAGTATTTTTATTTACAAAGTCATCAATTTTTAAAGTTAGTTATAATATTTCTTTTGTTTTTTTTTGACAGATAGGACAATGTCTTTTAATGAAATTAGACATAGTTGTATTCTTTAAATCCTTTATGTTTTCTTTGTTTAATGGTATGTATTTTAATTATAATAGTTTTTTTGAAGCTTTTAATCAAAGAAAAACATTATATATAAATTCTGATGAAAAAAGACTCAATAGCAATTATTCCTATAAGATCTGGAAGTAAATCAATTAAAAATAAGAATATCAAAGATTTCAATGGTAAGCCTCTTGCTTATCATAATATTTTTACTGCTTTAAATTCTAGACTATTTAGTCAAGTAATAGTTGCTAGTGATAGTAGTGATTATAAAAATACACTTAATAAATACAAAGAACTTCAAGGTATGATTTTTATAAAAAGACCAAAATCAATTTCTACAGATAAATCTTCTACTGAGGATACAGTTAATTTTGTATTAAATAAAATTAATTTTAAAGGTAATGTTTTTCTTATTCAGGCAACTTCTCCTCTGTTGATTCCCAATGATTTAAAAGAAGCCCTAAAATTATTTTATATTAATAAATATGACTCATTATTTTCATGCTACGAATCAAAAAGTTTTATATGGGAATTAAATCGCGCTAAAATAAAAGCGAAAAATTATAATTTTAGAAAAAGACCAATGAGACAAGATATAAATCCTTACTATATAGAAAATGGTGCTTTTTATATTTTTAAATCGGATAAATTTAAAAAATTTCAAAATAGATTATTTGATAAAATAGGATTATTTGTAATGAACAAATATAGATCAATAGATATTGATGAATTAATTGACTTTAAGATTGCAAAAAAAATTCATAAAGAAATTAATTTCTTAAATTAAATAAATGGATTTTAATAAAATAAAAATTTGTGTAATTGGGTTGGGCTATGTAGGAGCACCATTATTAAATGAATTAATTACTAATGGTTTCAATGCCACAGGTTACGATATCTCAAAAGATAGGATATCTTCAATATTGTCAGGTAATGATCAAACAAGTGAAATTTCAAAAAAAAATTTAAAAAATTTTAAAAATAGAATTGATTTTAATTATGAAATACTAGAAGGTTGCAATGTCTTTATAGTAACTACACCTACCCCAATTGATTCATTTAAAGTTCCGGATTTAACTAATATTATTGAAGCAACAAAAACCATTTCTAAATATGTTAAAGATAAATCAATAATTATATATGAATCAACGGTTTACCCAGGATTAACAGAGGAAATATGTGTTCCTATAATTCAACAAATATCTAAATTAAATTATATTAATAATAATCATCAAAAAAAAGGATTTCATGTTGGTTATAGTCCTGAAAGAATTAATCCTGGAGATAAAAACCATACTCTAAAAAATACAATTAAAATTGTATCTGGATCATCTTCTTATTCTTTAAAAATTATTGATAGTATTTATAAAAAAATAATTAAAGCAGGCACTTATAAGGCAAAATCAATTAAAATTGCCGAGTCAGCAAAAATTATAGAAAATATTCAAAGAGATGTGAATGTAGCTTTAATTAATGAACTTTACTCACTTTTTACAAAAATGGATATTAATTTTTATGATGTACTTGAAGCTGCAAATACAAAATGGAATTTTTTACAATTTACACCAGGTCTAGTAGGGGGTCATTGTATTGGAGTGGATCCTTATTATTTAACACATAAAGCTAAACAGTATAACTATTCAACGGAAATGATTTTATCAGGTAGAAAAATAAATGATTCAATGCCTGATTTATATTCAGATCAAATTTTTAAAGGTATTATAAAAAATTGCAGTAAAAAAAATAAATACAACATTTTAATTTGTGGAATAACATTCAAAGAAAACTGTCCTGATGTCAGAAATTCAAAATCAGTAGAGATCGTTAATTATTTTAAAAATATTGGTTTTAACATTGATATATTTGATCCAGAGGCAGATAAGGATCAATTAAAAAAAATATATAATTTAGATTTAATATCTAAAAAAAACTTACATAAAAAAAAATATGATTCTGTAGTTTTTACGGTAGCACATAAAAATTTTATTAATCAAGGTTTAAAATTTTTTAAAAACTTGTGTTTAAAGAAAAATTTTATATTTGATTTAAAAAATATATTTAATATTAATTATCAATCTAAATGAATAAACCTTTAATACTTTACGTATGTAAAGGAAAAAATTTTTTAAAATTGTGTATTTTATCAATAAGGTCATTACAAAAATTTAATTATAACAATATTATTGTTATAGTTAGTAACGAAAATGAAAAGAAATATCTTAAATCTTTTTTTAAGAATTTACATGTTGATATTAAAGCAATTGATCTAATGGGTTATAATGCTTGGTGTTGGAGACCATTTATTCTTAAAAATTATATTTTTCCAGATCATAGTGACGAAATTGTAATTTGTGACGTAGATATATTATGGAAAATAAATCCAAGAAATCTTTTTAATAAATTCAAAAATAAAAATTGGTTTCATAAAATTACTTTTATAGACCCTAATATAATTGATCATTATAAGCATTACAAAGAAGTTCCAGAGAGACTAATTGGTTTAAGAAATATGGTTATGTATAAAAATAATATTAAGATTAATACTTATCCTAATTTCATTGTAAATGGGGGTCTCTTTATGATGAAAAAAGATAATATATCAAAAGTTTATAAAAAACTATGTGATGTTATAAAAAAAATGCCTTCTAAATATATAATGACGGAAGCATTATTATCAATAATTATGGCTGAATTTAAAATTATACCAATATGTGATGAAGAGGATGTCAAGCATAATAGTGAAGTCAATTTTAAAAAAAAAGTACTTAAATTTGATATTAATGAATCTAAAAATGATAAAATAAATGGATATAAATACGCAAAACATTATCATGGCGATCAAAGAATTTTTATGTGTATTGATGCAATAAAATTAAAATTAGATAAAAATTATTTTTCTATAACTCTTTTACCATTTTTTATTATAAAAAATTTAAATATCAAAAATAGGTTTAAAAGATTACTTAAACTTATTAAATTAATTTAATGCGTAAAATTATCTATGTTGTTGAGTCTAGAAAATGGGTTCAATATGAAAGAATACTTATAATTAAAAAACTCCAATCAAAATTTAACTTTCTTATTTTAACAAGTAACGAATTTTATTATTTATGGATAATAGGATTTTTTAGAAATAAGCCTATTATTTTTTCTACATGGAGATTAATTATTTCCCTCCAAAATAAGAAAAAAAATATATTTAGTGATAATAATTTTAAGTATTTCTTAGCATCAATTACTAGCCATTCTAATTTAAATGATGTGAATTTATCTAAACAAAAACAAAAAGAACAATTTGCAAAAGCAATTATAATTTTATTAAAATGTAAATTAGTTACTGTGAATTCAAAAATTTTATTTAAACTTTTAAAAAGTCATATTAATAAAATATATTACTGTCCTAACGGAGTTGATAATTTAATATTTTACCCAAATAAAATTAAAAAAATTTCAAGTCCAATTTCCATTGGAATAGTTGGAAAAGATAGGTTAGTTAAAAATCTAAAAATGTTTGATTTGATTAAGAAACATTATAAAGATAATAACAATTTAATCTTTCATTCAATAGTTACTCCTAGATCTTTTAAAGGTCTAATAAGTAAATATAAAATTTCAAATTTTTACAGATCAATAGATTTTTATTTATGTTTAAGTCACCAAGAAGGCACGCCAAATACAGCTCTAGAAGCAGGTTCTTGTGGAATTCCTATTATTTCTACCTATGTCGGTAACATGCCAGAATTGATTATAAATGAGATAAATGGGTATTTAATTAATGGTTCTTTCAAGTCAATTACAAATTTATTAGATCGATTAATTAAATTAGATAATACTAAATATTTATCTTTATCTAAAAATATTTCAAAAACAATAAACTGTAAATGGCTTTGGGATAAACAAATAAAAAATTTTATAATAGCTTATGATTATCTAGTTGATAATTAATTTATTTAAAAAATTTTTTTATAAAATCCTTTAAATTTAGTAGGTGTTATTATTTTCAATTCATTAATTTTGAACTCAATTTTGTTATTACTTATCTTTTCAAGAAAAAACAAATTATTAATATCAGTTTCTTTTATATTTTTTAATGTCATATCTTTTTCAATATAAAAATGATTATTTATTCCTTCTACATATCCATCCATGCCTGCTATATAAATATTATTAGCACCCATATTTATTGCTGTTAAGATTGATATAATTGCAACATTAGCATTACAATGATAAATAACTCCTTTCTTTATAAAACAGCCTCTTTTTTTACCAATATATATATAATCATTTGGTATTAAATCTATGTAATTATTTTTTATATATTTTGAATACAAATTTTTATTAAACATTGTACTTAATAAAATTTTTTTACTTTTATTTTCATTTATATTAGATGTTAAGAATCTTCTTCTATTAATAAATATATTATAATCAGACTTAAGTAAGTTCCCTGATTTATTACAAGTTAATGTTATTATTTCTTTTCGTTCACTTAATTTAATTAATTCTTTTTTATTTTCTAAAACACTAGGTCCGCTTAAAATAATTAAAAAATCTTTTCCTTTATGTATATTTAAATAATTTGGTTTTTTAAAAAAAATATTATTTTTTTTTTTAGAATTAATTAAATGTTCTTTTATTTTAAATCCGAAACTAATTAAAGTATTTAAAAATATATAAATAAAAGTTATTATCTTATTATTCATCAGCAATAATTTTTCTATATAAATTAAGATTTATTTTTTTAAATTCCTTAATGCTATTAAATTTGATAACTGTCTTATCTGCTACTACTAATATAGCATCAAATTTATCTAGTATTTCTATTCTATGCGTTGCCATTAAAATAATTTTATCTGATTTCATTGCTATAATTTTATTTAATATTTTTTTCTCTGTTAAACTGTCCATTGCGCTAGTCGGCTCATCTAGTATTAAAAATTCATTTTTTTTAATTAATGTTCTGGCCATACCAATTCTCTGTTTTTGACCACCTGATAATAAGTTCCCTCTCATTCCTACCTTTGTATTAAGTCCCTCAGACATATTTTTAATTACTTCTTGTAATTCAGTTTCTCTAAGTATTTTTTTTATTTTTAGATTACTTACTTTTTTTTCATATAGAGTGATATTTTTTCTAATTGATGTGTTAAGAATTATAGTTTCTTGAGGTAAGTAGCTTATTTTTTTTTGATAACTTTTTTTATAATCGTTTAAATTGAATATATCATTTATGATAATTTTACCTTTTATAGGTTTTCTAAACCCAGATATTATATCAAGAATTGTGCTCTTACCTTCTCCAGTTCTACCTATGACACCATAAATTTTACCTTTTTCAAGAGTTAGGTTAGTCTTTTTGATTACTTCATTATTTCCGTATTTATAACTAACATCCAATAGTTTAATGCTATTTAATTTCATATTTAAAATCTTAGTATTAATAGTATCTTCTATATCAAATTTTACCTGAATTCTTAAAAAATTCATTAGATTCTTAAGCATTCCAATAATTTCAAATGTATAATTTATAGATCTCCCTATCTCTAAAACTATAGGCACTAATCTTATTGATATTAATGAAAAGGCGAGTAAATTTCCAACATCAAAAGATAATTTTCTAATAATACTTATAAAAAATAATATTAATATAAATGCTAATAGTTGTATAATTGATATTGATAAACCTTTAATAAGATTAAGATTTATAGAATATTTTACTTGATTTTGATGAAGTTTTAGATGTTTATTTTTTTCCTCATCAATTTTACCTGATAGCTTTATAAGCTTCATAGAATATAAAATTTGTTCTAATAGATTTAATGATTTCGCATTTATCATATTAATTTTATATGATTGTTTATAAATTAAATTTGAAAAAAAATAATTTAGACACATTAAAATTATTCCTAGAATTAAAAAAATTAATACACCATAATTAATAAATTGAAATAATAAGATTAGTATCACGGCTGCAAGTATGAAATTAGTTATTAAAGATGTAATGATCATAAAAAAACCACCGACATGTCTGACAATTTGCCAAAGGTTATGAATTTCTCCGGATTTTATTATTGTTAAAAGATCATACTCAATATTAAAAAGATATGATGAGAGAATTCCCCTCATTCCCTCAATAATTTTAATACCACTTAAGTCTCTGATGTAATTAAATCTTAAATTAAAAAGAATCCCGAATGCCCAAATTATAAATGTTGTTATAGAAAAATTTAAAATTAAATTATCAGAAATAATTTGTAAGTAAGGCAAATTTAAAGAAAAGCCAAATATTTCAAATTTACCAACTATATTAAATTCAGAACTTAAATATTTTACTAGGTTAATTACATAAAGAATTTTCAGAGCCTCTAATGATGGTTGAATTATACTTAAAACAAAAAACTCTAAAAACTTTTTTCTATCTAGGAACTTTATTATATACGGAGAAAAAAATAATAAGCTTTCAAGTAGATTGCGGATATTTTTGTTTTTTCTTATCATTTTATTTATTACTTAGATCATCTTATTGATAATACAATAATTATATTAATCATATTTTAAAAAACTAAAATTCTTAATAGAATTATGAAAATTATATTGATTAGCTGTTTCCCATTCAGAATCCTCTGAGACATATATAAAATCTATATTATTTAATTTTGAAACATTATAGTCTATCTCCGAGTCCCCAAAAAATACGGAATTATCTAATTCTATATTTGAGGATAGATCTTTTAATAGTTGATATTTATCTTTTGGAGAACCAAAAATTCCACTAAAGTATTTTGATAATTTTTTATAATTAATAATTTTTTTTAATTCTTTTTCCTCGGATCCTGAAACTATAAATAATTTTCTGTCCTTCTGGTAAATATATTTTACAAAATCCAACACACCATTCATTAATTCAGATTTCTTTAAGTTTTTACTTGAGTATAAGCCAAATTTATTAATATATTTCTGAAGGTCTGGCTTTTCTGTATTTTTTTCTATGTGTTTAAAAAAATATTCTATTTTTTTGTACCTTGATATACCTCCATTTATTTGATGATATTTAATTAATTTATCAACTTTATCATTTTCATAATTGTTTAAAGCGAATTTAAATGCATTTGTCTTCACTTCATTTGATTTAAGTATAACACCGTCACAATCAAAAATATAATTTTGGTAATTATTAATTTTTAGCACGTGAGAAGATTATCGCCTTTTTAAGATCACTTGCCGTATCAATTGAAATAGAATAATTTATTGTTTTAAGCATTTTTACTTTAATTCCCAATTCTATAAATCTCAAAATTTCAATATCTTCAATTTTTTCTATATAAGTTTTTTTACCATATTTTCCAAATGACATAAGATCATCATATGGGTATGAGTAGATACAAACTTGTTTGTATATCTTATGACTAAATTCACCATATTTATTAATTGGAATAAGTGACCTTGACATAAAAATTAATTCATTCTTTATATTGCATACTACTTTTGGTATAGTTGTTTTTTTATATTCAGTATTTTTAGCTACAGTCATATAATTTAATACTGTTTTTTTGGACAGCCCTTCTTGAATTATTTTTTTTATATCATTTGAATTAACAAAAGGCTCATCCCCTTGCACATTAATATAAATCTTAAATTTATTTTTAATTGCAAATTCATATATTCTATCTGTTCCAGTAAGGCATTTAGTACTTGTCTTATAGACGTTAATATTCTTACTTTTACAAAAAATTATTATTTTAATATTATCAGTTAAAACTATTATTTTATTATTGTTTTTACATGCCTTGAAACATTTTTCCCAAACTCTTAATAGCATTTCTTTACCATTAATATCCTTTAGAGGTTTTCCTTTTAATCGAGTAGATAGGTATCTTGCTGGTATGGCTATTATATAATCTTTCATCATTTAATTTATTTAAGTAAATTTTTATATTTAATTTTTAATTTAGATCTTACAAGGGTCTCAATGCTTATTTTTGGATAATTCTTTTTAAACAAATTCAGGATTTGATTTAGTTCGTCATTTTTTTTTGGTTCATCTTCAAATCCATCTATTCCAATTAGGTAAATTTTTTCAGCATTTAGTTGAGTAATAAATGCTAAAGCATAACCAAAAACTAAGGAATTAGTTATCTTGCAAAATGATTTATAAGATAAGAAATTATTTTTATTTACCATTAAGTCATAATTTATTAACTTATTATTTTTATTAAACTTTTTATTATTAATAATACTATTAGATGGCATAATTAAATATTGTTTTAATTTTAAATATTTATCTTTATCAAACATTATTCTAGACGGGTGAGATACAATTGTAGCTGAAGCTAAAGAATTTGGAAAATATTGATTTATGTTTAAACAAAAAGTTTTTAGATTATTTTTATTTTTTATAAATTTTTTAATTTTTTCTATGTTATCTTTGACACTTACACCGTTACCTAAAATTAAAATTTCTTTTGCTTTTAAAAATTTTAAGTCTAATTCATTCTTTTTAGGTATTGAATATATAATAGTGTTAAGTTTTTCTATGGAAAAAGAGCTTGATTTATTTGAGCCTAGTTTTGTAACAATTTGATTAATTTCTCCATCGTTATAACGATTATCAGCCAATAGATTTTGTATGTAAGATGGATGTATAAATTTTTTAGCTGCTAATTGATAAAATAAATTTGAGCCCCAATTAAATTTTTTTTTTAGAATTTTAAACTCTCTCAAACATTTTAAAAATAAAATTAGACTACTATTATTTTTACTAAGTCTATTTAGTTCTGTCAGGATTACTTCAGTTTGTAAATTCCCAGCTCCTCTGCCCATTCCTGTCATCGTTGAATCAATGTAATTCAAATCCTCGTTTTCAATAGCTTTTAATGAATTAGATAATGCTAAATATCTATTATCGTGTCCGTGGAATCCTAAATCTTTTTTCCAGTTTCTTTTTAATTTTATAATTATCTTATTCACTTCTTGAGGGTTTAAACAACCTAAAGAATCTGCAAAATATAAAATATCTACAGTTTTCCAGCTATATATTTCCTTAGCAATATTAGTATATTCAAGATCGCTCTTATTATGAGGTTGCATTAAATTAAAACCAACTTTGTAACCAAGTTTTTTTAACTCTGTAGTAATTTTCTTCCCTAAGTGAGCCTGAGAAAAATTAATAGCTATTCTAACTAATTCTATTTTAGATTTATTTTTATTTATAAAATTACTCTTAATTAATTCAGGATTATCAATATAGTCATTTGCATTGATCATGACAGAGTAATTTAAATTTTTTGGAAGCTTTAAGGAATTTATAAATTTTTCTGTTGTATAAGCATAAGGTCCTTTAAATTTATCTTTTAATATAAATCTGAATCCTAGCTCTACTGTATTTACATTATTTTTACTGATTGCTAAAAGATATCTTTCTACAAATTTCTTATTAAAATTCCAATTATTGTAATAGCCACCATCTCTCAAAGTACAGTCAAGAATTTTAATCATTATCAAAATTACTATTATTATTAAATAAAGTAAATTTAATAAGTTTATATTGAAATGAAAATTATCCCCTATAGGGATAAATTTTATTATTCTTTAGAAAAAATATTATGTCAGATCTATGGTATCCACTTTTAATTTCAAAGAAACCTTTAATTTGTTTCCATTTGACCGCTTTGAAAGAGAATTCTTTCTTATATTTACTCAAATTCTAAAAAGTCATTATAAATTTTTTTTCATGATCATCTTAAAAATAATTATGAAATAAATTTTTCATCTAATACGTTCCCAAATAAATATTTATATTTGGATCAAATAATATTTGAAAATTTAAAACTTTAACTTCAGCAAGATATAATATAAACCATAAAATAAGTGGATTGTAAATTTTTGATGGACATCATAGATGTTCCGTATTGCTTGCTTTAGGCGCTAAGTATGTAAAAGTAATAATCTGTGAAGATATATCAAAAACAACTTTATCTGCAATAGATTTAAAGGAATTGGATTACGTGATTGAAAAAAATAAGAAAAAAGTTTATGTAGTTATGAAGGCTGATATACTTCACCACGGTAATATAAATATTTTGAAGATTGCTGCCAGTTATAGAAAAGTAAATGTAGGTCTTTTAACTGACTCAGCAGTATCTGCTTATAAGAGCATGCCTTCAATAGATTTTGATAATAGGATGCAAATATTTAAATGTATAGGCTACGTTGATAGTGTAATTGAGTAAAATTCTCATGATTATTCTAATAATTTATAGAAACTTAAGCCAGATTATGTTGTGCTTGGTGATGATTGGAAAACAGGTAATCAGTCTAAAATGAGAAAAAAAGTTATATTGATTCTAAAAAAATGGGGAGATAAGTTAATCGAACCTGATTACACAGGAGATATTAGCAGCACTAAGCTTATAAACAATATTTCAAAATTAGGAACTACCCCAACTTTAAGGATAAATAAATTAAACAGGCTCTTAAATACAAATGACTTAATAAGAACTATGCAGGTCCAGGACGGATTAAGTACCATGATAGTTGAGCAAACATTTATAAATAAAAATAATAAAAAAATTGAATTTGATGCAATGTGGGATTCTAGTCTCACTAGTTTAACTAGTAAGGGCAAGCTAGACATCGAGGTTGTTGATATCACATCCAGAATATCTTCTCTAAATGAAAAAAAATAAAGTCATGTTGATTGCTGATAAGCGAAATTGGGCTTATGATTCTATTGCAAAATCATTAAACAAATATAATGATAACAGACAGTTTAATTTTATTATTGACTATATTAAAAATC
>Ga0115001_10001797_pt1 | contig 16512 bp, 13 predicted proteins | sample ArcticOcean_MG_C_12_FD_89869 | JGI IMG/M metagenome (GOLD analysis project Ga0115001, IMG submission 89869) | Marine microbial communities from western Arctic Ocean - ArcticOcean_MG_CB8_130 | ecosystem: Environmental > Aquatic > Marine > Oceanic | place: Arctic Ocean: Canada Basin | collected... | reverse complement strand
GGGGGCATTAAAAAGGTCTCTGCACGTAGGAGAAGACCTTCAACAACAAAGGCGGTTCATGCTATTTGAAACGCGGCGAATGCTGGACGCGTTGTTAACGTCGGTCGGCGTGCTTCGCAACGCGACGTGAGGCAAGTGAGTTTTTGAAAAAATCAAATTTAATCAATAATGTTAACATCTGCCAAATCTCGCCTCGAGATTCACCCGCCCCCAGACCCTGCCGCACGTCCCTCAAGGTCGTCATGAGTAGTACCCACTACGACCCCCCCGCACCGATACGTCAACCGAGTTATGATTCCTCCACGCGGGCCACTTCTTCTTCGGGTCAAACCGGGGGGGGTTCATGGAACGCACGTTCCCCGCGGGGTGTCTTTTCGGGATTCCCATAAAGGTGCACATCCTGTTTCCCCTATACATGGCCATCACCACCCTGTACGGTTTCTCCGGCGGGAACCCCGAGGTTGGCGCCATGCGGCTGCTCCTGAACGGCCCGGTGTTGTTCGGCACGGTGCTGATTCACGAGCTAGGGCACTGTTTCGCGACCTGGCACGTGGGCGGTGTCGTGCATCAGATCTTGCTGTGGCCGTTAGGAGGTGCGGGGCTTTCCCAATCACCGCGTTCCGCCTCCCTGATCGGCCTGATTACCCCGACTGTTTACTAGTGATACTGTTACCATAGTAGCTGTTACCTGTCCAATACCTCATACTTACATTACGAGAGACTGACACTTTCCTTTTTATCGTGCCAGGCTTGGCGTACGTGGGCCACGACGGGGACGCCGGTGATGACTTGAAAGTGTCAATCGCGGGGCCCCTGACGCACGTTCCGCAGGCGCTGGCGTGGCTGGGGGTTCTGGCCGCGGCGACGGGCGGAACTGGAGGCGGAACCGTGACCTTAATCAACGACGGACAGTTCGGCCCTGATTTGTGCCGAGAAGCGATAATCATCAACATTTCGCTCTTCGTGTTTAACCTTTGCGTGCCCGCTTACCCCCTGGACGGCGGCCGAATTCTGTGCGCGTCGCTGTTGTTGTGCGGAGTAGGCGTCAGCACAGCGGCGACGATCACCGTGATCGTGTCGGGCGTACTGTCGATCATGATCATCGCACTGGGCGTGTATTTCATGAACGTAATGTCCATCTTCGTCGGCGGGTGGGTGCTTTCCAAGGCGTACGAGCTGCACAAAATTAACGGACAAGGCCGGTACGTGCCGCGCGTTTCCCAAATCCAGGCACACTGTTTGCCGATTTTCCGCCCGTAATTACTCAGGCCACATCACGACAGACTGACACTTTGTTTTACCTATCGCAAGGTTGGACCTGCACCCGGTGTTCAGCAAGTACGCCGACGGCGGCGGCGGTTCGTACGGGGGGGGGGCTTCAAACCTCTCAAGCGCGGCTCAGTTCAACAACGCGCAACAAGGGGGAATCGCGGGGGCGCTGGGGGGAGGACGAGTCTGAGGATAAACAAATTTGAAAGTACTAATACATTGTTTTACATCAACTGCTGCTAGGGGAAGTAGTCATCGCGCCTACATCAACACCGCGCGGCGTACGACGCGATCAATTCGTGACCTGCGTTTCGCGCCGAGGCGATACGGCGTCGTCCGATTTGGTCACGTGCCGCGTCACCATCACGTCTTCTTCGCCGTCGTCTTGACTCGAACCAGCCGGGTCATCCAAGGACCCACCCGCACTTCGCCTTCGCAACCGAGACACTTTCGTGGGCACCCGCGCCACCACCGGGGCGTCCACTGCGGCCGGTCGCGCGCGCGCGCGCGCCATGGGTTTCCCGACGCGAGTTTTGAGGGCGAGCTCTTTTTTCTCTTTCCGCGCAAGCCGCGCGGTCTCAGCAGCCAAATGGTTTTCCCTCAACGGCAACGCCGCGACTGTTTTTCGGGACAACGACCCGAAGTCGCTCCCGTCGCCGCCGTACAGGGAGAGTTGGTTGTCTGCTTGATTTTGCAGCGATGGCGATGAGTCATTAGACCAAACAACAGGCACATCATCGGAAGCATCTGACTCCTCAGAAGACCCCAAGCACTCGTCCGCTAGCGTCAGTTCGCACGAGTCCAAAAGCAGGGCGCCCGCGATGCCGCTCATGCCGACGTGGCGCAGGCGCATCAGCCGCGCGTGCGACAGCAGCCCGAGGTTCGCGAGCGACCGCTCGTTCTTGACGAACATGGCGTGCGCTTTCGGGTCGTGCAGGGTCACGACGTGCAAACGCAGGTTCTGGAACCGCTCCAGTGACCCGAGCCACACCGGGGAGAAGTTCTCCAGCTCCACGCCCGCGGCCACCAAAGCGTCGCGCTCCGTGATCGTCATCGCGCCGACGCGAATAGCGCTGAGTGACACCGACTCCAGGACGGCGACAGGGTCATCGCAAGAGTCATCTGCTGACTGTTTGCCCACACCGCGGTCACCGGTCTCGTCCTCAGCGGTGACGTTCTCGCCTCGCGCGCGGACGTTGGCGAGCCAAACCGCGAGCTCCGACCCAAGCGGCGGTTCCGCGAAAAGGCCAACCTCGGCTTGGAACTCCCTAAGCGCGCAAATCATGGCTTGCGTTTCCAGGCTCAACACACTACTGCAGTCTGAGCTCGTCGGGTTTCGTGTTTTTGGTGAGTGGGTAACTCCTGGTAACTCAAACCCGCCGCCAATCAGCGCCAGCGCCTCCGCTTTCGGCCCCGCCTCCGCATTCGTCGCGGTTTTCGCTTTCGACTTTTTTGCCTTTTGTCGCGTCGCCGCGACGTTTTTCGCCACGCCCGCGTTCGTTACGTCCGGCTCGTACCCCTCGAACGAGACCCCCAAATTCACCAACCTACCGAGCGCCTTTTCCGGCAACAACCCCTGTCTGTACTTCACCCGTTGCCGCGTTACCCACGCCCCTAGCCCCGCGTCATGTCTGTTCGTGGGTATGTCACACGTCCCAACCGCTTGTTTATACTCCACCATCTCGTCGAACCAAACCTCCCAAGTTCGGTTGCTCTCGCCCTTCCCCGCTTCCTTAACACTCGCGTCGAAGCCCGCGATGTCCAGCAAATACAGCTGCGCCTGCGTTAACCGGCCGCACTGCCGCTTGTCACGCACGTCCTCCACCCACGGTTTCAGGGGGTCGCTCCCAGGGCGCACGCGTCGCGAATACGGCGTACTTTGCGTCATCAAGCTTTGGAGGTGCGAACCGCCGCCGGCCGGGAGGCACACCGCCGGACGTAACACCTCGCAGGGTAACAACTCGTCGGTTTCCTCGAAATCACTCTCGCTGTGGGTTGCGTCCGTCTCGAAACACAACTCGCCACTCAGAATCCGTTCGTTTTTCAGAAGCCGCTTCGACAGCTTGAAATCCGCCCGCACGCGATCCGCAATCGCGAGCTCGGCTTTTTCAATCGACTTTAGCGACGGCAGGCGGGTTTTACGTTTCAGCGGACCAAACTTCCCGCCCCCCGGTACCTTGGTGCGCACGATATACTCAAGCAAGTTCGCGTTCCACTCGTCGTTCGGCACCAGGGCCAGGATCTGCGGCATTTGCGTGAGCAAATTCGGCACCAGTTCTTTTTTCGCGCCCAAATCGAGCAACGCCTCCACCGCGCTCGGCGCATTGCTTTGGACGGCGCGCATTATCTTGCGATCCACAAGCGCGCGGCCGCCTCTCGTGACCCGCCACGCCGCCGCCGCGCTGACTAAACTCGCGGCTTCGTCACACGAAAGCGCCAACACGCTTTGCAGGTAGGACTGCGCGGAGTTCGGTTTGTTTAAGCGGGAACCGGAGGCGACTGATTGCGCGGATCGCGCCGCGACCGGTTTCCGCCGCATCGTGATTTGCGGGAACACCTCCTCGCCCCACCCCTCGCCTCTTCGCTCCAACACCATCACGAGCTCGGTGTCATCACCATCACTGCTGTCGAGAGACGTGAAGGTCGTGGCTTTCTTCCCGCGTTGGTCGGTTTCTTTTGAGCTCGACGTCTTGTTACTCGTCGACGCTTCGCCGCGCGAAACTCGTCCATCCTCCTCCATCGCCCGCACCGTGGCGTCAAACGCGGATTCGTCCCCACTCGATCCCCACTCCTCCCCCGACCCGGATCCCCACGGAACGCTAATCGCGCCGTTTCTTCTGTATGGCGCGCGACTTAAGGCGCGCGGTTTGCGTTTGGAAGGCGACGGTGAGACGTTCAGGTCGGCGGCATCTTTCGAGGCATCCGCCCTTGGGCCGTGGTGTACACCGCGAAGCGCACGACGCGCCGCGAAACGCGGTCGTCTCAGCGCGTCCCGCGACTCCACCCCGATCAACGACGAACGCGTCAACCGAATCGTCGTGCACATCGCGCTTTGCGTCGCCATCGCGAGGCAGGGTCACACGCAACACACGCGTGTGGACCGTGACTCGAACACCCACGGGAGGGAAACGAGGTGTGTTTCCCCTTTGATCGACGTCGAGATTACGACACTTCGGCGCCCTCGTCCCCTAAGTAACACGACACGAAACGATCACCCGGCCCGGACCGTATCGCCGTCACTCCGGTGGCGTGTGGCACGGGTAAGAAACACCTCACGCGTCGCGTGTCCCGTCGCGTGTCGTGTCTCTCGCACTTGTGCGCGGTCGTCGTGCCAAACCGTGCTGTCATTTGAGACCCGGCGTTCCGTTTTTTTTGGCCAATCAACGTCGAGTATTTTGGAGATTTATTTTATTTCCGATTCGCTCCAAAAAAACGTCCAGCCACACTGGTTGGCGACCAGGGGGGGGGCGACGGCGAAGCTTTAATATCGAGAGTTAGATTATACAAAATCGTTTTGGCGTCTGGTATTTACAAAGACAAATGCAGCATCTGGACCAATCCGGCATCATCGAGAATCGTAACAATCGCCGTGTGGCCCTGTTGAGCGGCTATGGACAGCGGCGTCGCGCCGTCATCCATCGCCTTGTTGATGTCCGTGCCCAACTCCACCAGCGCCTGCACTATCGCCTCGTGGCCCTTTTCAGCGGCGATGAGCAGCGGCGTCACGCCGTGATCCCACGTCTTGTTGACGTCCGCGCCTGCCTCGATCAACGCCCTCACTACCATCTCGTGGCCCTGATGAGCGGCGATGAGCAGCGGCGTCACGCCGTCATCCGCTGCCTTGTTGACGTCCGCGCCCGCCTCGATCAGCGCCCGCACCATCGCCACTTGGCCATTTAGAGCGGCGATATGCAGCTCGGTCTCGTCACATGGGCAACCGTTCTTGGGCGTCCATCCGTTATCCGTCGCCTTGTTGACGTCCGCGCCCGCCTCGATCAGCGCCCGCAGCACCGTCTCGTGGCCCTGATGAGCGGCGGCGCACAGCAGCGTCGCGCCGGTATCCCTTGCCTTGTTGACGTCCGCGCCCAACTTGATCAGCGCCCGCACCATCGCCACTTGGCCATTTAGAGCGGCGATATGCAGCTCGGTCTCGTCACATGGGCAACCGTTCTTGGGCGTCCATCTGTTATCCGTCGCCTTGTTGACGTCCGCGCCCAACTTGATCAGCGCCCGCACCATCGCCACTTGTCCATTTAGAGCGGCGATATGCAGCTCGGTCTCGTCACATGGGCAACCGTTCTTGCGCGCCCACAGTAGCACCTTCAGATGCCCGCCCTCCGCAGCTGCATGGCACGTGCGTATGTTCCACGGGCAGCCGTTCGCGCGTGCCCACTGCAGCACCTCGAGGTGCCCACCCAAAGCCGCCGCCGAGCACGTGTACTGGTCCCACGGCCAGCCGTCCGCACGCAACACCTTCAACTCTGCGAGCTGTCCGCTCCTCGCCGCTGCCTGGCAAAGGAGTTCTTGACGCGACAGGCGCCCTTGCCGTTGCATGCGCTGCACCGCGCTTACACATCCGAGCTCCACGGCACGCTTTTCATCAAGCTCCTCGAACCGCAGCCCCGTTTCTGCCACCAGGTCGCGCATCGCGCGGCTCACCGCTGGGAGCCGTGCGAGATCTGCGTCGTCGTCGAAATACTCAGATCTCAGAATGTGAGTGACGACCAGGTGGTTGGGGAGGCGGGGGAAGGCTTCGCCCGCGTTAGCCGCATTAGCATCGCGGCGCCCGCCCTTTTTCTCACGCGCGCGAGCTTTCTTACCGGCCATCGCGTTGGAAGATTGGATGGTTTTGTGTCCGCGTCGCGCACGTCGTTGTTGTGCCTCGAGGCTTCCGAGATTGTGCGATACCCTAAAGGAGACATTTTCGGACGAAAAGTTTTCGAGAAAAAGGTGACAGACATCTGCGATTGTCATTTCAGCTCGTCCTCGTAACCTCCGCGCACCAGTTCCCGCAGTCGTAGTAAACCCGGTCCACCCGTGTCCAATCGCTCATGTGGTCGAACAACCCGCGAAGCTCACCTTCCTTGTACACGTGGCAGTACCGCTGGTACACGCGTTCGCTCGTTTCGTCGTCGTCTTTATTTTTTTCTGCCTCGACTTTGCGCTCGTCGCGACTCTCGTCTTCGTCGTTACCTTTCAAAGCCGCATCCTTCCCGGTCAAATCCTTCCCGGTCGACCCCTTAGCAACCGCACCTCCCCGCTTGTGAAACGGCACGAGCACGTCTTGTCCCTGGAACACGTGCCCCGAGACCCCCCCGGTTTCTTGTTCAAGCGCCCAGGCGTAGAACAAGGCGCACCCGCCGACTTTCACGATCCGCATGGTTTCAAACGCTAACTGTTTCCGTCGTTGTTCAGAACTAATGTGGTGCAACACCGCGATACACAAAGCGGCGTCGAATGACACCGACCGCAACGGCAACGTACACGCGTCGCACGCGAACACCTCCACCGGTGGGTTCCTTTCGATCGCGCAAATCTCGAGCAAGCCGATTGAAAAGTCACACCCCACGATTTCCGCGCCTCCTTGCGATGGGTAAAACAAAGTGTCAGTCTTTCGTGATGTGAGTGAGTAAACAGTCAGAGTAATCGGGCCGAACAGTCAGCAGCTGAGAGGTAAAACAGTGCGTCCCCGGATTTGGGAAAGCCCCAAGGCCGTACCTCGTGTCGCACCAGCCGCCAACACAGCCGGGGCGTTTTTACCGTTACCGCACCCCACATCCGCCACCAACGCGCCTCGCACCACGCACCGGGTAACAAAATCCTCCACCCCGCTCCACGCGCGGTACCGCGTGCCGTGCCACTGCGCCGCGACCGCGTCGTATACTTTCTGGACGTTTTCAATCTCGACCGAAGGCATGGCTCCTGGTTTCTGAGGCGCGGCGTCTTCATTCATATTTCCTTTACCACCCGGTAACATCTCCGGCGGACACGCAGGACACGTCCGTTTCCGGTTACTCTTTTCCAGGGACGTGACGCCATCCGCGGAGAGGACGGTTTCTTTTTCTTTATTTACCTGTCCGTTTTGTTGCGTCGGATTTTCTTCCCGTTTCTGCGCCTTCGCCGCGAGCTTCGCCGCTTTCTTGGCGTCCTTCTTCAGCCTCGACTTTGACGTTTCCGGGACGTCGCGAAGTCCGTCACCAGTAGCACCAGCGCTTGCTTTATATTTCTTTTCGCTTTTCTCCGCAATCGCGCGCGCTCGTGCCCTTTGTCTTTGTTCGAGTTCGGAAACGCCCTCGGGTAACGGACCTAACCGGCCGACTGCGCCGAGCGGCCCGACGAAACCGAACCCTTTTTTTACTTGATTTTTGTTGAACTCCGCGCGCGCGACGCGGTACTCACCGCGCCGCTGTTCAGCATACGCGATTCGCTTGACAGTTTCCGGATCCTCAAGGTCACCGAGTTTCCTAAAAGTCAGCGAGGCTCGAAAATTCGAAACGGGAGGCACCGCGTGTTCGTACGAATCGGCGGCGGCACCGCGAAGGGAAACGGCGCTGTTTTTGGGTAAGGTCACGATCGCTTCCTCTCCTTCTCTTTTTTGAGTTGAATCGTCGAATTTTGCGCTTAATGAGCCCTCCGAACTTTGTTTGAACACTTCACTAGGGTCTTTCCCTTCCGGCCACCGCATACCTCGCCCTAAAGTCATCGGTTGCGTCGACCGTAGGGATACGGTAACGATAGGGCGTTCGAATTGGGGATTGTCGATGTGCGGCGGTATCCACTGGCCCGGGTTGTACAGGTTAACGGTCACGCTGTCCGGGGTTCCGTCGTCGCCGTGATACACTCCTTTGTCACGTAACAACTCGATGACTTCTTTCAGGGCTTCAGGCATGGGCATGACTTCCACGTTTTTCTCCACCCGGTTGGAATGCGTGAACACGCCGAACTGAAGCATCTCCCTGGATTGGTTTCGGACTTTCCATTTGTCCGGAACCGGGGCGTACGTGTTCCCAACAAGCTTCCCGTCTCGGCCCAACTCCAGCGTCTCAAGAACCCACGCCAACACCTTGTCGTGCAGCGTCTCGGTCAGCACGTTCTCGTGTACCACCAAACCGGGAACGGCATTACAGGGGGAAGCGCTTCCGGAGTGTTGTTGTCCTGATTCTGATTCTTCCAACGCGCCAGCTCCAAACTCGGCGGCGGCGCCGGATCTCGCGTCGGGCGGTCGTGGCATCGCGGTGACATCAGCACTGGTCTCACAGTCACCAACAAAAGCAACCGACCCCCCCCCCGCGCGCGGCGCCTGCTTGCCGGACCCGTTGCCCATGGCACCGCGAGCACCACCTTACGGCGCGCCGAGGTGTGCGTAAGCGCCTGGTGGTGCCGTGTTGGAGAGGACGAAAAAGACGAAATTATGAGAAGGTAAAAAGAGCTGACACACTGTCTTACAAGTCTACCCCCTACCCCCCAAAAGAACTCCCCTAGAACCTCCTCATGTCCTTCGGAGGCACGAAGGGAATGTTCGGGTGCGTCTCCTCGCTCGCGTCCTCGTCCGGTTTCCACATTTTAATCGTCTTATCCGCCTCCACGGTGATCAAGCGGGTGCCCGTTTTGTCAAACGTGCTCGCGAAGACCCCGGCTTCCGCTTCCATGCTTCCGGGCTGCACTTTGGATTGGTGTTCCTGGAAGCAGTGCCCGGATTCGTAGTCCCAGAACCAAACACTACCGTTGTCCCCGCCGGACACCACGACGCCGTCTTCGTTGACGGACAACGAGTTGACGATAGTTTTCTGTTTCCGTAACATGTTGTGTTTGAACCGCGCGTTGCCGCCGGCGTCGCTTGTTAGGCCAAACTTCTTGATGTTATCCGCGCTCGCGCTGAGTAGGGAAAAATCAGTGGGGTGCAGCGCCAGCGCGCGGACGCCTTTTTTGTGGTGCGTCAGCGTGTTCGCGCACTTACCAGCCGTGAGGTCCCACAGCTTCACCGTGCTGTCGTAACTCCCGGTCATGACTTGCGGGTTTTCGCGCTGCGCCACAATCGCGCCCACGGTGTTGTCGTGGCCGCTGAGGCACATGGCTTGCGTTTTCGTCCTCATGTCCCACACCCGGCACGCGCTGTCCCTGCCGCCCGTCATCAGCACGTCCAGCTCCGGGTGCAGCGCCAAGGCGTACACGCCGCTTAAATGGCCGTGGTAGTGCCTGATGACTTTGTTGTACTCCAGGTCCCAGCACTTCACCTGTTTGTCCAACCCGCAGGAGAACATGTACGGGTGCCGGTCGCTCACCGCGATGCCGGTGACCTGCGAGTGTAACAAAAAGTGTCAGTCTTGAGTCTTACTGTATATCGCGATGTATGGACAAACAGTCACCAGCTGAGAGATAAAACAGTGCACTTGTGATGTATGTAGTGCACTTCCTTTAAAGACTAGTGGACGTCACGAACGGGGCTTGAAACAGTGTCGGGATTTGGGAAACGCGCAACACGTACTTGTTCGATGTGCCCCGTTAAGGTAAGCTTCAGCTGTCCGCTCGCGAGGTCCCAGATTTTAATCGTCCGGTCCGCCGAACCGGTGGCGAACCACTCGTTCGACGGGTCCACGGTAACCGAACGCACCCAGCCCATGTGCCCCGAGATCACCCTGTAAAGCTTCCAGGGCTGGTGCCACTTCGGCTTCGGCCATTTACTCGCCAGCCGCGGAATGAGCTGCGCGCTTTGTTCGTGCGGCTTTTTGAACTGCGTAAGCACGGAGTTTGGTGGTTTAGAGCCTGGTACGGTGCCGGGACTCAACGCTACCGCCAACGCGTTGGACGTTTTTGGCTTTGTCCTGTCCCGCGCCGCCGCGTCGCCGTCGATGGCGTCGATCAGATCCGCGATTGACGACGGATCGTTCGTGGCCGCGTCGAGGCCGGGAATGGTCGTGTCCTCCGTAACACCCGGAACACTGCTCCTCGGTCCCGATGTCCCCGGTCCTGCTGTCCCCAGTTCTACTGTCTCCGCCGCGTCCCCGACCACGGCGTCCCCGAACGATCGGACGTTTTCGTACCCATCCCTCAGCTTGACCGACATTTTCAACTTCACCGAGGACTCGTGCGTGGGCGGCAACAAAGGGTTCCCCAAGTACGAAGTGCGGAACATCTCGTGCGTTCGTTTCGCGCTGCGCTCCGCGAGGGAGCGGATCGTGGTGCCGGTCGCGAGGTCGCCGCGCGATGGCGCGCTGTGATCGGGAGGAGACATCGCGGGTGGCAATGCGCGGTCCCCACCAGATTCGCGCGCACGGACGCAATCAATGGCTTGGGTCCCTTCGCCCGACTCGCCGCTGCGAACCCGTCCGCTCACGAAAGCTTCGCCGTCGGGTCGAGTCAAGTCGTTCACAAGCCGTCACACAACACGGTCCAATTGAACCACACGCACAATCACCGCGCGTCGGTCTTTGTGCCCGGCGCAACCCAACGCCGCCAAACCCTGTCTGGAAACCGAAAACACACCTCGAGCGCCGCGCGCCTTCCAGGAGGAGTTTGAACTCGCGCGACATCGAGTACGCACCTTTCATCACAGCTTGGGGCGTGCTCGGGACACGCGCGTTCCAAATGGACGAGGAGGAGGACCTCGCGTCCCAGCTCGGGCCGTGGACGAGCCAGTGCGTCTCGTTTTCCCGTGTTCCATCGCCGGTTCCGTCGTCTCAAGTTCGCGCCGGCCACGCGCGCGCGCCCGCTTTCCTTTCCATCGGCAGGCCTTCTCGTTAGGCACCCCAGATGCCAGATGATCGATTAAATTAAACCACGATCGGGGACAGTTCTTTGACCGATGCCCCCCCGACGGCTACGGGACCACCGAAGAAAGCGCGTTTCTTGGCACACGCGCAGTACCCCACCCTGACCACCCTCCCTGCACCTTCTCTTCCTCTCAACGCAGAGTCCATGATACGGACGTTTCCAAGCTAAAGCGCGCGTTCGTGAACGAAAAGTGCGCGCCCGAGATTTTACCCTTCGAGTTTGATTTAGTGCAACGCGTGGTGGCTGCGGTTGATTCACGGGAGTCGGTTGTGGCGAGCGCACGGGCCAGCGCCAGCACAGGTCCGTCAAGCGCGGCGGATGACCTGCAGACGCACGTGTTTCAATCCGAGCTGAACCGGGTCCGGTTTTTACTGCGCGCGTATTACCGGTACGTACCGCGCGTTTCCCAAATCCAATTACTACATACATCAACACGTAGACTGTTTGCCCATACAGTACACCCATACTCAAGACTCAAGACTGACACTTTTCCTTTTACAATCACAGCACGCGCTTGTTTAAAATCGAAAACCACGCGGTGTGGACGTTGAAGGAACCAGCCGTGCTCGCGCGGTTATCAACGCTGGAAAAGGAATACGCCACGAACTACGCGAACGTGGTGGAGGAGCACTTCGGTTCCGTGTTAGGGCAAATGCCGGAGGGGTACGGGAGCATGCTTCAGCAAATCGAAGAACAAGACGCGGCGTGGGACATGGTGCCTGAGCCCAACCTGGATAAGCACGTACGTGTTGGGGCTTTCCCAAATCCGACACACACTGTTTGCCATGACAAGACGTTAACCACTTTTCGTGTCACAATCACAGGTGTTTTGCCTCGTGAAACAAGACCGCGGGGACGTGATGTTGGACCCGGATGACCCGGAGAACACCATGGATTTAGAGAGGAACGACATAATCATGATCCGGTACCGGCTGATTAAAACGCTTTTGGAGGAAAACGCGGTGGATTTGATGTAACGTAAGGGGGGGGAGGGGTGAGATTGGAAGCGTGAATTTGATTGCGCTGGAACGATCCGGTAAATTTGAATGACTCTGCCCATCGTTACGCTCCAAAATTCCCCTCCAACCCGCTCCTAATACGGACACGCTTTCGGCAGCTTGATTTTCACGTTCTGGCCGTTCAGGTCAAACTTTTTAATGGAGCTGTTGCCCTGGAACAGATTGTTCCGTTCATACTTCCGACTCGCTTTTTGCGCGCGTTTCACCATTATGGAAATGTTCAGCCCGACGAACTTGCCGTGCAAGTCGAACTTCTTCAACCCGCGCTCGCCGTCCCGAGTTTCCCCAAGTCGCACTAATCCGCGTTCTTTGTTGTTCGCCGCGTTCGCGAGCAACGTCGCTCGGTCATCGTCCGGTTTGTGCCGCTGTTTGTAGTACCGTCGCAACTCCCTCGGGCCAACTCGTTTTTGGGTTCCGTCGTCACGAGTAATAATCAACTCGTACCCGTTCTCCGCGAGCCGCACTGGCGCGTTTGTGAGATCCAGCTCCATCCCGTCGCCGTCTGATTCGTCATCGTCGCTTTCTTCCGACTGATCGTCCCCACCACGTGTATCACGCGTGTCATCCATGGCCATCCTGTCCATCCTCGCAAGCACCTCCCTCGCTTCGTCGCCGTCCATGGATTCCCACCCGTCATCGCTACCGTCTTCCTCGTCGAACTTGTCGTGGTCCTCGTCACCCGCGTCTTCGTCCTCGTCCTCGTCATCCATCGCCTCGCCAGCCCTCCATCGCCGTTCCCGCTCCCTCGCCTCGCCCTGCGCCAATTCGATTTCGTCTTTGTGGTGTTCGATCCAGGTTTCAACTCGTTTGGCTTTCGCGACGGATTTGGGGTCAAGGCTTGGTCGCTTTAAGTGCGACCGGCCCGTTTCTTTCGTCGCCGCCGCCGCCGCGTTGGCTTGCTGCATCACTCTTTGGAACAAATCGTTACCCACAACGGGCAAACCCGCGACCTTGCGTTTCAAGTTGTACCGGTGCCAATCGCTTTTGTAGTGTTCCTTCAGCTCTTCCATCGTGGTGAAGCTCACGCCAGGGGCAGTGTGGCAAGTCAAGGGCTCGTCTTCGTACTCCATCTTTGGCTTTGGGGTGTGTCGCCTCTGGGTTCACGCGTCTGTGTCTTGTAGATTTCACGCGGTGCCCTTGAAAACGAATCGAACGCCCACGCGGCGAAACAATCGAATCGGTGTTGTTTTCTCCGAGACACCGAGGCGCGAGGACGCGCGGTGGGGGGTTACTAACGAACGACCGGGGCGACGCGCGGTACCACGAGCCACGCGACGGCTCGTTCGTGACGTAGACGAACGCGAAGTGCAATTTCGCGTACGGCGTGGCCGTGAGTGGGGACACAGTGGGGAAGGACACCGAAGTGATTCGTCTCAACGAATCTGGGAAAATCCCTGGCGGCGGAAACGAGCGGCGGCGCTGAAAAACTCTAACAAGACGCAATCTCGACTTTCCTGCTGCCGCCGCCCTTCCCTCTACCCTTCGTTCACTCCACACCGCGCCCGTGGGTGAGCCATTTGAACACAGACGCACCATGGGTAAGAAGGTAACCGGAGGGAAGTCCCCTGGCGGTGGCGCCGGGGCGAGCGGCACGGTGAGCAAGAAACCCACCGGGCACTCCATGAGCACCGTGGGCAGAGGCAAAGGCTCGCAATCCATGCGTTCGGCGGCGACCGTGCGCAGGCTGATGATGTACAAGCAGAAGCCGGTCCGAGATAAGAAGGGGAAGATTTTAAAACAAGACCTGCAAAGCAAGGAGTTACCTTCAACCAGGATCGTCCCTGACCGCCGGTGGTTCGGGAACACGCGGGTAATCGGGCAGAAGGCGCTTGACGAATTCAGGGAGGACATGGCCACGAAGGCGAAGGACGGGTACACCGTGATTATCAAGCAAAAGAAACTGCCGCTTTCGTTGTTACAGGACCCGGAGAAAGGCCGAGTACGCAGGGTGAACTTGCTTGGAAACTCGCCGTTCACCGAAACCTTCTCCGCGAACCGCCGGCAGAAGAAACCGAAGCTCGCGACGGACGACCTGGCCGCGTTCACGGCGCGGGCGCACGCGAGCGGTACGTATTTCCCAATCACCACGTTCCGCCTCCCTGATTGCCCATACGAGACTGACACTTACTTGATAATCGTGCCAGGCGACGCGTACGCGGACGGGGTCGCGGCCGGTGTGCTCGCGGATCGCGATTTAGTCACCGTCACCGACGGCGCCCTGAATGCGGCGAAGGACAGCCTTTTCCAGAAAGGCCAGAGCAAGCGCATTTGGGGCGAGCTTTACAAGGTTGTTGATTCGTCAGACGTGATCGTCATGGTGCTCGACGCCCGAGACCCGATGGGCACGCGGTGTCACCACCTGGAGCACCACTTAAAGAAAGACGCGATGAAGCGACACAAGCACGTCATCTTGTTACTGAACAAGGTGGACCTCGTGCCCGCCTGGGTCACGAAGCGGTGGCTGCACACGCTTTCCAGGGAGTACCCCACGTTGGCCTTCCACGCCTCCGTGACGAACCCCTTCGGAAAAGGAGCGCTGCTTTCCCTGTTAAGGCAGTTCTCCAGGTTACGAATGGACAAGCAGAACGTCTCCGTCGGGTTCATCGGGTACCCGAACGTGGGCAAATCGTCCGTGATCAACGCCCTGCGCACCAAGAAAGTGTGCGTCACCGCGCCCATTCCGGGCGAAACCAAGGTGTGGCAGTACGTCAACCTGACGAAACGGATTTTCCTGATCGACTGCCCTGGGGTGGTGTACCACGATACCGCGGATACAGACACAGACGCGGTTTTGAAAGGCGTGGTGAGGGTGTCGCTGCTGGAAGACGCGTGGGAGCACATCCCGGATGTCGTCGCGAGGGTGAAACCGGATTACTTAAGAAGAGCGTACAAAGTGCAGTCCTGGGAATCCCCGGAAGATTTCCTGCAACAAGTCGCCCGGCTCACCGGGCGGCTCCTGAAAGGAGGCGAACCAGACCTGAACACCGCGGCGAAGATGATTTTGTACGACTGGCAGCGCGGGCGCATTCCGTTCTTCGCCCCTCCCCCGCAGCTCCCGGAGCACATGCGCGGCCCGGCTGCGGTGAAACACAACCTGCCCGAAGACGCCGCGGACGCCGAGCTGAGCGCCGCGAACGCGTTCGTGGAGAAGGCGAACGAAGCGGTTACGAGACAAGTCGGCCGGCGCATGCCCGCGGCGCACGGGATGTTCGACCTTGAGGACCAGCGGGGGGACGAGGACGAACAGATGGAGGGTGGCGACGAGCAAGGTGACGAGCAAGGTGACGACGACGACGACGACGACGAACACGGCTCGGACGACGAAGTCGACTCGGAAGTGGACGACGACGCCGACGACGCGGACGACGACGCGGTGCAAGACGAAAGCGACAACTCGGACGACGGCCACGAAAGCGGCAGCGAGGACGTGCCCGCTTCGGATGACGAAAACGGCGGTTTGGACGACGCCGCGCTTGACAAGTTCGACGACGACGAAGACGAAGAGTTCGATAAAAAACAAACCGAAGAGAGCAGCGGCGACGAGAGCGACGGGTACGGCGACGGGGGGTTACAGTGGGACGCGGTGCTGGCGGACGTACGAGGCGAAGCTTCCGTCGCGGCGCCGTCCAAGGAAGGAGGCAAGCGGAGTCTTAAAAAAGGGGAAATCGGCAAGAGCGCGTTTCGACACGACGCGGCGCGGGCGAAGAGCAAAGGCCCGGGTGGGAACAAAAACCCGCGAGGGACGGTTTCGTTTATGCCGAAAAAAGACGTGGGAGGACGGGACCGGTCGCGGGGCGCCGCGAGTAAGCGAATGGCGGACAAGAAAGCGAAACGAGAGGTGGAGGTGTAGGTATGGGTTTTAATGTGTTAAACGTGTCTTTAATGTCTGTGCTTTAATGTTTGTGTCTACGTTAAACGTGTCTCTTTCTAAACGGATGATACAGTACGTGGCTTTACAAGGATACCACGTCTCTTACTAATACCACATCTTTACTGATACCACGTGTTACGTGCAACAACTCTTACCCGTAAATCCCATTACCACACTACCCCCGCGTCTTACTCCCACAAAACCCCACAACCCCGATCGGATACCGGAATATCCTTTTTCTTGTTATTCCTTTCCCCCGAACAAAAACAAGTCTCCCAAAAATCATCTCATGTTCGTCTGGTTCTCCGCGGCGTCCCCCACGATTGGCAGCTTCACGGTTTTCCCAAGCGCGCTGGCGCCCACGCCGACCACGGACGAGAGGTACACGTACAGGAAAACGGTGTTGAACATCAACACCTGGGCTTCGAACCCGGGGCCGCCCATTAGCAGGGCGTCGTCGCCGCCGACGCTCGAGGCGAGGCGCGTCAACACGTCCGGTACGATGAGCAAAATGTCAAGCAAAATCGCTTGCTGCGCGTTGTACCTGGTGAAGTACTTCATGTTCTGGTTCTGCACCACGCC
>Ga0115001_10001784_pt1 | contig 16580 bp, 10 predicted proteins | sample ArcticOcean_MG_C_12_FD_89869 | JGI IMG/M metagenome (GOLD analysis project Ga0115001, IMG submission 89869) | Marine microbial communities from western Arctic Ocean - ArcticOcean_MG_CB8_130 | ecosystem: Environmental > Aquatic > Marine > Oceanic | place: Arctic Ocean: Canada Basin | collected... | reverse complement strand
AAGTGTAATCAAAATCGCACATCATCTTCATCAGACTATTATTCCCCATTCCTCCTGCACGACGACGACAAAAAATACTACTGCTACTAAATAAAAGTAACTGAATAAATAATATGTCTCTTCTGCAAAGAAAACCGAAACCGACGTTGTCGCACGTGGAATCGTACGAAGATTTCACGCAAGTCATACAAGGTGAAGGGCTAGAGTTCGTTTCGTTCAGGTATGCACTTGAATATGACTTACAGAAAGTACCAAAAGGTGGAGCCGAAGTTATTAAGAGTAACTCGGCCCCGATCTCGAGAGCGAGTTCAATGAAAGAAGCGGCTGGGAGACATTTTCATGCGAAAGTGAGGCAATCGTTAGGTTTAGAGGCGACTGATGAGAAGATTTTAAGAGCGGCGAAATTGGCCGGACGCGGTAGAGATTCTTTGAGCTCGTTCGTGAACGAAGACGAGGAAGAGGAGGAGGTTTTCTTGGAGGAAGATTCTTTGGAAGCGTTGTTGGCATCACCGGCATTTAAGATTAAGAAGACGATTAAGATGGGTTCCAAGGAATTTGCGGATCACTATGGGGCGATTGGTTTAGGCGTTGAACGATATTTGGCCACGGCGGATCAAATTAAGGCAAACTATCACAAATATTCTTTAACTTTACATCCGGACAAATGCGGCATCGCTGGAGCGGACGAGGAAGGAAAAGAAGTCATCGAGCAACGGTATAAAGCGGTTGCCATTGCGAATGAAGTGTTGTCAGATGAGAAGAGAAGAAGAGAGTACGATTCCGTAGATGCTGCACCGCACAAGTTACCGACTTCGATCAAGGAAGGCAAAACGTGGTTTGAGACGTTTATTCCGGCTTTAAAAAAATTGGAACGATGGACCGAAGTCAAGGGCGGACATTACATTTGCGAAGACGAAGACGCGAGTTACGAAGACGTGAAGAAAATGTACGTTTCGTGGACAAAGTTCAAGTCGTGGAGAGAATTTCCAGCCATGGACGAAAGCGATTTGGAGTCTGCGCACGATAGACACCACAAAAGGCAAATGCAAAAGGAGAACGAAAAGAAGCGAAAAGAAGCGAAGAAGGATGAAGGGGATAAACTTCGAGCGTTCTTCGAAGCCGCGGAGTTATTAGATCCACGCGTTATTAAAGAAAAGACTCGTAAAGCATCTGAAAGAGAAGCGAAGAAAGCAAAGAAAAGCGGGAACGCCAACGGCGGTGCAGGATTATCCGCAAAAGAAAAGGAAGAAGCTGAAAAAGCCGCCACCGAAGCACTTGCTAAGGCTGAAGCCGCAGAAAAAGACGACAAAGCATCGGCTAAGAAAAAGAAAGAGGCTGAAAAGAAAGAAATGCAAAAGACGAGAAAAGCCGTGCGTGAAGTTCGCGACAGCGCCGAAGGTGCACCAGAAGAGTTTGATTTGGATCAGTTGATGCAAAAATTAGACATTTCTGGAGTGAAAGCTTTACTCGCCGAATGCTCTGGAAAATCAAATGCTGAAGTTGGTGCCGTCTTAAAAGCCGCCGTTGAAAAAGGCAGCGCCTAATTATAACAATAAATTTTTGTGCATAATATAAACAATTTATTTCATTCATTCAATTCATTTCTACTACCAGTATATTATTCATGTGCTTATAATTGGTATAATTAGTATATAATAATAAATTCATGTTTTGACTACTATTCGCCCGATAACCATATCGCCATCGGAGCAACGCTCTGAAACGAAAACTAAATTGACCGTATCTTTGTCAACATTCTCAAACGTTAACAAATGTTTCGCATTAGCAAATTCGGCAAAAACGCTCAAATTGTCCAACTTCCCTTTGCCTATATCAATAAATCCCCAAGTACCTTGTCCCCAGGGCGTTTTCAATTCTCCGTGTTCGCGGAAAATTAAACCAGGAACGCCTCCCCACGAAAACGAATCGTTCTCACTCAATTGTGATAATTTACTCGCAATATGCGCCTTGTCAGAATAACTAGCTAATGTCTCAGTAGGCTTAACACTTCGTAATTTACACAATATCTTAGAATCTGCGCCAGCTTCACCGAAACCTTCGCCGTGAGTCCATCTCTCGAAATTAGAAATCGTAGTCGCGCTGGGGCCCAACATGGAATTTTCAATCGTTTCTTCGTAATATTTATACGCGTCTTGCATGCGCTGCACGGTTTCTTTCAAGTGCAAATGATAGCTCATGCGAATGGCAACTGGAACAAACTTCTTTGCTTTTGAATCTTTCTTTGCGAAGCGGTAAATCGTTTTCGAATTTGCAAAGCATAAATAATTCAGCGTTCGCTTTATAACTCCTGGCCCAACATAATCGCCATGTGCTGGTAAATCGAGAGCGTCGTTAAAAACTTCATGCGCTTTATCCTGGATTTCATTCAATTTAGCATAGGAAGATGTTGCTTTACTAATATACCCTAAGAGCGTACGCATAACACGCGTCGCTAGAGCCAAAGATTCTTCGGTCGCTTCAAATCTCACAAATCCATCATCCCTACTCGCCGCTCTTCCACCGTGACAATACCTGGACCAATCCATGTGAGGATCATCAACTACGTGATCGTATCCATACGCCGTCGTATCATCCCATCCGTCCGACATAGCTTCGACATCAGCGTCGCGGTAAAAGAATCTCGAAGGGTCTTGCAAGAGAACGGTTTCTGGGTCGATGGCGATCGTGTTTAAGCCATTTTCGAGAAGTCTTTTGATTGCGATCCATTTCAAAACCGTCGCATCATACACTGTGTTCTCTAAAACAGCAATTTCCGAAGACACATCTCGAGCATACTTTGCCGCCTTTTGAGAATTCGTGACAAGAATGATCCGCTTCTCAACTTTCACCTTCTTTGCGCCATTTTCTAAGAAGACTTTTAAATTCTCCGCGTTATCATCACTCGCGGCTATGAGAATAATATCCGACTTCAGATTTGACTTTTTAGATAATATCTCATCAATTGCTTTGGAGACAATATCTTTTGAAGCTGGAGGCGTTAATTCCTTTATAGTGTGCAAATTTCTATCTAAATGTGCGATTTTTCCATTCCAATCTGACATTGGCTCACACTTCGACGAGTACGCCGCAGTTGCGCCTTCTTTCCAGTTTTTCGAACCAATGATGCCATCATTCACTGCGTGTTTATGTTTTCCCTCTAATTCTTCAACCGATTTTAAAGCTGATGAACATCCAACCGTACATTCTAACGATGCCAAAGACGCATCTGAATTATAATACCTATCGACGAGTTGCATTTTTCGCTCTTTATCCGTGTGATAGTTCGCATGCATTGCAACCGGTCGATGCCGTTCTTTCGTCAATTCTTCCTTGTGGCGCACGATTCGAAACATCACTTTACTGTTCAAGAAACAGTAAGGATTCATCACTCGAACAGTCGCGCCACTGGTTTGATGCCAATCGCGACTGGCAAACCATAATTCTAAATTATATCCAGCTTGGTCCCACAAATCTTCCGTATCCATTCTATGTGCCATGATTAACATTAGCCTATGAGACGCACGCGTTGCGGCAACGTACCATAAACCTGAATTTAGTGCCGACACTCGAAACGCTTTGACTCGCGCGCGCCCAGATCTTCCCATAGCCGCGTCATCGATAATCTGATGAAAGCCGTTCGCCGTGTGATTATCCCAACCATCAGACATTGATTCGATATCATGATCACGATACAAATACGGAAATGGATTTTGAAGGTAAACAACATCGGTATCGGTGAGTAAAACGGAACATCCAACGTGGACAAAATCTTTAATGATGCCAAACTTTTGCGCAGAAATCTTATGCGAGCCTCTTGCATCACTCTTCACGCGATATGTTGCCACACCTTTCTCTTTCAATTTAATCTCTAGATTATCATCTAAGCAAATGACGAGAAAGTTTTTGATATTCAAAGACTTTATGGAATCTACGAATTTATAAATCCCAGGCGCTTGCGAATTTGCAACCGCGGCCAAGACTTCGCGATCAATAGCAACTTCTCGAACGACTTCGCATAACGTTTTCAATTCGCCGTCACAATTTTGCGGCCAATTTGACTCCGTTTTTGCGACAGACCAGTCCAATCGCCTCGATGGTCCCCAAGCTTCAGTGTTTATATGTTTCGGAGCGCATAGTTTATTATTCGCCCCTACTGCTGCGGAAAGACTCGGAAGCGCGAACGAATCTGGATACGTTTCCACGACATTATTTTGACTAGTCGTCGTTGTTATCGTTGTCCTCTCCGTCATCTTCGTAGAAGTACTTTCACTCTTACCTCTACTACTTCGTTCTTCATCTTCTTCAAAAGGGGGTTTCGTTTCGTCCTCGCCATTCGCGCTTTTCGTACTAATCGAAATACTCCCTCGTTCTTCGTTATTACTACTCATACTACTCGTACTCATACTACTACCATCGGTATTACCCATATCTCCATGTCTCCTCAAATGCCCTTCATGTCTCTGATGTTTCATCACGGCCACGACGACGCCGAGCGCGCATCCAAGCGCGCACGACCCAAACACTGAACTCGTTCTCTTCCTATTCACCATCATCTCCTCGAAAAAAGAAATATCAATATATACCTACGAGTAGAACATATCTATATCACTATATCACTTATTGTTCGTGAGAACTTGCACGACCTCTTTCCGAAAGTTATTTATTTGTCTAGAGAGCTCCAACGCGTGCTCCAGAGCCGATTTTAGTTCCCCGTTCTTCACCTTCTTCGGGTTTATGATTACTATTTTATGATCCACTAAGTATCCAATGGAGCAGCCGATGCCGATGCCGAGAGCGAGGTAGTTCGCGGCGCGCGTGATGAACATGCAAAATCTGAGGAACGAGGAAGAGGAAGATGTTTATTGACGCGCGTTCGCGTTTCTTTTTCAGCTTTCTGAGAAACTCTTCTTCTGCGCGTATTATAGTTAATTGTATTGATGATACAAAAGTGTGGAAAGAAACGCTCATTATATTTAATAAGTCAAAATGTCCCACTGCCCACACAAAACACACACAAACCATATAAGATGCTGAAGACACTAAATATGGCGAGCGAGAATTTCGTCGCACGTGATATGCCAGGACTTAATGAACTCACAAACGGCATTGGACTTGAACGCATCGAGAAGCTGTTCGTGAGCACTCGTCAGTCGCTTACATCGCACGACGAAGTCTTGTATGTCATCGATGTATAACATTTCTCTTTTGTATAAGCGCTCGATCGAGAGGACGAGCTCGCGAGAGATTCGAGAGGCGCAATCGCGAGCGAGTTCGAAGCAATAGTCTTCGTCGGTTATAGAGTGCATTTCTATTTGCGTTGATCTGGATAAGTTCTTGAACGTGAGTTGGACCTTTTTGAACTCCTCTTCTATGATAGGAGGGCAAATGTCTTCTTGTTGTTCTTCGGCTCGATTCTCGAACGTGTTGACGTTTGCAGCGCGCGGCGAGTTCCTCTTTCCATTGACAGCTTGGAAAAAGTGCGCATCGATCTTTGGCTGTAACTTATCAACTGCGCTTCTAAAGTTTTGTGGTCCAATATTACCTCTGGCGACTCCTCGACTGTCTGTTTTCAATAAAGGAGGACCTTTGCGCTTACCAAGAGGTGAGCCAGCATTATTACGCGAATGCTCAAATTGTAATTTAACGCACAAGCCGCGAATTGCGTCTATCGCAGTTATGGAACCTTCAAACTCGCAAAGGATGTTTCGAACAACCTTAAATATCTCATCCACTTTATTAGAAGGGTTGACTAGCTCCTTCTGTTTCGTATGAGTCGTACACGGGCCATGACCAAGAAAGCCCGGTCGTTCAGTATACGCCTTTGATTTCCTCATAATCTCTAAAACTACAACAGTCGCCATTCGATTTCCAAGCTCTTTAGCTCGACTCGATACGACATCGCACATATCTTTCAATATCGCAAAAACGCGTTCTGAAGTTTCGAATCTAACGCCCCATGAGATTTTAATCGATGTCGATTGCGGTGGTAGATCAGGCTCCCATACCGAATCGTCACAACCTCGAGCGTTTTGAATCAGCTTTAAACTCGTATCGCCGCTGCCGCCAATCGAATTACTCAAATCATCAAACCGTCTACTGGGTATTTTTATATCCTGTAGATCTTCGCAGATATTAATCCCAATCTCATTCAATTTTCCCACTTTGACTCCGCCAACGCCTGGAATATCCGAAACCGAAAGCGGCTTCATGAACTCAATGAGATCTTTCGGCCACACGTAATACCACTTGTTTGGAGATGAGCCGTTCGGTTTCGCAAATCGACTCGTGGCAATCTTCGCAACGAGACGATTCGTACTCGCACCGACGGAACATTTCAACCCAACCATTTCCTGTACGTATCTCTGCACGAACTCTGTCAAAGCGTTGCCGCGTACATACGAGTCTTTGCTTCTCATCTTCTCTAAACTGCCGCCGTGCGCAATAATATCTTCTTCGCTTAATTTCAACCCGTTCGTGCAATCTATGTACGCCTCATCGCACGACGACCCAATAACGTAATCGGTCAAAGTAAACAACGTCTCGTATAAATGTTCTGCCGATGCCATGTACGCCTCAAATGCGTACGGCAACACGATCAAATCTTTCGGCCTTTTTCTATCAGAACTATTGAAGTGATGATTCGCTCGAATACCTAGTTTCCTCGCTTCATAATTCGCACATGAAACTTCCCCATTATCTCCGTTCCCATGCATAACAACCATCGCCTTGCTTCCTTCTTCCTCAATTAAATCAGGTCTGTGCTCTTTCAAGCTCGCTTGGACGAAGAAACAGTCTAAATCGACGTGTAAGATAATCCTCGACCGGTCCAGTAATTCTGACTTTGTTAACTTTATTGGAATCTGTTTCGATAGTCGTTCTTTCAATTTATGGTACCTATGGCTCCACGTCCCAATGAACGATAGTCTCGATTGCCGTTGATAGTTTTTAATGAAATCTTCATCCGTCTCAGTCGTCTTTGGGATCATTGAAATCGTATTTATTATTATTATTATTATTATTATTTATTCTGTGCACCTCTCTCTCTTAATCTCTCTCTTAATCTCTTAATCTCTCGCTTCTCAAAACGGCCGAAAGTATGCACGACGAGATACCCTGAATCGATGAACTCGGTCACTATCGTATCTCGAGTTCATTTTTATTGATTATTTATGTTTCTTATCGCGTCTATCCAATCGCGATTCTTCCGCTTTACTCTCGTTTTGGAAACATTCAATTTTTTCCAAAAAGTTTTTCTTCGTTCTTCCGATGACGACAACGCGTCATTGTTTACTTGCACCAATAAGCGAGAACATCCAAAGACATGTTTTCCATCGCCAGTAGTACTTGCTGCGCCGCTACTGCCGTTAATTTCAATAAACAATTCTATCGAGACGTGAAGAGAAGGTCTTTAATAAAGTCTACAAATACTGCCACTACTGCTGCCAAGAAAGGTATCGAAAGAGAAACAAAAGATGATTACGACGAAGACGGGGAAGAAACGAGAGAGGAGCTGTTATTACTGAAGAGAAGGACTGCGATGAGGATGATTGTGATAACATCCATGACTGCGTTGATGTTGAAAGAAAACGATCGAGTATCGCACGCGATGTTTAATTCTGGTTTAGATGAACCGATCGAGGATAGTGTAAGGGCTATTGCAGTCGTCTTAGCCGTGAAAGTCGCTTTAGGGGATATATTGAAACAGAACGAGGACTTTCGATTGACGTGCGATGCGCCGGTGTATTCGTGCGATTTATCGCAATTGAACGTGAAATGTGCAACGAGAGTGAGTGGGCCAATAAATCGGTCATTACCAACGATTTTGAATGCCTATGGATTAGACGCGTACGAAGTCGAAGCGATTAAGCAATCGATTCAAGAGCTCGAAACCGTGTTGAAGGCGAATAACGCGAGGGTGGCGGTTAACTTTAAATCTCCTGCGGATTACTTACAGTTGATTCAAAGGCAAATAGATGAGTTATTGGAGCAAATCCCTTCGGATGTGATGGATGAAGCGAGAGCGTTGTTTAATAGTTGCGATTTGGCTGTACCGGCAGAAAATCAAGCGGAGCTAGATTGTAGGATTAACAGAGCCGTGAAACAAGGAAAGCGCCCGTCGGGAGGTGTATCTTAAATAATAATAATGAATAATTTTTGTTGTTGTTGTCATGGCGTACACACCGAGAGATTTCTTCAGTGATACTCAGAACAATAAAATAATTAACGATTCACTTTGATTTGCCCGATGGGTACGGGAACGTGCGTAAAGATTGCGCATTGGGGTACACCCGGCGACATTCTGAAAAAGTCTTTAGAATCCTTGAGCACCAATAATCCGGGAATGGAAATTTTTGTTGGCCTTAAGACTTCGGGCAAATCAAAGTGAATTCGTTCATTGTTTTGTTGTTCTGAGTATCACTGAAGAAATCCTTCGTTGTTGTATTACAATATCGAGAACTCGAGAACTTTCATATCGCTTTTAATAATAATAATACGCGCGCTTCAATAAGCAATAATCAATAATATATATACTGGTATATATATATACTCACTTACGTTTTGTCGTTCTGCTTTTGCTTCTTTGCTTGCTTTCCCTTCTGGGATAGCTTTCTTACGCGAGGCGTTAGCGGTGTAGTGTCAACAACGACGTTCGTAGCGTCGTCGTTTTTACCCGTTTTGGAGGCGTCGTTCGTGGCGTCGTTCGTCTTACCGTCGTTAGCAGCGTCGTCGTCGACGATCACCGGATCATCGAAATTTTTTGAAAAGATATCTCATTCTTCATCTTCAGTATCAACTGACGATGCTTCAATGAACTTTTCTAGTTCTTTCATTATACTCATAAACAATAATGTTTTCGTTGAACAGTACTATTTATGCTAAAGTATACGAAGCTTCTTTCAAGTTAATCACAGTCGTTTTGACTTTCGTCATAAGCTGAAACGAATTAAGCGTTGAAGCACTACCTATTCCCGAATCCTTAACGCCTTGGAAAGGAAAATGATCCGGCCCTCGTGATGGCTGACCGTTGATTTGTACGGTACCAGTTTCCATTTCATCCGCGAAACTAATCGCGTTATCGATATCGCGCGTGAATACGCATCCTTGTAGACCATATCGTTGTTCGTTCACGCAAGCAATCGCTTCCTCTCTACTACTAACTCTCATTTGAGGTACCACTGGACCGAACGGTTCCACGAAAAACAAATCCATGTTCTTCGTGACGTTGTCTACGTATAAAGGCCATATCAAGTTATCTTTTCTTTTCCATTCTTGGCACAACCGTGCTCCTTTTTCTCTAGCGTCGATGACTAATTTTTCAATCGAATCGGCGGAGGATTTTGAAATCACCGCAGTAATCGATACGTCTTCATCTTCGGGCGATCCGACTTTTAACTTTGTCATCTTCTCGCATACTAATTTCGTCAGTTCATCGGCGATTTCCTCAAACGCAACTACTAATTTTACAGCCGTACATCGCTGTCCAGAATAACTAAAACCACCCGAAACGATCGCTTTCGAGGCTCTCTCTAAATCCGCATCTGGGAATACGACACATACGTCTTTTCCTCCAAGTTCCATCTGCAAAGGAATCATCGATACATTTTTTGCCAAAGTTAAACCAACATCCCCGCCAGTAAACGATATCATATTCACGTACGAATGTTGCGTTAGATAATCCCCAATCTCTCCTCCTCTACCTGTCACTGCTTGTAAAATCCCTTTTGGAAGTCCAGCTTTCTGAAAGCATTGTACCATTAACAACCCCGCCACACAGCCTTGCGTAGGAGGTTTTACAACGACCGCGTTACCGCTCATCAACGCCGGTGCTAATTTACTAGCCGCTAGATTCACTGGGTAATTGAAAGGCGGAATCGCTAGAACAACGCCAACCGGTACCCTCGAAGATTGGCATATCTTATCACGCTCGTTCCCAGGAAACGCGTCCGATGTAATCAACTCGCCTCTTGAAAGAAATCTAACGCCTTCTTCGGCGGTATACTCGATCAAATCCGCCGTACGCATAACTTCCTTCTTCGCATCTCTCCTCGTCTTCGCGCATTCCAACAACAAACAATTAGCAATAGGCTCCCAATGTTTCCTCATTAATCTCGCTGTTTCTTTCAATATCTCTTTTCGTTTATACAAAGCCGTTCTCCTCCAAAGTTTTTGCGCCTCTTTTGCGCCTTTAAACGCTTCGTCGCACTCAACTCTCGAACACGCTTGGAAACAAAAAAGCTCGCAGTTCGCTTCAGATGGGTTCAGAACTGCGCACTGTTTCAATGTGTTTGATTTCACCCACTGACCGTTCACTGAATATTTCACCGCGCTCATCGTCTTCAAATAAGGATCTTCTTCTTCTTCTTCTTCTTCTTTCACAAGGTCGAACACGTCTTTGTAAAATTCAAAATCTTCTCGGTTCTTCATTTTCAAACCTTTCGGTGCGCGAATCGTCGTCTGCGCCGTCGTCGCAGCATGTGATGCCATTCGTATTATTATTATTGTAAACAAATTCTTGTGTGAGATGTGCGATATCTACATAAAAAACCGCTTCGCTCTCGTTTTGTGAACAAATGTAAAGTTTCCCTCCCCAACTTTTAAAATTGATGAAAAGCTCTTCCTGATGGCAACAAATACTATCGTTACTATTTTTACGTCGTTTCTTGATAGAACCCGATGTGCGGTCTTTCTAGCAGAAAAGCGATCGACCAGGAGCAGTGCGATCGATTATAGAAGATATATCGTCGAGTCAAATCAGTAGTCGTCCCAAAGTTTACTTTCACGTGATTCGAAATAGTCAGAGATCAGGCGTACAGCATGTGTTATTTTCCCAAATTTTAAGAGGCTGCTTTTTTTTTAATAGACCTCATTTATTTAAAACGCTCGTTCTTTCTTTTACCTCGTTGCAACGAACGCGACGAGGATATGCGCGTCGATGAAATAAAAGAGATCGATTCAGAGAACGCGTCGTCGGATGATGAAGCAGCGGCAGTAGTAGTAGCGGAAGAACCGGAAGAAGTACGAGCGAGAGAGATCGTCGTCGATGTGAACAGCGCTCAAAAAACTGCGATCGTTATTAAGAAGAAGAAGTCGTTGTTGAAGTCTTTGTTTGGATCAACGACGACGACTGCGAAGAAGAAAAGTAAAAAAGAGGAAGAGGACGATGAAGACGAGGAGGACGACGACGCAGACGATGTTGCGTGGCCGCCGGACTTAGAGCATACGGACGAGGAAGAAGAAATAATGGAATCGAACAGGTTAGAGAAGAGGATCTTGAGCGAGCGAGGAGGACGAGAGGAGTGCGCGTTTTCTGCAGTGCATGCACAGTTTTATACGAAAACGGCGCAGAACTGCGAAAAGTTCGTGAAGCCTATGGGGACCGCGAGCGATACAGGCGGTGAAGGTATTTTGTTTAAAGCCGCCGCAGAACGATTACGCGTGAAAGTTTTGAGAGCACAGTCGCATAGGAAACTGGAGGAGCATAAATTGCAACAGCTTGGAGTGGGCGGACGCGCGTCTTCTGGCGTAGGCGGCAGAAAAACGTTAAAGCTCGATAAGGGAAAATTTTTAAAGAACGACGAGCGGAATGATACGACGAAGAAGAAAATGGCAAACTTGAGGTCGTGCGTTGCGAATGCAGATTCGGCGATTAATATTGGATTGAAAGGAATGGAATGCATGCGCCGAGATTCCGTGTTTCAAAATCAAGATTTTGCGGACGATGAAGAAATCGGCCAACTCAACCTCGTGGAGAAAGATTTACGTCTTGATGGAGAAGATGAAGCCGTGAAACGGTTTTTACTCGCCACGAGAGTTATCGTTGGTCAAATTGCGGAAATTTTGCGACCACGAGGTCCTGGATTTAACGAAAAATCACCATCGTCGTTCGATGACGCCGGTGAAGCGACGAAGATCAACGAGAACAGAAAAAGTGCAGAAGAAGAAACGTCGTTTAATTTTGGCAAGCCTTTCGACGCGTATGACTCGAGCGATGAAGATAACGCGACTCGTGATGGTGAAATTCCTTATCCGCCTCCGTTAGGGTCACACGTAATTCGTTGCGTGGCGACACCGCGTGAGTTAGATTTTATTCGAAGCATAGACAAGAAGCCGTTATCTGTATATTTTCAAGAAAACAACGCTTTCAACTTTCAAGAAATTCGTACGGCAGATCATTTTCTCGATGGATCGACACAAAATATTCGAAGTTCGACGAAAATACAAGCTATTCCGAGAGCTGAGATGGTCGGTGCGTCCCTTTTGATCCATTTGGATATGCCAGAACCAATGGAGCGAGAAGAAGGGGCGCCAAAAGATATTTGTCGCGAAGGTTGTTACATCGAGTTAAACGGCGCAAGCGGACATCCGGACTATCTTCAACGTTGGCGTCGCCGCCTTGATTGTCCAAAATCGGAACAAAGCATCGACACAGAAGTTTACACATTTACGTTACCGACGCTGAAAGCGCACAATTATTTTTTGCGCAAACCGATTGGCGAATTGTGCGGAGATATCAAAATCGCGTGCGAGAAAACTGGATTAGAGGCGATTTTGAAATTTCACGAATACGACGCTGAATTTTCGCCCCCGCTAAGAAACATCGTTACTGGAGTCGTGACAAAAAAAGACTCGAAAGAGGTGAAGCGCATGCTCTTCGGTACGTGGGATTCTGTCATATTCTGGGAAGATCCAAACGGAGGCAAAGACAGAAATGATTTGTCCGTTTTGTTCGCAGAAGCCGAGACGTTATCAAAGGGCGTTTTATACGACGACTTGAAACACGCGGTTTCGCAAAGAGGTTATGTAAGACCGCTTTCGACGTCTACGAGCGTTCGCTCTTTGGCAACTGCAATTAAATGTCCGCAAACGATGTCTCGCGAAAAGCTTTGGATGTGCATACAATCCTCGATTCGATATTCTAAAAGACTCGGTCATGTAGGCAACTTCGTCGCTAAAGTTTTGCTCGGCAAAGAAACGCTCGAAGTACAAGACGAATACCGTTTCACCGGGACAAAAGATTTGGACATGGGCTACGAAATGACAACGATCGTTACGACGAAATTGCCTTTCGACGCCGAACCTCCTTTGCCTCGCATTTGGGAACCGCGAGCGAGCCCTTCGCCCAAAAAAGGACACGTGGAATCCTGTGGGTTATTCCGAAATAAGCAAACGGAAGAGGCGAAGAAAGAAACGACGACGCGTTCTTAAAGAAAAACGAACGCAACGAAGAAAGAAACAATCTATGATCATTATCTACAGTACTCATTACATAATATACTTTAATCTACTACTACTTGTATCTCAAAAGCTCTATTCGATACCTATCATTTTCTTGTTCTAATATTTCTAAAACTTCAACTCGTCCGCGTCCTCTGCATGAAAGCATATCACCAGCTTTTACGATTGCATTTTTTTTATCGCATATGTTATAATTCAACTTCACTAACCCTTTCGAGATGTCGTCACACATTTTCGAGCGAGCGCATCGAAATCCCGCCGATGCGATCGAATCCAGGCGCAGACTCGCTTCATACGTCCTAAACTGTTCAGTTTCAATCGCTTTCGCTTCGAGCTCGGTCAATGGAAAGATATCTACGTTCACTTTTACTGTTCTGACTGTTTCGAGCGCTCTCGTAAGAAACACCGCGATCGCTGGCGTACAAAGAACTTTCGCGCCTTCTTTTGAACCGTTACTACTTTTACTATTTACTAAAATATCACCAATTTTCTCCCTCTTCACGCCCGAGTTCAACACCGCGCCTAAGAAATCAGGATGCGTCGCTGGATCGAACGCGAACTTCCCAGATATCTCGACGCAACTCACCGCGCAGTTCAAATTCTGCTTCCCGTCTCCATCGAATTCATCTCTCTTCGCTTCCTCGAAGTTCTCGTAACTGTTCTCGGCTCTGCTGATCAATACTCGTTGCATCTCCGCGCCTTCGAAGCCGCCAAAGCTATCGCACTTCACGATCTGCTCCGAAAAGTTCTTCTTAATCGCTTTCATTATCCATTCCCTCAGAGGCGGGCTATAGAAATCGGTTTGTTCCAACGACCATACTCGCTCCGCCCTTTTCGCCTTCTCCAGTGAAATCACGACCTCTCTCTTGAACGCTATCGGCATCGCCCCAGGCATCTGTTTGTTTCGAATACATATGGCATAATAAAAGGAAAGTTGTTATTCGTTTTGTATCAGTAATCCTATCCTCGCTCGAGCTAATCGAATATATATATATGTACTGTATTATGATATATATTATATATATATATCATAATACTAGAAATACATATTATTATCATCATTAGGTGAATTAACAATTTATATATCTTCGTCGTCACGTCTCGCGTTTAAGCGCGTACCTCATAGTTCGATACCTTCTCCGGTTTCTTTTTAGTGGCAGCCGTGATAGCCTTTGAATCGTTGTTCTTATTGTTTTTTTGTTGCGAACAAGATATTGTCTTACGAGCAAAGGAGCAGCGAACGGCATAAGACATTGGATGGATGTTTGACGAGCTATGTGGTTTTCTTTAGCAGATTGCGATGGATGCTATTTTTGCAGCGAAGAGTCAGTCGTCTGTACTTAAAGTATAAGAACGAACATATGAATAAATAAAAAAGAAATACGCGTAATGCAATAAAACAGCAACGAATACGGTTTTGCTATGCAAAGTTATCGATTAGATGATAACTTACAGACGCAATCGTAAACGTTCGCGTTTAAGCGCTTTGCGTTGATCTCGGATTTCACCATTGCTAAATTTAAGACGTCGACGCGGTTTTGAAAATATTTACCGCAATCCCAGTTTGATTCTAGACTTCGACCCATTCCATCTAAGACGACGAGCCATTTCAGGTTTTTACTATCCATATCTTGAAGTTTGACCCAATCGTTGATTTCTTTACCGGTCACGTTGAGATTCAGTAAAGTACTCGCTTGACCGGAAGAGAGCAGGGCGATTTTATTGATCTCGCGAAACGTTTTTAAGTACTGCACGTCTTTGTTTTCACACGTATTATAGAATTCGCGGAGCTCTGATATCGTTACGTCGTTCAATGCAGCGAGTTCGTTCGCGACGAGTGCGACTTTTGCGTCCGGAGTGCGCCTAGAGAATTCGCGCGCTAAAAGCGTCATACCTAATAAGTCTGCGCCGGCGTTGTCGCAAAAGATGACAACTCTGTCATACAAGTTATTTTTTAAGGCTTCGTAATCATCGCATAACCACTTTGACGTCCTCACGCGTTTCCTCGACGCTTCAAACGCACTCTGTAAATCATCAGAATTCTTAAACGCGAACTTATTTTGGTCGCCTTTAAAAGCCGTTCCACCGATTACGTTTTGAACCGCTTGCGCTGCTCCTGCGTCGAACAAATTCCCTGCGAGTGCAATCTCAATAGCAGCTTTCAACGAATCTTCAGCGAAATCTACATCATCTCTCAACGAATTGAACAAAACGTCCGAACACAGCGCGTTCTCGCTCGCTTTCACAGCCTTAAACAGGTCTTCCAAAGAATGTTCCCTCAACATTCGTTCTTTCGCGCTCACGACGTTCAACAACGTCCCGCCTTCGTAAGAATCGCTCTCAACCTCCGATAAGAACAAATCGTACGCTATTTCCCATTTTCGATATCTCTCCATATACTCCCCATCTTCTTCTTTATGGAACATTTCGAACGTTCTTTGCGCGTTCGCTCGATGTGAAGCGTGTTGGCTCCTTAAAAGTACGACCCATTCCTTCCTCACTAACTTATCGCGCGCGTGGAGATCACAGACGCCTGGGGATACGTGCGAATATTCTTTTGATTCGTGTAAGAGAGGGAATTTTTCGGCCTCGTCAGGTCTCGCCGATCCCTCGGTTGATATTCTTTGTTCACCATCGCGTCTTCTTTCGGAACTGGATATGTTTGATACAGAAGATAATGATTGGATGAATGATTTCTTTTTCCACAAAAGAACAAGTTTTCGATTGTTGATGATTAATTTATTACGAAAAAATGATGACGATGATGATGATGAGGCAGTGAGGTTAGTGCATAATCGTTGGTGGGTCATTTGAGTCGATTGATTCATTTGCGAAGGCGTCATATTTATGGGGAGTTTTTCTCATCAAGCTATTTTTGTGGATAATTGAGACATTTTATTATAGAGGAACAAACATCGCTCGTTTGAGGAGAATGGCTACGATGGCGACGACGATGCAAATGGAAAGAGAATCAAGAATTTTCATAGGCACTGTTCGGTCGTCGTCGTCGTTGATGTTGTTGTTGTTGTTGTTGTTGTTTACGCGTGGTGCTATTGGTGCTATTGGTCGTTGTTGTTGTTGTTGTTGTTGTCGATCGGATGTAGTAGGCGATGGTTGTGGCGGAGTTTGCGTCACTCGAGCCGCTACTACCGCCGATGGTACCTGCGTTCTTGTTACTGTTGTTGTTGGCAATGGATGTTGTCCAGTGTGTTGTTCTGTCTCTTCTGCTACTGTCACATTCCCACCACCAATCGTCGTCGTCCTTGTTTCTTCCGTACTTCCGTGAATGTTTCGTTCTAGTTCACCTTGTTGTTGTTGTTGTTGTTGTTGTTGTTGTTGTTGTT
>Ga0115001_10001783_pt1 | contig 16580 bp, 18 predicted proteins | sample ArcticOcean_MG_C_12_FD_89869 | JGI IMG/M metagenome (GOLD analysis project Ga0115001, IMG submission 89869) | Marine microbial communities from western Arctic Ocean - ArcticOcean_MG_CB8_130 | ecosystem: Environmental > Aquatic > Marine > Oceanic | place: Arctic Ocean: Canada Basin | collected... | reverse complement strand
TTTCTTTGAAAAAAAAGAATAGCTTCTTTTTCCTGAGCTAGCTGTTACTGTTGATGCCTTATACTCATGACCGCTCGTTAAACTTATCTCGTCAGCAATATTTTCTGATGGTCTAAAAGTTACAAATAATTTTGATTTATCTCTCTTGACTGCAGCCGGAGCTCTTCTTGTTGGTAATGTTTGTGCAAAGCAAATTTTCCCTTGGTCAGTTTCCGCTGTAAAACTCTCCCAGTTTTTAGACTTACCAGTTGATCTTGGTGTATTAGCAAAAGAATTCGAAGAGAATATTAGCAAACAAACTATAATTAAAATTTTTTTAAATAACATAAATTTATTTCTATACTAAAAAAAATCTATTTCAATGGTTTGAATATTATGGAGTCGGATTTGGATTGTTAGCATGGATTAAATTTATCTTTTCAACGATTTCATTGTTAAGCTCCATATCTACGCTATCAATATTTTCTTTGAGCTGCTCCATTGTTGTTGCGCCAATAATATTACTTGTAACAAAAGGTCTAGAGTTTACAAAAGCGAGTGCCATTTGTGTCAATGACATACCGTTGTCTTTTGCTAATTTAAAGTATTCATCCGTGGCTCTTAATGCAGCTGGTTCTTTATATCTTGTCCAGAATTGCCCGAACAGACCAATTCTAGATTTTTCTGGAATTTTGTTTTTTCTATATTTACCCGATAGGTAGCCTATTGCCAAAGGAGAGTACGCAAGTAAGCCAACATTTTCCCTACATGAAATTTCAGACATTCCAATATCATATGCTCGGTTTAATAAATTATAAGGATTTTGAACTGATACTATTTTTGGTAAATTTAATTTTTCTGATATTTCTAAATATTTTGCAAATCCCCATGGTGTTTCATTTGAAACTCCGATGTGTCTAATTTTTCCTTGAACAACAAATTTTTTCAAAACCTTTAAAATTGATTCAAAACTGTTCCAACCACCATGCTCAGCTGTTTTTGATGAGTCGATACCATCAAACTCTAACTTCACACTATCGTCTGTTTTGTGATTATAGTCTCTAGTGCCGAAAAAATTTGTATTTCTTTCTGGCCAATGTAGCTGATAAAGATCTATATAATCTGTTTTTAATCTTTTAAGACTACCTTCAATCGCGTGTGTTAAATTTTTTTCTGAAAATTGATTCCCTCCACCTCTAATCCAATCGACACCTGCTCCTACACACTTTGTAGCCAGTATTACTTTGTCTCTATTCTTTTTCCCAGCAAACCAGTTACCTATAATTTCTTCAGTTTTACCTTGCGTTTCTTTTCTTGGAGGAACAGCATAAACTTCTGCAGTATCAAAAAAATTTACTCCTTTTTCTAGAGAGTAGTCCATTTGTTCAAAACTTTCATCTTGGGTATTTTGTTCGCCCATATTCATTGTGCCAAGGCAAATTAAGCTTACATCTAGATCTGTGGTTCCTAATTTTTTAAACTTCATAAAAATTTTACGTTTTTTATGAGTAAATGAGATCGATGTAAAGGTGGTATTGAATTTTATGAAAAAACAATTATATTAGTATTATGGAATTAAACAGACAAAAAGCAACAACTAGATCCTCAGCTTCAGAGGCGATTATTGATCAAGGCTTACGAGCTTACATGCTTAAAGTTTACAACTATATGGCTTCAGGCGTACTTTTAACCGGCTTTATATCTTTATTGTTTTTTAAATTGTCCGTTGTTACTGGAACGACAGGAGAAATAACTGGTCTCACTAGTTTCGGTTCTACAATTTATACCTCAGGACTTAAATGGGTGATCATGCTAGCTCCATTAGGAGTAGTTTTTTATATGAGTTTTAATATTGCAAAAATGACTTCAGCAAAAGCTCAATCTATGTTTTGGGTATTTGCAGCTTTAATGGGAGCTTCTCTATCTTCAATTTTTCTAATGTATACAGGTGAAAGCATTACAAGAGTATTTTTTATCACAGCAGGAACTTTTGGAGCAATGAGTATTTATGGTTACACAACCAAAAGAGATTTAACAAAACTAGGTTCTTTTTTAATGATGGGACTTTTTGGAATAATTATTGCATCAATTGTAAATATTTTTATGAAATCCTCCATGATGTATTTTGTAATATCTATTTTGGGTGTTTTAATTTTTGTAGGCTTGACAGCATACGATACTCAAAAGATTAAAAACATGTATTTAGTTAGCGACAGCGGTGAGTTGATGGGAAAAAAAGCTGTTATGGGAGCTTTAACTCTTTACCTAGATTTCATTAATTTATTTATAATGCTTTTAAGACTTTTTGGTCAAAGAAGATAATTATTTTACAGTTTTTAAATTATTCCACTTAGTTTTTTCTATAAGACTTAAAAGATTATTAGATTTTTCCAACACATTTCCATGCTTATCTTTTATATAAAATTTTTCGTTATAATTTTTAGGCCTTAGACTTTTTAAAATTCTATAAATTGGTTTTTCTGAAGCTCGCTGATAAATATCAAAAGAAATTTCTTTTGGGCCAATAGAAACACCGTAGTCTTTCCAAGCTCCATTAGAGACCATTTTTCCATATAAATTTAAGATTGTTTGAAGTTCTTTTTTTATAAAAAAGATTTCCCTGTCTGTATTTGTAGCAACATTATTTACTACTAATTTTAAATTTCTCATATCCTATGCTTGTTAATCAGTGGTATTTGAAAAGCTGTAAATATAAAAGTTAACGGTAATATACCCCAAACTTTAAAATTGACCCAAAAGACCTCTGCTTGTGTTCTCCATACCAATTCATTAATTAAAGCTAAAAAAATAAAAAACAACATCCATCTGTTGTTTAATTTGTCCCAGCCTATTTCATTAACCTGGAATGCGTTTTGGAAAAAATATTTAAGTAAGTTTTTGTTTAAAATATTTTTGCCCACAAACAAGCCAAGTGCAAAGATAATATTAATTATAGTAGGCTTCATATATAGAAAAATAGGATTGTTAAAATATAAAGTCAGCCCACCAAAAACTGAAATTATAATTCCACCAATTAAAGGAAGATAAGGAATCTTCCTCTCTATTACATAACTAATAAGTACGGCCATTAATGTTGCGATAATTAACGGAGGAATAGCAACACTTAAATTATTTCCACTTTTATAATAAAACGTGAAAAAAATTAATAATGGACCAAAGTCAGTAATAAATTTTAATAATGACTTATTCACATTATATTTTTAACATAATTCTATTTTTAAAGAAATTTATATATTGATTTTTATTAAAAAGTTATTATCTTAGTATCAATGAATCTAAAAAATGTTGCAAAATTTTCAATTGGCACGATCGTAAAACACAGACATTTTGATTTTCGTGGAGTTATCTACGATGTTGACTTTGAATTTAATAATTCAGAAGAGTGGTATCAATCTATCCCAAAAGATGTAAGACCTAGAAAGGATCAACCTTTTTATCATCTGCTGGCGGAGAGTAAAGATGTGACATACGAGGCCTATGTGTCCGAACAAAATCTTTTAATTGACAATTCCAAACAACCAATCAAGCACCCATTAATCAACGAAATATTCGTTGGTAAAAAAGGGTCAAATTACCTCAAGATTTCTAACTAATTAAATCTTAACTGCCTCAAATATAACAAAATTAGATCAAATCAAAAACATAGAGTCCTTCTATAACTGGATTGTTGATGCCTAGTTGAGAATTAACTTCTATATCTCCCTCCCAATTCTCAATTAGGCGAAACAACCATCTTCCCTTAAAATCAGAACTGATATAATTATGATCTAAATGTTTAGTTTTTTTTCACCTAGCAATATATATTCAACAATCCAAAGACTAATTAAATTTATTAATTCAATATTTTTTTTAGTTTTAATTATTGGTTTAACATTCGCTTTAGTTTTTTCACCGCCTGATTATATACAAGGGGACTCAGTAAGAATTATGTATGTTCACGTTCCTTCAGCATGGCTAGGTTTAGCATGCTTTTCTTTTATTACTCTTCTTTCAGTTTTTAATTTCATTTTTAAAATAAAAAATTTTTATTTTATTAACAAGTGTATTGCACCTATTGGATTATTATTTACTTGTTTGGCTATTATAACTGGTTCTTTATGGGGGCAGCCAACCTGGGGGACTTGGTGGGCTTGGGATGCAAGATTAACCTCTATGTTTGTTCTAATGCTATTTTATATTTTTTATATTTTAGTATTTAAAATAATTAGAAAAGAGGAATTAGCAATAAAAATTTCATCAATTGTAGCCATTCTTGGATCAATCAACCTGCCTATTATTAAGTATTCAGTTGAATGGTGGTCGACCCTTCATCAACCAGCTAGTATTAAAATTACGGGATCAAGCGCTATACACTCAACAATGTTGCTTCCTTTAATGGCAATGTTGTTTGTTTTCGTGCTTTATGCTGCGTTAATTTTTCTAATGAAATATAAAACGGAAATCATTAGAATAAAGAAAAAAAATATTAAAAGAATATGATAATTGAATTTATAGCAATGAACGGATATGGGTTATATGTATGGCTTTCTTTTAGTGTCGTGCTTGTTTCTTGTGCAGTGGTTTACTACAAAACAAAAAAAACTTTGAAAAAATATGAAAAAGAATTTTTAGTTGAGCTTGAAACTTTATCACTATCAGAAAAAAATAAAGCTTTAAAAAATTCTAAGATTGCACAACAAATATTATCAGCAAACTCTAAGATAAGTTAGAAGCATTTTTAATGCTTACAAAAAAAGCACAAAATAGAATTCTATTTATATTTTTTATCTTTTTTATATCTATAATTGCCATTATTTTTATTTTAAAAGCACTGAATCAAAATATCCTCTACTTCTCAACCCCAACAGAAATAAAGACAGGGGAAAACATCACTATAGGAAAAGCAATGCGAGTTGGTGGGATGGTTAAAAAAGATTCGATCCTTATAAATAAAAAAAATATTCAATTTATCGTTACAGATTTTCAAAATGAGATCTTAATAAATTACTCTGGCACCGTACCGAACTTATTTGCTGAAGGTAAAGGAGTAGTTGCTGAAGGAAAACTTAAAGACAAAAATTTTTTTGCAGCTGAAAGAATACTTGCTAAACACGATGAAAAATATATGCCTCCAGAAATTAAAAGTATATTAGAAAAAAATGCTAAGTAACTTTGGGTCAATTTTAGTTTTTTTTATACTAAGTTTAAGCCTACTCATTATTTATAATGCTTATCTTGATATAAAAACGAATAATCAATTTATAAAGAAGAGTATTTATAGCTTAAGTTTATTTCAAATAACTTTTACCATTCTAAGCTTTTGCACACTAGTTGTTGGATTTATTTTTTCTGACTTTTCAATAATAAATGTTTACGAGAATTCACATACCGCTAAACCACTTTTTTATAAAATAGCTGGCACCTGGGGAAACCATGAAGGAAGTTTGTTACTATGGATTAATATCTTAGTACTGTTTTCTTACTTGTTTTTAATTCTTAATCATAAACATAATAAAGAATTTAGATTATATACTTTGATTTTTCAAAATTTTTTAATTTTAGGATTTGTAATTTTTTTGTTACTAAATTCAAACCCTTTTAGTTCGATCTATCCAGTACCGCTAGAAGGTTTGGGTTTAAATCCAATCCTGCAAGACCCAGCTTTAGCTATTCATCCTCCACTTTTATATGTTGGATTTGTTGGCTGTTCGATTTATTTCTCTGCTGCAATTGCATCTATACTTTCGTCGTATAGCGGGAAGCAGTTCGCTTTATCAATAAAATCTTGGATTCAAGTTTCGTGGGTATTTCAAACACTTGGAATAACCGTTGGATCTATTTGGGCTTATTACGAGCTAGGTTGGGGAGGTTTTTGGTTTTGGGATCCGGTTGAAAACGCCTCCTTACTACCTTGGTTTGCTATTTCTGCCTTGATGCATTCTGTTATGGTCTTAGAAAAAAGAAATACTTTGTATGAATGGGTCATCATACTTTGTCTCTTAACTTTTACTTTAAGTGTTACTGGAACTTTTTTAGTTAGATCTGGGATTTTGAATTCTGTTCATACATTTGCTAGCGATTCATCAAGAGGAGTCTATATACTTTATTTTTTATCTTTAATGATTTTTACTTCACTAATCACTTTTTTTAAAAAAAGAAAAAAAGAATTTTATAAATTTAACGCCAACAGTAAAGAGACTTTTATTTTAGCTAATAACTGGTTTATGGTTTTTTTCTTAGCGACAGTTTTGATAGGAACTCTTTACCCTATTTTTTTGGATGTATTGATAAGTGCAAAAGTTTCAATTGGACCACCTTTTTACAACATTGTCATAATACCCTTGGTAATTCCATTTTTATTTTTAATGACTCTTGGCCCACAATTTAGCTGGATAAATTCTAAAAAAAAAAGTTTATATAAAACTCTGTACGTTTTAATTGGAGCACTAATAGTAAATTTATTTTTATTTTATTTCTTTGGTAGCCAAGGACTTTATTCAAATTTAATTTTAATTGCAGCTATATTCTTAATTCTACACTCTCTTTTAGATGCAAAAGAGTCGATAATTAAAAAAAAAAATTTGAATATCCAAGAATAATTTCTCATTTAGGCTTTGGTTTACTTGTTTTTTTTATTGGAATTAATCATCAGTATTCAACTGAAATAGACTTTAATTTGAAAGTTGGAGAGGTCAAAAAAATAAATAATTATGAAATTTTTTTTAAAAATATAAAGTTAAAAAAAGATAAAAATTATAAATCTATAATTGGTAATTTTAAAATAACTAACCTTCAAAAAAACAGAATACATTATTTAAATCCTACAATTAGAATTTATACTAACCCTGAAACTTTAACTTATGAAGCTGCCATAAAATCAAAAATCAATTCTGATTTATATTTGACAATGAGCAACGTATCTAGGTCAGACTTTTATAATATTAAATTTCAAAATAAACCATTTATGATCTGGATATGGATTTCTGCTTTTATGATTGCTCTAGGTGGAAGCGTGCGATTAATGTTAAAAAAAAATGAAAATTAATTTTTTTAAAATTATCACCTTTATTTTTGTAATATTTTTTCTCTCAATTTTTTGGCTGGGATTAAATAAAGATAATAATTACAGCACTAAAAGTCTTACGGGAAGTAGAATAAGTAATTTTCAGATACCGTCTATTCATAACGATAATCTAATTTCAGAAGGATATCTAAAGCAAAATGAATTTACCCTCATTAATTTTTTTGCCTCATGGTGTGCTCCATGTAGAGTTGAACATAAATATTTAATCAAGTTAGCTAGAAAAAATAAAAATATTAAAATTATCGGTATCAATTTTAAAGATAAAAAAAGTAATGCTTTAAATTTTTTAAATAAACTTGGTGATCCATATGATTTTGTAGCTAAAGACCCGGATGGTAAGTCCTCAGTTATATTTGGCGTTTATGGTATCCCAGAGTCAATTCTAATTAATAAAGATTTAATTATTATAAAAAAAATTATAGGGCCAATAGATCAAAAACAATTTGATGAAATTTTAAAATTAACACAATGATGTTTAGAAAAATTATAATTATTTATTTTTTTTTATTTTCCTCTCTTCAATCAAATGAAGCTAGTGTAGAGTTAATTGAAATTTATAAAAACTTGAGATGTTTAATTTGCCAGGGACAATCTATTGCTGACTCTAACTCTGATTTTGCATCAACAATTAAACTAGTTGTTCAGGATCAGGTTAAAGAAGGTAAAACACAGAAAGAAATATATGATTTCTTAGTTAGCAAATATGGAGAGTGGATTGTGTATCAGCCGGCTTTAAGTAAAAGTAATTTTTTACTTTGGTTCTTACCGTATTTAGTTTTAGTGCTTGGCGGTTTGATAATTTTTTTTATCACACGAAAAAGTAAGCATAATAAAGACTAATTGAAATGTATACTTTTTTCAATTTAGGTTGTATTTTTTAAAAAATGAAGAAACTATTTACACTACTTTTAACAATTATAATTTTGTCTAATACACATGTATTGACCGCAGAAAAAAAAAGAATTTTTAAGCCCTGGGGTTCAAAAAAAAGTTCAACAAATTCCTCTATAAGCTCCGGCAGCAATCAGTTAGAAAAGGAGAAAGAAAGAATTTTTAGGCCTTGGGGTTCAAAAAAAAACTCCCAAAAAGATAACTCAGTAATGGCCCAAGAAAATAAAACGTTCAAAAAAATAAATGCGAAAAATAATAGAGCCCAAAATTTTTCAGTTTATACTGGCACATTTGACGTAATAGATAAAGAAGGTGATGACCAAACCTCTTTAGTGGGTTTTGAACATAAAAATCAAGACTTGTTTAGAAATACTTGGGTTGGAAAGTTTTCACCAACGACAGGAGCTTTTTTTACCGGAAAAAATTCAATGTATCTTTATACAGGGGTTGAGGCTGACTATAATTTAGGTCCAATAAGCGTTTCACCTAGCTTTGCCCCAGGTTATTACGAAGCTGGTGATGGTAAAAATTTAGGAAGTGCGCTTGAGTTTAAATCAGAGGTAAAAATTGGAATAGATTTACTTAAAAACTCTAAGCTTGGATACAGTTATAGCCACATCTCAAATAATGACTGGGGAGATGTTAATCCTGGCACCGACAATCAATCAGTCACTTTTACTAAAAAGTTTTAAACAGCAATGTCTATTAAAGATTGTTACAATATTGAAGATTTTAAGAAATTAGCTAAAAAAAATCTGCCTGCTCCAATTTTTAACTATATCGACGGTGGAGCTGATGATGAGATAACACTTAAGCGAAATACAGAGTCTTTTTCTAAATGTGATTTAATTCCTAATATTCTAGCGAGTGTAGGAGAGCCAGATCTTTCGGTAAATGTTTTTGGGCAAAAAATTGAGATACCTTTGTTTTTATCTCCAACAGCAATGCAAAGACTTTATCATCATGACGGAGACAAAGCCTCTGCGAGAGCAGCAGAAAAATTTGGAACATTTTATAGCATGTCTACCATGGCGACATCGTCAATTGAAGAGGTTTCAGATATTTCAGGCGGACCTAAATTATTTCAACTCTATATCCATAAAGATCAGTCGCTCACCGACAATTTAATTGATAGATGTAAAAATGCTGGTTTTAAGGGTTTATGTTTAACAGTTGATACCGTTGTTGCTGGAAATAGAGAGAGAGATCACAGAACTGGTTTTACAACACCTCCAAAACTTACCCTAAAAAGTTTGCTAAGTTTTGTTACACATCCAAAATGGACTTTAAATTATTTAATTCATGAAAAATTCAAGCTAGCAAATGTTGCTCACTTCACAAAAAACGGTTCAAGTATCGCAAAAGGGGTAATGGAATATATCAATGAACAATATGATCCTGCAATGAGTTGGAAAGATGCTGAATATTGTATCAAGCGTTGGAATGGTCCCTTTGCATTAAAAGGATTAATGTCAGTGGAGGATGCTAAAAAAGCGGTTGATATTGGTGCATCAGCCATAATGCTTTCGAATCATGGAGGGAGACAATTAGATGGATCAAGATCACCCTTTGATCAATTGCCTGCAATCGTTGATGCAGTTGGTGGTAAAATTGAAATAATTGTTGATGGAGGAATTAGAAGAGGTACCCACGTCTTAAAAGCCTTAGCCCTAGGAGCAACTGCTTGCAGTTTTGGCAAAGGTTTTTTATTTGCTTTAGGCGCAGGCGGACAAAAAGGGGTAGAAATGGTCCTTCAAAGAATGAAAGATGAAATTAGAAGAGATATGATTTTAATGGGTTGTAAAAGTATAAAAGAATTAAACCCAAGTAAAATTGTGTTTCGTCAATAGAGTTAGGTCAATTATTAGTATTTTAATAATTTTAAAATATGGTAATTTAATTTATTCATAAAATGAAATTAGCCAAAAACTTAGAAAGATTAGGTACTGAGTCTGCATTTAGCATATTAGCTGAAGCTAAAAAACTCGAAGCCAAAGGAAAAGAAATGATCCACCTTGGATTAGGGCAGCCCGATTTTAAATCTCCAAAGCATGTTGTTGAAGCTGCAAAAAAAGCCATCGATGATGGCCATCATGGCTATGTTTTAGCCAACGGAATTTTAGAGTGCAGAGAAGCCGTCTCTAGAAAAATAAAAGCTCTTTACAAGAAAGATGTTAGCCCTGAAAGAGTAATGATAATGCCCGGTGGAAAACCAACAATGTTTTTTGCTATCTCAATGATAGGCGAGCCTGGTTCAGAGATAATACATCCAACTCCCGGATTTCCAATTTACGAGTCAATGATTAACTACACAGGCGCCAAAGCAATACCTTATGACTTAACAGAAGATAAAGATTTAAAATTTGATCCTGAAAAAATTTTATCTTTAATTACAGATAAAACCAGACTACTAGTTTTAATAAATCCTAATAACCCAACAGGAAGTTTTGTTGAAAAACCTTCAATTGATTTTTTAGCAGAGGGATTAAAAAAATTCCCTCATGTTGCGATATTAAGTGATGAAATTTATAGCAGACAAATTTATGACGAAAAAGAAATGCCAACTTTTTTTAATTACCCAGATCTTCAAGAAAGATTGATCGTTTTAGATGGGTGGAGCAAAGCTTATTCGATGACAGGATGGAGGATGGGCTGGAGTGTATGGCCAGAAAAATTAATTCCACATATTACCAAATTAGCAATTAATAGCTTTTCATGTGTGAACGCTCCTTCACAATATGCTGGTATTGCAGCTTTGGATGGTTCTGACGATCCAATATACGAAATGATGAAAAAATTTGATGAGAGAAGAAAATTAATTTACAAAGGTTTAAATGATTTACCAGGCATTACATGCAGTCTACCAGGCGGTGCGTTTTATGCTTTTCCGAATGTTAGTGGCACAGGAATGAACGGCTCAGAATTTTCAAAAAAATGTATGTATGAAGCAGGTGTAGCAATCGTACCAGGAACAGCTTTTGGTAAAACCTCAACTGATTATGTGAGGTTCAGTTTTGCGGCTTCTAAGGAAAATATTCAAAAAGCTCTTGAAAAAATCAAACAAATGCTTGGATAACTGTCTTTGCCTTTTGACCAAAGAACTTAAAAATTATAGAATTATTACATGACTAGTATTCAGATGCCTAAAGTCCAGCAATCAATTTTATCAAATAAAGATAAAATTATAGCTGACTTATGTAAAATAATTAATTGTGACAACATTCTTTCTCATGAAGATGAAATCAGACCTTACGAGACAGATGGTTTAACTGCTTATAAACAAAAACCATTACTAGTGGTATTACCAGAAACAGTAGATCAAGTTAGCGAAGTTTTAAAATATTGTAATGAAAACAAAATTAAAGTTGTTCCAAGAGGTGCAGGAACTGGATTGTCAGGAGGAGCACTACCTTTAGCCGATTGTGTTTTATTAAGTATGGGAAAATTTAACAAAATACTAGAAGTTGATTATAAAAACAAATGTGTCGTGGCTCAACCGTGCGTTACTAATCTTGCGATAACTCATGCCGTACAAGATAATAAATTTTACTATGCCCCAGACCCGTCAAGTCAAATGGCTTGTTCTATTGGCGGAAACGTTGCGGAAAATTCTGGTGGAGTTCATTCTCTAAAGTACGGAACAACTACAAATAATTTACTAGGCATCCAAGTTGTATTAATGGATGGAACTATCACAAGATTTGGAGGAAAAACATTAGACTCAGAGGGTTACGATTTACTTGGTTTAATGACAGGCTCAGAAGGCTTACTCGGAGTCACTACAGAAGTAACAGTTAAAATTTTAAAAAGTCCTGAAGTTGCAAAAGCTGCACTTATTGGTTTTTCATCAATTGAGGACGCTGGAAGCTGTGTAACTGAAATTATTGCAAAAGGAATAATACCTGCAGGCATGGAAATTATGGATAAAGCTTTAACAAAAGCAACCAATGACTTTTCAAAAGCTGGTTATCCTGTGGATGCGGAAGCCATGATGATTATTGAATTAGACGGAACAGATTCTGAAGTCTCAGAATTAATTAGCACAGTAGAAGTAATTGCAAAAAAAAATAAATGCTCAAGTATTAAAATGAGTAAATCAGATGAAGAAAGATTAAAATTTTGGACTGGAAGAAAGGCTGCATTTCCAGCTTGCGCTAAATTAGCACCAGATTATATGTGCATGGATGGATCAATACCACGAAGTAAACTTGCAGAAGTTTTGAAGGAAATTCAAAAACTTTCAATTAAGTACAATCTACCTGTAGCAAACGCTTTCCATGCTGGAGACGGCAATCTGCATCCGTTAATTATGTTTAATGCAAATGATCCTGAACAGCTGAAAAAAACTGAAGAATTTGGTGCAGAGATATTAAAGTATTGCGTCAAAGTTGGAGGAGCATTAACAGGAGAGCATGGAGTGGGTATAGAAAAAAGAGAACTAATGTGTGAAGCATTTAATGATACAGATATACAACAACAACTTAAAATTAAAATTGCCCTAGACCCAAACTCTTTACTCAATCCAGGCAAGGTATATCCAATCTTAAGAAAATGCGCTGAGGAAGGAAGAGTTCATGTCCATGGAGGAAAAACAAAATTTCCAGACATCCCAAGATTTTAGCTTATCTATACTTAAACCAAGTAGTGAAGATGCCATAGCCGCGGTTATCAAGCATTGTTATAAAAAGAATATTTCACTTGAAATTAACGGATTAGGTTCAAAAAAAAATATTGGTAAAAATTTTCAATCACAAAAAACTTTAGATCTTTCTAATTATTCCGGAATAATTAAATATGAGCCAGAAGAATTATATATAAAAGTAAAATCTGGAACACCTATTAAAGAAATAAAAGAAGAATTAGATAAAAAAAATCAACAACTAGCATTTGAACCAAATGATTTCGGTTTTCTTTTTGAGGGAGAAAGTAACGAAGGAACAATCGGCGGTGTTCTTTCCAGTAATTTTGCAGGCCCTAGAAGGTTTAAAGTGGGAAGTGCTCGAGATCACATTCTAGGATTTAAAGGAGTAAATGGAAAAGGTGAAATAATAAAATCAGGTGGAACAGTTGTTAAGAATGTTACCGGATATGATTTGAGTAAAATTATTACTGGTTCATTTGGGACTTTAAGCATTTTTACAGAAATATCAGTTAAAGTTTTACCGAAAGCTGATTTGACAAAAACATTAGTTATAGAAAATCCGCACTTAAAAAAAGGCCTAGAGTATTTAAATATTGCTTTAGGATCATCAACCGATCCATCAGGAGGAGTATTTTATCCAGAATATTTTCGTGACCAATTCACATTTAATGATCTAACAACAGAAGGGCCTATCACGGCAATAAGAATTGAAGGATCAAAATTATCTGTAGATGAAAGAATTAGTCAATTACTAAAGGAGTTGAATGTGAGCAGCAAAGAAATTTCAATCTTAGATTCTTCTCAATCAAATATTTTTTGGGAAAACACAAGATGTTTAAAAATATTTACAAGTTTAAAAAGCAACTTACTCAGAGTAATTGTGCCCGCAAGTGAAGTATTTAATTTAACTAACAAGCTTAAACCTTACAATGTAAAGTATTTTATAGATTGGGGAGGCAACTTAGTCTGGCTTCAACTAGATGATGTAAATTTGAATTCCATAAAGGAAATTAGATCTTTAGTAAAAAATTTAGGAGGTTACTTAACTATCATCAAAGCAGAAGTGAGCTTAAAGGCCTCTATTGATATTTTTACAATTGATGAAGTTAAATATAAGATATCTGAAAAAATTAAAAAAAGCTTTGATCCTAAAAGAATTTTAAATCCAGGAAAGATGTATACAGGAATTTAATGCAAACAATATTCACACCCGATCAACTAAAAAACAAAACCAACAAATCAACTGAAGAGATTGTTCGTAAATGTGTTCACTGTGGGATGTGCAATGCCACATGCCCAACTTATCAAATATTAGGAGATGAGCTTGATGGACCGCGAGGTAGAATTTATTTAATTAAGGACATGTTGGAGAACAACAAACCTGGCAACGAAAAAGTAGCTAAACATCTTGATAGATGTTTGTCCTGCTATGCATGCATGACAACTTGCCCATCGCAAGTAAATTATATGCATTTAATTGACCATGGAAGAAATCATTTAGAGAAAACTTACAAGAGACCAATTTTAGAAAGATCGTTTAGAAATCTTTTATCATTAACCCTGCCTAATCCAAAAACTTTCAAAATATTAAGTATTTTAGTTAATATCGTAAGGCCAATAAGTTTTATCTTTCCAGAATTTATTAAAAACTCTATGAAGTTAATGCCGTCTAAAATTCCTAAAAAAATTCTAAAAAATCAAAAAATTTATTCAGTTGAAAAAAAACCAATAGCAAGAGTGGCCCTGCTTACAGGTTGTGTGCAAAGAGTAATTTCGCCCGAGATAAATGAGTCAACTATTCGATTACTAAATAGACACAATGTAGAAGTAGTAGTTATGCCAGAAATCAACTGTTGTGGCTCTTTAGACCATCACCTTGGAAAAGAAAAAAAATCCCACGAATTATTTAAAAAAAATATAAACCTCTGGCATGATGAGTATTTAAAAAATGGTTTAACTGCGATAATCAGTAACACCTCTGGATGTGGTACCACGCTAAAAGATTATGGCTTTATTTTTAGAGATGACAAAGAAATGAAGAAAAAAGCAAAAAAAATTTCTGAGCTAACAAAAGATATAACAGAATTTTTAGATAAGAATATAAAATTAGATTTTAAACAAAGTGAAAAAGTATATAAAATTGCTTATCACTCACCTTGTTCTATGCAGCACGGACAGAAAGTTCACCAACAACCAATCGATTTAATTAAAAAAACAGGTAATGAAGTGTTAGATATTCCTGAAGGCCATTTATGCTGTGGGTCAGCAGGAACTTACAATATTCTCCAGCAAAAAATTGCTAAAACATTATTAAAAAACAAAGTTGAAAATATTAATAAAATTGGGCCAGATTTTATTTCCACAGGAAATATAGGTTGTATGACCCAAATTGCTAGTGGCATAGAAATTCCTATAGTTCACACTGTAGAAGTAATAGATTGGTTAACTGGAGGGCCCAAGCCAACTAAGTTGAATAATTTATGAAAAAAAAAGTATTAATTACTAGAAAACTTTTAATAGAAAATGAAAAAAAGCTAAAGGAGCTTTTTGAAGTTAAACTAAATAATGATGATGAAATATATACAGCAGATAAAATTTTAGAACTTTCCAAAGACTGTGATGGAATTTTATGTGCTGTTACAGATCAATTTAACAAAGATCTTATTAACAAGATGTCTCCGTCAATTAAAATTATTGCTAATTTTGCCGTCGGGTATGGAAATATCGATGTGAAAGCTGCTAAAGAAAGAAACATTGTTGTAACTAATACACCCGAAGTATTAGATGACTCCACAGCAGACGTTGCAATACTTTTACTTCTAGGGGCGTCCAGAAAAGTTTTAGAAGGAAGAAGAGCTGCTGAACGTCAAGACTGGAAATGGTCCGCAGATTTTATGCTAGGTAAACAAATGTCAAACAAAAGATTAGGCATATTAGGGATGGGTAGAATTGGTCGAGCTGTAGCTAAAAGAGCCAGAGGTTTTAACATGGAAATTCATTATCATAACCGAACTCAACTTTCTAAAGATCTTGAAGAAGGGGCAATTTATCATAAAACAATAAAAGATCTATTTAACTATAGTGATTTTTTATCTATTAACTGCCCTGCAACAAAAGAAACTAATAAAATAATTAACAAAGAAACATTAGCATTTCTTCCCGATAATGTTGTAATTGGAAATGCTGCTAGAGGGGATGTTGTAGATGATGAAGCAATGATTGAAGCACTAAAATCAAAAAAAGTATTTGCTTTTGGTTTAGACGTTTATAATGGTGAGCCAAAAATACACCCTGAATATTTAAAATTAAATAATATTTTCTTGTTACCTCATATAGGTAGTGCCACTAAAAGGACGCGTTGGGATATGGCATATAGAGCCACTAAAAATTTAAATGATTTTTTTAGCAAAGGTGTGGCAATAGATAAGGTAAATTAATACAACCTACAAATGTATTTGAAAAATACTCAAGTAAATTAACCAAATTAAGCAGTCATTTCTATCACATAAAACACTTATTTTATCGAGACTCTATCTTTGTTTTGTGCTTAAATTATTTAACGTTAAACATATGTTAACAATAAAAAAAGGAGACAAAAAATGTCTAAAAAAGAAAAAACGTTAAAAGGAATTAAGACTCCTTCAAGACGTAAATTCTTTAAAGTAGCAGCAGCAACAGGTGCAGCAGCAGCAGCTTCAGTGGCAATGCCTAACATTGCTTTTGGTGCTCCGCAAACTTTAAAGATGCAAGCAGCTTGGCCTTCAGGAGCAAATATATTCTTCGAAATGGCTAAAGATTATGCAGATATGGTAGGTGCTATGTCTGGTGGAGAACTTAAAATAGATCTTCAACCAGTTGGCGCCATTGTAAAAACTGGAGAAATAGGACAAGCAGTAAGTTCTGGCGTACTAGATATGGGTCACTGGGTGACTGCATATTGGTATGGTAAAAATGCTGCAGCTTCTCTTTTTGGAACTGGACCTT
>Ga0115001_10001768_pt1 | contig 16638 bp, 21 predicted proteins | sample ArcticOcean_MG_C_12_FD_89869 | JGI IMG/M metagenome (GOLD analysis project Ga0115001, IMG submission 89869) | Marine microbial communities from western Arctic Ocean - ArcticOcean_MG_CB8_130 | ecosystem: Environmental > Aquatic > Marine > Oceanic | place: Arctic Ocean: Canada Basin | collected... | reverse complement strand
TAAATAATCATTGCTAATAAGTTTTTTTATTTCAATTAAACTTGATTTAGGTTTTTCAGCTATCTGCTTTGCAACTTTTATTACTTCTTCAAGAAAATTAACTTTATCCAATAAGACACTTACAAGACCGAGCTCGTATGCTTTTGTTCCAGAAATAATTTCTCCTGACATGCAAAGATAATTCGCATTATATTTACCGAGAGAATGTTTTAATCTTTGTGTCCCTCCTATTCCAGGCACTAGTCCCAAATTAACCTCAGGTTGACTAAATCTTGAATCTTTACATGCGATAATGATGTCACACAACAAAGCAAGTTCCATACCTCCACCTAAAGCATACCCTTCAACCGCTGCAATAATTGGAACATTGATTTCTTTTATTTTATCAAAAAAGTTAAAGAGACCTTTTGAGTGCGCAGACTTTGTATTTAAATTACTAAGCTCTTTTATGTCAGCTCCAGGAGAAAAAAATTTCTGATTTCCTTGAATTAAAATAACTCTAACAGCAGAGTTCATCTCAAGTTTTTTTAAACCATCATAAATTTCTCTTGATGTTTCTATATTTAATAAATTATTTTTTCCTTGCCTGCTGAGAGTAAGAAAACCTAAGTGATTGTCAGAATTAATAATTATATTTTTATATTTATTCAAAATTGTTTTTTTTAAATATTATCAACCAAATTAACAAAAATAAAACATATTGCTATCATCATTTAAAATAACCCATATTGGGGAGGCTTAAGTACTATTAAACCCATAATGATCCTAAGAACTATGATTTATGCTATTTTTTAGTTTAACAAATGCCCTAATGTCAGATTTTTCAGAAAAAAGCAGTTCATTATTGAAAGCTAACAAATATTTGTCCAATGAAAAAAAGCCCATTGTGTCGAGACCTAACATTGACCATCTAATAAAAAGAATAATAATTGAAAAAAGAAAAGAAAAAAAAAGAAATCTTTTAGTTATATGTTCGGTTTTGATATTTGGCGGATTAAGCATTTTCGCTATCTCCAATTAAATAAACTTATAACTTTTACCTTAACTCCCTTTAAATTTCCATCTAGTTAAAGGAACTAACAAAAAATATAAATAAAACTCGTCTTTATAGGTTGTTGACTTTTAGTTAGTTTAAGTTTTATTTACCCAAGTTGAACAATGGGAATATAAAATAAAAGCCTATGGAATCACCGACACAAAAAATTATAGAGAAATCGATTTTAGATAACTATATTGATTATCAATATCTATTTTTAGAGTTTCAATCTAAATTTTTATCAGGCTTGTACACCAGATACAAAAGTCTAGAAAGTGGCAATCTTACTCTATACTACGCAAAACAAACCCATCAAGGTATTTTAAGACAAAAAGATTACAATCTAAATTTTAATATTAGCCATAAAGAATTTTGGAAAAACCATTATGAATTTCAGCCTAGAAAAATATCTATAATCAAGATTGCGTCAGATACGTCTTTACCCAAAGAAACAACAAGAAGAAAAATTTTAGAACTTACAAAACAAAAAGTACTCAATAAGAAAAATGGAAATATTGGGTGGTTACCTAGCGAACAATATAAAAAAAATTATAATTTATTCATTATGGAGGAAGTCGAAGGTCTAGCTAAACTAGTCAGTTTTGTTTGCAAAAAACTTGACAATCATATTTCAAGTGAAAAAGCGTTGAAAGAGATAGAAGATAATTTTAGCTTCTATTTGTTTCATTATTTAGGAGCACAACTTGAGTATCTTAAATTATGGAGCAAAAAACTCAACGATCTCGTACTTGTTCTAATATTTTTACAAGTTGCACATTTATTTACTACAAAAATGAAAAGAAAAAATCTATCCCACAATGATGTATTTGACGATCCATCTTTATTGAAAGAATTTATAAGCGCGAGCATAAGTGCGACCTCTGTAGCTGAAATAACTAAAATACCAAGAGCAACCTGTGTTCGAAAATTAAAAATTTTAGTAAAATTAAAAATACTTTCAAGGGATAAAACATCAAAGAGATATTATATTACTCCAGATTCTATTACAGTAGAAAACGTTTCAAAAGAAATGACTAAAAAAGTAGTTAAAATTTTTAGCGAGTTTTTTTTTATTTGTATAAGAGCAATAAATTCTAAAAATTCACACTAATAAAAGCAATAAGCCCTAAAAATAGGAGAGAAGCAGCAAAAATTTTTGCATTTGTATAAATATTTATTTTTTTGGTATAATTCAATCTCTTATTAAGCTCAACGATATCTACTTTATTGGATTTGTTTTTACCATCACGGTGTAAATACTTGAATTTGTCTTCTCTAATGTCAAAAACAACTTTGTTTCTAAACTTCATTATAGTCGTTATTCAAATAGATAAAGATAAAAGAGTCAATACTAAAAATTATAAGTTTTGGTAATAATTTACAGGAACAAATTACTGGTTCAAGTATTGAGTGATCCCTTTTCTCAATTTATCAAAAATTTCATCAATATGTTTTTTTTCACAAACGTAAGGCGGCGCTAAAACTAATGCGTCAGCTGTAGCTTTGAAATTAACACCATTAGCATAACAAGCCTTATAAATTTGAAAGCCTGCTTTTCCAGGTTTATCTTTCATTCGAATATCAATTCCTCCCATCATACCATAGCCTCTTATACTCTCGACACAATCAAGGTCCTTTAAAGAGTGTAAAGCTTCTTGAAAATAAGGAGACATTTTTTTAACTCTTTTAAAAATATCTTCCTTTTCAAATATATCTTGCACAGCTAGTGCTGCAGCCACTGCAACTGGAATTCCAGAATAAGTATAACCATGAAACAATTCGATAGCTCCCTCAGGTGCGGAATTGACAATTGAATCATAAATACTATCTCGCACAGCAACAACACCCATAGGAACAACTCCATTTGTTGTCGCTTTAGCCATAGTTATTAAATCAGGTGTTACACCAAATTCTTGTGCGGCAAAAGCTGATCCTGTTCTGCCCCAACCTGTTATTACTTCATCAAAAATTAAAAGAATACCATGCTTGTCACATATTTTTCTTAATCTATCTAAGTATCCTTTTGGTGGTATCAAAGTTCCAGTTGACCCTGCGATAGGCTCAACAATACATGCTGCAATTTCACCTTCAAACTTTTTTGCAATCGTTTCTAAATCATCCGCTAACTCTGCACCGTTATCAGGTTGACCATTCACAAATTTATGTTCAGGCAAAAAAGTATGGCGCATGTGTTGAACGCCTGGCATTAAGATACTTGCACACATTTCTTTATAGTTGTTAAAACCACCCACAGATAAACCACCAATGTTCATTCCGTGGTAACCACGATCTCGACCGACAAATCTAAATTTTTTTTTATTTCCTTTTGATGCATGATAAGCCATAGCAATTTTAATCGCCGACTCAACAGCTGTAGATCCACAAATAGTATAGAAAATTTTATTTAAATCATCAGGTGTATACTTCGCAATACGAGTTGCTAATTCAAATGATTTACCGAACCCCTGATTAAATGGAAGAACAAAATCTAATTCTCGCAATTGGTTACCGACAGCTTCAGCAATTTCTTCTCTACCGTGGCCCAACGGATTACAAAACAAACCCGAACTAGCATCTATTAATGTATCCCCTTCATGAGTTTTTAAATAAACTCCTTTTGCTTCTACAATTAATCTAGGATTTTTCTTGAAATCTCGATTAGCCGAAAAAGGCATCCAATGTTCATTTAAAGAGTTTGGAATATTTGTTCTATGCGTACTCATTATAGTTATAAACTAACGGATTGATTACATTATTCAATCATTAATATGCAAATTTTTTTAGTATTTAAGTAGAGTAATCTTTATATAAATTAAATTAATGAAAATTTTAAAAAATTGGGACAAAAAAACCTGGCTATCTTCAGATGAATATATTTCTTGTTTAATTCATTTCTTAAAAAAACAAATTGATTTTAATAAAGAAACAAAAATACTAGATATTGGTTGTGGCCGCGGAAAGATTATTTCTATTCTTTCAAAAAAATACCAGATGAAAAACTTAGCATTAGGGGTTGATGTTGTTAAACATAAAGATATAGAAAAAAAAATAAAGTTCGTTAAAATTAATGCTTTACAGTATTTAAGTAAAACAAAATTAAAATTTGATATTATTTTGTTTAAGCAGTCTATACATTTTTTCAAGTTTGCAGAGATTAAAAAAATACTAAAATTTTCAAAAAATAGTCTTACACCTAAAGGAAAAATTGTAATCTTAGCTCTGCACCCAAAGCAAAATCATTGGCCCTTATTTAGAGTTTTTAAATCAAAACTTGTAAAGAGCTTAGAGAAAGATCAAATTATTTTGAATTTAGTTAAGTCTAGTTTTAAAAAATATAAAATTAATTATTTTGCCTTTAAAGTAAAAATAACTAGAGACTCATACCTTCAAATGATTAAAAATAGATTTAATTCGTGTCTTTTAAGTCTTTCATCAAAAGAATTAAAAATTGGAATAGGGGAAATAAAAAAAAAATACAAAAGAAAATTAATATTTTATGATAAATTAATTTGTATTAGTTATAAAAAAATATGACAACATATTTTTTTCTTTTTATACTTTCCTTTTTATCAGCTACTATTTTTCCATTTTCAAGCGAGCTAACCTTGATTAGTTTGTTGAGCACAGGGAATTATAGCTCATTCTTACTTGTGTGGATTGCAAGTTTTGGAAATGTTTTAGGATCAGTTTTTAATTGGTTATTGGGTTTTTATTTACTGAGATACATAAATAAAAAATGGTTTCCATTTAAGCAAAGCCAAATCAATCAAGCCTCCAATTGGTTTAAAAGATTTGGTGTCTGGTCTTTGTTGTTTGCCTGGGTACCTATTATCGGTGATCCCGTTACATTTGTGGCTGGTATTTTAAAGATAAATTTTTTATTTTTTTTAATTTTAGTTACTGTAGGAAAAATTAGTAGATATTTCCTTATATTTTATTTGGCAAATATATGATTACGAAAGTATTCACACGACCATATTTTTTTATATTTTTTTTTAATTAAAAAATTATAAATATCGTTGCTAGCTAATTTTTTTTATCTTTGATCTGCTTTTTTTAAATGAAGTTTTAAAATTTCAATGCATATTAAATCAGGATCGTATTTAGCAAAATCTATACATTTTAGAATCTTCATTTCAGCCCCTTCGACGTCTATATTAAGAAAATTAATTTTTTTATTTTTATATATAGAATTGCTTAATAATTCGTTAAAAGTAAGAGATTTTACTTTTCTTGTCTTAAAATTATTATTAAAATGTCTCTTAGCTGTGCTTAAATCAATAGTATTTAAGAAACTAAAATCTTTTTGATAGTACAAATCTACATAATCATTGGAGTCAGATATTATTGTTTGAATATTTAAATCATTCGGCCTTAGATAATTGAACAAATCTATAGAAAATTCATTAATATCAACATTTATTCCACTCCAATTTTTTTTGTGAAGTAAGAAAGTATTATTCTGATTTAGCGGGTGGTGTGCACCAATATCTATATAGAATCCATTTTTAATGTTTTTAGTATAGTTGGAAACAAAAATATCCTCAGGAGAAGAATTTTTTTCTTTAATAAAATATTTATGTTTTAAGAAAATATTTTGCAAGATATGAATTTTTTTTTTTATACCTCTAAACATATAGTCTAATCTTTCCAAAAAAAAATTCCACTACCAAGACCCAAAAGAATAGCTGATACAATCCAGGCACCTTCTTCATTTGAGAACAAAACAAGTGCACCAAAAATAGCAATTAATATACCTATTGTTTTTTTGTTCATATTTAGTTTTGTGCATTAATTTATATTATGTTATCAAGCAAGATACTCTAATTGGCTTTAAAATGAATAAAAATCTTTGGATTATTACCGCAAGTCAAATATTTAGTTTTACACCAGCCCCTGTAAATGTTTTTTTAAGTGGAATTATTGGAAGCACATTAAGTCCGGTAAAATCTCTACAAACTCTTCCAACTTCTTTAATGATAGTAGGTATAGCGGTCTTTTCTTTTTTTGCAGCTAAAATCATGAGCAAGATTGGAAGAAAGGCTGGATTTTTATATGCTGCAATTTTTAGCTCTTCCTCAGCTTTATTGGCAGCTTTTGCACTATGGGATAAAAATTTTTATTTATTTTGTCTTGCCTGTTTCTTTATTGGTAATGGAATGTCTTTTACGCACCAATACCGTTTTGCTGCGGCCGAAAGTGTAGAAAAATCTTTCATTCCAAAAGCACTTTCAATTATAATGTTAGCTTCAATATTTTCCGCACTACTTGGCCCTAATATCGCTAATTTCAACAAAGACTTAATAGATGGACACTTATATGTTGGGTCTTATTTATCTTTAGCAGTTCTAACGTCTGTACCTATTATATTCTTAAGTTTTTACAAACCAAAAATAGAACCTGCAAACATTAAGACACATAAGGTGAGAAGTTATTTGGAGCTTATTTTACAGCCTAGGTTTTTACAGGCGGTTGTGTCCGCAGCTTTTGCTTATGCAGTAATGTCGTTCTTGATGACCGCAACTCCAATTAATATGCATGTTTTAGAAAACTATAGTTTAAACAAAACTAGTATTGTTATTCAGATGCATATTGTCAGTATGTTCTTGCCATCTTTAATTACAGGAAATTTATTAAAAAAATTTGGCCACAGTAAAATAATTTACGCAGGAGTTTTTTTTAACATCTTAACAATTTTATTAAGTTTTTTAGAACCTTCTTTTTTTAGCTACTTGTTTTCTTTAATTTTCTTAGGGATAGGGTGGAATTTTCTATACTTATCAGGCACAGGTTTACTTGTTTTATCTTACAAAGAAAAAGAAAAATTCAAAGCTCAAGGATTTAACGATATCCTTGTTTTTTCAATACAAGCTTTAGCTAGTTTATCAGCAGGATACATGCTGAGCATGACAAGCTGGAAGACCATGAATTTAATTGTTATTCCTTTTTTACTTTTAATTGTTCTATCGTCAATTAGAGCTGACCTATCAAAAGACGGTAAAACGATAAATTAGAATTTTTACTTAGAAGACTTTAATATTTTTAAAATTTTGTCATGTAGTTTTTTATTAGAAGCAGCCAATATGTTCCCACCTTGTATTGCAGACTTATTGTTCCAAGTGGTAACAATCCCCCCAGCTTTTTCAATTATAGAAATAAGTGGAACTATATCAAAAGGCTTAAGATTCGTTTCAATCACTGCTTCCACTTTCCCTTCTGCAAGCAAACAAAAATTTAAAGCATCAAATGTTGCTACACCAAAATAGGCAACTAAAGAAATAATTTTCTTAATTTTTTTATCATGCTTTTTTTGAAATAATGTTTCGTGTATATGACCTATCACTTTACATTTTTTTAAAATATTTTCTTTAGAAGTTCTTAAAATAGTTTTTTTATTATTAATTAAGTAAGATTTTTTTCGATCATTAATATAAAACTTATTTAAAGCTGGAAAATTTGCTAGTCCTAAAGCAGATTGATTTTTATGAGTTAATCCGATTAAATTTGACCACGTTGGAGCTCCAATCATAAAAGCTCTTGTTCCATCAATAGGATCAATGAACCACTTATAATCGTTATCAGAAATTTTTTCTGAGAATTCCTCACCTAAAATAGCATCTTCAGGAAATTGTTTAACAATAGTTTTTCTTATGAATTTCTCAAAAGCTTTATCAAAATTTGTAACAGGATCAAATTTTTTTTTATTTTTAGATTTATTGTTAATCTTAAGAGAAGATTTAGAATTTTTATTATAAAAATTATTAAGTTTACTAGGTAGACTTTTTAACAGTTTAAAAGATTTATTATAGTTCATATATTTTTATATCTTAAGTAACTAATATATCTAGCAATTAATATAAATTAAAATTTAATTTTGTGTGAATTTATTTATTATTCACTAATTTAGTGTCTTGTGGAATAACCACACCTGCTCGGGTGCCAATTTTTTATAATTTAACTATACCCATTCAGGAGGTGATATAGAAAATTTTAATGAAAACAATTCCCAGATTTTATCGCGTATCTTTTTTATCGATGTAAGAAATAATTTCTATACTCAAATTTAAGAAGTCAGTGACCAAATCTTCTGAAGGTCTAATATTTTTAATTTTACCGTCTTTACCAGAAATACCGTCAGGAGTTAAAAGTATAAAGTGTTTTTTTTCAATTCCGTCATCAATAATTTTAGCAATAGTTTTGTAGGAATATTCTGGAACATTTTTTGCTATTTCTTCTTTATAAATTTCATTACCAAGTTCATTTGCGTGAAATATTAGAAGAAAAATTTTAACTCTTTTTATATTTGCAAAACACCAATTGAGCGATTCTGTTCTCTTTCGCAACTCAAAAACAAAGTGAATAAAGCTTGAAACTTCAATACCAAGAGTTTTAAAATTATTATCATGAAATTTAGGTGGTAGTTTGTCCAAGTTCAATTTAGCCTGGATTCTTTTGTCTCTCAATTTTTGATCATGCATACAAAAATTTTTCTCTAAAACTAAGATGAAAAGATAATATAAATATCTTTTTTGTTTTTTTACAGCTTAGTATATTGAGGACAAATCTAGCAAAGCTAACAAATTGAGTCGAGTCATTATTTACGGGATAAATTACCTATATACTTAATTCAGTTTTTTTTAAATATTTGCAGACATAAAGCAACTACGGGGCCTATACACAAAGCATAAAATAAAGTCCCAATACCGACTATACCCCCTAAAGACCACCCAAGCAAAACTACAACTATTTCAATAGAGGTTCTAACTAAAGCGATCGGTGTATTAGTTTTTTTTTGCAATCCTGTCATCAAGCCATCTCTTGGACCAGCACCCAAGTTAGCTATTAAATACATTGCCGTACCAAAACCAACTATTAATATTCCAACAAATACCATAAGCAGTTGGAGAAATAATTCGTTGGGTTTATCAAAATAGAAAATTGTTATATCAATCATAATAGCGATAATTATAAAATTAATAATTGTCCCCATACCAATTTTTTGATCTAAAAAATACCAAAGTAATAAAACTAAAAAACTTACTAGAAAAGCAATAGTTCCAATGGACAAACCAAGACTCACACCTATTCCTTGATGAAGAACATTCCAAGGTGAAGCACCAATACCTGAAACAATTAATAACCCTTCGCCAAAACCAAAGAAGATTAAACCTAAACAAAGGTAAAATAAGGTTTTTAAAGAAGGCTTGAAGTTAGTTGGTGAGCTAGAACTCCAGGATAGTTTAGGGATATTCTTAATTTGCAGAAACATTGGTTTATCTATCAAATGTCCAAAGTATACACAATCAACATATTATTCTATATTCAATCATTATATGAGTGAAAAAAATTTTTTTGATTTTAGCCTTAAGAGTTTGAAGCTTTTTTTAAATAAAAATTTAGAAATTGAAGAAAAAAAAATTTCTATGCGGAGCAAGCAGATTTGGCAATCTGTTTATAAAAAAGGTTCTTTTGAAATTAACAATTTAACCACTTTTCCTTTAGAGCTTAGAAATAAACTCAAAGATACAATTAGCTTACAAAGACCAAAAATTACAAAAACTCAAACTTCAAGTGACGGAACCATAAAATGGTTAATTAAACTTTTTGACGACAACGAAGTAGAGTGTGTTTATATTCCAGAAAAAACTAGAGCTACACTTTGTATATCCTCACAGGTAGGATGCACTTTAAATTGTAGATTTTGCCACACAGGCACTCAGCGTTTAGTTAAAAATTTAAGTTTTGCTGAAATTGTAAACCAGGTCATGATTGCAAAAGAACAACTTAATGATTGGGGTGAACAAAAAAAAATAACTAATATTGTTTTAATGGGAATGGGCGAACCTTTTTACAATTATGACAATGTTAAAATTGCAATAGAGATCTTAAAAAACAAAGAAGGATTAAATTATGGACCAAAAAAAATAACTGTATCGACAGCAGGTATTGCAAATAAAATTCCTGAAGCAGCCAAAGAAATAGGCACATATCTTGCTTTATCACTTCATGCACCAACTGATGATATAAGAGAAATGATTATGCCCATTAATAAAAAATTTAAAATTAAAGATCTAATCGAGCAGTGCAAATATTATAGTTCTATTGTTAAAGAAAAAATAACTTTAGAGTACGTTATGCTTAGAGGCATCAATGACAGCATGAAGTGTGCAAAACAACTCATAAAACTTATGGCTCAATTTCCTTGTAAAGTTAATCTTATAGAATTTAACCCTTGGCCTGGCGTTCAATACTTACCAACCGAAAGAGAAGAGATGGAAAAGTTTGGTAAAATTATTCAAGAAGCTGGGTATGTTGCGACTATCAGAAGATCACGCGGACAGGATATTTTAGGAGCTTGTGGACAACTAAGAACTGAAAGTGAAAAAAAAAAAGTTTTATAATTATTTAACTACCTCAAAAGCCTTACAGCTTTAATGGCTTTTTTTGTGCCAAAATTTATAATTTTACTAAAAAAATTATTATTGATTTTTTTAATACATTTTTCAAAGTTAATTATTTTATTATTATTTTTTAAAATAAAATTTTCAAAATTTTTATAATTAAGTTCGTTCCAATAATTTAAATGAATCTGTGTTGATTGTATTCCAAATGGAAGCATAATTTCTTTATAAAATAATTGAGGAATGAAGTTTAAATTTTTTTCTGTGTATGGAATTAAGCCATAACCATCGATAACATGTTTAACACCAGAATTTTTTAAAGCTAAAAAAGTATTTTCATCATACGTATGATTAGGTGCAAAAAAAGATCTAATATTTATTTTTTCTTCTTTAAATTTTTCAAGCCCTTTTTTTATTTTAGAAAATTGCATGTGATAGTCATGACCAAAAAATTCTGATCTGCCTCCATAATTAAAATAATCTTTTTTGTGCGTATCTTTGTCATAAACATGAGAGAAACCATGCATCGATATTTCCCATCCTTTATTTTGCCACTCTCTTACTTTGTCCCAAAAATTATTATTTTTTTCATAAGCGTAAAGTTCCGCATCCTCATTGCAAGGAATCACTCCTAAAAGCGGTTTAATATTGTATCGGTCAAACAAAATCTCACAGTTATTCATCAGCGACCAATTCATATTTTCTGCAACATCGTCAATACGTATTAACAACCCAGTATATTGATTTAAAATATTTTTTATTGAATTAATCATTTATGCTTATAATTTACATTATATCGTGAAAAATTATATTATCAAAAAACTTTCTACTATTAGTGACGGTAATTACTTAACTTTTATATAAAGGTTTAATAAATTTTAGGTTATTAATGGTGATATTGATTATAGAGAATAAAAAAAACAATAACTTACAACAATGAATAGAAAAAAATTTGACGAGTACACTAAAAACTTTAATTTAAAAAAAGTTCACACAGGAAGTGTTTGGACAGAAGGACCTTGCTATTTAAAAAAATCAAATAAAGTAGTTTGGAGTGACATCCCAAATAATAGAATGTTAAGTTTTGATTTTAATAAAGTTGAAATTTTTAGATCACCCTCAAATTTTTCAAATGGAAATACAACAGATAATCAAGGTAATCTTATAACTTGTGAGCATGGAGCAAGAAGAGTTACTACAACAGACCAAAATAATGTCATTACCTTAATTGCAGATGAATATAACGATAAAAGATTAAACTCACCAAATGACATCTGTGTTCACTCAAATGGAACAGTCTTTTTTACAGATCCTCCTTACGGAATTATAAATCCCAAACGTGTAGAAGGTTTCCCAGGCAAGATGATGTATAACGGATGTTATGTTTTTAAATATGATCTAAAAAAAAAATCATTAGAGGCAATTGTGATCGACATGGACCGTCCAAATGGTATTGCATTATCACTTGATGAATCTCAGTTATTTATTTCAAATACTGGAGAAAAAAAATATATCAGAAAATACGATATAGATAAAAATTTGAAAATTATTAATTCCATGGAATTTGCAAAAACAGATTCTGATCATGTTTTTGACGGTTTTAGATTTGATGCCGATGACAATCTATGGACAAGTTGTGGAGATGGAGTGGCATGTTATAATCGTTCAGGCGAACAAATTGGATTTATTAAAATGCCAGAACGAGTATCCAATGTTGAATTTGGTGGCGCTGATGGAAAAACATTATTTATAACAGCCAGTACCTCTTTTTACATGACTACGTTAAACATTAAAGGGGCAAAATTTAAATAAAATATGAATAAAAAAATTTTAGTCACCGGAGCTTCAGGCCATTTAGGCGGAATGCTTTTTAAATCTTTAGCTAATCTTGGCTACAAAAATCTTGTAGGAACAGATTTAAAGAAAAAAAATATAAAAAAAAATGAAAAATTTATTTTTGCTAATCTTAAAAACCTTAAAGCAATTATAAAAATGACTAAAGGAGTGCATGCCGTTGTTCATTTCGGTGCCATACCCATTGAAGACACCCAGCCTAAAATTTTACAAAATAATATTATAGGTACATACAATCTCTTTGAAGCGGCGAGAATAAATAAAGTAAAAAAAATAATTTTTGCAAGCTCAAACCACGCTATTGGTTTTCACAGAAGAACCAAAAAATTAAATCAATTTTCAACCCAAAGAGCGGATAGTCATTATGGTTTAAGTAAAGCTTTTGGTGAAGAGTTATCTCGATTTTATGCTGATAAATTTAATATTAAATCCATGTGCATCAGAATTGGATCGTGTTTGAGAGTCCCAGAAGACAGAAGACATCTATCAACTTGGATTAGTTACGGAGATCTTACCCAACTAGTTGATATTGGGATTAAGAACAATGGTATTCATCATGAAATTGTTTATGGAGTGTCTAAAAATAAAAAATCATGGTGGAATAATTCACGAGCATACCAGCTCGGTTATAAGCCCAATGATAGTGTGGATCGATTTAATACTCATCTATTAAGTAAAAATGAGTATAAAGACAAAATGGCCTTACTTTTTCAGGGAGGTGTTTTTACTTCGGCTGGCTTTGAGGGCGATATTAAGAGTATTAAATAAAATTAATTTAATACATATGGCTAAAATATTCTTTAAAAAACTTTTTCAAGAAATCAAAGATGTAACAGTACCTCTGTATAAAATTTTAATACCTTTCGTTTTTATTATTAAGTTATTAGAGGTAGCAGGGATAGTAGATTTAATCGCAAAAGCTTTTGCACCTTTAATGGGATTAATAGGCATACCCTCTGAATTAGGTATTATTTGGGTAACAGCTTTAGTAGTTAATATTTATGCAGCTTTAATTCTATTTGTAACTATCCTCCCATCTCTTGATGTCAGTGTTGCTGAAATTACGATTTTAACTGTAGGAATGTTGCTCTGTCATAATCTTTTAGTGGAGTCGGCTATATCAAAATCAGCTGGTGTTTCTTTTTTATTTACTTCTTTTTATAGACTCATCTCAGCTTTTTTTGTTTGTTGTATTTTAAATTTAATTTATAGTAAATTTAATTATCTTAACGAACCATTCATAACTTCTTTTATAGTAGAGCTACCAAAGCCAGGCTTATGGTTTTGGTTAAAAAATCAAATACTTTACTTGTTTTACGTTTTTATTATCGTCGTAGCATTAGTCACAATATTAGAAATTCTTAAAATAATAGGTATAGAAGGTTTTTTAAAAAAAATATTAGTTCCACCATTAAGATTTTTTGGCATTAGTGAATCAGCAATGAATATTATTATCATAGGTATGACAATTGGACTTCAATTTGGCGGTGGGATTTTAATTAAAGAAGTTAATTCTGGTAAGATAGATAAGCAGAGTGTTTTTCTTTCAATTCTAATGATTAATCTTGTCCATGCTATTGTTGAAGATACATTATTGATGCTTGCTGTTGGCGGACACTTTTCAGGAGTTATTTTTGCAAGAATTATTTTTGGATTATTAATTTCCTTATTAATGTTAAAGATTTATCAAATTTTCAATTTGTTTTTTGAAAAGTATATTTTTAGTAAAAAATTAAGGCTGTTGCCAAATTCTAAAAGAGATTAAAATTATCTTTCTTCTTTATCTTCTTCATCTTCAAAATCCAAATCATCATTATCATCATCATCATCATCATTGCCATCTAGATCATCTTCTTCTGCAACGTCTATATCATCATCTTCATTGGAGTTGTTTAGCTCCGCAAATTCAACTTTTTCTTTTTTAACCCATTTCTCTGCAGACTTTGGAATTTCTTCTTCCTCTTCCCAGGCTTCAATATCTGATATTTCTAAATCTAAAGCCTCTGCGGCTGAATCCAAGTCTAATTGAACTTCTTCTAAGGTTTCTAAAAATTCTTTATATGTCATTTTATTTTTTTATTTAATTTATTAACTGCCATGTATACTAATTTCTTAATTATTAAAAGCACGTCTAAAACTAAGGTAAAATACATAAAATTTGCTGGTTTATGGGGCAAAACTAATTATTTTTCATCTTAAGTTTATTTCTTTATTTAAAATAAATATTTACCAGCAAGATAAACGAGTAATCCAATTGCTATCCCTGTTAACAAATATAAATATGCTTCTTTCATAAATTATAAGATGGGTAGTTACTAATAGGTAGCTCTACCACCGCTTAAATCAAATACTGCTCCTGTCGAATATGAATTTTCCTCACTAGCCAACCATGTTACAAGTGAAGCTAATTCTTCAACAAGAACAAATCTGCCTCTGGGAATTTTAGATAACATATAATCAATATGTTCTTTTGACATTTGATCGAGAATTTTGGTTTTTGCTGCTGCTGGTGTTACCGCATTAACTGCAATATTTTTGCTAGCTAATTCTTTGCCTAAAGATTTAGTCAAAGCAATTACTCCTGCTTTAGAAGCACTGTAAGCTGAAGCATTTGGATTCCCTTCTTTTCCAGCGATCGATGCAATGTTTACAATTCTTCCGTAATCATTTTTAATCATGTGGGGAACGATTGCTTTAAGACAATAAAAAACAGCATTGAGATTTAATTCTAAAACTTTTTTCCACTCATCAATCGGATATTTATCTACTGTAGCATTTTTACCTGCAATACCGGCATTATTTACAAAAATATCTATTTTTTTATTTTTAGTTACTTTCTCTATTTCGGCACTTACTTGGTCAAAATTAGTAACATCGATAATATTTGAAGATAATTTTGGGGTGTTTAATTTCTTTATCGCTTCTTCAACTGCTACTTTATCTATATCCCAAATAATTACATTTGCACCTGAGTCCAAAAAACGTTTAGTAATTGCAACGCCAAAACCTTGTGCACCACCAGTTACGATAGCAGTTTTATTATGTAAATCAGTTTTGTTCATGTTAGTAATTTATTAAATTAAAAAATATATAATTACAATAAACTATTTAATAACCATTACTTAACTTATATTCACATATCGTATATCAATATTTAAAATTTTATGGATACAATAGTTTTTATTGCAGTATTATTTTCTGCCATTTTGCATGCTATTTGGAATAGCATGGCGAGTAAATATAAGGATAAAAATGTATCTATTCCTGCAATTGTTTATGGACATGTTCCACTTTGCATTGTTGCTATAATTTTTTTACCTGCACCAAGTATTGAGAGTTTTCCCTATATTATTCTTAGTGCTTTAATTCACCAAGGTTATCAAAATTTTCTTTTAACGGCCTATCAGACAGGAAAATTTACAACAGTTTATCCTATTGCACGTGGGTTTGGCCCTCTAGTAGCGACTGTAATTTCAATTATTTTTTTTGGGGTTTATCTAAAGGTATTTACTATTTTATCTATTTTACTTATTTCAACAGGGGTTATTTTGATTGGTGTTTTCAGTAAATCTGTTCTTAAAAATAAAAAAATACTTTATACTTCATTAGCTACAGGAGTTTTTATTGGAATTTATTCTGTTGTTGACGGTCATGGCGCAAGACTGAGTGGGTCAGCTGTCAGCTATATGAGTTGGGTGTTTGTGTTTAGTGCTTTATTTTTCCCGATCATTTTAAGTTTTAGAAAAAAAAAAAATTTTTTAATAAAAACGTTAACTGAAGGAAAATTTGTTTTTTGGATCGGTGGAAGTTTTTCTTATCTTGCGTATGTCATTACCGTTGTGGCTTTTACTAAAGCACCTATACCAATGGTCAGTGCTTTAAGAGAATCTAGTATTATTTTTGCAATATTTATCGGGTACTTTTATTTAAAAGATAAAATTAATCTTTTTAAGATAGTTTCAATATCACTGATTTTTCTTGGTGTTGTAGGGTTAAAATTATTCTAAAAAAAGAGAAAATAAAAAATTTTCTTCTTTTATTATAAAATTAACTAAAAATTATTATTCCCCTTAGTCGAAATATGACCTAAAATTTTTCCTTTATTAGGTCCATTCTTAATACGATAACCTGTTGTTCCATTGCCATAAGCTTCAACGGCGGTTTTTCTTTTTTCAATCGCTTTTTCTTTCTGGTCATTTTTATGTTGGTTTTTGATCGTCTTCATTAGATGGTCTTTGATCTTAAGCATAGGTTTACCTCATTGTTAGAGTTTACCTACTTTTAACTCATGTAGATGAGTCACTTTTGATCCATGTGAATGGCACACTTATTTGATAAGTGTAGGTT
>Ga0115001_10001766_pt1 | contig 16641 bp, 6 predicted proteins | sample ArcticOcean_MG_C_12_FD_89869 | JGI IMG/M metagenome (GOLD analysis project Ga0115001, IMG submission 89869) | Marine microbial communities from western Arctic Ocean - ArcticOcean_MG_CB8_130 | ecosystem: Environmental > Aquatic > Marine > Oceanic | place: Arctic Ocean: Canada Basin | collected... | reverse complement strand
TGTAACACCTGTTAAAGTTTGTGTAAGCGTAAATGTGTTTGCTGAACTTCCGTCCGACCCTGCTCTTACAAATATTTCTACTTTGCCTGCATTACCTGGTGCTAATGAACTAACTGCTAGTATGTCACCGTTATCGTTGGCCTGTAATCTGTGTCCAAATCGTTGTCCGCTACCGCCAGCTGGTGCTTCTAATGTGTAATCTCTTGACCATCTATCGTATGTCGACCCGTCTGCTCCTACTCCCCAAGTGTACATATAGACTCTGCCCTTGTCGTTGTCATGTCCAGGTGCTGATGCAAAAAGATATTTTTGTGCTGTGCTTCTAACTGAATCTACTCCCGACTCTGTAATTTTGTGTGCCCATCCAAAATTCTGCGATGCCGCATCTGTTGGTGGTCGTAGTGTTGTTAATGTTCCATACTTAAATGTACTTGGATTCCAAAGAAATATTTTAAGTAATCCTGCGTCTGTGAATCTTGTGCTGAGATCTGACCCTAAGGAATTTGTGTACGGACCGCCTGCTACAACAAAGTTTTCATCTGTACTCATTGATAATGATTCACCCAACCTGCCTGTAAAGTCATTTCCAGCAGATGTTGTAATTACTGATTGCGTTGCAAATGTTGATCCTGCTGTTGCTTCTCTTCTAAACAGGAAGTTTATATTTCCTTGTCCTAGGCCTGGTGCTGACACAATCAATGTTCTTCCGTCATTCCTAGCAACAATCTGTTGTCCAAAGTTTTGGTCTGTTGTTGTAGTATCTGGTGATAGTTGCAACGTTGTTGCGTACGGATCTTGTTTTTCGTACACACGCCATAACCCTGAGCTGTCAGCATCTGTGAATACTGTGTCACCGGTTCTGCCTATATTTTCCAGTTTGTCTTGATAATCAGCATAGCTTAATAGGTCATTCACATTATCCATGGATGATAATCTTACTGAAATAAATTTGTAAATGTTTCCATAAGAATCAGCTGTCGAACCATCTGCTAATACTTCTGAGAATGGTGTGTTTAGAGAAAAGTCTATAACAATATTCTTGTGATCTACTACAGATAATACTTGATACACACCATCTAAATTTTCAGTTTTAGCATTTGTTATGCCGAAATAATCCGATTGACTAGTTGTCGTTCCTGCCGATAATCCATGAGAATCTGTAAATGTTATTTGTAATTGTGAATCATCATTAACTCTTTTAAGTTTCTGTATTTTGTACGATTGATTTGTTAATCTAAATACGTCCCAATCACTGTTTGATTTATTCGCTACCCATATCAATTCATTTTGCGTAACTCTAGTCATGTCAAGTTTCAACAAATCAGATATATTAAATGCTGTATGGTGTACCTGTCCTAGTTGTGGATATCCTGCTGTTTTATAAACCTGTGCATGGTCTCTGCTACTGCCTTCTTTAGAATAATCTAATCTACTAAAAGTTGTTGCGGCATTATAATCTACTGGTTTGTAGTACATATCACCTTTGACTATTGCATCTGATCTTGCGTACTCAACTGTTTCGTTTGATGTGTCAAACAACTCAAAACTATTTGGATTTGCTGTTATTACATCATCATGTAAACGAATCTGTATGTTTTCAATTGAATCTGTATTTCCAAACTGTCCTGTTCTTAACATCCACTCTGGATATAAATCAAGTGCAATATCTTGATCTTCATATTTGGCTTTCAATAATCTATCTATTGCATTTTGTGTTCCTTTTTCTCTGATGTACCCTTGATAAAATTTGTACTGTGATACATCGTTAACAAATAAGTTTTCTAAATAATCTCGAGATTGATACCCGATTAATTTTTGTGCTAGTTTCTGTTGCGATTCATCAAAGTTAGTTGTTTCTAAATTATAAAAATCATTAAACTGTGATATCTTATAATCAAAGTTTGGAATTAATTGTGGTGCTGGTTTTTCATCTTTTAATATCCATTGTGAAACATCAAATGACGACGTTGCTCCATGATTAAATCTTGCCACATAAAATTTACCTTGATATTCTATGCTGTCGCCTATTCTATAATCTGTATTAGCAGTCCAATACGTTACCTGTGCAGAATCAAATATAAACCCAGGTGCATAGTAATCTCCATTCCAGCCTGCTGTTTTCCAACCTACCACTTTTAATCGGTTCTGTCTAAATCCTGTTGTAGGTTCATGAATTATGTCTGCGAACACTGTTTTGTTATCAAACAAAATAATATGTTCTTTTTGCACAGTGGTTAGTGCTATATGATACAATCCAGTATTTTCATCTTTTATTTCTAAATCAAAAGTTTTACCTATTCTTTTTGTAGAAACTTGTCTTATAGGTATTTTTCTTCCGCCTGCATCTAACAATGAATAATCTCCGGCTAAATTTTGTAACTTGCCCACTATCGAATTGTTTGTGTCTAACTCAAACCCGTGTGCCGCAGGTGAAACTGTTACTGCTGAGCCAGGTGCCCACTCTTGTGTCGTCCAAAATAAAAATTCTCTTACTGCATTTGACCAGTTTAATGTTTCTTTAATCTCATTTGAATATTTGTTAAATCTAAAACCTTGTGCTTCTAAGTAGTTTCCGTATCCTAGTAAGAAGTCTGCAACTTCTTGAACTGTGTTAAACACATAACCATATGGTATAGTTTGTACTGCTTCTTTAAAGATATTATATCCTATTACTTCCACTGATCCTGCTACTGATAGTTTATTTCCTACTGCTGTTTTAACAGGATATTTAAAGTTGAAATATGGATCAGTTGTCGAATAACCTAAAACTTTAAAGCCTCCTAGTATTGTTGATCCGTCATGTGAAACATCTGTATTCTTTTCTATAAGAACACCTGAATAACTAAAACTTTTAACAGCGTTCGATGTTCTAAACATTATTTTGTAGTTTTCGTCTGGAATAAATTTAGATCCCGATGTAGAACCTGGTGATGTCGAATCTGTTAATATTTTTAAATTGTCTTTGTCTGTAAACCCGCCTAGCTTGTATGCTAATTGTGTTTTAAGATTCGACATTTTTTTGTAGTACAAAGGATCCGGATCAAGATTTTTTGATGTTATATAGCCAACAACCAACGGCTGATATCCTGCTGTAAGATGTGTCGTCTTTACTCCAGTTGCAGTATTTGTCGATGTTTGTAAATGATACTTTGTAGTTTTAAGTGTTTTTCTAATTTCAGTGTCTTTATCTATTTGGTTTCCGCCAATATTTGTTGTTTGTCTAGACGGGTCAAACATATTAGAAAAGAATCTAGCTGGCTGTGTTAGTGCTAACGTTTTAATTACAGTAAACGGATATGCTGATGATCTTCTCCAAGATGTTTCTGATGGTGCTTGGTCTCCAAACTTCCATCCGGATCTTCTTCCTGGAATATTTAGAGCATCTACTAGTCCAGCTGTAATAGGATCTAATAAATTTCCTGATGCATCAACTGGCAAATAATTTTTAATACCTGGCTTGCTGTATCTACCTGTTTGTGTTTCAATAGCTGTCCATAATACATCATTGCCGGATGTGTAAGGTGCTGTTCCGTATGTTGCGTCCCAAGTACTTGGTTTTTCTGAATGTCCTAGCATCTCCCATGGTCTTACATGCGGCGCATCAGTGTCGTAAAAATATTTGTATATGCCTCTCCAATACCCCGGTAACTTTTCGTTTTTAACTCTGTCAGTACTGTTTGCATAGTTGTATGTGAATGGCGATCCTTCTGAGAACGTAGTGTTGTTAATGTATTGTACATTGTTACGGCCTGCCCATGTGTGGAAGTCTCTAGACATAACACCATCTACTTCAGCTAGACTATAATCTGTTGCTGTAAACACACTTGGTGTTACATCGCATATGTGTGATAATGATCTGTCATATACTGTTTTAATATTGTTGTAAATTCTTCTCTCTAATTCTATTATTAAATCATCTCTTTCATCACCGTACGCTTTAATAAAAGAACCATCATGTTTTCTAATCATAGAAGTTGTTGTTATATAAGTGTCATCTAATATTACTTCTGGTTTGAATTTTGGATACATTCCAAGTTTAGTCGGACTTGGTGGCATATAACTGCCTTTGGTATCTGCGTAATCTTTTATAACAATAGTATCACCTTCTGCAAGTGGTCTTGTTACTGTTATACTGTCGTCTACTGTGCTAAAAGTATAATCAGAGCCTACTAATAAAAGTTCACCATTTAAATAAATGTACACTGCTCTATTGCTTAACGCAGTTATATCATGTTGTGAATCGATTGCATATTCTGTTTGCGTTGCTCCTGCAACTATGTGTGTTCTACTCGAAACATTTTCTCCCCAGCCTATCATATCCTCATAATAGAATGGGAAAGATGCAGTTCTTCCTGGTGTAATTGCTTTTATAATTTCGTCAACTCTATCTCTTGCAACGCCTTCGTATGTTGTTTTCACTGCATGAGTTAAAAATGCACTGTACCATTTTTCGTATTCTAAATTCACATAATCTAGTGCTAACGAAAGATTCGACTCACTGTCCATTAATCCAAAAATTGCTGGTAGTAATGATCCTTCGTGTTGTAGTATTGTTCCACCTTTTAATCTCGCATCGGGCTTGTCTCTTAAATTTGATGTTCCTGGTATTTGTCCTGTTACATCCTGATTTTTATCAAACATGTCATAAACATGATTTAATATTTGACCATATGTGAATGTACCTAGTGCTTCATTCTCACAGTTTGTCGACAAATTTTCCGGTACTTCATATATGCCTTTGTTTACAATTTTATTAGCAGAGCTGTAACCTGCTATTCTTATCTGATCGCCTACTTTTAAGTTTTTAATAAATTTAACATATTTGTTTGTTGTTCCGTTAACTAGTGTGTAGTCTGTTGTTATTGTTTTTCTTACTCCATTAACTTTTACTGATAATTCTAAATCTGTTAGTGCCGCAGAATTCTTGTAAAAATCAACTGCAAATAATTGTGATTCTGTCGAGTCAGCTATGTGTGTTCTGATAACTCTCTGTTTACTGTTGTTAGTTCTTTTGACCCAAGGTCCTCTATAATTTTGAAGAGTAGTTAATGACGTGTAATGTAAGTGTCCCGATGCTAATCTTTTAGAAACTGCTTTTTCGCCTAATTTGTAAGTGAACGAATCTGATGTATGATCCGATTCAAACATTATGTTACCTACATTATTAATAGTGCTATATTTGACCTTCATTCCAAGTACAGTGTCAGTAACAGCAGTATCGCTAGTTGCAAAAGAAAAAATCTTTGCTCCTACAAATGACGAACTTGGATATTTTATAGCATCATCAAACGATGTCAGTGAATCGTCGAATATGTTGAACAACGGTTCTTGATTAAGTTTTGTTTTTTGTTGCGAGTCTACCCAAAGTTTTGTTGTCGAATCATAGTAAAGAGTTTTTCCTTGATGTGCTGTTCCGTATTCTATAAAAATTGATTCATTATCTGCCGGTGACCCGTCTGTTGCTTTTGTTAGTGCTATAAGCTGTGTCGAATCTCCTGCGTTAACAAAGTTTACATTATAAATCATTCCGCTTACTAACGGATCTGTGTCGTTAGCAAAAACAATTCTCATTCCGTCTGCTAGTGCTAATCCGTCAACAATATAACCTGTTTGTTTAACCACTGTTGAGAAAGCATCTGTTGTAACTGTGTCATACAACGTTACAGATCTTTTAGCAACTGTTCCGTGATTGTACAGTTCTAGGCCTGAGTCAAATTCTATAATAGGTCTTTTTGCTCTATCGTCTTCATTTAAAACAGGAGTGAATCCACTGATTCTTGCTGTTTCTTCAATTACAGATCTGTGAAACCATCTGTTATATCTTGACCAAGCATTTTGATCACGTGAATCTCTTTTAATTGTGATATAGTCTTTATCTTTTGCTGTGTAAACTGCTTTAGCATATGGTCTTGTATCGTAACCGACTGCGTCATAAGGAACAGTAGCTTCCTCAGAATATGGTCCAGGAGTAATTAAATCATCCACATCAGTAAGTGTGATCGATTCTCCAACACCTTCTACATAATATTGTTTGTTTATATATTCTTCAGATATTGCACTATCATCAAACGTTATCTTCATTCCATTTGATAAATCTAAAGTTCTTAAACTGTAATTTTTTACACCAACAATATCATCAGCTGGATTTATTTTTACTGTTGTTGTAATGTCTTTAATTTGTAATATCCCATACATTGAATCATGGTTCCCACATTGATAGTACAACGTAGCAGGGCCTGTTGCTGGTACAGTAAACGTCACTGTGCCATTATCTGTTCCGTTGTTAGAAACGCCTGTAGAATAAACTGTCGACGTTGATCCGTCCTCACTGATTTTACTCTTATAAGGTTCTGTCATTATCCACAACGGATGACCTTTTGCATTTACATTAAATTTGTATGTGTTGCCTCTGTAAAGTGTCAATATTGGATTGTTCTCATTTTCTCTGTGTGTAAAATTGTAGGCACCTTTTGCTTTATTCTCTACAGAATATTCTGCAACTGCATTTGGTCCAACGGAATCAAACGATATAGCACTAGGGCCAATTGGCATCCAATAGTACTCTCGGTAATTAATTAACTTATCGTAATCAATCGACGGATTCCATGAGTATACTGCTTCTTTTGAAAGTCTATCATGATTGTCAGTGTTACCACCTAAAAATTTAATTTGATTTATATAATCATCATATGTTCCTGTAAACTTAACTTGGTCTTCAGGATTTAGTGATGTTGTATCTCTGTCTGTGTAAGTTACAGCAGGCTCTAATTGATAAGCCATTCTATCTCGAGATGTTGCTGGAAGATATCTGTCTGTAGGTTTTCTTGTAGTAGCGTCTTGTTTACCTACAAAACCATCTAGTCTTTCCAATGATCCTTTTTGTACTAGTGGATCTAATGTGCTTGATAAAAATCTTTGGTTGGCATCTGTTCTATAAAAAGCTGGTAAGTGTTGAACCGTACGTCTGTACTCGTTATTGCCTTGTTTGACAACTTCCTGGTTTGCTTGTGAGTTTATTGAATTATCTGCCATTAGTATCCAGCCCCACTACTGCCGGAAGTTGATCCCGATCCTGTTGTAGTAGAGCCTGACACTGTTGATCCTGATGTGGTGTTTGTAGTAGATGTCGATGTGTTTGTTACTACTGTACCGGAAGCCGATAGTTGATTGGCTCCTAGTGCTGTAATAATTGTAACATCATTAACGGTGGCCCCACTAATAAAAATTTCATCTGCCGCGGAATCTATCTGGAACAAAGACCCAAACCCTTGTCCTGACTGATTTGGCACAATAACTGCTGTAAGCAAGTCTGGTGCTAGTGCATTGTGTACAAAAGCGGCTAGTTCTGTAAAATAAAAAGTATCTCCAAAATCCCAATTATCTAGTGCAAAGAATTGGTTAATTGCGGCAATTACTCGTGTTTTAATAACTGCATCTGTTACGTTTGTTTTTGGATTTTTTACAACCTTAAATGTTGCTTGTAATTGTTCATCTGCATTTGTACCAAATAATATTTTATATTTTACTGGATGATATATTATTTGATCTGCTAACGATTTCATAGGGTTAAGTATGCCGGAATAATTTATTCTCATTTGATTAGATGTTGAAGGTACCGGAAGAGCTCCGCCATCTTGTAACCATATTCTATAAAGATTATCATATGTTCTTTCTAGCATGTACACATCTACAATGTTAGACACACTCGGGTCAATTCTAGTTTCTTGTCCTGCATTGTGTTTGTACTGGAAACTTATCGAACTTCTCCCTCTTCTTGCTATGTAATCTGTTGTTGTTGCTAATGTGTTTGTTGTCGAATTATATTTTTTAATAATATCTTCAGATGCATCATAAAAGTAAAATAACTGTCCGTTGGTATAAGTTCCTGAATTTAAAGTAATATCAGTTTCCTTTGCTGTTACAACAAAATTTGTTGATGCATAAGGTCTAAATCTAGATATATTATTGTATGATATATATTTTTCTTGGAATATAAATTTTGTACTAATGCTTAGATCAGGTTCAACAATGATATCAAATATTTCCGGATTGTCTACTATACCATCATCATCATTATCATAAAAGCCAACCTTAACCTTTCTATTATCTTGGAAACCGTCTGCTTCTGTAACTGTGTCTACTACTTGCCATGTAATTGGATAACCAACGGAATTACTTGTAGAAACAAGTGAGTTTGTTTTCAACAGTTTTACTGTGTCTTTAACACTAGTTCCTAATTTGTAATCATAAATTTTTTCCTGTGTATCAAAATGAAATTTGTTCTGCGATTCTGATTCAAAAATATATTCTAATTTTCTGTATGTAACTGTATATGTGTTACCGTCGTTTGTAAATTTGAACCACCAACTAGCATCTGCATTTGTACCTGCTATTGATCCTTCGTTTGTTAAGCTAAACACATCACTTGCACTTAAATTTGTTGATGTAATAACTTTCCAAGTTTCTGTGTCCCAATCATATCTCAATCCAAATTCTTCGTATGCTTCAATTCTATCAATAACATCTGTTTCTAATGCTGTTGCAAATGATGTTGTAAAGTTTGGAATCACATCACTAACCACAGAACCATCCGGTAGTATATTATTCAGTGTTATTGGGCCTGCTCCCGACTCTAAATTTCCTACTCCGCCGTTTGCACCATCGCCCGATACTGCACCAATTTTTGCCCATACTCTATCTTCTGCGTTATCAGTTGTTGATGTTACTAATGTACTGTTTAAAAACTTTCTAGTGTCGGGAGATGTAAACTTAACTAATGCCCCTGGTTTAATGTATTTTAAATTTGAAGTTGCAAAATCGCCTACTACTAATGGACCAGCGGCTTTAATATAACCTGTATTAGTGTTTGTTGATGTAGTAGTTGAATTCCAAGTTGCACCCATACTTAAATCTTTTGTGCCGTATTTCAAATAGTAAAATTGTCTTGCGTACGGAGTTTTTAATTTTGCTTCTACTTTAGTATCTAGTGTAGATTGTATATCGCTTTTGGTATTAAATGTAAATGTAAATCGTTGTGTCGATTCTTCTCTGTACAATATTCCATCCTCAGCAAACACACTCACGTTTGAGTAAGCACCTGTTGGATCTAATATTTCTTTTGCTCTCGAAATACCTGAAGCAGATCTGTTTACTGATTTAACTTTAACAATTTCTTGTGATGCTGAAAGAGGTACTACTTGATAATCTTCAGCAGTAATCATTCTGTTCTGTGCATAATAAACTTGTCCTGCTTTTTGTTTTATCGAAGCATTTGATTCTGTTGCCGCCGCATTGTAAACACTAGCTTGTAGGCTCATTGTTATTGACAATGTTTGTTGTCCACTGTTAGCGTCTATGTAAGGTATCGAAACTTGTATATTCTGCATGTCAGCAGGTTGAATAGCGTACTTGTCGTTATCACTTATTCTGTAATATGCTTTAAAAGAACCTAATGGGAGATTAGAAAAGTTTCCATCGCCGAACACTAAATCAACTGTGTCGTTTGCTTTTGTAACAACATTATAAATGTCTCTTTCTGATTTAGATAACGAATTGTAAATTGCATTATTTCCAGACAGTGCCGGAACCTGTGTCCATTTTTTTGTTATTTGTCCAAATTGATCTAATTGATATAACCAAACATCACTGTTGTTAATGTTTGGGGTATCTAGTGTCTCTATGTAATTTGTAATCGCCGAATTAACTGTAAAAGTTGATTGCTGTATATTTCCTTGTTTGAAAAGGAAGAAAAATCCTGTGTTGTTTGAACTGTCACCGGCACCATCATTTCTGTAGGTATATGTTAATCCTGTGCCTTCTATAGGATTTGATTCATAAATTGATTCTGAATCTTCAAGTGTCGATGGTACTATTTCAAAAGCTCTGCTTATTCCGCCAACGTTCGAAGAAAAATTAAACATCGGTAAGTCTGATTGGTTCGAACTTAACGTGTAAACTTCTGTGCTAATGCCACCTATCTTTGCCGACTCTCTAGGCTGACCAAATAATTGTCCTGTTTGGTTTGCGGCATTTAATATTGCAGTAAATTGTTCTCTGTAATTCGAGTTTGCAGAGTCATTCCAAACAATTGTGCTGTTAGCAAGGTTACTGCCTGACGAATCTGTTACATCCTGTGTTGTTGAAATTGCATTAATTTTTAGTAGGCCTGTTGCTGGCTGATTTCTTTTAGCATTGTAATTGATTAGCCTTGCTAATCTTAAAATAGAGTTTCTTCTTTCTGCTGTTTCTAAAAAGTTTTCTCTAGCATTTAGATCAACTCTGAAAGATAATGCTTGAGCAATATAGGCTATTAGATCTAAGAGTGCTACATACTCAGAACTTTCAACAAAGTCATTGAAGTCATCTGGATAATTTTCTTTAAGGTAATTGACCATTGTTCTACGAAGTGTTTCAAAATCGTAGGATTTAAAGTCTGCTTGTTGGAAGGATTGGTAAATCTTTCTCCAATCTTCTGCAACTAATAATCTATTTTGTCTATCTGTAGTGGCCATTGTTTTTTATTAATATTAACAACGGTATTTATAGGATATATTAAGTGCGTACTTTAAGATAGGCGTAACAGGGAGTTCTCATCGAAGTTGAATTGTAGCTTCTCTGTGATGTTTAGTGGAACATACGTTATTGACGCCTGTATAGCTATGCCCGAGTCTGCTTCAGTGACTGTTATATCGTTTGTAGATAACCTAGGGTCAGCATTTAAATTTTCTGTTACATCTTCGAGTATTGCGTCTTTTAGAGCTTCTGTGAAGGGTTCAAATATAGCATCATATATGATCGTACCAAACTCTGGATTTTCAACACGTTCGCCTTTACGCACTGATAATCTATTAATTAGATCCTGCTTGGCAACTTCAAAATCGTATAGTTTAAAATTTTGATATTCTGCTCTTGACGAAAAACCTTTGAAAGTAACTTTCCCAGCGCCTGTGCTATTTGATGAATTTGAATCGTATGCCATATACTATATTTAATCCTTAAAATCTGAAGAAACTTCTCACAGCACTTACAGCCGTATTTGCGTAACCTTTTGCTATTGATGTTAATTGACCTTTGAACGCTGTTATTTTTCCTTTTACAAATGCCAATGCTTCATTTTTTATTAAACTTTCTACATTTTTTGCCTTAGTTACAAGGCCTTTGATCTGGCTAATATTTAAATTTATGTTATCGTTTAATGCTACCATTTTTTTAACCTGAGAGGATACTCCGGAAATAGTTTTGTTTGACATTAATTTGTCTTTAATTTGTCTCAACTCAACCGGCATCATTTTTGGATTTTCTTTTGCTATCAGAGCCATTGCATCATTAATGAAGTTTTTCTTACGTGCTTCACTGCTGGTTCTAGTGTATGGTTCGTGTGTTACAAAATCTGATACTGTGGTTGTAACATCCATAGTATTTGGCTTGCCGCCTTCTTTGATTGGTTTTTCTATGTCAATATCTTTACCGTCTGTTGTGATTATTCCCACAGAGCCATGTTCTGGCACTAGCCAACTAGGTCCCCATGATTTAAATGCAGGGATTGAATTCATGTGTACTTGCGATCCTGCCATGTGTACTTGCCCACCTGCACCAACCATTGTCCCACCGCCTGAGTATGATGAAAGAACAGATCCAGCATATGTCCTTACTGCTCCTTGAGATGAATTTTGTATTGAATTTTTTGCCATTGTGTTGACATTAAATCCTGCGTTAAGATTAACATTTTGTTCTGATGTAAAGTTTAAACTACCTCTTGCATGAAAGTTAACATTTGTGTCCGAGTGTACATTAAAATCTCCGCCGGATCTTATGTTGATGCCTGATGCAGAATATATGCTGATTGTTCCGTCTTTGGACATTTCTATAAATGCTTTTCCGGAACCGTTTGCAAGATACACAACACCATCTGTGTCATGCATTAATAACTGGTGTCCAGATGCTGTTCTAATCCTCGCAAGTTTATTGCTTCCGGATACATCTCCATCGTCCATAACAAAACAATGACCGAGATCTCTGTCCACCTGGATAGGCATGTTGTTCACCCCAATGTTTAATTCTCTCGAGTCTTTGCTTATTCCACCTGGTGTATTCCATCCAAACACTCTGCTAGGTGTTTCTCTTCTTGCACTTGATGACGTTGTGCCTCTAGTGTCGTCTTTGATTAATCCTTCTGCAAGTAGTTGGTCTGCTAAAACTGTGTTAACTGGAAACTCCCATTTATCCATAGTGAGGTTTGTTTCTCCATCACCATATCTTTTTTTGTTTTTTTCCTGTATCGGTAAAAAATTTGTACCATAATTTTTTATTTTTGATCCTGCGTTTGCACCTATCTGTCTTTCTCTATTACTAATTTTGTTTGAGTTGTTTATTGTGTTTTCCGATGAACCGTTTCCAGGTATCATTTGGTTCGTTAATGGTTCTTGTATACAGCCCATCCAGAACGCACTATTTTGTCCTTTTTCACCTTTGGCAAATATTACTAATACGTTGGTATCCACATCAGGTGGAATAGCCCACATACCATATGATCGTTGTTGAGGTCCTTCTGATGGATCCTTAGTATTTGCTTTGAAAGGCTTTGCACCATAAAACGGTGACAGGTACTGACACCAAATAACCTGTGATGGATTAATATCATGCCCGTCTGTTTTAGACAGTTCAGGAATTACCACACCTAGCCTTCCCATTTTGAGAGGATCAATTGTGTTCTTGACAACTGCTATGTACGGACCGGCATCATTCGAACTACCTTTTTGATTGAAGTTTTTTGAATTGTCCTGTGTGTCTGAAAAGCCTCCGCCTATTTTATAACTCATACTTTAATTTATCCTTGCCTACGGCATGTAGTCGTTGTCATTGGCTTTATCTTTAGCATTTTTAATTGTCTTTTTGGCCCAGCTAGAAGCTTTTCCTTTTATTCTACCCCATGCGGCACCCATGTCAACATCGCTAGTTATGTCATTTAATCTAGCAAGTTTGTCAGCATTTTTACTGCCACCTAAAGTTACTACCGGCTGTCCTTTTTCTTCATAATTTTTAGAAATATGCTGTTCTATCACTGCTCCGGCATTACCTGCCTGTTGCTGATTCATTCTAACACAATGCAACGTCTGTAGAAATTGTCCTTGATTAAATTTCGAATCAACCTTAACCACTTGATATATTCCAGAAAATGTGTTTTCTGCTTTAGTGCCTGCTCCGGCGTGGCGTACATATATGCCTACTTGATCATCTATGTCGTCGGGCGGTCTTACAAAATTTAATTGAATTAATGGTTGAAAATTTTCTGAATTAAAACTGCCGAATTTTTTGCTTATTACCCCATGACCAATCCCTTCTGGTTTTTTAGCTCTGTCTTGGTGTATACCTATAAATTGATCCTGACAAATAAATGCCGGGTCTCCTAGTATTTCTAATTCTAGTTTCATCATATCCACTTGCGGATTTGTTATGTAATCGTAGAACTGTTGTGATTTGTTCGAACCTGCATTCATTGTGTTTTTACCCATTTGGATACTTGGCTCAATTCTAATATCAGAATCTTCATTCCCAAAAACTTTTATGAGATTTTCTTGGAAGTCTTCATATTTTCCTTTGGATTTATATTCGTCTTTGAACGGTCTGACGTTTCTAAGATAGTATGCAGTCTTGTAATTGATTCGCAAATTTTGTACGTCCACATTGTCACCTGTGTATATGTAGTTGTACTGTTTTCTAACCCACTTGGACCAATCCATAAATCCTAAACTAACTCCTGGCGGAAAGAATTTTAAACAGTGCAATTTTTTTGGTATTGCTTTAAAAATTATTCTTTTTGGACTTACTTTTCTTATCCTATCAATTATGCTTGGATTAGGTGTGTCAACGTCAACTTTAATTTCAAACCAAGGTATCCATTGATTGTCTTTCGCTTTGTTTCGAAAGTCACTACTGCTGTAAAACTTCATTAATCCGTCATAATCGTCTGCACCGTCGCTAGTCTTTGACTGTTGACTAGGAGAACCTCCAGAAGATTGTGTCATTTGCATATGCCAGTACTGCCAAAATCTATCTGCAATAGCAGAATATCCCTCACCTGTTCTGATAGCATCTTCAAAATATTTTACTAGACTTGTCTGTCCGTCTACCTGTGCTTCTGCTAATTTGATTTTGGGAGTAAAATCAATTTTGGTTTTATCTCCTGCTATCCAGTTGTTGTAAAACTTTTCAAGGAAACTTGCATTAGATTCTGCTATTGTTGTTTGTAAGGTTTTAGCGTACTTGGCCTTTTCAGCAACTTCCGACGACACATAAAACTCGTATTGATCTTTGTACTGTCTTATCCCTTCTTTTATTTCCTTATCTTGGTCTAGGTCCAGTTGTTCTGTAACCTCTTTTATCCATTCGCCCACACTGTCTACACTGGTTGTTATTTGGGTACGTGGAAATTTAAATCTATCGTCATGAGCTAAATCACCGAATGGTACTGCAATTATTTGATATTTTGTTCCTGATTGATCTAGGTCAAATTCAACCCTAACTATTAGTATTGGAATTTTCCGTACATAGTTTTTATCTTCACTGGTGATTGGTTTTCCGTGTTCGTCTGTGCCTTTGAATTCTATTGTTAGTAGTAACGGAGCATCCATAAAATCTCTGTATCCATTTATAAATGTTGCCGCTTTGACTTTCTCTACAAGTGATGTACCAAACGGTTCTATTAAATCAAAATTCATTTTTGTTATGTTTGCTAGTCCTCTGTCTGGATTTGGACCAACAGTGCTTAACATAGTAAAGTTTTCAATAAACAGATCTAATCCTCTGCTTAGGATAAAAGCAGATTCTTTTGGATCATATTTTTTATTAGCCGTTTTACCATGAAGGAATGTTCCTCGCTTGGTTTCTTTAGCTTCTGCTTTTAATTCGTTTTGTTGTTCTTGGTATTTGCCATTACTAACTTTTGGATCTCCTATCCCTCCGGATCTCGCAATAATATCATGCACAGGATTCTTCATGTATGCATGACTTTTTAATTCATCTTCGGACAGCCCACTTATTGTAAAAATTGTGTTGAAGGTTGCAAACTTGTGTAGTACGTTTTCTAGTAAGCCGACTTCATTGTCTGTTGTTGTTTCTTTATCTTTTACAACACCAAACGATGAGAGATCACCACCTGTAAACTTCTTGAACCAGTCGTTTTTTGTGTCAGAGATTTTCTTCGTTATATTGTTCTTAATTTTATTGCTAACCGTTTTGGATGCTCGTTTTAGATAGTCTTTTTCATTGGAAACAAAAGAAGAATCCCTAAAGTTTTTTGGTCTGCCTGTGTACTCATCGTATTCAGACATTTTATATTCCTAAATCGTTAGAGATGTTGTTTGCCTTGGGTAATTGTATTGTTACTCCAGGTTTAAAATCATATATTGGATCTTCTATTTCATCTGGATTTCTCTGTGCAAACACCCACCAAAGTCTCGGTGTGCCATAAAGGTCATAAGCCAATAGATCTGGTCGGTAAGCATATGTTCTTTCTATTGTGTATGTTTGATCATCTGCTTCTGCTGTTATCGTTCTAGGAACCAATGGTTCTAAATTAATTGAATTTTGCGGTGTATCGTGATATGGTGATGTGTTTGAATAGTCAGCCATTATACTAATCCTATCCCTCTTTCTTTATCTAGTGATCCATCAGCAAACTTTTTCAGTGAAAAGTTTTTAACTGTGTCTCTGCTGTATACTGGAGTTACCATACAAGAAATAGTTGATATTGTCGGTGCCCACGAGGCATCGGCCGCCATGTCTGCATCTTGGTTAAATCTATTCATATCTTCGCCGTCGACGCCAACTCCACCCAAACTTCCAACTTCTGCTTGTTTTGTAGAAATATAATCAATGCCGGGTCTTAATTCAACACTAAACTGATTTATCACCACCGGAACTTTATCATAAACATGATCTCCATATCCTGACAAATGCATAATTGGTGGCGGTGAACCTTTTAATTGATCCTCGGATTTTCCAAAAGACATTTTGCTCATTGTTCTTAAAAATTTTACTGTGGCTATCCAATGTTTGGCATCATCGGAATTTTGTACTGGAAATTCTCCCACAATACTAATAGTGTCTACTTGTGAATTTTGATATGCTTGAAAAGGATAGTTGCTGTGTGTCTGTGCTAGTGCATTGTAGTTTGCCGAGTTCTGCACAATTACTGCAGGTGTTATTGGCCAAAACACACCATTTGATTGTTGCAAAGGTTCCAATAGCTTATTGTTGTCTAACAACAAATACTTAAAAGGAGATTTCGATGGTAATGTTAATCTTACTCTCCAATCTCTTGTGGCAGTTCTTCCAGACCACTTTGCTTTAGCCGACTGTATACGACTGTTGTCACCCAATCCGGCACCCGTTAATCGTGCCCAGGTTTTGCTAAAAAACCCCGATCCTACTTTTTTAATAACGTTTCCTAAAGACGGTCTTTTTGGTATATTAAATGACATACTTAAATGGTTGCTTTCCTTTTCATAATTGCGTATACTATAAAGTATATTTATAGGCATAAGAATAGGCGCATTTAATAACCCATACGACACGAAACAACAGACCTGTTTGTGGTCACTTTTACACTAACAACATTGGAGAATTATGAAAAGAGTAAAG
>Ga0115001_10001756_pt1 | contig 16699 bp, 17 predicted proteins | sample ArcticOcean_MG_C_12_FD_89869 | JGI IMG/M metagenome (GOLD analysis project Ga0115001, IMG submission 89869) | Marine microbial communities from western Arctic Ocean - ArcticOcean_MG_CB8_130 | ecosystem: Environmental > Aquatic > Marine > Oceanic | place: Arctic Ocean: Canada Basin | collected... | reverse complement strand
TTCATCTTCGTTTTCTTCCATTTCTTCCATTTCATAATCTTCAACTTCAGCATCGTCGTCTTCATCGCCCATTGCTGCTTGTAAAAGATCGCAAAGTGATTTAGCCATCTCACGATCAAGTGTAACTGTTACGTCACCCTCGTCTGTTTCTTCGACTTCAGTATCAATACCGAGTGCGTCTAATTCTTGGGTTTCGTTATCAGAGTGCATTTCTTCACCCATAACATTTTCAAATAGTTTATCAAAAGTAGATTTCATGTAATTATTTATACTCTCTTTTACCTTTTTCTCTAGTTTTTTATCTTTTTTAGTATATTTTTCAGAAGAAAGGTCTGCGCTATTATATAATTCGTCTTCTTTATTAGTCGTTTTAGGGTCAATAGGCTCTTGTAAAACTTCTACATTACCAGGTCCGGAACTATTATCATTATCAAAACCTTTCTTTATATCATTGGCCTTAACAGGTGGTTTACCTGGTTTAGTACCCATTTTGGATGCTTTTTCACCTGGTACATTTTCAGATAAAATATTATTATTATATGTATTCCATATTTCGGTTAGAGTATTTACTCGAGTCATGTAAATATTTATAGCGCGATGATTAAAAATAAACAAAACTATATGAATAATCCAAATCTACCTACAGTGGGGGCGGAATTCGAATATACTTCAGACATGGTAAATGATCTGAAAAAGTGTCAAAAAAATATTTTACACTTTGCAGAGAAGTTCTTTTATATTATATCCTTAGATGAAGGAAAGAAAACAATTGATTTACATTATTGCCAAAAAAGGGCATTACGTAAGATGAGAGATAATCGTTTCTTTATATTATTAGCAAGTAGACAGATTGGTAAAACTACTATGATGACAATATATGCATTGTGGATTGCTTGTTTTAATAATGATCAACGTATCCTTATAGTAGCCAATAAAGAAGGCACAGCTCTTGAAATAATGAGTAGAATACGTCTAGCATATGAAGAATTACCTAATTGGTTAAAACCAGGCGTTAAAGAATATGGTAAAACGTCTATATTATTAGCCAATGGTACAAAAATAGGTATATCTACAACGACTGGTACCGCTGCTCGTGGTCAATCGGTTAATTGTTTGATTCTTGATGAGCTGGCCTTTATTGAATCACATTTAGTGGATGATTTCTGGAAATCAGTATACCCGATTGTTTCGTCTTCCAAAAAATCTAAAATTTTTATAGCATCAACCGCTAATGGTACTGATAATCTATTTTACAAATTATATTCAGGGGCTGAGAATGGTGAAAACGATTGGGCTTGTGATAAAATTTTATGGAATGAAGTACCTGGCAGAGATGAAAAATGGAGAAAACAAACTATCAATAGTATTGGCAGTAGAGAAGCATTTGAACAAGAATTTAATTGTGAATTTATTTCATCAGGTGAGAGTTCAGTTAATAACGAACTTTTTGAAAAGTTAAATAGTAAGGCTGTTGAACCAAAATTTGTATTCGATGATGGTAAATATCTTTTATGGGATGAACCTAAAGAAGATGGTATATATATAGCAAGCGTTGATACTGCTGAAGGGTTAGGTAAAGATGCATCGGTTGTTCAAATATTAGATTATACCGATTTAACCAGCATTAAACAAGTAGCATGCTATCATAACAATGAAATATCACCATATAACTTTACTGAAAAGGTTTATGAAATATTGCAGCACTGGGGTAATCCATTAGTTTGTGTTGAAAGAAACAATAGCGGTGGTCAGGTAGTTGATATACTTAAAAATACTCACGACTATGAAAATATTGTATCTTGGGGAGGTTCATTAGCTAATAAGAAAAAACAACAATTAGGAATAATTTCACATACAAATACAAAATATAAAGCAGTTACTAATATGCGGTATTGGGTTAAAGAACTTGAATCAGTACAGATAAACGACAAAAGAACAGTTAAAGAGTTAAGAAACTATGTAAAAGCTGCTAACGGTACATGGAATGCAAAGAAGGGCTATCACGATGATTTAGTCACCTCACTGATGTGGAACTTAATCATACTTGATAATGATATAGTTGAGACTTATTTCGAGGTGACAAAAAAAGATACAAATAACAGACCTTTAGAACTGCAACAAATGGATTTTGGTATTAAATATTTTATGGACCCAACTTCTTTATATTCCAATGAAAAAGGCGGGCTCAACAATACACTACCAGTTATTATAGGCAATGCTTCTAATACTAATAGTGAAATAGATCAATTACATATGCAAGGTTTTAAAGTATGGCAACAATAAATCAATCCCAATTCAATAAAAGTAGATTAGATAAGTTTTTACTTGTCTTAAATTTACCCCCTATATTAAAAGATATAAGTAAACAATATCTTGGCGCTAGAGAAAATACAGTAATTATTGAAAATAGCTTACAATTTTCGGTTTATGGTACAGTTGTACCATCAATAAGGGTACCTGAGGAAAATCTTGGATATGCTGGTCAATCGTTTAAAGTTTCTAAGCATTCAAGACCTGCATATGAAAACGTATCAGTAAATTTTACAATAGATAACGAATTTAATAATTATTGGGTAATATATAAATGGTTAGACCTTTTAAACGATGAAAAGAACTCTCAGTTTAACGGTAAGGATATTTTTAAGACTCCTAATGTATCGACTAAAGAAAGAAATCAAAATAAAACATTAACATCTCCAGAGTTATACCAAACCGACATAACTTTATATGCATTAGATGAATTTGATAAAACTAAAGTTAAATTTGTTTATACTGATGCTTTTCCAGTCGATCTCGGTGGTATTGATTTTAACTACCGATCTGCTGGTGAAATAGAAACAACTTTTGAATTTGCATTCTCTCAGTTATTAGTTGAATTGGTATAATTTTTTACTCGGGGAGACATAAATAATAGTATATGTCACGTACAATCCAATCTCCCGGTGTAGAAATTAGAGAAATCGATCAATCTATAAGACCTATAGTACCAATTGGTACTAACGTATTAATAACTGGTTTTGCAGATAGAGGACCAACTGATGAAGTTATTCAAGTAACATCACAAAGTGAATTCATTGATATCTACGGTAGTCCCACAGTCCCAGCAGAATTATACTTATCAAATACAGCGAGAGCATTATTCAATAGCCCAGCAAATGTTTTTGTTTATAGAGTACCTTATGGGAACGATAGAGGTATTGGTTTTGGTAATAATTATAGTGTATTAGCATACCCTGCATCTGCAGTTTCGATTAATGCCGCAGCCTCAGCAGTAAAGGTTTTATCAGGATTTACTAATACAGGTGTAACATCTAGTACACGTACAGTATTAATTGGCGAACCTAAGCACTTTACAATTAATCAAGAAACATACTTTAATATTCAACAAAGAAACGGTTTTAGTTGGGTTGATGAAACATCAGCTAACTTCGGCACATTAGCAGAATTAGGTAAGGCTGCAATACTTGTTATTAATAAAGCGCAAACAACAATTGACCAATCTTTTCAAGGTTTTTATGTTGGTGCAATTGATAATACAAATTTAAACCCTGCGACAGACTTTGACGGTATTCTTAAAATTGAAACACTTGCTGCTTCAACAAGTAGTAGTACCGATGATTTGAATGTTGAGAGTTTTATTGACTTACCATCAACTAGATTAGATAATTTACTTTCATCTAGATCTGATAACAATAGCAATACATTTGGTTATACTGATGGTAGTATATCAGAGCAAATGGAAAACTTAACTGATTATGATATTTCATCTCATAGTTTTGATGATACATTATCTATTGGATTATTCAGACTTAGATCAACACCTACAACAAACAATACAATTAAGTTAGCATTAAATCTTCAAGAAACAATAGTTGGTTCAACGGATTACCATAGACTAATTAATGACCCTCAAGGTGGTGAACCAATTCCATTCAGAGTTGAAACAGATAATCAATTACCAAGCATGGATATCATGGTTAATGATTTCTTAAGTAACAGAACAGGTGTTACATATTTAGATCCAGAAGGACAGCCTTTAACAAAAGTAAGATTTATAACAACTAAGATACAAGATCAGTTAACTAGTAATTGGCCAATACTTTCAGCAACATTTGGTGCTACAACCGGTACAACAGCAAAGCTTTCAGCAGCTGTTGATGGTATAGGAACGGAGCTACCAGGTACAGCTGATAGTTTATTTGCACTTGGTTCATATGCAACTACAGAACTTACAAGTAAGATTATTGGTAATGTACCTCAAAAAATCGATAGACTATTAGATACTGTTGAAAACACAGAAAGATTTGATATTGATATTACAGTTGACGGTGGTTTATCGACAATTTATTCAACCGCGCAAACATTAAGTTCTAATATATACGATGATCAAGCACCAGTTTCAGCAATTGATGGTTTTAGAACCACTCGATTAGATAATAATACGATAGATAGTTCTTCGTTAGATTATAGAGGTTATTGGAATGATGTTATAACTAGATTTACAACATTTGCTGAATTTAGAAGAAAAGATCATATTTTCATTGCCGACTTACCAAGATCGATTTTCGTAGCAGGTGATAATTTCTTAACTTTACAAGATAGTAATAAGAACTTCTCGCGTGATATATTGAATCCAATTAAAGCATTCGGCTCACAAGTAAATACAAGTTATGCTGCTACTTACGGTCAGTGGATACAAAGTACAGACGCTGTTTACGGTGGTTTATCATATTGCCCATCATCAGGTTACCTTGCATCAATAATGGCTAATACAGATTCTGCTTTCGATCCATGGTTTGCACCAGCAGGATTTACTAGAGGTAGGTTAACAGGAGCAACAGGATTAGCATTAACACCGACTCAAAAGCAAAGAGATCAGATGTATAAGATTTCTATTAATCCAATTGCATCGTTTCCAGTTGAAGGTCCAGTTGTATTCGGTCAAAAGACGTTACAGAAATTACCAAGTGCGTTCGATAGAATTAATGTAAGACGTTTATTCTTATATCTTGAAAAAGCAACAAAGAATACAGTTAGAAACTTTATATTTGAACCAAATACATTGTTAACCAGAACAAGAGTTGTTAATACTTTAACACCAATTTTTGAGAACGTTAAGAATACAGAAGGCTTATATGATTATCTCATTATTTGCGATGAAAGAAATAATACACCTGATGTTATTGATTCAAATGAATTAAGGGTAGATATATACTTAAAGCCAACCAGAGCTGCAGAGTTTATATTAGTTAACTTCTACGCAACCAAAACAGGTACAGATTTCAACGAATTAGTTTAATAACGAAGTCATTTAATTAAATAATTACATGGCGGATACAAAAGTATCAGATTTAAACTCGATTACTGTTGCAGGTAACAATGATATACTGTATATTGTAAACCCAACTGCAGGTACATCTAATAAAATAACATATCAAAATCTTTTAAGTGGGGTTAATGATAGTATTACTACCTTAACTACTGATGTAAATAGTTTTACAACAAAAGTTTTAGAATTATCTAGTAATTTTGAATCAGCTAATATTGATGTCGGGCCACTTACTACCGATATATTAACGATAAGTGGAGATGTTATAACTCTCAGTGCGGAGTTTAATTCAAGACCTGCAGGGGTAACAGATAGTTTTGTTATTGCGTCATCCACATTTACATTTTTAGGTGGACAATTAACCTCAGTAACATTATAACATGGCCAATAGAAAATTAACAGAATTACCTACATTATCACCGATTCAATTTGATAGTACAGATTTATTATATATAGTTGATGTTCAAACAGATAGATCAAAATCAATTCCTTTTAGTCTATTAGCAGGTGATAGTTTTATTGGATTATCAGCTTATGATACACAAAATACTTTAAACGTTAATTTTTTAAGTGCTAGTATTGTTACAAATGCTTTTGATATTACACAACTACAAGGTGGAGGAACTACTCAAGCGGCTAATGTACAATATTTAAGTGGTAAAATAGATTTAAATAGAACGGATCTTGACGCCCTGTCTGCCGAGGTTGAAGCTGCTGATCTTTCGGTAGTTGTTAGTGATGTATTATTTTTAAGTGGTGAGTTTTTAGCACTTAGTGCCGCGGTGGATGATATCGAAAATAGTAATGTTATTGAGACATCTATTAGAACCCTTTGTGCTGATATTGCTTACTTAAGTGGTGAAATTGATGATAATTCAGATGATATAGGTACACTTGCAAGTTTAACTACTACTGATAAAACTAATTTAGTTGCTGCGGTTAATGAAGTGAATGCAGGAGTAGGCGGTTCAAGTGGGTTTACTCCATCCACTTACACGGGTCAAGATAGTCTATCAGCCCCAAATGGTTTAATAACGAAGTTTGGAACGACGAATCTCACTCATGATGGCGATATAACCGTTACATTTCCGGTGGCCTTTCCAAATGGTTTTGTATTTGGTGTCGCTAATATCACAAGTGTGTTTGACGCTACAGAAGATGGTGCTATAGGTGTGCGTAGTGGTTCTACGACTACTATGGTTATTCGGAGTGGTCTTGGTGTCATCGCCAACCCCTCTACACAAACCGCTAGCTGGATGGCAATCGGATATTAATAGGAATATATAACCTATTAGTAGTTTCATATAAAATATTATTAGCAACTTAATTAAAGTTGGTATAGATGAATAAATATTAATAACCATGGCACAGACAAGACAAACAATACAGAATTTTTATACGCAAGCACAAACAAAAGACTTTGCTAGAAATAATCTATTCAGAGTTTTAAATATAAACTTCGGAGGAGGAACAGAAATTAGTTTTGATGAAGATGATTTAATTTATGCTAAAACAGCTAGCTTACCTGGTAAAGAGGTTACTACACAAACAGTGCCATATATGGGGTTAGAGTTCAATGTACCAGGTATAACCAAATATACCAACAGCGCTGGTTATAAAATTACTTTTAGATGTGATGAAAGTTATGAATTAAGAAATAGATTTTTACAAGTTTTAAATGATACTTTTAATGATGCTGATAGCACTGGTAATTACTTTATGCCTACTGCTGATAGTGTTATCGACTTAGCTTTATTAGACAAAGAATTAGACAGAGTATCACAATTTCAGTTAGTAGGTGTTGCTATTAAAAGTGTTGGTGAGTTAGCTTATGATGTAACTGCAGATGGTACAGTTCAAGATTTTGATGTAGACATTACATACCATTACTTTAGACAAACAGCTTAAAATTTATTTTGTTTGTAAAAAGGCTCTCTGTGAGAGCCTTTTTTTTGTATAAATATATTTAAATGCCTACTAAAATATTAAATTCAGTTAATAATGTGTTAAGAGGTGTCACTAACCCTATTAATAACATAGTAGGTGGTACATTAGCTCAACCAGGTCTATCATTATTAGGTACTAATTTACCTGGATCACCTTTAATTAGCTTTAGAGATTCATTTTTAAGAAGTTTAAGTCAATGGAATACTTCTATACCTTTAAATACACAATTTATTGTTTTAATAGATAATTTTCCGTTAGGTCTAACTACTCAAGTGTTGAGAGATCTAGAACCTGTGGTTAATTCAACTGGGTTTGATATTAATTTAGCAAAAGCAACCACTTCCAATTTTAAAAATCAAGGTATGGTAGGTTGTATATTTGCAAATCAGTTTAGTATACCTGACGATCAAGTAGAAGCAGATAAAGCCACAATACTAAACAATAGAGGTTTTATACCAGGAGCAGTACTTAAAAATAGGAGTAATTTTGGTAATTTCAATTTAAGCTTACGGGAAACTAATACATCATTTGTAGATTTTGTAATAAGACCTTGGGTTATTATGGCATCACATTATGGTTTAGTAGCTAGAAATCCTAATGATATTAATGAAGTTAAAAAAAATCCAAAAACAAATTTAACAGTAGTACAATATACAAGAAGTAAACAAGGTCTATCTCAAATACCGAGAAAAATATGGAGATTTTATAATTGTGTACCTACATCTATTTCTAATAGAGATTACTCTATTGGTGAAGATGAATCAGTTAAGAATTTTAACACAACTTGGACATTTGATAAATATGAAATAAGTAGTAATTTATATCTTAGTGTTACTGAGATGTTAAAAGCTATTAATCCAATATTTTAATGAATTCATATTATTTCGATGACTATAAGATAACTGAACTAAGTTATTTTGAATATAAAAATCTGGTTAAAAATCTGATATCAGCTGAAGATAATAGAGTGGTTGATGTATTTGAAGAAATAATAGATATTAAAGTCGAAAGTAAAAAAAAGTTAAATATTAGTGATAAAATAAAGATATTGTTACTGTTAAGAAGCATTACTTTAGGAGAAGAACTTGAATTAAATTTTAATAATAAAATATTTAAATATGATATTAATAAAATTATCGATAGTATTGAGTATAAAAATGAACAATTTAAATATGATTCTTTAATATTCAATATTCCTAGAAAAATACATTATAGGAGTAAATTTGAATGCCTAATTGATAATTTTAACAGTTTTGAAATTAATGGTAAAACTAAAATTATAGAAGAATACACTTATAAACAGAAAGAGGTTATACTGCAAAATTTAATAGGTTTTAAAACTAAAGAATTAACTAATCAATTTAATGAATACATATCAAATTTTTATCTAAAATATATGGGTGATATTGAAATAAATTTATATGATAGTAGTTTATTAAACTTTATAAAAGGTTTGTTCGAAATTGATCTTAATGAAATGTATGATATAGAATATAATATAATGAGTTATTTAAAATTTGACCCATCAGTTTTTAATATGTATGGTTTACCAGAATTAAGAATTTTTCTTAATAAATTTATAAAGGAACAAGAAGAGAGTAAAAAACAAAATAGTGGTAATAATAATACCCCTCAATAAATAACGATATGGATGATAATTTTAATTCACTATTAAAACAGATAGAATCAAATAAAACAAATGTAATTGCTTATTCACCTACGCTGCAAGGTGATATTGAATTAAAATCTTTAACAGTTGACCAACAAAGTGTTATTTTGGATTCAATATCTGATATATCCTTGTTACAATCAAACCCAATTTATCTTATTATTAAGTTTAATACGAGTTTTAACAATATTATTAAACAAAATTCAGATAGTGAAGTTTTTGAAAAAATGACTTCAGTAGATAGAGCAAATATTATTATTTCTTTCAGGAAAGAAATTTCAGATGAAGTTGAACAGGATGATGAAATTATTGATTTATCGAAGATTTTAGAACGTAATAAAACTATAAAGGTTATTAATTTTAATGAAATTATTGAAAAAGATAATTTTACATTCAACGTATCGGTACCAACTTTAAATGAAGATACAATAGTTAATAAGATTTTATCTAAAAAATTAAAAGATAACCCATCATCAGGTAACTTAATAAGTGATATTTATCTTTATGAAATCTTAAAATTTGTAGACTCTATACAATTTGAAGGTGGTGAAGAAGTTAAAATTAAGAAAGATTTTAAAAACTTACAACTTATAAAGAAGATAAATCTTTCTACTTTAAGTCCAGTTATTAAGTTTATTGAAAAGGTAAGAAGTTATGAAGAAGAATTTATAACAGTACCAAGTAGCCAAGAAAAATTATTATTGACGCCAGACTTATTTGTAATTTAGTAATGTAATTAAATATTTACATGGCCGATGTTCAACTCTTAGAAGCTATATCCTTACTTACCAAAGTATCTGCAGATACAAGCAGCATGCTAAAGAAACTATCTCAACGTGTTGATGGTATCAGCTCTGGTACCGCAGGTGGTAAAAAACCAAAAAAAGAGTTAGTACAAAAGGCAGATCCAGTTATAGTAACTGATTTTGGTAAAGCTGCTGAACAAGACCTAGCAAGATTAGGTGGTCAAGCTGAAAAAGAAAGACAAAACACTGAAAAAGAAAAGAATAAAAATAGTAACCTTTTAAAATTATTAGGTTTAGCTGGAGCAGCTGCACTAGCAATGAAATTTCTTTTTGACGGTGAAGGTTTTACAGGCTTAGTTCAAGGCTTTCAAAATGCAGTAAAAACGGTGACTAAATTTGCTGATAAAGCAAAAGGGCTTATCGATGATATCGGTAAAAGATTAGGTACGTTTGCTGATGATGTTGGAGCAAAAGTTGGTACAATTGTCGATGACGTAATAGCAAAAACTAGCCAGTGGGCTGCTAAAGCTAAAGATGGCATTAAAGGTGCTATGGATGATATTGGCAAAAAATTAGGTAGTTTTGGGGATGATATAGCAAGAGGTGTAAAAAGTGCTATAACTGGTGCTAAAAGTATAGCTAGTAAAGTAACAGAAGCAGCAGCTGGTGCCGGTGATGATGTAGCCAGAGGTAGTGCTCGAGCTGCTTCAACAAAACCAAGTTTATTCGGTAGATTAGTGAGCGGTGCTAAATCAGCCGGGTCTAGTGTTGCAAGCGGTGCTAAAGCGGTTGGATCTAGAGTTGTAACCGGTGCTAAAGCAGCCGGTAGAGTTGCTCAAAAGGCTGGCAGTTTTGTAAAAGATAGTATTTTAAAACCGGTAGGAAATGCTATTAAAAAAGTTAAACCGCTAAAGTTACTAAAAGGTTTAGCTAAGAGCCCACTTTTAGCTCCAGTATTAGAGAGTTTTTTCGCTGGTAAAGACATTAAAGATATGATTGCATTAAATGCTGCCGGTGAAATAGATGATGATCAATTGAATACATCAGTTGGTAATCGTTTAATTAAAGCAGTTACAGGGGTTTTAGGGGGGTCTGCAGGAGCAATAATAGGTGGTACCTTAGGGTCATTTATACCAATTGCTGGTAATATCCTAGGTGCAATAGCAGGTGGTGTTTTAGGTGATGTCGGTGGTAGAGCAATAGGTGGGTTTCTTGCAACAGCAATGGGTAAACAAACTGGTCAATTAGGTGAATGGGCATTAAACACACCTCTCGGTGCTATGATGGGAGCCGGTAAGAGTGGGGTAGAAAATATTGAAGATGGTATTATTACAAAAGATGGTAAAATTATAAAACCTGATTCACAAGACACATTATACGCGATGAAAGATGGTGGTCCTTTGGGTGAAGCGTTAAATAAAACACCTAAAATGTTAGGTAAGTTAATAGAAGTGGAATATGATGCCTTAAATGAAATGAAAAAACAAAATTTATTACTAAGAGCAATTTTAGATAAGCCGGGTATGGGACCTCTTCCTAGTAATGGTGAAAAAGATAAACAACCAAATTTCGACCAGAGTGGAGACTCATTTAGATCCCTACAAATGGGATATTAAATTTTACTATAATTTTTACCGGGATTAAATATTTATAATGCCTGATTTATACAGTTTTACATTTGACCAAGATCAAATTTTACCTATTTTAACAAGAGGTGAAGCTAATACAATAGACTCTTTTTCATATACAGGTGATGGTAGAATTTACAGTAAGAATAATAATCAAGCAACTGACCCTATTGATGTTGTAAGCGATTTTCCTTGGACAAAAAGTCCACAAACATCTCGTCAGGATGTACCAGCTGTATATATAAAGGAAAAAAGACTATTAACCAACTCAACCTTGGCTAACTTTTTTTATAGTGTATTAGCAGGAGCTGATGTATTGGAAACTGCAACTGATAGGGTTAAGTCGGGTAATATTCAAATCGGTGCAAATGAATTGGAAGTATATGACTCATTATCAGCTGCTGGGGTTTCATATGCAGGTATTAAGGAAGGTTTGATATCTGGTGCGAATAAAACAAGTAATTTCATTAATGAGGTTAAAACTAAAGCTGCAGGTTTTCTTAATAATGACGATAATTTTAAAGATAATATTCTTAAACCTTATAACGGTCTGTATTATACAGAAGATACAGGGTTTAAATATTTTTTACCATATTTAAGTGATAACTACTTAGAGGTTGACAATACCTTTTCTGTAGATTCGCAAAAAATTATGGGTCTCAGTGATATATCTGAAACGATGTCAACAGCTTTTAACGCAGTAAGAGGAGTAGCTTTTATGGATAAACCAGGTGTTTATGTTGAACAAAGTAAACAATATCAATTCGGACAGGAAGGTAGAAATGTTGATGTAACCTTCCCATTGCTAAACACCGGTAGTTATGATGAATTAAAAAGAAATTGGCAGTTAATATTTGGTTTAATTTACCAAAACAAACCAGGTCGTATTAATAGAAATTTATTAGAATTACCGGTTATATATGAATTTTATATAGAAGGTATGGCATATATGCCTTATAGTTATATAACGAAAATCCAGGTAGATTTTATTGGTAATAGAAGAACGATGGATATAGATATTCCAAGTTTCGGTATGCTCGGTTCGAATGAATCGTTACAGGATCGAACTACTATTAATACTGTTATACCAGATGCTTATAATGTAAAAATATCTTTTAGTGGGTTAAACAAAGAAACAAAAAACTTTTTAATAAGAAGTTTAGGTGATCCGATAATCAGAGTTAAAGAGAAAGGAAATATATAATGGATGGTAATTATCAAAATAATATATTCGAGTTAGGAGACTTAGAATTAACCAGGTATGAAAATATCTTTAAAATATTTAATACTGGGGATAAAAACTTTTTTTATTATAATATCGTTAAAAAAATAGTAATACCTGATAGTTTAGACGAAAGACTTTTTTATCATGTTATTTTACCTGCAGGTATACCATTAACTACCCTTTCATATAACGCATATGGTACCATGGACTTGTGGTGGTTAATTTTAGTAATAAATAATATAACTAATCCTATCAAAGGTTTACCTGAAGGTAAAAAGATAAGATTATTAAAACCACGATATGTTGAGCAAATTTTAGATTCAATTGAAATACAATTGTAATGAGGAAAGATTATATAAGGAATAATTTAAATGGAGCTGAAGCTAAGGCCCATTCAAATAAGATTGACAATCAGTTTTATTATATTCGCGCTGCGTTAGTAAATCCAGATGGTGATAGATTAGATTTATCTAAAGGTTAATTATACAACATATCTTTAACTGATGATCTTTTTGATCCATTTTTGAAAGCAGAAATTACTCTTTATAATGATAATAATGCTATTGAAAGAACAACGCCAACATCATTGAATACACAAAAAGGGTTTACTTTTAGAGGTGATGGTAGAGATGTATTATTTTTAGAAATAATACCATTAAAGTCTACAGATAAGGAATATAAGCTAGAGGAATCAAAAGAATATAATTCAGTATTTTCATTAAGAAATCTTTTTACAGTTATTGAGGATACAGATGTAATCATAGACGGTGTTACATATAAAAAATTAAAATTATATGATTTAGATGAAAGAAAATTGAAAGAAAAAAATCTTGATTTTAATTCAATTAATACCATACAATTTTCTGAAAATAATTCATTATCAGGTGTACCTTTATTCAATTTAGATGACGATGAAAGAGCTAATAATACTGGTATTTTAATGAGAGAATTACTTAAATTTACTTTAGTACAAGGTGATGATGATATTTTTTACACTGATCGATCTTCCCAATCGTCAGACGGGAATATAAATTATATAGATTTTGAAAATGGTAGTTCAGTTATTAATTATGCAAGTAATGCATACAAAAGAGCTATTGATGATTTAAACTACATTTATAATATACATAATAGTAATTTGGATAGTAAAGATTTTAGTATTCTCAAAAAGGATTACTTTACCGGTAAATACACTTTAATAAATGCCAAAAGTTTTTTTGATAGAGCTTACAATAAAGACAAAGACGAAGGAGGTACTTTTTTAATAGAAAAAATTAATATAAGCGGTGCTGGTAATCTTAAAGTTAATAACGCTGGTGGTAAAAGTCCTAAAAATACCCCTCAATTTAATGAAAAGAGTCAAGCTCTAAATGTTAGATTTTTTAATACTAGTTTTGACATATTAAACGAAAAAGTTAATACAAAGATAGTACATGAATATGATTTTAAGAATAAAACTTTCAATATAATGCAAAAAGAAAGCAATATTATTAATGCTAAAGAAAAATTCGATAATTATTATGTCCAAAATATGAAAGGGGAAAGAAAGCCTTTTCCTTCACAAATAACAACTAACTTAAAGAAATTAAACTTTAACTATGAAAATATATATAATCTATATGGAGGTAATAGTAATATAACCCTATCAAAGGGTTTGAATAAATTATTAAAAAGTTCTATTATTACTAATTTAGGTATAGAGGTTCAATTAAAAGGTCAAATGTTTAGAAGGGCTGGTAAATTTATAACAATAGATAGGGATAGTTTAGACCCTAAAAATAAATTTGATGATAGATTTCTAGGAACTTATTTTATAATTAATGTTGACCATACATTTATAAAAGACGACCTATATATTAATAGAATATATGCAGTTAAAACATACTACTTCGATAACCTTAAATTTAACGAGAATTTAGACTAATGTCATTTTATAAAAAAAATATTTTACCAGAGCTTTCAGATACTGTTATTAATGGTAGTAAAGAATTTTACGAAAGTAGTGAAGAACTAATGGAAGCATTTCAAGGGGTTTCTTTAGACGTTATTAACTTTTTTATTGAGTTAGACGAAACAAAAAGCTCTGGTAATGTTTTAAAAGAACTTACAAACAAATATATTAATTTAAATAATACAAATTTAAAAATTAATAATGTAGAAATACCAAATAATTTTAAATTATATTTAAATGAAAAATATCAAAATTTATTATATCTTTTTAAGGTGGTAATTCTTAAGCAAGTAAGTAATATCGATGAAAGTATATTTTCTAATTATTCTGATGATATAGGTATGACGTTAGAATATAATCATAACTTAGGTTTAACTAATACACCAATATTCGATTTATACTATCAATTAGAAAAATTCGGAGCTCCAATAACTATACCTCCTATAATGATTAATAAGGTAAGTAAAAGTTTATTAAAGAATTTTAAAAAAATGTCTCTTAAAAACGATGCAATTTTAAAAAGAAGTCTTAGAAATATTGCTGCATACGGTACTAAGAATGTATCAAAAACAGCTCACGGTTCAAATTTAGTATACGATAATTCTGATAGCGTTACAAGAGACCAACTAACCAATATAAAAACTGAAAAAATAATTGAAGTGTTTGGGGAAAATCTAGGTGATTTAATTACCTTTTATAAGAATTTAAATATAAGAGAACAAGAAGGTAATAAAGCATATTTAATAAGTTATCAAAATAATATAGAAGGCGTTCAGAATGTATTAGATATGTTTAGTAATAATATCTATTCGACTACAACTATAAATGTACCATTTACTGGTAATTAATCTTCTACATCTATAACTTTAGCATCCTTTATTAACTGTTTAAGCAGCTCTTCTCTATTGATTGAAAGGCCTAAACGTTCACTACTATCTTGTAACTCTTTTTTACTTTCAATATCCATCTGTTTTACTTGGATTTTAGCCTCATTAGCCTTATCCTGCAAAAGAATTTTATTGAGACTTTCTATAGCAGATGCTGATGCACCGACTAACTTACTTAAAGCATCCACATCTCGTGAATCCGGTGCTGATGTTATAAATTGCTTTACCTCTTCTACATAATCTACAGTACCTTTAATTAATTTTCCGGAATAATTTAATAGAAATTTTTCTAATTCTTCCTTATCAAGGTTAAATTCATCTTTTTGTATTTCTTTTAGGCAGCATTTGCACCTTTTAATTGTGAAAGCAAATCATCAACAACAATATCTACATCGGTTTCCATATAAAAATATTTAATACTAAAGTTGAATAATTAAACTAATACGGTATAATAGGTATATGGATAATGTAATTATAAAATTTATTAAAAGTCATAAGGATGCAATACTACCTACAAAAGCACATGAAGGTGATAACTGTTTTGATTTATATGCAGTAGAAGATACTGTTATACCGGGTAGTAAATGCGGTATCGTCGACGAAGTAAATATTGGCAATGCAGTGGTACCTGTAGGTATAACTGTTGGTTATATTTCGGAAGGATTTGGATTTGTTCTAAGGCCTAAATCTGGTCTTGGTTTTAAAGCAGGTTTACAACCTCATCTGGGTGAGATCGATAATGGTTATCGTGGTGATTGTGGTGTTAAAATGTATAATTTAACTAGTAAAAATTACACGTTTAAAAAAGGTGATAAAGTTGCTCAAATTAAGATAGAAAAAATCTATAATACCAATATCGAATGGACTGAAGTAGTAGAAGAAGCTCAGCGCGGTGATGCTGGTTTCGGTTCTTCTGGTAAATAATAGGAACATCGATATAATAAATTATGGGAAAAGTAACAAGGCAAAGAATAACTGAAAGAAAAGTCGGTAATACAAAGGTTAGAAAAACTGTAACTGTAACAGTAACTAAACCATCGAAGACAAAAAAGTAATGTTTAATAACTTATATGTAGAAAAGTATAGACCTAAGACGTTATCAGATTTAGTATTATCTAACAATAACAGAAAATACTTTGAATCTATTACTAATGAGATACCGAATCTACTATTTGTCGGTACACCTGGTTTAGGTAAGACGACTCTAGCTAGAATATTAGTTAATGATATTTTACAATGTCAATACCTTTATATTAATGCTTCTGATGAAAATGGTATTGATACGATACGCTCTAAGGTAGTTGGCTTTAGTCAGAC
>Ga0115001_10001743_pt1 | contig 16776 bp, 15 predicted proteins | sample ArcticOcean_MG_C_12_FD_89869 | JGI IMG/M metagenome (GOLD analysis project Ga0115001, IMG submission 89869) | Marine microbial communities from western Arctic Ocean - ArcticOcean_MG_CB8_130 | ecosystem: Environmental > Aquatic > Marine > Oceanic | place: Arctic Ocean: Canada Basin | collected... | reverse complement strand
TTTTTTGTCTAACATTTTTTCACTTTTCACTTTTCACTTTCTCAGGAGCGTCAAAATGTTTCACGAGGTGATCGTGCCGCTATTAGAGATCGAAACAACCGCTTTGATCTGTATTTCTACACCGCAGGACAGTACCAATTTCTACTCCCTCATGTTTGAGATGAAGGACGCGGCTGGCGAGTTATTATTCAACCAAATCCAGCTGCAAATGGTCTGCGAAGACTGTAAAGCTTCTGCAAATCCTCAAGACTGTACCCACATGAAGCATTTATTACCAAAGTGGAAAAGTGGTGCAAAACAAGACATGGTTCGGCTAATTTACGGCGAAAATTCTGCTGACATGCTTCGTGAATCTATGGGTGTGACAACAAACGATACCTCGTCAATATTCCAAGAGAATTGGCTCAATCTTTTTGCTTCTCGTCCAACATACCAGTCTTCTTCAAGACCTACTGTTATTTTCGTAGCTTGTGATCCAAATGGTGGTGGTAGTTCGCAAATGGCAATCGTTTCATTGTACCAAGATAGAAATAACTTTGCAATTTGTGGAATGGAATCGCATGCCGTCAAAGGTCATGGCCAAGTTCGAACGTTGTTGGAAACTCACGTAAGAGGTATTCGTGCAACTTTTCCTTCTAGTTTTATCATTTTTATTCCAGAATCAAACTTGGGTCATGAAGCCAGTCATATGTCACATATGCTGAAGGACATTCCAAAATGTCGTTCATTAATGGAAAAGGGAGAACCGGGGGTGATAACAACTCATAAACGTAAGGAATTGTACGCAAATACGGCTGTGGAAAGATTTGCTGCAGAATCGGTGTACTATGCAGAAAAATTCGTTTGTATGAATCCCTTTGAAGATGCGAATGAAAGAGCTGCAAAAGTGAAGAAAATGTTCCGTAAACAATTGTCTGTTTACTCTAAAATTGTAGTGGCGCGCGGGAAAGATAACTACAATATTCCAAAGATAGTTTACTCTGGCAAAGATCAGGGAGAGGATGATTTGGTTATGACGTTTCAGATTGGGTTGTATTGGTCCATTGCATTTGTTACAGGCCGCACCTCGCCAAATATTAGAGAATTAAAACTATAGTATATTTGTTAATTATTTGTGTATGTTTGTTAATTAATTGTCTTTACAGTTGGTTGTATACCAGTAGGTGTCATGTATTTCAGGTGTTTGAGTGGTTGCTACTAGCTCGTCTGGGTTAAGGTTATTCTTAGAACTATCGGACGGATTGTTGCAAACACAGACCAGACGGAGATTGCCCTTGACATGGTGAAGTTTGGGGTTAATGGCATCGACCGACATCATCCAAGGACCTTTTTCAATCGTCATCGGATATCTACCGACTGCGCAAAGACCTTTTTGTTCTTCCAATAATTTTTGCAAATATTTCCAGTAGACGTGAAAAGGCCTGTTATATTCTTGTTGCTTCTTTTTTTTTCTGCGTTTCACTTTTTTTGTTTCTTGTTTCTCCTCTTGTACTCTTTCTTCAAGTCCACCCATATTTTCAATGGGTATTTTATTCCTATTGACCTTCGCTTCAAGTTCCTTTTTTTCTTTCTCTTTTTCTTTCTCTTTTTTTTTCCTATTGACCTTCGCTTCAAGTTCCTTTTTTTCTTTCTCTTTTTTTTTCAAAATAGTTGCTGTTTCGACAGCTTCTTGTTTCGCCTCCTTCCTTTCTTCTTTCTCCTCTCTTTCTTCTTCAATTCCAATTCCAAACGATATTTTGACTGTTTCAATTTCTTTTCTATACCGTGGATTTGGTCCAAACATCGTATTGGCATGCGCGTACAGCGGCGTACTTGTCGGCCCGCGGGACTTATCGCCCGGATTGTAAGTGGTAGATAGTGCTTTGACCAAAATTTCTTTGAATTCATTTTGACGTTGTTCCACCGACTTTTTTTCGAATTGGTCACGGTGTCTTTTACGCTCGACTTTGGACGCTTTTTTAGCTACATTGGCCATCAGAGCGACACAATTAATGTTTTCTCGAGCCTCCGTAAGGTTGGGTAGCAACGGAACTCCTCGAAAGTGGGGCCTGTAAAATTGTTGGTCGATGACCATGTAGTTGTCTTCAATACGATCAAGAGAGAGGGCAAACAATCCACCGTTCTGGTGAAAGTTAAAGCCATTATCAATAAAACCATTGTTGTCGTCAATGACATTTTTGCTTGCAAACATTCCCTTTTCAATCATATGCACGCAAATTTGATAGGTGAGGACGTGCTGATATTTGAGTGAGATTTTGGCATCCTTTATTAAATCCAATTCGGTCATTGCGATTTTGGACAATTTTCCTTCGTTGTATCTGTCCCTATCGGTAACCATGCTGCTTAAAACTCTTTTAGACACAATGCTATAAATTTCCCTTAACTTATTAAATGCCGTGATATGACGGCCTAACGTGCTAGGGTCTGGTTGGATAAACATGATTCTGGCTTTGTAGTTTGAGCCTTTACAATCACTGTATCCTTTTTTGTTTGTACTGGGTGTCTTGTTATTTTTGATTGTAGAGTAAATTGCCACTGATGTTGCACCAATAGCAGCTGCGGCTTTTTTGACGGATATATATGGTCCTAAATCAGTGCCACCCACAAATGTTAATGTACCACCTTCCCCCCTCTCAATCTTGCCACCAAAGTTGCCTAGAACCCATAATGGTTTTCGACCCCGCTTTGCCCCCTGCTCATAGACGTCAATCATAATCCTATTCAACTCTTCTTTCGCTTCTTTCGACTTGTCATCTAAAAGTGGTAACTCTGTCGTTTCGAGTGGTAACTCTGTCGTTTCGCCTTCACCAGTTGTTTTGGTTTCGCCAGTTGTTTTGTTTTCGCCAGGTTCCGCAGTCTGAAAGTGATGCGACTTTCTGCGCATACCATTTTTGGAGACCGACCCATTTCTAAAAATATTTTTTTTCGAATGTTGTACAAAAATTGACATTTGTACAACGATATTTCTTTTTTATAGTACAATAAAAACAATTATTTGTCCTCAGTTATTTTCTAAAATCACGTCCCGGGAGAAATGTACCATTTTGAATGAAATGTAAAACATTCTCTGGTACCATAGATTTCCATTCAAAATATCCTTGGCGGTACTCAAACTCAACAGCTTCATCTCCCAATCTGCGTAATGCATAATTGTGTTCATACTCGGTGTATATGGTTTCATCTTCTGTAGATGACCGATACAATTGAAATGCCGCGTCTTTCTCTTTTTCGGATGCAAATTTCCTGCACAACATTAGTTTACACTCGTTTTCATAATTCTCCATAATGGTCAATAATGTTGTTTTGAAAAAGGGCAAACGTCGTAATGCGGTAGTGGACATAACATTATTGACCAGATTTCGAATAAAGATACACATGTCTACCGATTTATTGCAACCATAGCTTTCCCGAGTTGTGTCGTACAAGAATCGCGGGACACTCACGTTTTTGCCTGTGATTTCAATACATGACCAATCAAAATCAATTAACGTAATTTTGTCATTGTGATGGTCGTAAAAAACATTGGAAGTATGAAGATCACGATGAGTGAAATTAGATTTCTGAACAGTGATCAACGCACGACATACGCTGGACACCATTGTTTGCAATGCGCAATTTTTAGCTTGCTCCGTTTCTGGCAACTTTTTAGTAACAAAATCGTATACGGAAGGACTCGATACTTGTTCAGAACACACAACCAATGTCTTATCCGCTGTAAACGCAATAAAATGCAATTTAGGAACAATCCCAGGGTGTTTTTGTTCGGCATATAAATGAATACATGCTTCCAAGACTGTTCTTTGTTGGTCCCTTATGGTTTTAGCTTTTTTCAAAACAACATTGACCCCCATATGTTTACAATTTGTTAATACTGCCGATTGTACGGCATCACCACTTTCACCATCAGGTGTCAACGATCTTTCAGTGCAAACTGTTTTAAATTGGGAAACTTCTTGGCCATTATTTAGAATGCTGACATCGGACTGACATAAAATTCGTTCTAACAATCGGTTGGCAAAACAAAACAATGACTGCGTATGTAAGGTGTGGAATTCAGCGATAAGCATGGGTTTGTCCACCTCTGGTGATAAATCGCCATTATTTACCATAATTGGCATGTACATTCCTTTGTAACCATCGGTTTTGAATAAAAATTCCGGATGCTTGTAATTTGGCCAAGAACAATCGGAACCCATAATAGTATTTAGTAACGACGATGTATTAGAAAGAATATCTCTTTCGGTGGAAACCATGGACAAATAATCAGAAACATCGAAACCAAATGCTGTGGTCGAAGGATGAACCACTGACGCTACCTTTCTCATTTTTTTCCCAGATGTTTGTACACAAGTTGTTGGAGTTTTTGGTTTTCTTGGAGTGAGTGGTCCAATGTTACGCGATCTTTTTTTCAAGCCTCTACCCATTTGACCCTTTACTGGCCGAGACAATTTATTTTTTTGTGACGATTTTTTTTGCGATAGTTTTTTTACTTTTGTCATTTTTATTCTAGAATATCTGTGGATATTCCCAATTTTATATCTTTTGTTATTTTTATCCCTGGGTGAATTATTTGTAGTTGTAGGGTGTTATTTAAAAAATAAATATATATTAAGTATTCTCAAAAAATTGTTTTTAGAAAACCCCCTCCGAACGGTCAACGCCATTTTTTTTATTCCTTGCTAATGTCAATACACCACCACCAATAAGGACCAACCCCAGCGGAAATGCAACAGGATGCAACGACTCAAATTCATCAAAAAATACCGATCCCATAATCACAACACAAACCATAATAACAGCATTGTAAGCAGGAAAGAATGTCGTAGCAGGAAACTTTGCCGCACCATAGTTTAAAGATCTAATTTGCCCAATTGCCAAAACAATGGTAGTAATCAAAAAAATATACGGATATGGACTATTATCCCAATCGTACGATTTCCCTTGAACGGTATTAGTTGTAATTTCTGCCAAAGATTTAAAAGATATAGTCTGCAACCCACCAAGATACCCAGGTATGTAAACACACGCCGCCAAAAGTAACGACTTATTGCCTTTCAAACAATTAATAACGACCACCGAAAAAAGGAAAAGACCACTCAATACAACAATAACCACAATAAAAACCCAATTGTAATACAACCCTAACAATTCTTTAGTAGTGTACGTGTGTGAGGCATGATCACCAAAAACACTAGACACAATTGCACCCGTTATAATAAAAAAAGTAGCAGCCCAATCTAAATTACCAAGTTTCTCTTCTTTAAAAAAAAACTTAGGTGCAATGAATTGGTTTAAGACCACTGTAGAAGCAACCCCAACTGGAAAAACCAAAGAAGCCGACGCAACCCCCAACGCAAACATATCTATCGGAGTAGTAATCAACACAATGAACGAAAACCCAAACCACCAAGTAGAATTCAATCCAAAGCATCTACATTTTGCTACGACCGCAGATTCCTCAAAAGACTTTTTAATTAATAACTCTCCAATCACAGTAAAAAATGCCGCACAAGTGGTTGCTAACAACCCATACAAAAAGAAATACTCCTCAGAATCGTCTGAAACACCAGTCTGATTCATATCATAGAAACAATAGATTGTTTATACTTGATTTTACTTTTTATTTACTTTTATGACAAGGTCTATTTGGCTGCAATCGTTCTACATTTCATCACAAATTTGGACAATTCTCCATTGTAAATCGTTTGAAGTACCCAGCAATTGGTTTCTGGATGTGGTTTGGACATTTGTTCCAACACTCCTTTCCAAGACGTAGCAATTGGTTCATCATTCACATGTGTTATCAATTGTCCAGCATGTAGAGCTTCTGTAGCATATGCAGGACTTTCTGGAGAAACCGATTCAACAACCACATGGAACTCATGATGTCTTTTCGGTGACATAAAATCAAGTAAACGGAATGCTTGCACATGCTGTAATCTCAAAGGTGCAAATTGAATACCTTGTACTTGTGCTTTCTGTTTAGCTTCAAAAATACCTTCATCACAAAACCCATAAGTTTGTCTAATAGAAGGCAACTCTTCGTACCTGGGTGCTCTGTTTTGCAATTCAATTTTGACCAACCCTTCATGTTGTCTTAAAACAAACATTGAGATCTTGTCATTGATGGGTGTATCATTGCATAAATCCGTCAAAGACAATGGCAGGTCTCTTTTAGCGGAGTACCAAGTCCCACCTGGCGATAACTTTGCCGTAATAGATTTATTTTCAAATTTATAGATGATATCACCTTCAAGCCCGCCAGCCAATGCGTAAAGCGAATTGGGTACAATGTGTGTGGTCATAACACCGCCAGAAGCAGCGAATGCACCACTACTATCTTGTGGACACTCGTAATGTACAAGAATATCAGGTGTAAAAATCGGGTGTGTTGTAATACCAATTTGTGGCGAATGGATGTGAGTAGCAGGGGGTGGCAGCATTCTTACAACCGAAGGCATAGTTTCTGGCACTTTGCTTGTCATAACTTCTTCTCTTACTTCTTGCCATTTCCTTTCTTCTTTCCAATCACACAATCCTTGCCAATCTTGTTCCATTGCGTAGGATAATACATGAGAGAGTAACTCCGGACCACCTCTGTGTAGGTGGTTTTCGTTGGGTGCCATAACATGGCGATGTATCCATTCTTGAAGTGTAGAATGTCCATTACGATTCCAATCGCCGAGTTCATGAAAGTCAAACGCATCGTTGAATTCTTCAGAAACTAAAACCTCACGTTCTTTTCGAGTAAGATGATCGTGTAGTGCCAATAAAACATCTGGTTTAGAAGCTACGCCATTTGACATGTGCACTATCATATTTTGCACCGCCTTCTCTTGTTCATAGCGGAACGCAAGCGGTGCCATCAATACGGGTAGTGTTGTTTTGACAGTGTTTGAATGGATAAATCCATTTTCGCCATCTACGTTAGCCCCTGTCAGTTTAAATGTATTAACACCGATCAGTTGGTAACGAGATGGTTCGAAATAATGAATTCCTTTATATTTTTTTTCATAATGTGCCTGATCAGGCGGTGACCACAGTAATGGACCTCCCGAATTTCCCCCATTAATAAGTGCACCCGATAACCCTCTAATTTCGTTTTGCATGTGCACAACGCCTTGAAAGTCACCAGATGTAAATTGTTGATCGACCAGACCCAATGGGTGGCCAACAGCATGCACTTTTGTTCCTACGCGCAAAGTGTCAGAATCAGCAAATGATAAAGAGGGGATATGGTTCAGATCGTATCTTTGCATAAGCGTACGTTTTAACCATTGCATGACAGCTGGCTCGATTTTTAACAGAGCCAAATCACGGTCATGTGACAACGAAACAACAGTGGCTGGTAATGCTTGGTGTTCTATATAGGTTGTCATAATTTTGATTACTGGCGAGTTTGTTACAACATGGGCGTTTGTTAAGATTAAACCCTCTTCTTTTACATGGATTCCGTCAACCTTTAGGAAAAACCCAGTTCCAATTGCTTTACCCGATCCTGTAGGTGTACTGTGTGCTGCAATTATTCGGACTACTTCGGGCAATACCATTTTTTTTATTGGGTGAACATCTTTATATACATGAAAAATTTAAATATAGAAATTAAGTATTATTATTCATTGTGTTTATGTTACAAAGCAATGCAAAACGCTTGTTCAAAATTGTCATTCCAGATCGTAATTCGGCAATTTCGGTGTCCAAATTTAATATTCGCCATCTCGAAATGTATCCCGACGCATGGCTAGCAGTCACATCTGCGATTTTGGTTAACGTGTCATTTATGTTTTGGATTGCGTTTATTACAGTTGTGCTTGCGGTTTTGAGCGGTTCTTTGTGACTGTTTATTGTAAGGATTGTGGCTTCTATTGTTTTGATGGTTGCTGCCACGTCAATTTCCACTATTACAACATCCAATGATTCATGAGAAATCGATGATGTTGTCAATGAACCTATCAAAGAGATCGTTGACGAAACTATTGGTTTTAATGTAGATGATACAATTAAATTGCCAGCCGTGCTGGCGATATACATTAAACCGACTGTTTGCATTTTTGGGTATTATTACTTATTTATACTATCAAATGCGGTGAGTTCCACATCTTCGTCGTCTTCCACTATTTGGACTGTTTTTCGTTTAACAAATTTATTCTTGATTATAATTGAAATAAGAAGTCCATTGGATACTAGGACTATAACGTCTTCAATTATACCGCCAATTACTGGAATACAGTAAGATAAAAAAACACCGAAAATTGCACACAATGAAAGAAATAAATACGTTTGTTCGGGCATTTGATACAATTAATGCTCGTGTTTATACTTGTAATGATACATTTTATTCAATCAATAATTATATTTTGTATAACTTTAGAAAATAGAATTCAACTCTGACATTAAATCACTTTCTTCTTCTTTGGCTTCGACAAATGATCGGTTTCCTTCCAATGTTCTCGATTCCCTGGCATCATCGGTGATTTGGTCAATTGTCAGTAATTTCTTGCAAATGTTCGGGAACATGTAAGAATCTAAAGTGTCATTTCCGAGCAGGTAATTTATTTCACACTTCTTTTCCTGACCAATACGGTGTATACGATCTTCAGCCTGTATTATATTTGCCGATTGCCAGATCAATTCACCGAAAACGCATTCATTAACACGTGTCAAAGTGATCCCCGCACCTGCCGCGCCAATTGAAAGTATGGCAATGCGGATATTCGTGTCTGTTTGAAAACATTCAACGGCCGATGTGCGTTTATGGCTCGGGGTTGAGCCATCGATTCTGATATATCCAAGGTTTAAATTTTTCACCGCTTCTTCAACTGCATTCAAAACGTTCAGGTGGTATGCAAAAAATATGAAGCTACGGCCTTGGAACAAGGCGTCGACCACCCAATTGACGACTGCTTTAATTTTTGCTTCTGCTGTCAACAAATACAAAAGAGATATGACCGTTTTGCGCTCGAAAATCATTTCTCTTTGTTCTTCGGATCCTGAGGCAAGTTTATAAATCCGTTCATTTAATCTTTTCCATCTTTTAAATTCAGATTCGACTGCACCCAATTCAGATTTTTTAATTTCCAACCAAATTGAATTTCGAATTTTTGCGGGAAGTTGGGACAATACATCTCTTTTAAGGCGTCTTACCATAAAGCCTTTGCGTAACAGCCAGGCCAGCTCCTTTTCGTTCGAACTTCCCCTGTCGTCGTAGCCGAACGGTGTGGATTTACCATTGCAATATCTGGCAGCAAATGAGGTGTAATTTTTAATGTAAATTGGTCTCAGCATCAGCAACTGACTGAATAGCTCGATGGGTCGGTTTAAAGCGGGCGTTCCTGTAATCAGTAAGGCAGCTTTCGCCGATTTGACGAGTGGCGTCAAAGCTTTTGTACGCAAAGCCTTTCTTGATTTAACATAGTGTGATTCGTCACAAACAACGACATTGAACACACAAGGTTTGATTGCTAAAGCCTTCAACATCGCATAGGAAACAATGCAGATCTTTTCAATAAGAATGTCCTTACCTTTCTTGGCAATCTGCGAATCGAGGTCAAGCCATTCCTTCACGCTGTGCTGCCAATGATAACGTAAATATGATGGGCAAACTACCAAAACGCGAATGCTATCGGCATTTGTATTGAGGTGATAGCTAATGAAAGCTAAAGCTTGGAATGTTTTTCCCAAACCCATGTCATCCCCAAGTAAGCAGCGCGAACCATATTTATTTATAATTTGTTCAACACCTTCTTTTTGATAAGGAAATAAGGTATTCCACAATTTGGGAGCAATCTTCAAATGGTCAAAGACCTTCGGGTGATTTTTTTTACGAACACGGGTAACATACGAGGGAATCTCAGCCAATGTATATTTCTGACTATTATTAATCATCGAAGTTAACGTTTGGACATCCGTATTCATGATATTAAAGGTTTTAAGCTTAGCATTCGAATTAATTGCTTTTTTTATAACACGGAGATCATCGTTTTTCACTTTGGATGTTTTCACCTGTATTTCGGAATCAGAAGCAACGGATAGCTGAAAATTTGCTTTGGGTTTATTTTTTCGACCAAATCTCGACATTTTTGTTGTTGTTTATCATAGTTGTAATTATATAAAAAAAAAATAAGACTTACATATTTATGTTAATCCACAGCTAACAAACACATCAGCACACAAATTCCAAAGAAAATAGCACCAAATACTGCCAAAATAATAGTGTGGACCCAGGAAAAGCTCAAGCCCGCTCGTTTTTCGACACATCGAAACATTTGCAGTGAATTATCAAGTCCTGTAAACAACTCTATTAGCTCTATTGCACCCCCAGTGATTAATAAATATGATAACGTCGCTAATTTACTAATACCGTTATTGTCATCGTACAGATCGTAACAATCGCTCCATTCAAATGAAAGAAACCAGGTAGGGGGTTTTATCGACATAACGATGAATGCACCAAATAAAATATTGATTGTGGCAAAATATAAATTCAGCTGCCGCTTCAAAAAGGCGAACGAAATACAAATCATACTGAAATGTACCAACAAAACGGTTAAAAATAAATCAGATTTAAACAATCTGCAAGATCCAACTTCTAGCGTCCCATCAGACATTTTTTCATTTGCAAACGAATGCCAAACAGTCACGGAGAAAAAAATAAGTAAAACTCTTAGAGTCGTAAATAGGTTGTCCATTTATGGATTAGACGGACTTATTAAATACTGATATATACTGTTTTTATTGTATGTCTACAAGGAGTGTTCATTGTATCTACGAATAAGATCTTGCTTACCCTCTTCGGTATATTTTCCACCTTTACTCCGATTGGCGGGTCCCCATAGTAGTTGGAGATTTTGGTACCAACTAACAATGAATTGTTCATCGCGATTCGATGCATCGAATGCAACAAATGGGATAATATGATCAATTTGCCATTCGTCGTCTGCTTTGCCTTGGTTATCCCAAGTCATTCCTGATGTGAACTGCTTTTCGATATGTTGAACACAGTGTTCCACAGTGCATCCAAGTAAGTCCATCGTATGGTCTTTTTTGTTGTTTTTCAATGCAGCATAAAGTCTTGCACGTAAAATACACATTGTTCTGAACTTGAGGTCAGTAGCATAGCGTTCACGGAATCTTGCATTAGCTTTATCTTTGTTTATGGGATCGGCATAGTATTCTTCTGATTTTCCATTCTCTCTTCTTCTTTTATTGTTTGTGACGCTGATAGCTCTTGCTTTCTCGGGGTTCAAAAGTCTATAGATTGCACTGTGCAGAATATTGAGTATATATTGTTGTTTCTTTGGGGTCATGTTTTTCTTGTTTTTCCATCCCTCAGGGCAATCTCCACGTTCCCGCAAATCTGCCAACAATTGGCGTTTTTCATCCGGGTTCAACTTATCCAATTTACCTTTAATGTTACGCACACCTTTTTCGATTGCGGCTCGAAATGTTTCAGGCAAAGGCATATACTAGTTCAAAAGTATCACCAAATTGTATAAAAAAAAAATATGTGTTGACTATTGGTAGAAGAGGAACAAAAATGAACATATATAAATACCTCTTCTAAAAAAAAATGGGAGGCGATACTTCAAGAATGGCAGGAATTGCTAAAAAAGATAGATTTATTAAAAAAAAGATGGAGAAATGGGCTGATACGAACGGACGAGATCCCAATCCTATTGAACGAGAAGAACTTGTAGAACAATTTACCGAAGAATTCTTCACTGGATCCAGTGACTCGGCTGAGCAACCTGGACCCATTGATGAACGTGAACGCAATATAAAACTACGATTCTAAAACAATCATTTTATATTGTTTATAAAATTATACCCTATATAAAAGGATTTACTTTTATAAAAATGTCGTTCTTTCGCATTTTTAGCAAAAAAAAGATCACATTGTTCAATGCATGTAGAGAAGGTCGGGTGGATGACGTCAAACGTTTGTTGGCCCAAAATAAGATTAAAATCAATAAAGCGACGAAGGATGGAGCAACACCATTGTACATCGCGTGTCAGAATGGTCATCTGGATGTCGTGCAACTATTGTTGGCCCGAAAAGAGATTCAAATCAATCAAGCGTTGAACGATGGAAGAACACCACTGAACATCGCATGTCTGTTGGGTCAGGTGGATGTCGTGCGACTCTTGTTGGCCCGAAAAGAGATTCAAATAAATCAAGCGGATGAGGATGGAGAAACACCACTGTGGGTAGCATGTAAGACTGGTCGTGTGGGTGTCGTCGAACTCATGTTGGACCAACCAGGAATTCAAATCAATAAAAGGTCGAACATAGGAATAACACCACTGTTCATGGCGTGTGATGGGGGTCACGTGGATGTCGTGCGACTCTTGTTGGCCCGAAAAGGGATTAAAATCAATCAAGCGAGTGTGAAAGGATTAACACCACTATGGAGAGCATGTTACAATGGTCATGTGGATGTCGTGCGACTCTTGTTGGCCCAAAAAGATATTAAAATCAATCAAGCGATGAAGGATGGAAGAACACCACTGCACGCCGCCATAAGGGAAGGGCACTCAGAAATCGCAGACCTTCTTAGACAAAAAGGTGGGCATGAATAGAAGAAGATAAAAAAAATAGAGGGGGTACTGTTTATGATTAAAATATGACACACATTCCTCATTTGGAAACCTGGTAATAGTTAACACATATTTTTTTTTTAAACACTTTAGGCAAGCGAATATCAACAACTCAAAAATATACAACCATTACTTTAACTAGAATGTTAGGAAAAAAATTGTCGAACCAAAGGCATTGTTTAATCGTGCAAAGCTATATCAACGCGAAAAAAAAACGTGAGTATTTTTGGTGTAAATTACACGTTTATTTGAACCAACGGTGTTTCAAGCCAATCAAGCCAGACAGTAAAGAACATTTAATATTGTTATTTGCGAAATACCCATTCGTAATACAAATCGTATCAAAATTAGAATGGGGCAACGGTTTGACAAAAGAACAAAAATTTCTGAGATCAGGCCGCATCAGAAAAACTTTATATTCTCAAGCCAAAAAATTAAAAACAAAAGAACGACGAGCAAAAAATGCAATCGGAAATTCCATAAGATTTAACTGTTTCTCCTACATCATTTACCGTAGTAAAAGTATCAATTTACAATTTACAAGAGAGCGCATTTTAAACTATTTATAATAAAGTATTTATTTGTAACAATGTATTTAGTAAGTAATTGTGTAATATAAAATGCAAACTCGTCAAGAAATATGGCGACAACGTCTAATCGGTGAAGACATAGTGTATAAACGTTATGTGTACAAAACCCATATCCAAGGTGGTACCGAAATATCACAAAGTACTTTACTAAATATAGTTGCCGATATCCCACGCACCTTTTCCGACAGCCAATTAAAGTGCGGAGACAGTACCATCAAAAGATTATTGGTGGAGTATGCATCAGTACAGGCTGGGGATAATTATTTACAAGGTTTTAGTTATTTTATGAAAATTTTTTGTCAGGTCTTTCATCTATCTGAACATGCTGAAGCGGATACTTTCTGGTGTTTCTCAAAACTAGTTGGGATTATTCGACCATTAATGCCCGATTTTAATTGTGAATGGTTTGCTTGGAACAGGAAATTTTGGGTTAATGATTTAGTAAAGAGATTAGGAAAAAAAAGACCGCTTTTGGAAGCCATTTTACAGACAGAGATCGAGACTTTTTCGTCACTAATTCTTGTTAAATGGTATATGTTATGGTTTGCTCAAAATATTGTTTTTGAAGAAGTAATTGAATTATGGGACTTCCTTGTGAATGTTAATCCACCCAAACGTATGCACGCATATAATTGTATTGCTTTAGTAATAATAGAACAGGCCGCGGACGACATTGTATACCAATGTGGTGGCCAAGCCACAGCAGTTATATACAAACTTCTAAGTTTGAAAATAAAAAATGTCGGCAATTTAATTCGCAGGCTAAAAAAAATAAAAATGTAACGGGCCTTGGCCCTCGGCTCCGCCAAAAATAATTTTTATATATATTCTAGAAACTTTTTTGGAGCTTTGCTTTGCAACGATTCTGAGCACACATTCCTAACATATTCTCAAAAAAAAGTGAAACCCCCAAAAATGAGAATATGTTAGGAATGTGTTCCCGATATCGACTTTGTATGTTACCTGAAAATAGTTTTCATATATTTCCAAGCAAGATTGTAATCTCTTAGTAAACTTAAGTATAAATATAACCCTAGCTTATAAAAAAAATGAAAAAACAAAACAATCTTGAAACAGCTAACGGTATATCAAATATTGTAACGGCATTTTGCATGACAATCCTAACGATATCACTACTCGCAGGAGGGTATTGGACTGTCAATACAGTAGATGGGTTACGCAGTGACTATCATCCAGATAAAATCGGTAAGATGGTCGATCAAATCTCAGAAACAGTGGATACATTACACAGTACAGCGAGTATGTTAAAAAATAGCCACGAGGATTTTGATCCAATTTTAGAATTTAAAGAATTCTCTGATACTCTACAATTTTTGGTAGATTCTCTTAACCAAGTCCCGCTCGTAGTAAACGAAGCGCAAAGCTGGAGAAATATGAGTTCATCTGGGCTTGATCATTTTAAAAGGTTGGTTGAAAACTGGTAAAAAGTTATTTTATTTAGATTAAATTATAATTATAGATATCTAAAAACAATTCCCAAATCAACATGCTCAAATTGGTCTCTTTAAGATACGAAACCATCATTACACCTACCCAATCCAATTGGTAAGGTTTTATTACGATTTCCGGGTTTACCAGCATCCTTTTTACAATAAACACACGTTTCAGAAACCGCAGGAATGTCAATAAGTTAGCAAGTCGCGATGTATCTGCGGCGTTTGCAATACTACCACCGTGCGCAATCTTCGAATAAGCACTGTTTTGTGTTTCGGTGCCCGGCGGACTTGAAAATCTCTCGAAATACGTATCTACTGTCACACCGCACCTCATATACATGTTAAAAACTGCATAATTTCGTATGTCTGCCAATCGAATCTTTGGGAAAGATAATTTGGTTATCTTTTTTAATATGAATGCTGCACTTTTAGAAGGAGATTGGGTAGAATTATGAATAACGGCGGCCGACAGCAATTCCTTTAATGTAGATTTGAAGGCAATTGATTCGTTCTCAAACTCGTTTTCCATTGCCCCTAGAAAGAAATGTTCAATTATGTTATTGTTGTCGGTACAACTAAGAGTTTCCATAGACTTTCTCAATTTGGCGATTTGCTCGAGCCAAAGGGTGTGGCCGCCATTCATTTGTGGGTGTATAAATAATTGATCTATTTATAATAATTTCTAATAAATCTTAGGATTTATAAGTATATACATTACATTTATCTGAACCAACAAATGCGATTGATACTCTTTTGTCTATTCTTTGTAATATCACGCGCTTGCAACGTTTCGCACGAAAAAGCTTTTACGTGTCTTTTGAGAGACAAATGCTTGAGTAAAATTCAAATACATCGGAAAACAAAAATGAAATCAAGGCTTAAAAGTACGTACATTTTGGCAAACGAGGGCGCCAAGTACGAGAAGCTATTTCAAGATTGTGATAGTAATAATGATGGATGCTTGGAAATGACAGATATTTTGTCGAACAATAGCTGCAAACGCAGCTGTAGATGGTATACAACCATAGCAGATTTAACATGTTAGAAACTTATTGGCGGAGCCGAGGGCCTGCGGCCCAACATTTCTTATATTAACACGTATTTGCTGTGCCTCCGCCCGAGGCGCATCCACAGCAATTTGTTTCGGCTAAAACGTCTACATTTGCAGCGTCTATGTCCAGAGTAGTGATTCTTGTGACGTCTCCCCACGAATTACCTGTAGAAATGGCATCTATTCCTGTGCGCAATTCTAACAAAGTTGGATTAGTAGAGACAGTGTTACTTCCAGAGGTCAAATCGTACGTTAATCCTGGCTGATCGTTGCGGGAATATGCTGGCACCAAAGACCCAGTAGCAAAAACCCAGTCGTTTTCATTCGCTGAGTTTGTTTGAGTAAAGGCGCACAACCCAGAGGGCAACCAATTACGACCACCAGCTGATGCACATCTATCTGGATATATTTCACTCGTACAGAAAGCCCGTTGTCGTAAAAATCCATTGCTGTCAACACAATTGCCAGTGGCTGAATTGTCATTAGCGAACGTCGTACAGGTACACGTGCCTTGTTTCCGTACCAATCTACCGAAATAAACATATAATCCATTGTATAATGCAGTTGTACTTACTAAATAATTCTCCGCGGGGTCAAACGACGTTTCCAATTCATAGAGACCGTCATACACTATGGGTGAAGTAGGTGTAGAACCAGTCACTCTAATTCTTTCTTCGGACGAACATAAACTATCACGGTAATCCACACAAGTCCTGCTTTGACTATCAGACCACGCATTTCCACTAACTAATAGATCTGTACAAAATTCACAGCAAGCGCTTGTTGACATTGTACAATCATCTAAAGCAGTACAAAGGGTATTGGAAGAACCACAGTAACACTCGGCACCATTTTCACCTTCACTACACACTTTTTTGCATGTTGAATCCGCCCCATTTTTGCATTGTTCCAATGCGTGTATAACACTAGTATAACTGACGCCAGAAGTTTCACACAATATTCGTAAAGCCCGTTTCTCGTCAGAATCGTTGGATTCTATATAGCCTGTGACCATTTTGTTGCCATGCACTGTAAATTTGTCAGCCGCATTAGCATTTTTCAAGTGACCTACGTGACCTAC
>Ga0115001_10001736_pt1 | contig 16805 bp, 18 predicted proteins | sample ArcticOcean_MG_C_12_FD_89869 | JGI IMG/M metagenome (GOLD analysis project Ga0115001, IMG submission 89869) | Marine microbial communities from western Arctic Ocean - ArcticOcean_MG_CB8_130 | ecosystem: Environmental > Aquatic > Marine > Oceanic | place: Arctic Ocean: Canada Basin | collected... | reverse complement strand
CCGATACCTCTTCATAAATATTCACTATTGCACAACATCTTTTAAAACTAAAAATTATGATTCAACCGTTTCACTTCGCGATCCCTGTTCAAAACTTAAAATTGTGTAGAGATTTTTATGGGCGTATTTTAAATTGTAAAGAAGGTAGAAGTAAGAAAAGCTGGGTTGATTTTGATTTTTTCGGTCACCAGCTTGTCATCCATCAAAAAGAAGGTTTTAAGCCCCAAAGAATATCAAATCCTGTCGATGGTTATGATGTTCCCGTGCCACATTTCGGCGTTGTTTTAACTTGGAAAGATTGGCATACTTTAGCAAACAACTTAAAAGAAAGCAACACCACTTTTATAATTGCTCCTTGCATTCGTTTTCAAGGGGAAGTTGGTGAACAGGCAACCATGTTTTTTAATGACCCAGAGAAAAACGCATTAGAATTTAAAGCGTTCAAGGATATCGGGCAACTTTTTGCCAAATAATGATACTTATAGAAAGCCATACCGCACCAGTATTAGAGCATCCAATTCGTTTTCAAGAATATGGAGTTGGAATTTTTAAAACGATCCCTACAAAATCTGGCATCAAAAAAGCCATTAAAAAAAAGCTCATTTTTATTGACGGTATTGAAGCCACTACTGCAAAATATATTTCTGGCAGAGAAAAAATAAGTCTTTTTACACCGAAAGTATCCTCAAGATTTAAACGATTAGAATTGGCGCTAGAAGTGCTATTTGAAGATGACTATTTCGCTGTAATAAACAAACCTCCTGGTGTGCTAGTGAGTGGAAATAAGTTTATGACCATTGCAAACGGGCTGGCTCAAAACCTTAAAAAAAGTACGCAATCAGACGCTGTAAGGCCACAACCTGTGCATCGCTTAGATAAACCCACAAGCGGAGTATTATTAATAGGAAAAACGAGTGCGGCCATCCGTGCTTTGAGTGCGTTATTTTTAGAAAAAAAAATCCAAAAAACCTATGTCGCCATTACCATAAGCGTCATGGACACTAAAGGGGACATACAGCAAACCATTGAAGAAAAAACTGCTCATACAGAATTTGAAGTATTACAGACGATACCTTCTGAACGTTTTGGCTATTTAAATCTCGTAAGATTGCAACCAAAAACAGGAAGAAAGCATCAGTTACGAAAGCATTTGTTTGGTATTGGCAATCCAATATTAGGAGACCAAACCTATTTTAACGAGGGATTAGTCTTAAAAGGAAAAGGATTGTATTTACATGCAGCAACACTTTCATTTATACATCCTTTTAGCAAAGTTGCAGTGCGTATTACAAAAGCACTTCCTAAAAAATTTAAAACTATTTTCCGAGACGCGCTTATACATTAAGAAAAGAGAAACGTCTTTGCTTCTTTATAGGACGCTCAATTAGGACTGCAAATTAAAGAGCACTGATCCACTGTCAAACTTTTTTCAGCCCCAATACTTTCTCTCAGAATACGTGTATTTACAATATTAAGAGCTAAACTTCTCGTTTCTTTCTTTAAAAAAGGATATTTTAGCTTCAGAAATTTCAGAAATCCTACATGAAGAACTTTTTTAAAATTTTAGGAAGTATTCTTTTCGTATTATTTGCAGCTGGAGCTGTTTTTTACTTTGCGAAAAACGAATCGCTCCCTCAAGGAAAACAAGGAAAAGAAGCCGATGCCTTGGCCATGAAAATGCTAAATGCGCTAAACTATCAGGCCTATAAAAATACTGAGACAATCGTATGGAATTTTAGAAATAAGCATTTTTATAAATGGAACAAACAAGAAAATATTATCGCTGTCTCATGGGATAATAACAAGGTGATTTTACATGCAAAAAACCCTAAAAAAACGGAAGTTTTTATTGATGATAAAAAAGTAGAAAATAATAACATTTTAAAAAAAGCAACAGACTTTTACAACAATGACTCCTTTTGGTTGGTTGCTCCTTATAAAATATTTGATACAGGAACAGAGCGCCGGATTGTGACTCATAAAGGTCGTGCAGCACTTTTAGTGACCTATACTTCTGGAGGTTCCACTCCCGGAGATTCATACCTCTGGATTTTAAATGAGCAGTACCTCCCTACCTCCTTTAAAATGTGGACAAAAATTATTCCTATGGGCGGTGTTTCCGCAACTTGGGAAGATTGGAAAGTCACTGAAAGTGGCGCTTTACTACCCACAAGTCATCAATTTTCTATCGGAAATAAATTCTATTTAGAAAACGTAAAAGCATACAACGAATGAACTCAAAACCCATCACAAACGAAATTTTAAAAGCCTTTGGAATCTTGGGTGGAATACTCCTGTTAGGTGCATTCTTATTCACAATTCAATCGGTTATTTTCTATATTATTATCGCTGCTATTTTATCTTTAATTGCACGGCCTATTATTTCACTGCTTAGTACTCAATTAAAATTCCCAAACACTATTGCTGTTATTTTTACAATGCTCTTAATGTTGAGTTTTTTATCAGGTTTAATTATCCTATTTATTCCGTTGATTGCCGAACAAGGTAAAAGCTTGTCTTTACTGGAAGTAGAAGACTTACAGGCGAGTGTGCAAGAAATATATGCTCAGGTCAATAGTTATCTCTTATCAAAAGGAATCGACGTATTGAATGAATTAAAAAATGTAGACCTCCTTGCTTCATTTCAAGAAATTCCCAACTTTTTAAATGCTATTTTAGAAGCTGTAGGCTCTTTAAGTGTCGGTTTATTTTCTGTATTATTCATCTCTTTCTTTTTTATGAAAGACCGTCATTTATTAAAAAATGGTATGATGACCCTTATTCCAAATGGAAATGAAGGTAGATTTTCTAACTCTTTAGAAACCATTAATAATTTATTATCTCGATATTTTATTGGTTTACTCTCACAAATTACCATTCTCTTTGTGTTATACACATTTATTTTACTGATTTTTGACATTGATAATGCCCTTGTCATTGCCTTTTTATGTGCATTACTTAATTTAATTCCCTATGTTGGCCCAGTGATTGGTGCCGTAATTATGTTTGTTTTATCAATGACCAGTAATATTGGTTTAGACTTTCAGACAGAAATATTGGCGACCTCTTTATGGATATTGTTCTGGTATTTAATGGCCCAATTGGTAGACAATTTTGTCAGTCAGCCCCTTATTTTTTCCAAAACAACAAAATCGCATCCTTTAGAAATATTTTTAATCATTATCATTGGTGGGTTACTTTTTGGTATTGTAGGGATGATTGTAGCAGTTCCTATGTATACCGCTTTAAAAGTTATTTTAAAGGAATTTTTATCAGAAAGTAAAATTGTAAAATCCTTAACTAAAAACATTTAATTTCTTTGAACTCACATCTTCTAAACGCTGATATTCAAAAATTTATTTGTGACCATTTAAAGTCAGATCTCACGAAAATTATTTTAAAAGGAAGTCCTTTTAAAGAGGTTTCTATTCAGGAATTAGCACATCAAGTGGTTGCAAAACAAAAAGCTAAAAAAAAATTACCTACCTGGTTTTCTGCTGAGAAAATTTACTATCCTCCGAAAGTTAGTATCGAACAAACCTCATCAGAAATCACTGCCAACTATAAATCTAAGCTTCTAAAAGGCAACACGATCGTAGATATTACGGGTGGTTTTGGGGTTGATTGTTATTATTTTGCAAAATATTTTAAAGAAGTAATACATTGTGAAATTGATGCAGAACTCTCTAAAATTGTGGCCCATAACTACCAACAGCTCCAACAACAAACAATTGTTACACATTGTGGAGACGGCATCGAGTTTCTTAAAAATAGCCCGCAGAGTTTCGATTGTATCTATATTGATCCATCGCGAAGAAACGATCTTAAAGGAAAAGTCTTCTTATTAAAAGACTGTCTTCCAAATGTACCAGAACATCTTGATTTTTTATTCAGTAAAACAAACCAGATACTCCTAAAAAATTCTCCAATACTAGACATTACAAGCGCCATCAAAGAACTCAAGTATGTGCGGGAAATAGAAGTTGTTGCCGTGGATAACGAAGTCAAGGAGGTCTTGTTTTTATTAGAAAAAGGCTATGTAGGGGCCATTCCCGTGAAAACAATTAATATTCTTAAAAATAAAGCTCAAACATTTAGTTTTGAATGGAACGAACCTGCTAAATCTGAGTATTCTGAGCCACGCTCCTTTTTGTATGAACCAAATGCTGCGCTATTAAAATCTGGTGGATTTCACCAAATATCAACACAACTCTCCGTTTTTAAAATACACCGACACTCGCATATTTATACGTCTGAACATGTAGTACAATTTCCAGGGAGAACGTTTAAAATTGACAAGGTAGTTGGATACGATAAAAAAAAATTAAGTAAAATTATCTCCCGAGAAAAAGCAAATATTACCACAAGAAATTTTCCAAAAACGGTCACACAAATTCGAAAAGAATTAAAAATTAATGAGGGAGGTTCTATTTACCTGTTTTTTACAACCAATAAAGACAATCAGTTAATCGTTATTTTTTGCTCAAAAGAATAAGAGTCCCGTTAGCAAAGACAGCCCCTTTTCATCCTGCTTTCTTGCCGCTGGTATCTTTTCAATATTTTTAAATTAGAACCTCGCTATAATAGAAGGATTTTACTCCTTTTATTTTCTTTGACGGTTACTTTTTTAGTAAATTTGTGAAGAAGGCTTAACGCGCTAAGGTATGCAAACAGGAACCTATCAAGGACTAAAAATAACAAACCATCAAAAAGTAGTTGTAACCGATGCACTTGTGATAGAGGCTCCATTGCAAATTAACATCAATAATAGTGCATATACCGTTGTTATGCGGACACCGGACAATGATAAAGAACTTGTAAGAGGCTTATTATATGCTGAAGATATCTATAAGAATGGTTCCGATTTTATTTTTGAAGTACTTCAAGAAGCCTCTCAAATTCCTACCATTATTAATGTGCGTATTCGAAAAGAAGATTTAGGAAAAGGCTATTTGAATAAAAGAACACTTCTGTCTGTTTCTTCCTGTGGAATTTGCGGAAAACAAGAACTAAAAGATTTAGAAATAGCAGGCGAAAAGCTCTTGTCAAATACTTATTTTTCATCAGAAATAGTACATGCTATGTTTTCTAAGATGCACCTTTTTCAAAAAACTTTTAAAACTTCTGGGGGAAGTCATGCCGCTGCAATTTTTGATGAAAATCAGGAATTATTGACTGTTAAAGAAGATCTCGGGAGACACAATGCGGTAGATAAAACGGTGGGGACACTCTTGCTTCAAGATGATTTGAAAAAAGCAAAATACTTACTCGTTAGCGGACGCGTATCTTACGAGATTGTAACCAAAGCATTTATTGCTAAAATACCTGTTATCATTGCTGTTTCTGCCTGCTCATCTTTAGCCGTAGATTTCGCAAAAGAATTTGGAATTTGTCTCATAGGATTTACACGCGAACATAAAATGACTATTTATTCAAATCCTAATTTTCTAAAAAATGTAGCAGATGTCTAAAGAAAGGAATGCACAACCCCCAGAAAAATTAACAGGAATTCAGCTCAAAAAAATTCCTGCTACTGCTGTAGGGTTTCCTGCAATTGTATCTGCGTTAACACATATAAAAAAGAAAGTTGGTGTGCTCAAGGGGATTCGTCTGCTAAAAAACATCAATCAAAAAGAAGGATTTGATTGCCCTGGTTGTGCGTGGCCAGATCCTGACGCGAAACGCGCTTTCTTAGCTGAATATTGCGAAAACGGTGCGAAAGCCGTTGCAGAGGAAGCCACTAAAAATAAAGTATCTCCGTTATTTTTTGCCACGCATTCTGTAGCAGCACTTTCGAAGCTCTCGGATTATGAAATTGGCAAAAGTGGACGTATTACACACCCCATGTTTTTACCAGAAGGAAAAGACCACTACGAAGCAATTTCTTGGGAAGCTGCCTTTGCACTGATTGGAAAGGAATTAAACACATTAGCATCTCCAGACCAAGCTGTTTTTTATACTTCCGGACGAACCAGTAACGAAGCTGCTTTTTTGTATCAGTTATTTGTGCGAGAATTTGGCACTAATAACTTACCCGATTGCTCGAACATGTGCCACGAATCTAGTGGAATTGCCCTTTCAGAAACACTGGGGATTGCGAAAGGATCTGTGACTTTAGATGATTTTAAGCATACCGAGGTAGTTATTGTTATTGGACAGAACCCTGGAACAAATCACCCCAGAATGCTGTCTGCTTTGGGAGAAACTAAAAAAAATGGCGGTAAAATAATTACGATAAACCCCCTACCTGAAATTGGATTAATAAATTATAAAGACCCTCAAAATCCATTAAAATGGATTGGAAAAGGACAAGATTTAACCGATGTGTTTCTACCCGTAAGAATTAATGGAGATGTTGCTTTGCTTAAAATTATTTTAAAATTGATGAAAGCCGAAGAGATTAAAAACCCAGGAAGTGTTTTTAATCATGTTTTTATCGCTAAAAAAACAAACGGAGTTGATGCCATGTTAGCAGATTTAGACACCTATTCATTTGAAGAGCTCTTGCCACAAACAGGCATTGCAATGGAAAAAATAAAAGAAGCCGCAACCCTAATTATCAATAATAAAAAAATTATTATTTGTTGGGCAATGGGTTTAACTCAGCATAAAAATGCGGTAGATAATATTCAAGAACTTGTTAACATCCTCTTATTGAAAGGGAGTATTGGAAAAAAGGGAGCGGGTACTTGTCCAGTGCGCGGACACTCGAATGTACAAGGAGATAGGACTATGGGTATTTGGGAAAAACCAAAAGCTTCTTTTCTAGATGCACTGGAAAAAGAATTTCATTTTAAAGCACCAAGAGCGCATGGCTTAGATGTGGTTGCTTCCATTGCAGCAATGCATGCCGAAAAAGCAAAAGTTTTCATTGGAATGGGCGGAAATTTTGTTTCTGCAACTCCGGACACCGAATTTACTGCTACCGCTCTAAAAAAATGTCAGCTTACCGTGCAAGTCTCTACAAAACTGAATAGAAGCCACTTAATTCATGGTAAAAAAGCATTGATTCTGCCGTGCTTAAGTCGTTCAGAAAAAGACACACAAGTTTCCGGATTGCAATTTATAACCACAGAAAATTCTATGGGAGTTATTCAGCAATCTCATGGTCCTTTGCATCCACCTTCTGAAAATTTACTAAGTGAACCTGCTATTGTTGCAGGAATGGCGAATGCTACTTTACAAAATACACGCACTAGTTGGAATCAATTCATTGGTAATTATGATTTTATTCGTGCAAAGATTGAAGCAACCATTCCTGGCTTTAAAGATTACAATGCGCGTGTTCGCAGAAAAGGAGGCTTTTATTTACCTAATAATGCAAGAGAAAACGACTTCTCTCCTACCCATTCTGGAAAAGCGAATTTCACATTAAACATACCCTCAGATATCTGCCTAGCAGCGAACCAATTTATTATGATGACCCTTCGAACACATGACCAATACAACACAACTATCTATGGTTTAGATGATCGATATAGAGGTGTATTAAACGAGCGGCGCATTGTTTTCATGAATTCAGAAGACATGAAAACACAAGGATTAAAGCAATTAGACCTGGTGGATTTAACCAGCCATTTTAATGGTGAAGAAAGAACTGCTAAAGGTTTTTTAGTGGTTTCTTACGAGATTCCAAAACAGTGCACGGCTACCTATTTTCCTGAAGCAAACGTATTGGTGCCTCTAAACAGTGTTGCTAAAAAAAGTAATACTCCAACGTCTAAAACAGTAATTATTACTATTCAAAAAAGAAAAGTAAAAAAATAACCTCCTATTTTTTTAAGTAAAGCTAATTTATTTTAAACCGCTTTAACCTCGCATAAATTTTCAGAAAGAAAGCCTGAAAATGCTTACATCTTTTTCAAGATCTTCTTAGTATTTACTAAATAGTATTCTTGAACAAAATTAATAGTAAAAAGCCATCAATATTCGTTACATTTGAAATAATTAATAGATTAATCATAAAATATCAACCACATGAAAAAAGTATTATTATTTGGATTGCTACTCTCAGTAGCAGCCGTATTTGGACAAAAAAAACATGTCAACGGAAAAATATATGATGAACATCCCGGAATTGAACTCGTGAATGAATTTACCAAAGCATTTGTTGCAGGTGACGAAGAAAAATTAAGGTCTTTAGTTACAGAAGACTTCAAGTGGTGGCAAATGAATGCCATGGATACAAAAGAGTTGACCATGGAGGGTTTGGTTAAGCGCTCTGATTACCTAAGTAAAAATGTTTTAGGCCTTAGTATAGCGGACAGAGGAAGCGCCTATTCCGATGCGATGGTATATGGAAAAGACAACCTCAATGTATATACCTATCAAATGTTAAAAGGATTTGATAAGAATACTGGATTTAAATTTGAAATTCCAAGAAATTCAATTTTCTTTTTCAACAAAGGTGGAAAAAAAATCAGTGGTTTATCAGTTGCCGATAGCCAATTGAAATGGAAAAAATCTTACGATGCTTGGCAAACAAGAAAAAATGGTGTGCTTTATAAAGACCACCCTATGATTGCAAAAGTAAGGTTGTTATATGCCTATTTAGAATTGGGCGACCTTACTGCAATGAAGGCGCTATATGCAGAAAATGCGACAATCTCAGATGTCATGAATTCAGAAATGAATACATCAAAATCTGTAACGGAAGAAATGGAGAGTCTTGAAGAGTTTTTAAAAAGCTATGATGTTGTTAATGTTAGTGAAAGTGGATACCCAGATGTACTTGAATACGAAGGTGCAGAAGGATCTCAAACGATTATCTCTTGGTGGAATATTACTATGAAAAACAAAAAATCAGGAACGGAAAAAGAAGCAGTACATCATTCACAAATAACAGTAAATAAAGAAGGGAAAATTGTCAATGAGCAATACTATTTCAATGCCTCACAACTTCCTGAGTAATTGAAGCGTAGTGCTGTTTTTGCATGCAGTCCTTCGATAGGACAGGCAGCACGAATTGCTTTTTTAAGATACAACAGACCCGCTGAATTGCGGGTCTGTTCTTTTGACAAAAGGCCAGTATTAAAACCTAAATCAAACACCTTACTGTCTGATTCCATGAATCACACTGCCTTGCAAACTGCTTCCAATCCTATCGTATTTAAAACACAAACATTACTATAAGTTGTCTTATTACAACTACAAGTCGGATTGTATTTTGAAATGTAGAAAGCCTCTTTATTTAGCATGGCAGACTGCACACAGTCCGGTAAGTCTTGCTCAAATTGTGTTGCTATCAATATATAACTCATAAAAAGTTCAAATAGTTAATTTATCCTATTTTTTAAGGAGGATGGCATTAGTCCAAACGCTGTAGTTTTAAAAGAGGCTTTATTTAGCAAAGAATATGTACTAAAAGAAAACCTATATGGGTACAGGTTCTCTTTTCAAACTTAACTATTTCCTTTTAGAAGGGCAACCAATTTAAATGTTACACAAAAGGTACTCTATTAGCTATAGTCGCTTTTGGAACGATGCCAAAATCTGTTCTTCTAAATTCATAATATTTGGCTGCACTTCAATCCCTTTTCATACGTCTAAAATCAAATAAGTAGCTACTTGCACTACAGCTGTAAAAGAATATCTCTCTCGAAAACCTTTCTTAGTTTATAGTCTTACTCTCTATTTTCTCTGTATTGAATTTCTGTACTACTTTAGCAAATTTTAAAGATGCTAGTAATCCTAAAATAGAAAATAGAACTAAAATAATAAATACATACTGATGTCCGAGAATACCTGGGTAGGTATCTAACAAATAACCAATAATAGGACTTGCAAAGATATCAGGAGTGTAGCCAACTACAGAAATTACGCCCACAGCCGTTCCTGTAATTGCTAGGGGAATGTGCCCTTCTCTCATGATCGAAAAATACAAAGCACGAATTGCATAGGTACCCGTTGCTACAATGATTAAAGAAAAGAAAAATATAAAATTCATAGGTGCTTGTACCAATCCAAGTGCAAAGAACGTAGCTCCCACGAGCATGGTTATAAACCCAAAAATAATATAATAGATATACCTTTTTTCACCCGCTAAAAGCGCAATGACAATACACACTAAAGGTCGTAAATACAATTGTAAAGAACCAATATTTGCTGCTTCTACTTGATTATAAAGCATTACTTCTGAAGCATATAAAGAGTATATGTCCGTGACTTTGTAGCCTACATACGCAGAAATTATAATCAGCATAATTAACCAAACCGATTTAATTTTTAGCACTGCCTTTACATTTGATAGCGTGGATGTTGTCTTTTTTATTTCCTCTTTTTGATTGGACTTCATGAAAAACAGCACCAATAGTCCGTTTATAAATACTACAAATGAGGCAAACAAGATAACATATCGAAACGCATTTTTACGTTCGGTAATACTTGACAATTCGATATCATTTACTAAAAATAGAGAGAAAATTAAAACACCTAAGCTTCCCATTGCTGCAGCGACCAAACCTCTACCTCCATCTAAAAGTCCGAATGCTTGTCCTTGATTTTTGTCACCTCCCCAAACTCGGGCTGCCTTTATCATAGCTCCCCAAAATAAAAAAACAGTAGTAAACCCCCAATATCCATATAGGAGTTGCAACACAAAATAAGAAGGGTATATCGCTAGAACAAGACCTCCAATAGCTGTAAAAAAAAGAGAACTTGCTATTAAATTCTTTGGCTGAAATCGATCCGAAATAGCACCACCATATACATACGACAACAAGGCTACAGCGCCGTACACAGAAAATAAAGTTCCAAGTTGCAAGTTTGTTAAACTAAAAACCTCTAAAAATGTAGGTCTAAAAATTCTTGCTAAAACATAGGGTAATAAAAAAATTAATTCTCCAGAAAGAATCAATATTATAATACTTAAAAAAGAACCCTTTTGATGTACTGAATCTTTCAATGCTGTTGGATTTTTTTTCAATATACGTCAAATATAAAGCATGAAAGAAAAAAGGAAGAAAAACAGTTTGCTCTAAAAGTTTAGCCCCACTAATAAAAAGCAAGAAAATCTACTTATTTTTAGAGTTTAACAAATTTTTATATTTGCTGTGCACACCACACCCTCCTTGATTTTGGTTATGCTATTAAAGCGGCCAAGACTTCAAAAACTTGATTGGTACTCACGATGGTGCATCGATGTTTGTTCAAACAAAGAATTTCTATCCGTTCGTTTCACTAGATTTAATAAAGATGGCTGTTCTACTGTTTCGAACATTGCCAATAGTTTTGAAAAATTACAAGCTACGGAAATAAATACTCCCCTTTAAGAGCAAATTTAGCGCACAATAACAGCCTACTATTTCCCCATTGTTAAATGCCACCTGTATCCAAAGTTCAAAATTGCGGTTGATCCAAATAAAGTATCATTAGAGTTTAATGGATTAAATTCGACGGAGGCGATCCAATATCCCTTTTTTCGGGCAGGAAAAGTAGCTTGCGTATACAAATGAAAAGGAAATGGTCGTATCCCAAACGTAAGGTTCGTATTCTTAAATTTTTTACCAATTCCTATTTTTCCAGTTATGATCGTTGGGAATGCAAAACCTCCTTCATATTCAAAAATAAAATTATTAGGATATGTCGTGGTTCTTCCCCAAAGGACGGATGTTCCGGGCATCGGGAGATTGTCCATTTCAGGAATAATGGCAATCCCAAAATTCCATTCAATAAAAGAGTTTCTCGATGTTCCACTCTCTGTTTCTTGTGCACAAATCGAGCTTAAAAAAAAGAGACAAAAAAAGAATAATAACAAAGGTTTCATACAGTTATTTCATTGGAGATTCCCTGTAAATATAAGTAATAAAAATTACTTTTAATTAAGGATTAAATACTTTTATACTTTTACTCTTGTAAACAGTATCGAAAGAAATTTCATTACCAAGCATACGAAGCAATCCCAAACCAAAACATTTAAGTATTTAAAGCACGTTCAGGAAGCGAATTATACATACAAAATGTGATTAACAAGCTTCCTATAAAGTAGGATATTAAAAATACGTAAAGCGAGAAATTAATTTCCAATAAAGGCAATTGCATAAGATAGAGTACACAGACACCTCCTAAAAAGTTTCTAGAAATTTCAAAGAAAAAAGCCCATTTATACCCATCCATTATTGAGGTAAAACCAAAAATTGTAGTAAAAATTAAAATACCAAAACTCAATTGGGTACCAAAACTAAATTCACCAAAAGATACTAGTAAAATATAAATAAAGACATTCAAACTCACAAACTGGAACACCGCAAAAATTTTATGTACTGTTGTGTATTTCGGTGCATACTTTTCTTGTGCATATACACTGTTAGCTATTGGTCTCGGAAAACGATTCGACACATCCTCAGGACGCCAGCCTGTTGGCATGAACCATAATTTAAATTTATCAACCCAGTTTTTAGCACGCCAAGCATCCTTTGCAAGCCCCCAATTGTGTTGAAAATTAATGACTATAGGGTTCCAAGTTTGCACAGGTTTTAGTGATCCATAAATGCAAGGTACCGCGTCTAACTCTTCTTGAAAGGTTCCAAAAATGCGATCCCAAACACAAAATATTGCAGAAAGATTTTTATCTACATACTCTTCATTGATAGCATGATGAACACGATGTTGCGATGGAGTTACAAAAACATATTCTAACCAACCCAGTTTTCCAATATGCTGTGTATGATACCAAAACTGAGCGAATAGATGCAGCGGAGCGAGTAGAATAATTATTTTTGAAGGTACACCGAACAACGCCGCAGGTATTAAAAATAATGCTCCAAAACCAATGATATTATTTGAAATACTTTGACGTAATGCACAGGCTAAGTTAAACTCTTCACTACTGTGATGCACCACGTGTCTATTCCAAAATATATTTATTGAATGATTCAATCTATGGTTCCAATAACTCGCAAGGTCTATACACACAAAAGCAATAAGATATAAGCCCATACTTTCTTCAAGTTGAACAAGTGCAATAGCGGCTACAATATATGGATACGAAATAATAGCAAAACCAATTCCTAATAAATTTTTTATAATATTTGTGGCACCCGCACTTAAACTTGATATGGTATCCATAAGATTATAGTTGAGATTTTTTTTGCGATATCCATATAGAATTTCAATTAAAATCAATACCATAAAACTTGGCAAAGCAATCAGCAAAACATTCGCGTACGTTTCCATCTACCTCAAAGTTACAACTTAATTTTATTTTGCATATTCCTTCTTTTCTCCTCTTTCATTTTTCAAGACCCTTTTGCTTTAATTAAATAAAAAAAGACTGACCTTTGAATTGAATACACAAAAAGAAGTCAATTATTTTAGATAGCTGAGAAGTAACTTACAGTAATAGGTGGTTGTATTGCTATTTCCTCCTTTTCTATATTTTTAGATTTGACATAAAACAAGGTTCCTAAAAAAACGATTGTTAAAATGATTGCTACTACCGCGAAGATAAATTCGTTTTGTCTGTTATTTTTTTTCATCATTAGAAGTATTTCCAAGAATATAGGAGTATTTGAAGACATTCGCAACTTTAAAAAGATTTCATTTAAAGAAATTGACTTAAAAAAGTTGAATTCTACAATATAGTAGTAGTCTCAGCATGCTTAAAGGTAAGATTCAATATTTTAAATAAATATTTATTTCTAAACTGGTTTTAATTCGGTACACAATGATAAGTTAAGCAACTTACGAATTTTATAAATAGTTGAATTAACTGCGGAAGATATACCTTCCGCGGTTCAGATACTTTCTATACTATTCTATTTTCAAATCTAAATTATTTATATTTACCTATATGAATCTTAAATTGTTAACATGAATCTAATAATGTTTTTAGTAGGGGCAGTAATATTTAGTATTTATATTTTAGGTGTCGTATGGAATGTAGGTTTTAGTGTTAAAAAAAGTAAAAAAGAAGGCTATGGTTATTATTCTAGACATCATCAACCTGAACGGGAGGAATTAAAGTGAAATACAAACCACGCATAGAAGTAGCTGAATTAGTGGAAGATTAATTTCGTTGGCGATACTGTCAAAGTGAAAAAAATAATAAATTTGCGCCTTTGCACTAAGGTCTTCTGAATTACTTTTCCGTAAATAGCTTGGGAAATATTTATATGAGAAGCCCTTAGAAGCTCTATAAATTGTGAATAGAATGGGTTCTCGAACAAGCTAGCTAGAGAGAGAGAGAGAGAGAGAGAGAGAGAGAGAGCTATGGGGCATTCCTCTATAAATGTGAGCTTACTACTTAAGAACTTTAATAATGATAGCGGTTTTGTATTTCTGTGGTTATTTTTGAGTTTATTCGTTTATCGTAGAAATTATAATTGGAAAGAAAACAGCACCTAAGTATCCGTTTGTATTATTATTTTTAGTGATAAAACCTTTGTATTAAAAGGTGTTTATATTTTTTTTATAAAAAAAACATTACAATTTGATAAAGTTTAATGAAAAGCAAATACCGTTAACCTTCTTTTACTTTTAAATTCAGTAGTTAAAAATTAAGTTTTTTTAAATATAATTAATTGCTAACAACAGAACTTATCGACTTTTTATTGGCTTAATCTGTCTTCTGGAACTGCCTCCTTCCCATATTCCATCTGGTATTCCATTTGGCCTATCATCTTTGGAGTTTTCTTTTTGCTTTAACTGACCGTTTTTATAATAAAAATCAGATAAACCATCTTCTTTTCCGTCTTTGTAGTTTACTTTAGACTTTAACTGACCATCATCATAATACCACTTCCATAGACCATCTTGCTTGTCATCTTTAAAATTCCCTTTCGACTTTAGCTGACCGTTCTTATAATAAGATTCTGAGATACCATTATAAATCCAATTCCCTAAAGTATCCGTTTTCGTGTATGTTTGGTTCTTTAATTGTCCACTGCGGTACTTCGTTTCAATTAAACCAATTTTTGGGTTTTCAGAAATTTTATGATTTGTAACGGAACAACTGGAGAATAAGATGAAACAACTTAAAATTGTAATACTTAACACTATTGTTTTCATGATTTTTTTTTATAAAGCTACTGAATTTCAAATTAAAAGGGATAAGCTTAGTGCGCATTAGATCTCCATAAAAAACAGCTTAAAAAAACATTTAATAGCACAGTATATCGTGTGGAACACGGAATAATGTGGTACCTAATTATTAAAGAACCAAATTACTCTTCTATAAATATTTATTTAACCCATTTAAAGGTAGCAATATCGATTATTTATAGAGACATATAAACGAACCTAAAAATAACATAGCCTATAATTGCTATCAAGATTTTTTTTCTATGTTTAAGATACCATTCCATTTTCTGCTTGTTTATAGTTTTCCTTCAAATATAAGAAAAACACCCAACCTATGTATGAGGTTTAAAAGTCCCTGAATTGAAAGAGGAAGATATGCCTATGGTTTAGGTGTTACTTTTTTTAAAGTAAAGCAGGAAAAGGACCAAATAATATACGTAAAGAAAGTATAATCCCAACGGAGATATATCCGTATTTATTAAGCCCTGTTATCATATGAAAAGGCTTATAGTGTTTCTTATTGGTTATAATCTTACCGTGATTATCAAAAGTGACCGTTCTGTTACTCTTAAACTTACTACTATAGTTATAAATCCATTTTTCCTTTCCTACTTGATTTTCAACGGTTGAAGGGTTGCCATACTTTGAAAGGATTAATTCCTTTGCATTATCACTTTTAGCAAACAAAGGTCTATTTATAGTAGGTGAGCAGCTATATGAAATAAAAAAAATAACGAAGGAAAGTAGCATTAGTTTTTTCATAATTGATTGGTTTCCGTTCTAAATGTAATAAATATAAGTGTAACCTATTTAAGTGGTTTAGAAATGCCTATGGTTTAATCACCTAAAAGTACTGAACCGACTATCATTGATATAAGAGCGAAAGCAGAAATAAAAAGAACTATCTTGGTTATCTTTTTTTGTTTTTCACTCCCAGCATTTTCCATATTCGGTATACCTCCGCTTCCATCTGCTTGATACATCTATTATTTTTAAGTGCAAGTTACAATTAATTATAGATTACTAAAGAATTATTTCTCTATCAATGTATCTCTTAGCTACTTAAGAAATCACTGAATTAACGCACGAAGATATGCCTATGGTTTAATTGCAGTCAGAACTTAATCTCCAAAATTTAGCACCATTTGAAAAATACATTATACCTCCATCACATTCAAATATAACTACATCAAGAGTATCATCGATTGTTAAAGTATTTTCATCAAATGTATAAGCTTGTACACCTGGAATTCTATCTGAACTGTCTAATGCATTCCAATCTGCATCAGTACAAAGTTCAGGCCAGCAATTTGCATAAGATTTATATTTATTGCCATCTATAAATTCATACATTGTATTTGCATCTGCTCTATTTTCCGTAGGAGACCACAACCATTTACCTTCAACCGTATTCAATGGTAAAACATTATCGTTAGAATCATTATTACAAGCGGTAAACATCATAGACACAACAGCAATAATAAAAAAATTCTTCATTATATTATATCATTTATTATTATAATTCAAATCTTATGTATTAGTTTTAATAAAGACTTAATTAAATAGTTTAACCTATTTAAGAGGTTTAGAAATCCCTGAATTGAAAGAAGAAGATATGCCTATGGTATGACTATCGCCTAACATACCCACCAATAGATTCTCTATATTCAATTTCAAACCCATTTTCTTTCGTAAACTTTTTAAATTCATCTGTTGCGTTACCTATTGTTAAAAATGATTCTATTTCAAAGATTTCAAAAAATCTATTAAAATTTGGGCCATTAATG